>MDSV01178143.1_pt1 | contig 19633 bp, 21 predicted proteins | sample 810851 | NCBI WGS metagenome assembly MDSV01 (sample SAMN05326640, study PRJNA326480) | marine metagenome | isolation source: seawater | place: Atlantic Ocean: North East | collected 2012 | reverse complement strand
TGGATGTGGAAGCGCAGTAATGCGTGCAGCTGACCAGTACTAATAGCTCAATTGGCTTGATTTATGCACTGAAAAAAATTTTTTAACAAATATAGATTATTATTTGAACTTTCTTTTAAAATAATAAACATAGTCGATATAGATTTTATGAATATAAGGTAATATTAATTAAATATGCCAGCTACTTCATTTAAAAAAAAAGTTTTTATCTTATCCATTTCTAGTGACATAGGATTTGAATTAGCTAATCACTGGTTAGATAAAGGATATGATGTTCAAGGCACCTACAAAACATTAAGCAATAATTGCAAGAAACTAAAAAAGAAAGGTGCTCAACTTTTTTATCTAAATATAAAAGATAGATCAGAAATTCAAAGTTTTTTTAAAAGAAATAGAGTATCATGGAACTGGTTAATTTTTGCCACAGGAACTCAAGACCCCGTAGGTAGCTTTACAAGTGTAAAAGCAACTGAATGGGTAACTTCAATAGAGATTAACTTTGTTAATCAATTTTTCTTTTTAAAAAAGATGCTTAAATTTAGATCAAAGAAAAATTCTAGAGTACTTTTTTTTGCAGGTGGGGGCACAAATAATGCTACTATTAATTATTCTGCTTATACTATTTCAAAAATAGCTTCTATTAAAATGTGTGAACTTTTAGCAGCTGAAATAAAAGATACAGTTTTTTCAATTTTAGGACCAGGATGGGTTAATACAAAAATACATAAATCAACTTTAATTAATAAAAAAAAAGCAGGAAATAATTACTTTAAAACATTAAAAATGCTTAAAGAAAAAAAATGTTTTCCTATGACTAAAGTTATAGATGCATGTGAGTGGATACTGTATCAAAAAAAAGATTTAGTTAACGGAAGAAATTTTAGTGCAGTACATGATCCATGGAATAATAAAAAAATTAATAAGATTTTAAAAAATGATAATAACTTTAAATTAAGAAGATTTGGTAACAATCTTTTTAAATAATTATTTATGAATGAAGATTTAAGATTTAAAATTGTTTCAATTATTAAAAATTCAGGAGAAGGACATATACCAAGTTCTTTTTCTATAGTTGATATATTGGATTTTTTGTACCAAAAAGTTTTAAAGATTAATAAAAAAAATCCAAATCATAAAGATAGAGACTTTTTTATATTAAGCAAAGGGCATGGTTGTGCAGCTTTATATACGGTTCTAGAAAAATATGGTTATATTACAGCTTCTCAGTTAAATTCTTATTCAAAGAAAAATTCAATTTTAGGAGGCCATCCTGACAGCACTAAAGTCCCGTTTGTGGAGGCTAGCACAGGATCTCTAGGACATGGTTTTCCAATGGCATGTGGTTTAGCATTAGGTTTAATTATTAAAAAAAAAATAAATAAAGTCATAACTCTCTTAGGAGATGGAGAATGTCAAGAAGGTACAATTTGGGAAAGTGCAAATATTGCTTCTAATAGAAATTTATATAATCTAACGGCTGTAGTTGATTGGAATGGTTCAGCTAAACAATTAATGCCTATCGAAAATCTTAAAGATAGATGGAAATCATTTGGGTGGAGAGTTTATATTATTAATGGTCATAACAAAAAGGACTTTAGTTTTATGAAAAAAAAAATAAATGATAAAAATAAAAATAAAAAACCAACTATTTTTTTAGCAAAAACTACAAAAGGAAAAGGAGTAACTTTTTTAGAGGGACACGGTAAATGGCACCATAAAATACCAAATGAACAAGAATTAAAAATTATTAAAGAAGAATTAAAGATTAGATTTTAAATATGAAGATTAGACAAGAATTTGCAAAATTAATATTTCAACTTGGAAAAAAAGATAAAAACATAGTTGTTATGGTAGGCGATATAAGCCATGGTATTTTAAAAGACTTTAGAAATTTTTTTCCTGATAGGTACTACAATATTGGGATATGTGAACCGTCCATGGTAAATTTAGCAGCTGGATTATCAAAAATAGGCCTAAATCCTGTAATTCATACAATAGCCCCTTTTTTAATTGAAAGGTCATACGAGCAAATCAAATTAGATTTTGGATATCAAAAACTACCAGTAAATATAGTTTCTGTGGGTGGTGCATTTGATTATTCAAAACTTGGTTGTAGCCATCATTGTTATACAGACGTATCCTTGATTTCACATTTAAAAAATTCGAATGTCATATTACCAGCTAGCAATGTTGAATTTTTAAAAATTTTTAAAAAAATATATAGAAATAAAAAGATAAACTATTTCCGATTGCCAGAAAATAAGCATGAAGTGAATATAAATGAAAAGGATATTCAATTTGGAAAATCTGTAAAGATTATAAATGGAAAAGATGTTACTCTTGTAGCATGCGGAAGTATGTTGAAAGAAGCAAAGAAAGCTGCAGATTATTGTATTGATAAAGGTATAAGTGTTGAGCTTATTTACATACATACTATGAAACCATTTGATTATATCTCAATAAAAAAAAGTGTTTCAAAAACTAGAAAATTAGTTACTGTTGAAGACTTATCTGCACACGATGGTTTATTTTCGTTATGTTTAAAATCTATATACAATTTAAATAATGTCAAAGCTAAACAATTAGCAATCGAAGATTTTATTCATAGCTATGGATCATTCGAGGACTTATGTAAAAAAAGTAAGATTGATCATTTAAATATAATTAAAGAAATTAAAAAAATAAATGCTTGAGAAAATTATTAAGAGTATTCTAAAACAAAAAAATCATTCACCTAAAACAAGTTTTTATGTTAAAACCAAAAATAATTTATTAAGAGAATTAAATAAAAGTAACTTAACCTTAAAAAAAAAAAAAAATCACCCATATATCTAAAATTGGAAAAATAATTTTTCCTTATCACTCTATGGGAGCCATCAATTCATTACATTTATTTGGATTAGATGAAATAATAATATTTTGTTATTATTATTCATCAAGGCTTAAGTATAAAAATGTAGCTGACATTGGGGGAAATATTGGACTACATAGTATAATTATGAGTAAATTTTTTAAAAACATTGATTGCTATGAACCAGATCCTCTTCATATAAAAAAAATTAAATCTAACTTTAAATTAAACAAAATATCAAATGTAAAAATTTTTAAGAAAGCAGTATCTAATCAAAATAAGAAAGTAGATTTTGTAAGAATTCTTGGGAATACGACAGGAAGCCATATTAAAGGAGCAAAAAAGAATCCTTATGGTGAATTAAAAACATTTAAAATAAATTGTTTAAAATTTTCAAAAATGATTAAAAAATATGACTTTATTAAAATTGATACAGAAGGTGAAGAGGCAAATTTAATTAGCGACACAAAAAAAAATGACTGGAAAAATACAGACGTGATTATGGAAATTGGAACAAAAGATAATGCAATTAAAATTTATAAACATCTTAAAAAATTGAATTTACCAATGTACTCACAAAAAAATGGTTGGCGAAAAGTGATAAAAATTAATCAGATGCCATTTTCTTATAAAGATGGCAGTTTATTTATTTCAAAAAACAATGTTTTTGAGCTTGAAAAAATATAATTTAGATAAAGAAGGTATTGAGTTTTTTAGAGGCTTTTCTAAAGAAGATAAAATTAAAATAAAAGCGTTCTTCGAAGAAAAACTTTTTAATATTATAGGCTCAAAAAAAAAATATAGAATTTCTAATTACCATAATTGGTTTAAAAAAGAAAAAATTCAACATGAAAAAATTATGACTGCTAAAAATAGACACTGCGTTCCTCCAAAATATATAAAAAATATTTTCTTTTCGAAAGAAAAGCCATTTTATAAAAATCTTAAAAAAAAAATTGGATCATTCAAATTGCATGATGAGGGAATAGGCTGGTTATCATTTAGGTTAATAAGGCCTTACAAGTTTAACGATGGTTATGATTTAAGCAAAAAAGTATGGGGACCAGGTGGAGAATTGTTCTCTGTAATATTTTCAATTTCACCTTCAAGTAAATATAATTCAGTTGGCTTTGTTGTTGGGAGTCATAAAAAAAAATATAAAAGTAAAATTGACAATAAATCTAAATTTTGTAAGTCTGAATATAGATTTGATGGCAATATAAAAAATTTAAAAATTACAAGGTTCAAAATTAGATCAAGTAATTGTGCAATTTTTGATCCAAAATTACTTCATTGTGAGAAGCCTGACATAAAATCTAATCTTACCAGATTTAGTGCTGAAATTAGATTTAGAAAAAATGATTAAAAATTTAAGAAATTATATAATTGGTTCAAGCCATTTTGGTGCATATCTTAACTTTAAAGAAGTAGAAAAAATTTTAATTAAGGCTAGTGAGTTAGGAATTCATTCAATTGACACATCTCCAATATACGGAAATAAAAATGCTGAATCTTTCATTGGGAAAATAGTAAAAAAAAATAATTTGAAATTCAAATATTTTTCTAAGGTAGGCTTAAAAGGATTAAAAAAAAAAAAATTTTTTTATGTAAAAAAAACACAACTTAATTCAAAAAATATTAATAAATCAGTTGATGAAAGTTTAATAAACTTAAAAAATGATCATCTTGATATTTTGCAGCTTCACTCTTATGATTATACAACTCCATTAGAAGAAACACTTTTAACAATCGAAAAATTGATTAAATCAGGAAAAATTAAGAATTATGGAATTTGTAATTATAATTTATTCGAGACAAACAGATTAGTTAAGTGTGTAGAAAAAAATAGTTTCATAATGCCATACTCTAGTCAAGTTCATTACAATTTAATTGAACGTAAGGCAGAAAAAAAAATGTTTCCATTATTAAAAAAAAAAAAAATTAAAGTTTTTGCCAATAGAGTGTTTTCTATGGGAATTCTTTCAGGTCAGTATAATTATTATAATAAGTTTCCTAAAAATAGTAGGGCCAGTAAAAGTAAAAGGATCTCAAAATATGTCACTAAACAAACTATTGAAATTTCAAAAATATTAAATTTATTTGCATCGGAAAGAGGATTAAAAACTATAGATTTATCTATTAAATGGCTTGAAATTAGTAATTATCTGTACCAATCAATCATTGGCATTAATAACATTTCTCAGTTTAATGACATGCAAAAAAAAATAAATTTAAAAAATTCAGATTTTTTAGAACTTCAGGATAGGTTGAAAGTGTATAATAAAAGTATAGTGTCTAAACCAAATAAGTTTTTAATTTTATGAAAATTAAAAAAAAAGTGTGTTTAATATTGGGTGGTTCAGGACTTGTAGGAAATGAAATTTCTCAAAAATTTATTAAAAATAATTATTATTTAATTATTGCAGATATCAAAAAGCCAAAAAAAAAAAATTACGATTTATTTATTAAATCAAATTTAATAAATCCTAAAGAAATAAAGAAAGTTTGTAAAATTTTAAATCAATATAAAATTGATACAATTATAAATTCTGTGAGATATGCAATTAGTGCTAATAATTTGAAAAAAGAAGTAGATACCTTTGAAAACATAATGGCTTATGTTAAAATAAATCTATCGTTATTCTTTTATTTGAAGAAAAAAATCATTAAAAATAAAACTGAATTTATAAATATCTCTTCGACAAATTCTATTTCTATTTCACAACAACCAATTATTTATCATGCTGCAAAATCTGCTTCTAATCAAATAATAAGATCTTTAGCGGTTAAATATGGAAAATTTGGATCACGTTTTAATAATATTTTATTAGGTGTTGTAGATGATAAAAAAAATTTAGATAAAAAAAATTTTAAAAAAGCTATATCTCAAAGCCTGCCACTTAGAAAAAAAGTAAATTTAAAAGATGTCGCCAGTTTTGCACTATATTTATCAGAAAGCAATACATCCATTACAGGTCAAGATTTTATAATAGACTCAGGAATGTCAGTTCAAGATCAATTTTCTGTGGTTTTACAAAATTAATAAAGATACGAATAATTTATGAAAAAAATAAATTGGTGGAATACTAGATTAGATACTGAAGAAAAAAATTCATTATTAAAAACTTTTAAAAATAAAAATTTTACATCAGGAAAAATAAATCTAGTTTTAGAAAAAAATTTAAATAAAATATTTAAAACAAAATATTGTATAACCTGTAATAGCGGCACTTCTGCACTTATCATGTCTTTATTGGCAATAGATATTAAACCTGGTGATGAGATTATTGTTCCAAATTTTACCTGGATTGCCACAGCAAATGCAGCTGCTATCCTTGGAGCAAAAATAAGACTAATTGACAGCAAAAAAGATAATCCAACATTAGATGAAAATGATATTGAAAAATTAATCAATAAAAAGACAAAAGCTATTATTGCTGTAAATTTTCATGGAAGAACATGTAATTATAAAAAAATTTTATCTTTAGGAAAAAAATATAAATTAAATATTATTGAGGATAATTGTAAAGGAATTGCTGGCAAAAATGGAAAAAAAAATTTAGGGACTTGGGGTGTGATTGGCTGTCACTCCTTAGGAATGATCTCACTTTTACCAGTAGGCTATGGAGGGTTTGTAGTAACGAATAAAAAAAATTTAGCAAAAAAATTGAGGTTTATTAGAGATAATGGAGTTTCTAGAGGTATAAATAATGAAAAACTTTTATATCTCGGCTCAAATTTCAAGTTATCCGGATTACTTGCGTCTCTAGCAAATTCACAAGTAAAAAAAATAAAAAAAAAAATTACACTTCTCAAAAAAATTTATTATTTGTATTTAAATAATCTTAAAAACTTAAAAGTAAAATTTTTGGATATAGATATTAAAAAAGGTGAAATCCCTTTATGTATAGATTTGTTTTGTAAAGAAAGAACTAAGTTAGAAAAATATTTAAATTTTAAAGGGATTAAGATATCAAAATTTCATACAAATATTTCAGAATCATCTTTAGTGAGTATCAAGGATAAAAAGAATAAGTTTAAAAATTCTTACTCTTTTTCAAAAAGTGGATTTATGCCTCCCTGTGGACCTGGTCAAAAAATTAGTGATATTAAAAAAGTTATTAAAGTAATAAACGAATGGAAAGGATAATAAATAAATTTTTACTCATAAACAACTGGACAAACTGCTCAAAGTATTTAAAAAGATTTATCACTCTAAATGCCTAAATCTAAAAAGATAAAAAAAAAAAAAATAGTTCTTTGTCATGGGGTTTTCGATTTAGTTCACCTTGGTCATATTAATTATTTAAAAAAAGCAAAAAAATTAGGTGACAATTTGATAATCTCTGTCACATCTGATAAATTTGTTAATAAGGGACCAGGTAGACCAGCGTTCAGTACAGAACAAAGAATGAGTTTTTTGTCTGAATTAAAATTTGTTGATAAAGTTTATGAAAGCAATGATTTTACAGCTGTAAAATTAATAGAACAAACTAAACCAGATTTTTATTGCAAAGGAATAGATTATCCAATTAGTAAAATTAAGGAGGACAAAAACTTAAAAGCAGAAATAAATGCTGTAAAAAAAAATGGAGGTAAATTTGTAGTAATCTCTGAAAAAAAATTCAGTTCAAGTCAAATTATAAATAACAATGGATTACAAAACTTAGATATTGAATGTAAAAATTATTTAAAATCCATAAAAAAAAGTATAAGTTTTCAAGACATCAATCAAGAAATAAAAAAATTAAAAAAACTTAAAGTTTTAGTTTTAGGTGAAACAATAATCGATAATTATATTTTTGTAGATCCAGTTGGTAAATCAGGCAAAGAACCAATTTTAATATATAAAAAAAAAAATGAAAATAAGTTTCTTGGAGGAACAGGCTATATAGCCAATTTAATTTCTTCTTTTGTGGGAGATATAGATTTAGTCACTTTTGTTGGAGAAAAAAATAATGAAATTAATTTTATCAAAAAAAATTTATCAAGAAAAATTAATTTTAATTATCAAATTAAAAAAAACTCCCCTACTATAGTAAAGACAAGGTATTTAGATTTTTACAAAAAAAATAAAATTATGGGAATTTATAAAATAAACGATGAACTTATTAAAAAAGAGGAAGAGAAAAAAATTCTTGTTAAAATGAGAAAATTATTAAAAAATTCTGATGTAATCATTGTTGCTGATTATGGACACGGTATGTTTTCAAGTACTATAAGAAAAGAACTAGAAAAATATAAAAAAAAAATGTTTTTAAATACGCAGATTAATTCATTTAACAGAAATTTTCATACACTTTTTAATTATAAAAATACTAATGCATTAATTATAAACGAAAGTGAATTAAGATATGAACTTAAAGATCAAAATTCTGATTTAAAAATTTTACTAAAAAAATTAAAGAAAAAAATAAGATTTGAACATTTGATTGTAACTCAAGGTAGATTTGGTTCTACTCATTTTACAAAAAAAAAGAAATACTTTTGTCCTGCTTTTAGCAATAACGCTCTTGATACAACGGGAGCAGGTGATACTTTCTTTGCTTATGCCTCAATTTGTTTGGCAGCTAAAATAAACCACAGAATAGTTAATTTAATAGCAAGTATTGCAGCAGGGTACTCAGTTACAAATATAAGTAATAAAAATTTTTTTAAGTTACCTTTATTAAATAAGTATTTAAGTCATTTACTTCAATAAGATAAAAAAATGAAAATTAAATTTTTGGTTTTAGGAAGCAATTCTTTTACAGGCTCTCATTTTATAAATTATTGCATCAACAAAAATCATGAAGTGATTGGAGTAAGTAGATCAATTGAGCAAAAAAAATATTTTTTACCATATAAATTAAATAATAAAATAAAAATAAAATATAAATTCTATAAATATGATATTAATAAAGACTGTAGAAAAATTTTAAATTTGATAAAGACTAAAAAACCTACTCATATAGTAAATTTTGCATCTCAAAGTATGGTCGCTCAAAGCTGGAATACTCCATTAGACTGGTATAATACAAATGTTATTTCTTCTGTAAAACTTGTTCAAGCAATAAAAAATAACCGGTCTATAAAAAAATTTATTCATATTTCTACACCAGAGGTCTATGGGAATACACCAAAGAAAATTAGAGAAAATACTTTTTATAACCCAACAACTCCTTATGCTATTTCAAGAGCTTGTCTTGATATGCATCTAATGCAAGAGTCAAAAAATTCAAATTTTCCTGTTGTTTTCACTAGAGCTGCAAATGTTTATGGACCTGGACAAAAACTTTATAGAATTATTCCAAGATCAATTTTTTCCTGTTTCTCGAATAAAAAAATAAAATTAGATGGTGGGGGTTTATCAAAAAGATCTTTTATTTATATAGATGACGTAGTCGAAGCAACATATAAAGTTGCTTTAAAGGGTAAAAGAGGCAATATTTACCATATTTCAAATAATCAAGAAATTTCAATTTTGAATTTAGTTAAAAAAATTTTTAATCTCTGTGACTCTAATTTTAAAACTAAAGTATTAGTTGGTCCTGAAAGGAAAGGAAAAGATAAAATGTACTCTTTAAATAGTAGCAAAATTAAAAAAGAGCTGAAGTGGAAATCAAAAGTTGGAATTAATGAGGGAATAAAAAAAACAATTATGTGGTTTAGAAAAAACAACAAAGACTTGTTGAGTGAAAATATTATTTACAAGCATAAAAAATAATTCATGAAAAGAATTCTTATTTTGGGAGGCTGTGGTTATATTGGAACAATTCTTACCAACGATCTTATTAAAAAAAATAATGTAATAGTTTATGACTCTCAGTGGTTTGGTAATTTTTTGAAGCCAAATAAAAATTTGAAAATTATCCGTGGTGATATTAGATTTATAAATAGTAGTATCTTTAAAAATGTAGATACAGTTGTTCACTTAGCTAATATTGCAAATGATCCAAGTGTAGATTTAAGTCCAGAACTTTCATGGGAAGTGAATGTTTTAAGTTTTCTTGATATTTTAAACAAATGTAAAAAAAATAAAGTAAAGCATTTTATTTTTTCTAGCTCAGGAAGCGTATATGGAATTAAAAAAGAAAAACATGTCACAGAAAATTTAGATTTATTGCCCATATCTACTTACAATAAAACTAAAATGATTGCTGAAAGAATTTTATTAAGTTTTAGTGACTCTTTGATTTATCATATTATTCGTCCTGCAACTGTTTGTGGCTATTCACCGAGGATGAGATTTGACGTATCAGTTAATAATTTAACCATACAAGCTTTAAAAAACAAGAAAATCAAAGTTTTTGGTGGAAAACAAATCAGACCAAATGTAAATATTAAAGATATATCAAGGATTTTTAATCATTTTATAATAAACAGTAAAAAAATTAAATCTGGTATTTATAATGCTGGATTTGAGAATTTATCAATTATTAAAATCGCTAAAATTATAAAAAATTTTACAGGTGCAAAAATTAAAATCATCAAAAATAGTAATGATCCTAGATCTTATAGACTAGATTCATCAAAATTGATAAAAACTGGCTTTAAACCATTGAACGATGTTAATTCCGCTGTAATGGATTTAATTGATATGTACAAAAAAAATAAACTTAAAGAAAGTGATAAAAATTATACTGTTAAGTGGATGAAAAAAAATAAAATAAAATAAAATGGGAAAAGAAATAGATTTGTTAGTAAATTACCCTAAATCAAAAAGAGATTTGAAAGATCGAGCAATTAATAAAACTGAAAATGATAGAAAAATAGCTAGAGAGTTTGGAAAAGATTTTTTTGATGGAGACAGAAAACATGGATACGGCGGTTTTCATTATAATCCTAAGTTCTGGAACAACGTTGTGCCTTCGTTTGAAAGATACTGGGATTTAAGTTCTTCAGACTCATTATTGGATGTTGGCTGTGCTAAAGGATTTATGCTTTATGATTTTAAAAGATTAATAAAAGGACTTAAAGTTAAAGGCATAGATATATCTAAATATGCGATAGAAAACTCTTTAGAACAAGTAAAAGAATTTGTAAGTGTTGGAGATGCAAAAGCTTTGAATTTTGGAGACAATGAGTTTGATTATGTAATTTCTATTAATACAGTCCATAATTTAGAAGTTGAAGATTGTAAAAAAGCCTTAAAAGAAATTTCAAGAGTAGCGAAAAAAGGTAGCTTTATTACGGTAGACGCTTATAGAAATGATGAAGAAAAAAAAAAAATGTACGAATGGAACTTAACAGCAAAAACTATACTATCCATCGAAGACTGGAAGAATCTTTTCAAAGAAATAAACTTTGATGGAGATTATTATTGGTTTATACCATGATTAATAAAAAAAAATTATTTACAGATCTATATTACATAAGATCAGTTGAAAAAAAAATTGAAGAAAAATACCATGAAGGGAAAATGCGTTGTCCAACACATTTATCTATCGGGCAAGAGGGAATATCGGCAGTCTTTGCAAATTTAGTTAAAAAAAAAGATTATGTAATTAGTATGCATAGACCTCATGCTCATTATCTAGCAAAAGGTGGAAATTTAACAAAAATGATTTGTGAATTATATGGAAAAGATAATGGATGTTCTAAAGGTAGAGGTGGTTCAATGCATTTAATTGATAATAAAGTAAATTTTATGGGATCTACATCAATCCTAGGTAATAATTTACCAGTGGGTGTCGGTTTGGCATTGTCCTCAAAATTAAAAAAAAAAGAAAATATAACTTTTATTTTTTTGGGTGATGCTGCAGTTGAACAAGGTTCATTTTACGAATCCATAAACTTTGCAGCAGTCAATTCCCTGAATATTTTATTCATTTGTGAGAATAATGAATTTTCAGTTTATTCTGATTTGAAAAGTAGACAACCAAAAAACAGAAAAATTTATGAATTAGTAAAAAAGATTGGAGTTAAATCAGTATTTTCAAACGGTAAAAAAATTGATGATATAGAGCGAAAAATGCAACTGTCTATTAATTATATAAAAAAAAATAAAAAACCAAGTTTCATTGAAATTAAAACCTCTCGATGGCTTGAGCATTGTGGTCCCAACGATGATAGTGGTTTAGGCTATAGGTCAATTTCAAAATTAAATGAGTGGAAAAAAAATGACTTTTTAAAGATTTTAGAAAAAAAAATTAGTAAAAAAAATAATGATGTAAAAAAAATAAAGAATAATATTAGTCTTAAAATTAAAAATGCATTTGCTATTGCTGAGAGTTCAAAGTTTCCTAAATTTAATGATTTGAAAAAAGGAATTTATGAAAAATAGTAATTATAAATTCTCAGATGCTATAAACATGGCCTTAGATTTTTCATTAAAAAAAGATAAAAATCTAATTTGTTATGGCTTAGGAGTTAATGATCCTAAAAGGGTATTTGGTACAACACAAAATTTAGTTGAAAAATATGGAAAAAGTAGAGTATTCGATGTACCTAATTCCGAAAATACAATAATGGGCGTAGCAGTGGGAGCTGCACTTAATGGCACAAGATCGGTTATTACTCATCAAAGATTAGATTTTTTTTTATTAGCAATGGATCAATTAGTTAATTCAGCCTCTAAATGGAAATATATGTTTGGGTCAAAAAAATCATTACCTATTACAATAAGATTAATAATTGGTAGAGGATGGGGGCAGGGCCCGACGCACTCTCAAAACTTGCAATCTTGGTTTTACCATATACCAGGTCTGAAATTAGTTTGTCCATCCAACCCTAAAGATGCTAAAGAATTACTAATAAACTCTATATTCGACCCAAATCCAGTAATTTTTATTGAACATAGATGGCTTCATAGTTCGATCGGATTATTAAAAAAAAAAAATAATATATCAGCTTTAAGGTTAAATAAAGTTTTTAAAAAAGGAAAAGACGTAACAATAATTTCTAATGGATATCTTACAATAGAAGCTAATGAAGCATCAAAAATTTTAGAGTCTGAATTTGGTATAAGTTGTGAAATAATTGACCTTAATGTTATAAAGCCACTTAATTTAAATTTAATTTTTAATTCTATTAAAAAAACTAAAAGAGTTTTATTGTTAGACACAGGTATGACCACAGGGTCTATTTCTGCGGACATATGTGCAAAGATAGTTAATAAAGAATTTAAAAGATTAAAAGATGCACCCGAAATATTAGGATTACCCGATATTCCAATTCCAAGCACCTTTGAAGGAGCGAAATTTTATCCTAGATCTCAAGAAATTATTTTAAAAATTTTAAGAATATTTAAGATTAAAAAAAAATTAAATACAAAATTGTTTAAGATATCACATGCAATTGATACTCCTGGACTTTGGTTTAAAGGCCCTTTTTGATGAAAAAGAAAAAAAAAAAATTAATTATTAAAGGCGCTGTTTTAGTTAAGAATAAAAAATTAGATATTTTTTCTGGAATAAAATTTAAAAAATTAGAAAAAAAGCAAGTTCTTGTAAAAATTTATTACTCAGGTTTATGTGGAAGTCAGTTATTTGAAATTTATGGAAAAAGAGGAAAAGATAAATATCTTCCACATTTATTGGGGCACGAAGGTACAGGTAAAGTAATAAACATAGGCCAGGATGTAAAAAATGTAAAAGTTGGAGACAAAGTCTTTTTAAGCTGGATAAAAACCAATGAAGTTGATTGTGATACCCCAAATTTTTTTTATAAAAAAGTTAAAATAAATGCCGGAAGAATAACTACTTTGAGTAATTATTCGATTATTTCGTCGAATCGAGTTTATAAATTACCAAAAAAAATAAATTTTATAACAGGCACTTTGCTTGGATGTGCCTTACCAACAGGTGCGGGTATGATAATAAAAAATAACTTAAGAAATAAAAAAATATTAATTATAGGCTTGGGTGGAGTTGGAATGTCAGCTTTATTAACTGCAATATATTCAAAAATAAGCAATATAGATATTTTAGAAAAAAATTCTTTTAAAGTATTTCATGTTAAAAAAAAAATAAAATTTCAAGATATCAATTATTTTAAAAAAGTTAGTTCTATTAAAAATAATTATTATGACTTAGTTATTGAAACCTCAGGTAATGCTAAAATGATAAGTAAATCAATGGATTTTATTAATAACAAGGGCAAAACTGTATTTGCATCTCATCCAGAATTCAACTCCAAAATAAAATTAGATCCTTTTGATTTAATTTTAGGAAAAAAAATATTTGGAACTTGGGGAGGAGGAATTAAATTTTCAAAAGATTTAAAAATCTTAGTAAAAATAATAAAAAAATTTAAAAACATAGATAAAATTTTTTTTAATAAAATATATAAACTGAACAAGATTAATTTAGCAATTAACGACTTTAAAAAAGGTAAGGTCATAAGACCTTTGATAAAATTTTGATTAATGCTAAAAAATAATTACTTACTATGGGTAAAAATTTTTTTTTTACTACCATTTATTATTAGTTTCTTATTAATAAGAATCTTTATTAAAATTAAAATTGGAATAATAGAGTCAAGTATTTTTGGCCATATGCTTACACCAATAGAAATTTTCTTATGTGAAAAAAAAGAAAAAAAACTACATAATACAGATATAGTTTTATGGTTTTCTCAAAAGAAAATAACTAATAAATATATTTTGAATAAATGGAAAAAAAGGATTGTTATTTTACCAAGGCACATTTTAGAGCCATTATATATATTTTTTTCATTTTTTGAGTATTCAAAAAAATTTAATTATTTTATAAAAGAAAAAAATCCTAATGGTGAGATTAAAATCCTACCAGGAAAAAAGATAGATGAATTTCAATTATTACAAAAATACAGACCTTTTATAGATTTTAGCAATAAAGAAATAAATCAAGCAAATAAAATTTTAGATAAATTTAAATTAACTGAAAATAAAAAAATTGTTTGTTTTGCTGGAAGATCATCTCATTATAAAAATGAATTATATGAAACAGCAAGAAATTCAGATTCTAACAATTATTTGCTAGGCATGAACTATCTCGCTGAAAGAGATTATTTTTCTTTTAGAGTAGGAAAAGTTTCTGAAAAAGAAATACCTAATAGTTTTTCGAAACGAATAATAGATCTAACAGTATTTTCACAAAGAAGTGAATTCTTAGACTTATATCTAATTTCAAAAAGCCTGTTCTTCGTATCATGCTCCTCTGGCATCAATGAAATGGCAACAATAATGAGAAAGCAAAAAATATTAGTTGATTATATAGGTTTTGAAACTCTATTTCAACTTAATCTATTTTATATTCCAATTATTTTACCAAAAAAAATTTTATCATTGAAAAATAATAAATTTCTTGATTATTCAAAAATTTTAGAATTTCCATTAAAAGAAATTAATAATTTAAATCAATTAAAAGAAAAAAATTTTAAACTTGTCAATAATTCGCCTGAAGAAATTAAATTAGCTATTATAAATATGCATAACTATATTTGTGGAAATTTAGATATTAATAAAGAAATTCAAAACCAAAAAAATTTCTGGAAAAAATTTGATATTAAATATGGATTTCAACCAAACAAAACAATTATATGTCCTAGTTTTTATCAAAACAACATATCTTTATTTGATTAAATTTTTATTTTTTAGTTAAAATTATTTTTTTTTAGACTTAAGTATATCAACTATCATTAGAAGCCAAAATTGATGAATATTTTCAATTAAATTATACTGATTTGAGTTAATCCAAAGATTTATATTTCCCATCTTTTTTAGTGGATTGTTTCTTTCAAAGCCAGTTAATGTTAATATTTTGTAAAATTTTTTCTTCCTAGCTGCTCTAACAGCATTGATCATATTTTTTGATTTACCACTTGAAGATATTAAAATTAACAGATCATTTTTATTACCGTATTTATTAATTGATTTTGAAACCCAATTTTCATAACCGAAGTCATTTGCAAAACACGTTATTAAAGAAGCATCATTATAACTATGACATTTAATATTAGTATTATTTGTAAGATCTAGACTAAAATGAGATGCAATTGAAGCACTTCCACCATTTCCAAATATGTGCACTAAGTTGCTTTTAAAATTATATTTTTTTAAAATATTAGTAAATTTAATTAAGTCTGGTATGATTTGTGTTGAATTATCTACTTCTAAAGAAAAGTTATTAATATAATTTTTAAAATTTTTTTTCATAATTTTTAATCTATAATCATATAACATGATCCAGCACTAAATTTAGATTGATATAATTTAAATTTTAAATTTCCAAAAATTTGTTTAATTGCGATTGTTTCTCCTGGGAAATCTTTACTATTAGGTTCATCGAAACCTATAATGCTACCTTTTGTTAAATGAGGCCTTATTGCTTTAAGACAATCTTTAGTTGGTTTATAAATATCCATGTCAAAATATGCTAAAGCTATAAGTGTTTGTTGATTAGATTTTAAATATTTTTTAATAGTTTTTGAAGCATCACCTTTAACTATTTCATGTCTTTTAAAATGACCTGCTTGACTTTCAGATGCGTGATAGTCTAAGATTTGACTTAAATAATTCTCATATTTTAGAGAAGTTGAAAACCCACCTGATTTGGCTAGTTTTTTATTACCTTTTTTATCTTGTTTTGACGTTGAAGGAAAACCTGAAAATGTATCAAAACCTATTATTTTTTTTTGCATATTATATGGTTCATAAATACCTCTAAAATTTAAAAATAAACTTATATTCTGACCCCATCGGCAACCAAACTCAATAATATCACCGGTGTTATCAAGAGTTTTTTGATATAATTCATTCATAAACAAAACTCTCATTAAATTTATTCTATTTTGAAACAATCCTAAGTTTCTCATCTTAAATTCATCTGTACTTGGCCAATTATTAAATAATTTTGCTAATGATTCTCTATTTTTTGTCTCTTTATTTGAGCTATAGGTCGTCGAAGTGATGATAGTTTTTTTCATTTTGTTAATAAACGTATATATATATGTTTTGAAAATAAAATCTAATAGATTTTATACACTGATAAAGTAAACTAATAGATATTATCTTTAGATTTATTTTACATTTTTTATGATATTAAAAAATACTGAACTTCAAGTAAACAAAAAATTTAACAATAAAAAAATAGTAATTATTGGCTCTGGCTTTAGAGCTTTGATGACAGCTTTTTTTTGTTTAAAATATTCAAATGATGTTTCACTAATTTCAAATAACGAGAATATTCATGGTGTAATGAGTCCAATAAAATGGCTTGGTGGAAATTTTGACAAAGGTTATCATTTTTTTGATGGATTTAATGTAAATAATAAAGAGTTGTTGGAAAATTTTGTTGGACACGAAAATTTATATAACTTTGGTTATGGAGCATCAACTTATACAAATAAAAAAATTTATTATGATCATGGAATTCCATACTGGCCTCACAAGAGCTCTTACTTTGCTTTTAATGCATTAGTTCAATATTTTTTGAAATTATTGAAAAATGAAAAGAATAATTTAAAAAGCTATAATGATTTATTGAAATTGTATCCTTCTAATATTAGCAATGTTTTAAAAAAAGCATGTTTAAGAAATACTAATTTAGAACCTGAAAAACTTTCTCATTTAGTATGTGGTTTTAGTCATTTTTTGTGTTTTAGACAGACTCTGCTTCCAGATTTTTTATCCAATATTTTGAAAAAAAATGATTTTTTTAATTCAAGAATTGCGTCTAGAAGAAAAACTTTAAATTTAGATATGATATCTCTTTACCCAAAAGGCAAACACATAGGATATATAGCTGGAATTATGGAAAATAAATTAAGAAAACTAGGTCTTAAATTTATTGTTTCCCAAAAAACTAAAATTATCAAAGAAAACAACCAAATTTCAATGAATTGTGATGGAAATTTATTTAATACTGATATTATTTTTTTAACGACTGAATTAGATTCCTCATTAAATCTATTTGATGAAAAGATTACAGATAAACAAAATAATCATTATGTTTCACAACTTTTTTATTATTTTTCAACAAACAAAATATTTTCTAAATATCAATATGTACATGGAAATGACGTAAATATTCATACAAATAGAGCTACTAATTTTTCGCTTTATGGTGAAAAAACTGATGAAAATGAGTCTGTAATTTCAGCTGAGGTTCCAACAAAGATAGACAGCGAATTATGGAATGACCCTGAAAAATATAGAGATGTTATATGGAATGAACTAAACTGTATGAAAATGGTAGATAAAAACCAAAAATATATAAATTATAAAATATTCAATTTAAAAAAGACATTAGCTATCCCATTAGTTGATTTTGAGGAGTCATTATCTAAATTCAACAATTTACTTAGTACAAAATATTTAAATAAGGTTATTTTACCAGGCGTAGGAACTTTTACTAGAAATATCTTTATTGAGTCTTTAAGAGAAATATTTGAATAATGATATCAAAAAATCAAATCTATAATTTTGCTAACCAAATAATAAAACATCCTCGAAGCTTATCAGGAAATGGTGTGAGAAAAACACTAAAGGATATTAAAAGAATTTTATATAATATGAAGATAAAAAGCTTTAAATCTGGAACCCAAGTATTTGATTGGACAATACCAAATGAGTGGAATGTAAATGATGCATACATATTAACACCTGACGGAAAGAAAATATGTCATTTTAAAAAAAACAACCTTCATCTACTTGGATATAGTACCCCAGTAAATAAAGTGTTAAATAAAAAAAAACTACTTAAAAGATTATATTCTTTACCAAAACTTTCTAACGCAATTCCATATAAAACCTCATACTATAAAAAAAATTGGGGATTTTGTATTACTCACAATGAAAAAAAAAAGCTTAAAAATGGAAATTATAAAGTATTTATTGATGCAAAACATACTAGAGGTGAGTTAAATTATGGAGAGTTGTTCATTAAAGGAAAGACGAATAAAGAAATTCTTTTTTCTACTTATATATGCCATCCAGAAATGGCTAATAACGAAACTTCAGGAATATCTGTATTAACATATTTAGCAAAATGGATACAAAAAAAAAAAAGAAATTTTAGTTATAGAATTATATTTATTCCAGAAACTATTGGTTCAATTGCTTATATTCATAGAAATATTTCAAAATTAAAAAAAAATTTAATAGCAGGTTTTGTAATAACATGTGTTGGAGATAAAAAAAATTTTTCATACGTTCCTTCAAGAGGAGGAGATAGTTTAAGTGACTTTGTTGCCAAAAAAATTTTAAATGATAATAACAAAAAATTTAAAACTTATACTTGGCTAGATCGAGGAAGTGATGAAAGACAATTTTGTTCTCCAAATATTGATTTACCTATTTGTTCTATTACAAAATCAAAATATGGGACCTATAAAGAATATCATACATCCTTAGATAAATTAGGAAAAACTGTAGTTCCAGAAGGGTTAAATGAAAGTTATAATATTTATAGGAAATGTGTAACTTTTTTAGAGAAAAATTATAACGCGAGATTTTTTATACCAATTAATAAAACTTTTTGTGAACCTCATTTAAGTAAAAGAGGCTTATATCCATCTATATCTTCCATTAATTTACAAAAAAAAATAAAATCTATGATGAATATCTTGTCATATGTAGATGGAAAAAAAACTATTATTGAAATTGCATATTTATGCGATCTTTCTATAAAAGAGGTAAACAAAAATTTGTATTTATTTAAGAAATTTAATTTAATAAAATAGTTTGTAAGTTGGAAAAATATAATATTAAATCAATAAATTTTATAGATGCCCAGAAAATTTGGGAAACTTCACCAAACTCATGTATTTATAATAATCCTTCCTTTTTAAAAAATTATAAAAATATTAAATTACTAGCAG
>MDSV01021924.1_pt1 | contig 19636 bp, 15 predicted proteins | sample 810851 | NCBI WGS metagenome assembly MDSV01 (sample SAMN05326640, study PRJNA326480) | marine metagenome | isolation source: seawater | place: Atlantic Ocean: North East | collected 2012 | reverse complement strand
TAGGTTCATTATTAAGAACTGTTTTTGGACAATTACTAGAATCTCATGTTGATGGAGACAATAAAGAACAAATTAAAGAATTACAGCAGAATATAGGAGATAAAAAGACTCCTAAATTGGGTACTTCATTAGAAGATGTGTTGCAAGAAGAAGCTGACGAATTAACTGAAGAAATCTTAACTAAAATGGAAGAGATTCTTAGCGAAGGAATTCCAGAAATTACTGCATTAGAAGATGATTTGAAAATTAAAGTTGATCCCGAATTTATTAATTTAGTCAAACATTCATCCGAAAGTATACAAGAGCTGTTTTGGGAAATAGGAGTTCCTGGAAGATTAAATGATCCTAGTTTGAGTCTTTGGGTTGAAGACTCTTTGAAATCTGTAGAAGATATTCTAAAAAGTATACCTGAAATGCCAGATGAAGAAGAATAATCAATTGAAAATCAAACGCTCTGCTATCTTTGAAACTGTTTCAGTATGTTTCGGTAAAGTTGTAACATACATTACTGCTTGGCTTACTTGCCTATTTCTTAATGCATCTGCTAAAGGAGTATGTTCTTTGAACCATCTATATTTACCATCTTCACCTTCAATTCTGATGTCTACCTGAGCCATTCTTGGTTCTGAAAGTAATAATTTGAGTGACGGGACATCTATGGAAACATAACCTTCTGGAACTTTGGCCCTAGATGCTATTTCATCTTCTAATTGCATACGTTTTTTGCTATCTTGAGCAATATCTAATAATGAACTTATTTGATTATCATCTAAATCTTGTTTTCTACGAGTCATTGCAACTTTAAACATTTGACGATATTTTATTCTACGGAGAATATCTTGTTGATATCCTCCTTGTTCATTAAGTAACTGCCAAATCTCTGAATCTACCATTCTTTGCATATCAAGAGGGTCACAAGCATCTTCATCCATTCTTTCAACTGCATGAGAAAGCATTACTTCTGTAATTCTTGTAACTCTATGAAAATATACCGCGCTATACATTAATGCTCTTGCTGTAAGCATTCCTTCTAAAGCGGAAAGGCCTCCTTCACCTATAGCTACGTCACCTGCATGTTTTTGTAAGCAATGAATCAATCTATGGTGATCAATTATTCCATGTTTCACTCCTGTGAAATGTGCATCTCTTAACAAATAATCAATTTGATCACAATCTACAGGCCCATGTACTAAATGACCCATTGTATAATCTTCTGATGCAAAAAAGTCGTCTCCTTTATTCCAAAATAAACTTCTTTCGCTGCCTTGTGCATCAGGGCCTCGAATTAAATCTGCAATTTCTTTAGGATCTAAATCAAAATTTTCTAGAATCTCTGGTACTTTTTTTCTTTCTGAAAATACCTTTGTTTCTCCTTCCCTAAGGACATCATATTCTCCAGTAATTATGCCTTCTGTTACAGACATATGATCCATTCCTCCTCTTTCATGAAGAATATGTTCCAATGTATGAGAATAAGGCCCATGTCCTACGTCATGTAACATTCCTGCAACTTGAACCATGGTTTTTTCATAATCGTTTAAGCCAACTGAATCAGACATTAAACCACCCACGTGACTAACACCTAAACTATGTTCAAATCTAGTATGGTGTGCGCCAGGAAATACTAAATGAGCAAGTCCCAATTGCTTTATGTGTGATAATTTATTGAATTCAGGTGTTGAAAGTAACTCTTTACGTGCTCCATCAATGGTAAAAGATCCGTGAATCGTATCATTAACAACCTTGCTTGACATCTTATCCCTCAAACTGTCCGAAACGCTTGGCCCTCATAAAGAACCGCATAAATTAACATAAATTTACGAAATTAATGCATCATATTCTTATCATCAACTTTGTTTTGAGTTCATAATGTCAGATAATACGTGCAAGATTATTGCAATTTCAGGTGGAAGTGGCTCAGGAAAAACAACACTCGCAAATAATATCATGGCATTATTTGGAGAAAAGGAATGTGAAATAATCAGTCAAGATAATTATTATATTGACTTAAGCAAGAATTTTGACCACGATGGAGGTTCTTTGAATTTCGATCACCCTGAAATGTTAGAATTTTCATTATTAGCTACTCATTTAAAGAATTTAAAAGAAAAAAAAGAAGTTCAGATTCCTACATATGATTTCTCAACACACTCTAGAAAAAATGAAACAAAAAAAATAAATCCTACAAAAATAATTCTAGTTGATGGTATTTTAATACTGAATTCCAAAGAACTTATTGATTTATTTGATCTTAAAATATTCATAGATGTTTCTGACAATATCAGATTAGAAAGAAGGATGTTTAGAGATATTAATGAACGTGAGAGAACCTCAGAAGGAATAATTAAACAATGGGAAAATCAAGTATTGCCTATGCATAAAAAATATGTTGAAACATCTGCAAAATTTGCAAATATAATTATTTCGGGAGAAAATGGAATTAAAGAAAATGCTAAGGAAATTTATTTGAAAATTAATAATTTATAGCCACTTATTTTCTCATATCTATTTCATCCCATCCTCCGCCAGAAAAATCATCAGATTCAAAAGCCGCATTAATTTTCATTTCTTCACTGACATTGGATCTAAACTTCTTACGTTTTGAGGAATTTCGATATTGTTTGAAAAATAATAATAACAAGATACTTGAAAATAATACAATCGCTCCTTTGATTATGTCATCAAATTCTAAATTAGAAGATAATTCAGTATTCTTTTCAACGCCGCAATAACATCCATCTGGAGTGCCATCGTCATCTGCTGGACCTACTAACATCCCTTTAGAGCCATCTGGACAAATGCACTGGCCTGTTAATTCGTCATCATCATTTACTGATGTTTCATTATTATTTGAGGATGTGTCATCACTATCTTCTGGATTTTCTTCAATACAGATTATACCATATTCCCATTTTGTTTCATCTTCTGGGCATTCATCTACGATATTTGCATAACCATCCCCATCTGTATCTGGACAACCTAAGATCCCTTGACTAGAATTGCCTACAACATCAATGCAATCATCAGAAACGTCTGAGTAACCATCATCATCGCCATCTAAACACCCAAACTTATCTATGTACGAGGTTCCGTATTTTAGTACACAATCATCGGCTTCAAAACCATCTTGATTGTCTCCATAACCATCATTATCACTATCTGACCATTGAGATTTCTGATTAGGGAAAGCATCTACAATATCTCCAAAATCATCATTATCGCTATCTAAACAACCTAACAAACCTAATTCTGTACTGGTGCCATAAATATCTACGCAATCATCTGCTTCAAAACCATCTTGATTGTCTCCATAACCATCATTATCTGTATCATTCCATTGACTAGGTTCCAATGGGAATTTGTCATCAAAATCTGCAATTCCATCGCCATCTGCATCGAAACAACCAAGATATTCATCCATATCTGAAAGTCCATATTCATCTGGACATTTATCTGCATAAACACCATCTGGGTTGTCTCCATAACCATCGCCATCTCTATCTTCCCATTGAGTGGGGTTATACGGTAATTTATCATTTAAATCAGAATAACCATCACCATCAGAATCGAAACAACCATTTCTATCTTTCCAAGAAGTTCCTGTAATATCAGGACAATCATCAGAATTATTAGCTGGTGGAGGATTATCTCCAAACCCATCGTTGTCTTTATCATTCCATTGTTCTGGATCATTAGGGAAATCATCAACATAATCCCACCAACCATCACCATCTATATCTGGGCAACCAAGATATTCTTTACTAGAGTTCCCAAACTCTTCAGGACACCAATCTGGATCATCTCCGTCTAGGTTATCTCCATACCCATCGCCATCGGTATCATTCCACTGTGTTGAATCTGAGGGGAAGGCGTCTGAATTATTTCCATCTGGGTTATCTCCATACCCATCTCCATCAAAATCTTCCCATTGAGTTGGTTCTAAAGGAAGAGCATCGGGATTATTTCCATCTGGGTTATCTCCATATCCATCCTCATCAAAATCTTCCCATTGGGTTGGATCCAAAGGAAATGCATCTGCACCATCTGTTAAATTCCAATTTATATCTTCATCAGAATAACCATCTCCATCAATATCTGGACAACCTTGCCTATCTTCTGTTGAATTACCAAAAATATCTATGCAATCATCATAATTATTTGCAGGGGGAGGATTGTCTCCAAACCCATCTCCGTCTGTATCTTCCCATTGATCTCCATCAAATGGAAATGCATCTACTTGTCCATTTCCTCTATCTATTGTAGGCCAACCATCATTATCTGGGTCATCATCTCCTTCCCAAAAACTCAGACGAGCATTTTCATACCCGTGAGCAACAATAAAATCGATTCCATTTGGACTCCAAGCAATATCATAAACAGCAGGATCTGGTGTTGAATCATCACCTGAATCACCAGACATTATGTCTACAATAGAGCCAGATGCGGCATTAAACACTTTTACTGAATCACCATCGTTTCCATACCAAAAAGCTGCTGCTGCAACTTGCCTTCCATCTGGACTAAATTCGACATCAAGACAACTAGTAGAAATTTCTTCATCCCATTCTTTAGTCCATGTAGCAGTTTCATACATGTAAACTGTATGCCCAATATTATTTGATTCATATTGATCACAAGCAACTAAAAAATTTCCATCTGGAGACCAAGATAAACCATTTACTCTTGGAAATTGTGAATTAGTAATTGCAAGTGGGTTTCTTATCTGACTAAATCCATTATTTGGATCTAATAAAAACACTTCTCCTGCACCACCTAATGCTAAAATATTGCCATCAGGGCTCCATTCTATTGAGTCATAATTACTATCTTTAGAAGATGGGTCATAACGCCCAATTTCACTCCAGTCTGTAGAGTCAAGTATTACTAAGCCGCCATCATTAGGATCTGTATTGTCTTCTTTACCTACTGTAACGGCGACCATACTTGAATCGGGATTAAATTCTATATCTGCAATCAAATCATTTGTAGTTCCAAAATCAGTAGTTAATGTCTCTTCTAAAGAAATAATACTACTAGAATCGATATTTGAGGCGTCATAAACAAAAATTTCTTCAAACTGATTACCTGCGAGTATTTTTTCACCATTTGGACTCCATTCAACTTCGTAAATAGGCCTATCTTCTACCTCTACATCTGTTAAAACCAAGTCTCTTGTTGAGGTTTCATATATTGACAAGGTTCCAGAATCATCACCCACAACAATATATTTTCCATCTGGTGAAAAATCTACAGATTCAACATCTCCGTCTGATTGAGCCCATGTAATTTCTTCAATTTCAGTAAAATCTCCTTGTGGTGCTGTCCAAAAATCATTGTAATCACTTGTCCCATCTCCATCTCTATCTGGACATCCATTACGATCTACTGTACTATTACCATTAGAATATGGGCAATCATCATCAATATCTAATACTCCATCTCCATCAGAGTCATTAGCATCTACACTAACAAGAAAACAAGAAAGAAATAATATTGAAAATAACAAAAAAGCATAGCGATTTGAAACTACCCTCATACTACCCCTTAGCCAGTGGGTAGTCACAATAGTATATTATCGATATATGTAATTGTGCGTATAAAATTAAAATTTGAAAATGTGAAGTTTATTCACATTGATGCTTTGCCGATGGCATGAGCGGCTTACCTAACATGTGGGGAGAAGATTGGATTCCTACTGAACCGCTTGATTTGGAAATGGATATTAATGCTGAAATTGCAAAATTAGAATTATTAAGATATGTCATAGAAAGACATGATGGCCACTTACAATTAGTTTCTAATGCATGGGATCAAATTATTTCTAATAAAAAAGTGAAATCTTTTAATGGAGAATCTTGGCATCACTTTTCGATAGAATTAGTGAAATTAATTCAAGAGGGTCTTAAGAATAGGGTTAGGCCTGCAGGATTAGATGACATTACAGAAATAGAAATCATTCCACGAAGAAATATTGAATTATTTTTAAATCGAAAATCGAAAAGATTCGCAATAGATTTACATTTAATTCTAAGAAGAGTGGCTTACTACCACACAATTTCTTTGGATTTAAGGAAGGAATGGCATAGATTAATGATTAGAACGAGAGTTACTGATGAACATCTAAAGTCATTATTCATGAATGGTTTAGAAACACCAGATGGAGGTAAATTTGGAGGTAAAGGGTTCAGATCTACTTGGCAAGAAACGGTTGTATCTGTTGCATCTGCACTAAATAGAAGTGGGAAATCGAAAGATTTTGTTGCTCCAATGATAAGAGACATGGGGCTCTCTCTTGCAATGGGAGATACTCCTTTGAATGTAATGGCTGCTCAAATGGGAAAAATCGGTTCTCCAATGGATGGAGGACAAGAATATGCTGGAGGAAGAGATTTACATATTGGAGCTTGGGAACAAGGGGTCCTTCCACCTACTGCACCATTACCAATTGCATCAGCAACAATCACTGGTTTAGCTTTGGCATCTAAACAACTTAACGAGAATAGATTCCATGTAGCCATTATTGGTGAAGGAGCTTCTTCGAGTGGAGAATGGTGGGAAGCGGTAAATTTTGCAGGGACAAGAGGCCTACCGATATGCTATGTTTTACAAAATAATCAAATTGCTTTAGATACATTCTCTACCAATCAATCCGCTTCCGAAGTTTGGGCAGATAAAGCAATTGCGATGGGGATTCCATGTTGGACAATAGATGGTTCTGATCCAGCAGCATACTTCTCCTCTATTGCTACAGCAAGAGAATTTAGTATAACTGGAGGTGGAGCAACATTAGTACACGTGGAAACAATGAGGGGATGTGGACACGCACATCATCACGATGATTTGTACCTTGGCTCTCCATCTGGAAACCCTCCTGGTTATGTAGACAAAGAAACTTTAGAATATTGGTCAAATAAAGACCCTCTAAAATTACATGAAGATTTGCTTCTAAAAATGAAGGTGCCTAAATCAGAAATTGAATTGATGAATAAAGAAGAACAACAATTATCCGATAATGCTCGAAAAGATGTTGAAACAATGGATTGGCCAGATCCAAAAACAGTTACTAAAGGTATTACCACAATTCATGATGCTGAAACGCATGAAGATCATTTAAAACGCATAAAAACATCAAATTTATTTTCACAAACAACATCTCTTTCAAATGGTGAAACAAATTTAGAATTTAGTAATGAATCTAATAGTTGGACTTATTCAAGAGCAATTCAACAAGCACTTGTGAAAATTGCTGAAATTTATGAAGAAACCGCGATATTTATGGGAGAAGATATGGAAATTGCGGGTGCATTCGGAATGAATATACCTCTAAAAAATAAAGGTCATGAAAATAAATTACTAGACATGCCATTATCTGAAGCAATCATTATTCATTCTGCAACTGGAGCGGCTTTAGGTGGACTTAGACCAATAGCAGAAATTCAATTTGGAGGCTTTGCTGCTTTAGGTTTTAATGCACTCATAAATAATACTGCAATGCTAAGATGGAGATGGGGCGCTGATGTACCCCTCACTGTGAGAATACCTCTCGGCGGTAAAACTAGAAGTGGGCCTTTTCATGCAAATATGATTGAATCATGGTTTGCAAATGACCCTGGATTAATTGTTGTGGCGCCATCAAATCCACAAGATGCTTATGATTTATTAGTAGAATCTGCAAAAATAAATGATCCAGTTGTATTCTTAGAACATATTGGCCTATATGGGCTAAGAGGTGGGAAAACAGGGTGGGGAGATTCAATAAATCAAATTGTAAATACTACTGAAATTGAAAAACATTTAGAATCTACTGAATGTTACAAAATTGGAAAGGCAGAAATTATTAGAGGAGGAGAAGACTTGACATTAGTAACATGGGGATCAATGGTACATGTTGCAATGAAGGCAGCAGATATTGTTGCAAAAGATGGAATTCAAGTTGAAGTAATTGATTTACGAACATTAATGCCTTTTGACTCAAAAACGTTAATTGAATCGGTTTCAAAAACAGGGAGATTAATCACATTACAAGAATCTCAATGGAATGGAGGTTTAGGGCATACAATCCAATCAAGAATATTAGAAGATTGTTTTTGGTCTCTTGAAACTACACCAATAGTTCTTGGAGCATTAGACACTCCAGTTCCATTTTCTCCTCCGCTTGAAGATCACACGATTATATCTAAAGATTATGTAGTAAATGCAATTAACATACTTATGGAAAATTAAATTTTATAGAACAAATGTATTGTTTTAATTTCAAAACTTATCACAATAATATAGCAGAAGATTATCAGTAGGGTTATGTCTGACGCTCAGGAGATTGTAGAATTAAATACAAAAAGAGCAGGCGTTGTTGAATTACTATCTATAAGAGCCCCATCAGATAAATCACTAGCAATTATCATGACATTGTTTATTCTAATGTTATTATTACAAGCCCTACAAAATACAATTGGTGAAATTGTGATAATTTTCACAATGTTAATCATATCTACTGCACTACTTATTCTCTCTGCAGATTTTTTTGTTGTTGGTGCAAAATGTATTGCAAGAAGATTTGGAATTGCCGAAGTTATTATTGGATTGACAATTGTATCAATCGGAACATCACTACCTGAAATCATGGTAACTGGAACTGCTGCAATGAAAGCAAATACATCTTCAGCCACAGCAGCAGAATTAAACACTCTTTCAGACTTGGCAATTGGTAATATCTATGGCTCTGTACTAGTACAAATTAGTTTGATTTTAGGCATTGTTGTCCTATACAAGCCATTAGAAGTTCGTCCATCATGGCTTGGAAGAGATGGATTATTGATGGTTCTTGCATTATTATTATTCTCATTATTATTGTTAACTGGTAACGAATTAACAAGATTGGAGGGTGCTTTTTTATCACTTTTTTATATTCTATATTTGGTTTATCTGGTTAAAAATAGAAATAAGATTCGTGCAGAAGAAGGTGAATTAGTTGAATCTCTCCGTGGAGGTTTTGCATGGACTACTGCTGCAGCAACAATAATGGTAATTGTTGGCCTTACAATGGCAATCTACGCATCAGAACATCTAATTGATTCTGTTCTTAGACTCGGTGAATCTCTGAATTTAGATCAAGGTGCAATGGGTGCAATTATGGGCACCTCAGTTTCTGCTGTTGGGACTTCACTTCCTGAATTAACTGTGGCACTTCTTTGTGTTAGAAAATCTCAAGGAGTAGCCATAGGTGCATTAATCGGATCAAATATTACTGATCCTTTACTTTCTGTAGGTATTGCTGCAATGATTCATCCTCTTGCTATATCTCAAGGAGCTTATTTCGTTACAACTGCAATCATTATGCCAATGACGATTCTAGGAATTATTACATGCACATTATTAATGTGGACGGACTTTAAATTTAATAGAACAGAAGGAGTAATGATGATAATATATTATCTAATTTTCTTAACAGCCCTTATTCTAGATCAACTTGGGAAATTACCATTTTGACTCATTTAAATGAATTTAATAATTCTCTACTTATTATCATATTTTGAATTTGACTTGTTCCTTCGAAAATCTGTACTACTTTAGCTCCCCTCATTCTTCTTGCTACTGGATATTCTTCTGAATAACCATATCCGCCAAAAACTTGAACTGCATCAGTAGTTACTTCCATTGCCATATCTGCAGCGAATCTTTTTGCGTGTGAAGCCTCAAGTGTATTTCTTTCTCCTGAATCTACCTTCTTTGCAGCCCTCCAAGTAAGTAATCTTGCAGCATCTATTTTAGTTGCCATTTCTGCAATCATAAAAGAAATTGCTTGGTGCTTGATTAATGGTTTTCCAAAAGTTGAACGTTCTGATGCGTATTTTAATGACTCTTCCATTGCTCCTCTTGCGTTACCTACTGCATGTGAAGAAATTATTGGACGAGATAAGTCAAATGCTTTCATTGCATTTATCCATCCATTATTTTCAATACCGCCAATTAAATTTTCCACAGGCACGCGTACATCATTAAAAATCACAGAACGTGTATCTGAACAACGTTGACCCATATTATTCTCTTTCTTTCCAAAAGTAATCCCAGGAGAATCTGCATCTACAATAAATCCACTCATTCCCTTATATCCTGCAGATTTGTTTGTATATGCTAGTACAAAAAACCAATTTGCATAACCTGCACCAGTAATCCACATTTTTTCACCGTTAATTACGTAATGATCTCCATCTAAAACTGCAGTAGTTTGAATTCCTTGCACATCACTACCTGCGGATGGTTCTGTTACACAATAAGATGCTAGTTGACCTTCTGAGGCTTTAGAAAGATACTTCATTTTTTGTTCTTCAGTGCCTCCTGTAATTATTGGATAAGATGCTAATAATGTACTTCCTGCTGCTGTTGCAAAACCTGGATCTCCCCATGCAAATTCTTCACAAATTAGAGATTCTTCAAAGGTACCCATACCGCCACCTCCATATTCTTCTGGGATTTTAATTGTAATCAATCCTAATTCAACTGCTTTCATTATTGCTTCTTTAGGAAATTCTCCATTTGCATCCCATTTTTCAGCATTTGGTTTGATTTCATCTTGGGCAAATTCTCTTGCTAAGTCTTGTAACATCAGTTGTTCTTCACTAAGTACGAAGTCAACCATGTACCTCCGAAGAGGGCTATATTCAAAAAACCCCCCCAAAAAGAACTTTGAGTTTGTACACTCTGAGTAGTAATGTGAAGATAACGGAAAACACTGTTGCAATCGTTCTTGCTGCTGGTAAAAGTGAAAGATTGGGAGAACCAAAAGCCTTACTAAATTGTGGAAATCAAACTTTAATAAAATTCATCGTAAAAAGGTTGGAAAGTATCGATCTTAAAGTAATAGTTGTAACAAATTCAAAACTTGAAAAATCAATCGAAGAATCCCTCTCATCTACAAAAGCAACATTATTAATTCCTGAAAATACAGATTATAGGACAGGTAATCTAATTGCTGGATTAAATATTTGTAAGAATCCTAAACAAATTCTAGTCGTGCCTGTTGATCGACCAGGATGGAGCTTAAACACAATTAAACATCTACTTGAAATTAATGAAACCTCTTGTCCTGTGTATGAAGGGAAAGGGGGCCATCCCCTATTAATTTGTAAAAAAGACTTAGATTTTTTAAAAAAATCACCAAAGGATACCCCTCTTAATTCTATATTTTCTACAAAGAAAATCAACGTAAATGATCCTTATATACATCTTAATATTGATACTCAAGAAGACATAAAGTTTCTAAAAAATTTCATTGATAAATTTGAATCTTAAATTAGATGAGTCTTTGAATAAAGATACATTCCGCAGGTTATGTGCCCCCGTGTCCTCAGTTGGACTAGTTCAAAATTATTAGAGGGCAATAAGGTGGCAATGGCAACTGTAATCAATGCTACAGGATCAGTTCCAGGAAAGCCAGGTGCAAGAATTGCAACTACTGAGAAAGGAGATACTTTTGGTACGATTGGGGGTGCTGGACTAGAATTTAAAGTACTCCAAAAATTATCAAAACTATTAGAAAATGAAGATTCTGGAGGAATTATAGAAACTTTTGCATTAAATAAAGGTGCTAAAGGATATGAAATTGTAGCCTTAGATAGCCTATGTGGAGGTAAAGTTACAATTTCTATGGAAGTTGTATCTCCGATGCCAAACATACTACTTTTTGGTGGAGGTCATGTTGCAAAAGCAATAATCTCTGTAATAGAACCGCTTGGATGGAATTATGCAATTCATGATACTCGTGAAGAATATTCTAACAAAATAACATTCCCATCAGCAATAGAATTACACTGCAATACTGTTGATGAATTTTTACAAAGTGAAACAAAATTAAAATTACAACGCTTTAGTAATATTTTGTTACTAGGGCACGATTGGAAAGAAGATGAAGACAGATTAATTGGATTACTTAAAATTCTTGAGGATTCTATTGAATTAAGACCAAAAATAGGAGTAATAGGAAGTAAATCAAAATGGTTATCCTTTCAAAAAATAGCATTAAAGCAGGGTATCAAACAGAATAATTTGGATTTTGTTATTTGCCCTATTGGACTAAACATTGGTGCTCAAAGCCCAGAAGAAATTGCAATAGCTGTTTGTGCAGAAATAATTTCTGATATCAAAAAACAAAACCCATCTGAACCAAATTGGCGTAATCATTAAATTTGCTGATTTAATTGTAACATGTGATAAACCACAACATCATTATTATCTATTTCTTGCATACTTCTTTTGACTATTGTCTTATTTTCAATAGAAAATCTTTGAAATAATGCACCTTCTAAAATTCCATCATCCAATTCCCAAATTGGTAATTTACTGAAATCATCATTCGGAGAAATTTCTAAATTTGCCATAATTTTAAAATCGGGTGAAATTTCATAATTTAACTCACCTAATCCGGCATATTCCCACCAATCCATAACTTCAGTAATAAATTCAAAATCATTATCTATATCTCCCAAAGAAAATGATAACTCTTCTCCTATTCTATTACCGATTTGCCTAAACATTAAATTCAAATCAATACCTAATAATTTTAAATTGGATACTGAACCTTCTGATAATTTATTTCTGGCTTCGGAAATAGTATTACCTACATTCTGTAAATCTTTAAGACTAAATGGAGAATCTGAAGAAGGTAATGCTTCGAGATTTAATGCGCTTGAAATTTGTTGTAAAAAGGACCCTTCTCCAATTACTAATTTCAATGGATCTGCTATATATTCATCAGTAAAACGTTTTATTGCAACATCAAATTCAATTGAATCATGCCATAATGTTTCAACTAAATCTAATTGGCTATTAGCAAAGTGTTTTGATTCTATAAATAATGCTGCATCATTTTTTCCTTTCCCTACAGGATTGGATTCTATATCGAGAAATTGTAAAACAAATTCATCATCTTGAAAACATAATTGTGAATTTAGTGTATTAGAATGCCTTAAAGTAATTGAATCATCTAATTCATCATAAAATTTCAAAGTACGTTTATCTAAACATGCTACTACTTCACAAACAATACCTTTCTTAGCCGCTATATTTAATGCATCTATTGCGGTATTTTTAGTTAAATGTAAAATTCCATATCTTCCAAGTGATAAGAATATCTTTTCCTCGGCTAATTCGATCATAGATTCAATTTTAGAAAAAATGTGATTCCTACCTTTTATTACGCCGAATTTAGGGCCTATACCTTCACTATTCTGAGGTCCTTTTTTGGAATAAGCCTTTGCTTTTGTATTTAAATCATCTAAACCATTCTTTATCATTAAAATTTGTTGTTCTTTTAATTTCATTAGATAATTCGCAGCATCAGGTACTGTTTTAGAATTAAATTTCATCGGCCTTTCGGCTGTAGCACTAACAATACCTTTTTCTTGTAACTTTGATAATGTATTATATGCATCTAATCTAGATAATTTAAGTTCCTTGGCTAAATAACTAGCCTTCTTATTCTGATTATGATTCAATAAACAAACAATGTCTGCCTCTTTTTCTTCTAATCCTGCAGTCATTAACAATTCTTTCCATTCCATTTTATTACCTTCCGACATTAGTTAATTTCGATAAGATTTTTGCTACATGTCTTCTTGGCCTAAATAACCAATCATAAACATGTATTATTTCCCCCTCGGGATTAATTAAAAAGCTTGATTTGCCAGGGAATTTACCTAAATATGTGGGTACATCATATAAATTTCGAACAACCTCTTCATCATCAGAAAGAAGTGGGAAAGGTAGATCTAGTAATTCTTTAAATTCTCTATGAGATTGTATTGAATCATTACTAATGCCAATTACTTCACAATTTACAGATTTAAATAAATCATATTGCTCTTTGAAGGATAAACAACCTCTTTTACAGGTTGGAGATCCATCTCTTGCATAAAAAAATAAGATGACCCATTTACCTTTAAAATCTGATAAACTAACTTCTGAAGAATCATGAGAAAGTAGTGTAAAGTCTGGTGCAATCATAGGTTTTTTCCCAGTCATAATTACACCTCTAAATAATGCCCCATTCTTTTTGCTTTAGTTGATAGATACTTTTCGTTCTTTTCATTTAATCCTACAACGATACTTTTCCTCTCAACTACTTCGATTCCATTTTCCTCCAATGCTTGTAGTTTTAAAGGGTTATTGGTAAGTAACTTTATTCTTTTTAATCCGACTGATTTTAACATTTCTGAAGCAAAGTCGTATTTTCTACCATCAGCTGGTAAACCAAGAAGTAAATTGGCATCGAGAGTGTCATGCCCCTGATCTTGTAATGCATATGCTTGAATTTTCGAGTAAAGTCCAATTCCTCGCCCTTCCTGTCTGAGATAAACTATTGCCCCACATCCTTCTTCCTGGATTCTACGCATTGCAGATTCAAGTTGCGGTCCACAATCACATTTCAGAGAACCAAATGCATCTCCAGTTAAACATTCAGAATGAATTCTTACTATTGGTGTTTTTTCAGGATTAGATAAGTCTCCTGTATACAGTGCAGTATGCTCTTTACCATCAGGACCTACAAAGACTCTAATCCTGAAATTTCCAAATTTTGTTGGTAATTTAGAATCTGATTCAATTTGTTCTTTCAAACTCGCTTTTGCTTGCTCCATCATAGTCCCAAGTAGAATCAATCATTGATAAAGAGTTGTTTAAGACTGTAGTAAAAATATGCATGAAAAATAACAAAAAAAACTTACGGTGTAAAACTGTACATTATATACTAAGGTAAGAACCCTTTACTATGGGTGCGGGGTTTGATATTGGTGTTGCTGCATCTGTAAATATTGATGATTCTATTCTGATTGTAAAGGAGGGTACTGGAGAGTTCAAGGGATTGTGGGGCCTTCCGAAAGGTAGAGTTGAACCACCAGAATCATTAGAGAAAGCAGTACTAAGGGAATTATTTGAAGAAACGGGATTAGTTGGAGAGATTAATGGAGTTATTGCAATTCGTAATAAAAATGACCTGAGGAATACTAGTGTGTTCATATGTTTTGATGTAATTCCATTAAATGAAAATGTCGTAATTGATGGTGACGAGATTACAGACATTAGATTCATTAGATTAAATGAAGTTGAAAATATTAACTGGGTTAGTCCTGCTATGAAACACATGGTTATTTCATCTCTAAAAACCAAACAAGGATTACAATTACTTGATATTTCAAAATCACCTAATTCAACTTACACATTGAGTATCCCGAATGATGTTGACGAATTTAAATTGGAGGTTCTAAGATGAATTCTATTATTTCACCACTTAGAATTCGTCAAATGAATAGTAAAAATATTAATTTAGATGGTGATTTTGTACTTTATTGTATGATTTCTACTAGAAGGTTAAAATGGAATTTTAGTTTAAAGTATGCAGTAGAAATGGCTAGAAAATTGGATAAGCCTCTTCTAGTCGTTGAATCATTAAATATGAATCATAAATGGGCTAGCGATAGAATTCATAATTTTGTGATCAATGGAATGTTAGATAATCGTATCGATTTCGAAAATACTTCAATTACTTACATACCTTTTGTAGAGACAAAGAGTAATCAAGGAAAAGGACTTCTTCAAAACCTTAGTGATTTTTCAGCACTAGTTGTAATTGATGATTTTCCAACATATTTCCCTAGTATAGTCGTCAATAATGTAGGATCTAAACTACCAGTAATGACAGTAGCAATAGATTCTAATGGTATCTTGCCTATGAAATTAGCTGGAAAAGAATGTATCACTGCACATTCCTTTAGGAGAATATTACACAAGAATGTACTACAATATCTTGAGAATGAAGTATTAGGTGAATGTTTACCAAAAATGGATGATTTGAAAAAATTACCAGTTGAAAAAATCAATATGATTGCAAAGGAAATCAATTGGGAATTTACTCCATTAGAATGGTTATGGAGGGCATCACAACAAGATTCTATTGGTATAGATGCATTATCATCAATTAACATAGATCATAACGTATATCCTGTAAATAATAAAATGGGAGGAAGTAAAAATGCGTTTATGAAAATGAATGATTTCGTACACAAGAAATTAAATAATTATTCTAAAGAAAGAAATAAGCCTAGTGAAAAAGCCACAAGTGGATTATCTCCATGGCTTCACTTCGGCCATATCTCTCCACATGAAATTGTTTTTAATATCCTATCAAAGGAAAAATGGGATGCTGGACTAATTAATGAATCTAGAATTGGAAGTAGGAGTGGATGGTGGGGACTTTCTGAATCTTCAGAAGGATTTTTAGATCAATTAATCACATGGAGGGAATTAGGCTTTAATTTCGCTCATTTCCGTAGAGATCATACCTCTTGGACATCTCTACCACAGTGGGCACAAGATACTCTTGAAGCACATTCATTAGACTACAAAGAAGAAGTTTATACTTTTGAAGAATTAGAATCTGCAAATACCTCAGATCCTGTTTGGAATGCAGCACAGAATCAACTAATTAGAGAAGGCATTATTCAGAATTACCTAAGAATGTTGTGGGGCAAAAAAATATTACAATGGGCTCCAGATGCAAAAACTGCAATGACTTGGATGATTCAACTAAATGATCGTTGGGCATTAGATGGTAGAGATCCTAATTCATACACAGGAATATTTTGGGTATTGGGCAGACATGATAGAGCTTGGTTTGAAAGGCCAATTTTCGGAAAAGTCAGATATATGACCTCTAACAGTACGAGTAAAAAGTATAATTTAGAAAAATATCTTAAAATTTATAGTTAAGTAATGTGGTTTTCATGAAGTTTTTTACGTTCTCGAAATTCATGCGTCAGATATTACGTAAAAAACCAGCTGATATTGATTGGATTCAAGAACAAGGGCTATTAGCAGTTAAATTAGCACAAATTTTTGCTTTGAGACCAGATTTAATTGGTGAAGAAAAATGTCAACAACTCCAACAATTATACCAACATGCAACATCTATTCCATCAGAAAATTTATTCAAAACAATTGAAGAAAAAGCTCCTGTAAACTTTTTGGAATCTTTTACATCAATAGATGAAAAACCATTAGCAGCTGCCTCAGTAGGACAAGTGCATAGAGCAAAATTAAAAACAGGAGAAGATGTAGTAATTAAATTCATAAAAAGTTCTAATGCATCTACTTTCAAAAAAGAAGTTGCGAAAATGAAAAGATGGTTGAAAATTTTACTTATTTTTTCTCCGAAATTACGTAAGGTAGGAAATCCAATCGCATTACTAAATCACGTATCTGACTATACTCTGAGAGAATTAAATTTATCTAATGAAATTAAGGGCGCTAATGAATTAAATAATATTAAAAATAATCTTGCCAATACTTTCTCAATGGATCTTTTGCGCTTTCCAAATTATTATGAAAAATTATCAAATAAAGATATATTAGTGTCTGAATATATTGAAGGAGAATCGCTAGAAGAAGGGATAAATAATAATTCTTTATCTTGGGAAAAACTACTAGAATTATTCCGAATACATGGAGCATTTTTATTTGGAGTAGGTACTTTTCATGGGGACTTACATCCAGGAAATTGTATTATTGATTCCAATGGTAAATTTGTATTCATTGATAATGGTGCAATTTGTTATGCTCCAAAACATGTAAATCTAACATTATTCAAATTTTTTGAGCATTTATCAAAACAAGAAATGGATGAAGCTTTTCACGCACTATTGGGTATGACAGAATATAAATTAAAAGAAAAAAGAATGAAAAAATATCTTAAAGAAATGGCTAAAATTTATGATGGATTTGAATCTAAACCTGTAGGTGAACAAAGTTTGACTAGGATAATGATGAAAACTGTGAAAACTGCAGTCAATATTGCTAAGGCAGAATTTGGTGAAGAAGCCTTTCCAATAATTAGAGCTCTTATGTACTTAGATGGATTAGTTATTAGAACACATCCCGATATAGTTTTGATAAAATCAATGGGGCCATATCTTGAAGAATTTAAAAATAACATAATTTTGTAATAATTAAAATACACATATTTATGAATGAAAAAAAGTGTAGGGGTAATATGCAAGAATCTGAAAGTTCTGATATATTGATTGTTGGGGCTGGACCAGGAGGTCTTGCTGCATCTCTTCTACTAGCACATTCAGGCCTTAAAGTAACAATTTTAGAAAAGGCTGAGGCAGTAGGAGGAAGAACAAGGTTAATCAAAAAAGATGGCTTTACATTTGATAGAGGTCCTACATTCTTCCATTTCCCTGAAGTGTGTGAAGAAATATTCCAAGCAATAGGATTAGATGCACATAAGGAATTAGGGCTTATACCACTGGATCCTAGTTATCGCCTTGTATTCGGAGAGGGAGGATCTATTGATGCCACATCTAATCTAGAATTAATGACTGAAAGAATTAGAGAATTATGTGGTGATCAAAATGCTGAAGGCTTTCAAAAATATGTTCTTGAAAATAGAGATAAATTAAATCGATCTAGAAATTGTTTGAATACTCCTTGGACTAGTATTACGAATCTAATCAGTAAAAGAGCATTAAGAGTTTCTAAGGTATTAAAACCGTGGAGATCAGTAGCTAGCGACCTTTCTAGGATATTTCCAGATAAAAGGATGCAATTAGCAATGTCATTTCAAACTAAATATCTTGGAATGAGTCCATTTCATGCCCCAAGCCTATTTACAATATTAGCATATTTAGAATATGAACACGGAATTTTCCATGCCAAAGGTGGTCTCGGTTCTATTACTGAAAATATGGCAAGGATTGCTACTGATTTAGGAGTAAATATTGTATTAAATGCTGCTGTTGATGAAATTTTGTTCGAGGGTAAAAAAGCAATTGGAGCCCTTACAAAAGATAAGAAATATTTTTCAAAAAATACAGTAATTAATGCAGATTTTGCTTCTGCAATGACTAAATTAGTCCCTGAAAAAAAGAGGAAGAAATGGTCTAATAAAAAAATCAAGAAAAAGTCATATTCCTGTTCAACATTTATGCTATATCTTGGTGTAGATAAGTTGTATAATCAACCACATCATCAAATCTATGCATCTAAAGATTACGAACAGAATTTAAAAGATGTTACTGAACACAGGATTACTTGGGATGATCCTTCACTATATGTGCAAAATGCAAGTATTACAGACAAATCATTAGCACCAGAAGGTAATTCAACACTATATGTTTTAGTTCCAGTACCAAATACTCTGGTATCTTTAAATTGGGAAACTCATAAAAAAGATTTCAGAGAATTAATTCTTAAACAAATGGAAAAATTAGGATTTGATGATTTAGAATCACACATAATTTCCGAGACCATTGTTACTCCAGATGATTGGAGTAATAGTGATGTTTACAGAGGTGCTGTGTTTAATTTAGCACATAGTTTGAACCAAATGTTATGGAAAAGACCACAAAATAAATTTGAAGAATTTAATAATCTATATCTTGTAGGTGGAGGGACTCATCCAGGAAGTGGACTTCCAACAATTCTTGAAAGCGGCAGAATCACAAGCAAATTAATTTGTGCTAATATGGGATTAAATCCTGATTGGAATGGAGTTAGTAATTGGTTTGAAGATATAAAGAAGCCGAAGTTAGCAAGAGGTGTTTAATTGGACCCTATTATAATTTTATTTTGGATCTCAAATATT
>MDSV01043288.1_pt1 | contig 19637 bp, 16 predicted proteins | sample 810851 | NCBI WGS metagenome assembly MDSV01 (sample SAMN05326640, study PRJNA326480) | marine metagenome | isolation source: seawater | place: Atlantic Ocean: North East | collected 2012 | reverse complement strand
TCGCAGCATTCCGCGGCCAAGGTCCAACCGTTGCAGCCGGAGCAGAATTGGAGCAATTGACGTGCCATCTCATTCCCTCCAGACTTCGCCCGTGCCGTCGTTGGCTTCAATGGATGCAAGGGTCGATGATGTGGCCTCTTCCCACAAGTCTTCGGCCGTACGGAAATCTGGGGCCTTGACTTCAATGCGGTATTTCGGTGCACCGTCGTAGTAGCACGCCACTTCAATTTCCGCCTCGACGTTGCTGAGGGCTTCGGCTTCGAGGAGCGCTTCTTGGATGCGATCAATGCCATTTACGTTGTCACACGTCAGCGTAAACACGCCCCGGATTTCCACAAAGGGAGGGACGATGTTTTCCAGCGCACATTGGATGAACGCAGGGACCCAGGGGTCGTCGAACCCTGATTCGGCCATCGCGGTCTCACTGGTCGCGGCTTCCTCGAAGGCCCCGTACAGGGTTCCGAACGAGGCGATCAATTCCTCGCGAAGCGTCAGGGCTTCGTTCTCGTCCCAGCCCGCTTGTTCACCGAGCACGCCAAAGAGTTGGATGGCTCGCTGCTCATTCTTCCATTGTTGGAGCCGGTCGCGTCGGCGTTCATCGGAGACCGACTTCAGTGAAAGTTCGTACGAGGTGCCGTCACGGCGCATGCCGGTAATCTTGCAAATCAAACGCTGGCCTTCGCGCACGTGAGCACGGATGTTTCGAACCCAGCCGCTGGCGATTTCACCGATGAAGATGAAGCCCTCGCGTCCGTCGAATTCGTCAAGGGAGACGTAGCAACCGTTCTGCTTGACGGTCGTCACCGTCGCCACAACGAGGTCGCCTTCTTGGGGGCCGTCGGTAGCGGTGATGCGAGCCATGCGAGGGTCCTCCCTCACTCATTGGCTTCAACGACACGGCAGCCCACGAGGTCCGCCTTCCCGCCGGAGGGGCGGCTGAGGGTCGCACCGCAGACGGTGCAAGAGATGGGGTTCACGGAACGGTCGAAGATGATGGATTCCGTTCCGCAATCGCGGCATGTCACGGTGAGAAACTTTCCAGCCATTGATGATCACCGATCCACGAGTTCGAATTTCTTGGCGCGCTTGCATGGAGCGTAGTGGGCTTTTCCCGTCTCCGTGCAGCGGTAGAGGATGTTGACGCGCTTGGTCGGCTTCTCACGGCCCTCCGGCTTAGGACGAGGGAAACCGCGGTATCCGGCCGTCACCTTACGGAAACGGCGCTGACCCCAGCGAAGTTCCGATGCGCGCTTCTTCTTGACACGCTCAACGGTGTGCAGGGTGTGCTTGCCCGCAGAGGGGCTGTAACGCTTGACTTGACGTGGCCTCTTCACCATGCGCAACACCTGAGCGTTCAGCCCACCCGAGTCGGGTATTTAGCGATGACGCCACGGTCTCGGGGTGAAGGAGGGGCGGCATGGCCCGATTCGCGGGGAGGGTTCTTGTGCTCCTCATCAAGGTCGTGAGGCATGGGGCCAACGCTGACGGCGGCTTTGCTGCTGTGGCTCCCCGCCCTCTTGACGGTCTTTGGAACCTTCAATCTCCTCGGCCGCGGTGGTCCGATATGGAAGGTGGTGACCCCACTTTGCGGGGTCCTCGTGTTGCTCGCTCCACTGACGGTCCCCGATTCCAACAGCACCCAAGCGGTTGAACTCCTGTGGGGTGTGCTGCTCATTGGTGCTCCACTTGTGTTCGGGTTGGCGCTAGTGGTGTTCAGCGGTGACGTTCCCGTGGGCCAGGTGCCTGTTTGGGGCCGGCCCGTTGGTCTGGTAGGAATCGCCGCTGCCTGCTGGCTCATCGTCACATGGACGCCGAACTTTGTGGCAGACGTGACGCTGTGGGATCGCTTCGTCTTGGTCTTGCTCGGCGCTTGCTCCAGCCTCTGCGCCTCGATGTATGTGCTGCATCGTTTGTTCATCCAACGCCGCAGGTCCCGCTCTTGGCCGATGTTGGTGGGGGCGCTTCTTGCACCTGTGCTTCTTTCGCTCCGAGGCGTAGGTGGTGAGGCGGGCCCCCCGGCCGTAGCTGAGATCGCAGGTTTGTCGGTTGGTGCAGGCTTTGCTTTGCTTCTCTCCGTTCTCGTGATTTGGTTTTACGAGCGGAATTTGCCCGAACCGGAAGCGCTCCCGCCGCCAAGCCAAGACGATTTGGAACGGGCAGCGGCCATTGTGGCTCGGCGTACTCAAAAGGGCGGTGAACTCGATGGCTGAGGTGTCTCGCCCCGTGGCGCTCGGCGCTCTGATTTGCGCGCTTCTCTTTGGCCCGGCCATGATGCTGCTCCTCGCAGAAGGACCCATGCCAGAGAAGGAGGCGATGGGAGTGGGCTTGGCGAACGATGTCTTTGTCGGCTACGTTCTTGCTTCGCTGGGGATGATCCTGCTGTTGGTGGCTTACGGAGACAATCGCGACCGCCCTGCAGCCCCGGTGTTTGGTTTGATCATGCTCCTCGCGGGCGGCTTTCTGGTGGGGCTCTGGCTCTTGCAATCGGCCGATTTCATTGGCGAATCGAGCAGCTCCTTGGCGCGCTTTTTCACGGAAATGATTCATCTTGCCCCGGTGGGACTTGGGCTGGCGCTCGCCGCTCCTGTTAGCCTGCTCATCGCTGCCGTTGGATTGCGTACGTTTGCGCTTGATGAGGCGGAACCCCCTCGGAGTTGATTTCATAAAGGGGTTGACGGTGGCCCACTTCCTGAGGTGACCGTATGTCGAAGGGTACCCCGTCCATGGGCCGTCGTCAAAAGACGACGCACATTCGCTGCCGCCGTTGTGGCCGCAACGCCTATCACAAGCAAAAGGGCGTGTGCGCCGCTTGCGGATACGGTGCATCCTCCAAGATGCGCAAGTACTCCTGGTCAAAGAAGACCCATCGCCCCAAAGCGTGAATTTTCGCGTGGGACAAGGCCAAGTGTCGGCACCTGTTGGACGGCGTGAGGGCGCATCATGTGCGGCATCCTAGGCATCGTTGGCCGTCCGGGCGTCCACGTGAACCAAATCCTGTACGACGGGCTGACCGTCCTGCAACACCGTGGCCAAGACGCCGCAGGTATGCTGACCGAGCACGAGGGTCAGTTTATTCTTCGGAAAAGCAACGGTCAAGTGGCCGATGTGTTCGATGCAGAACGGATGTCGCGGCAACTGGGGTCCATCGGCATTGGGCATGTGAGATACCCGACCGCAGGGTCCTCTTCGAGTGCAGAAGCCCAGCCCTTCTACGTCAACTCGCCGTATGGCCTGTGCCTTGCCCACAACGGGAACCTCACCAACGCAGACGAACTCGAGGTCCTTCTTCGGGACAAGCACTTCCGCCACATGAACACCACCAGCGATTCAGAGCTGCTCCTGAACATGTTCGCGGTTGAACTTCATCGCCGTGCTCGGAGCCTCGAAATCAGCGATGCAGCCCACCTTGACGTGTCCACGGTCTTCACGGCGATCCGAGAGATCAACGAAACCGTACGCGGCGGCTATGCCTGCGTTGGTCTCATCGCCGGTTACGGGCTCTTTGCCTTCCGTGATCCTCACGGCATCCGCCCCTTGGTCCTCGGCCGTAGGGAAGTCGATGGAGCGGAAGAGTGGGTCGTGGCCAGCGAATCGGTGGCGATCACCGCCCTTGGATTCCAAGTCGAGCGTGACGTGGCCCCGGGCGAAGCCGTGTTCATTTCCGCCTCTGGCCATCTTTTCAGCGAAATCTGTTCCGAACCGAAGCCCTTCGCTCCCTGCATTTTCGAGCATGTCTATTTCGCTCGTCCAGATTCCGTGATCGACGGGATTTCAGTGTACCAAGCGCGCCTCAATCAGGGCGAGCGTCTCGCACAACGCATCTTGGAATCATGGCCCGACCACGACATCGATGCGGTCATCCCGGTCCCAGACTCGGGCCGAATCGCCGCCCTCCAACTCGCTTCGACCCTTGGCGTGGTCTACCGTGAAGGCTTCGTGAAGAACCGCTACGTTGGACGGACCTTCATCATGCCCGGGCAAGCGCTCCGGGAGAAATCGGTACGTCGCAAGCTCTCGGCGATTTCCCACGAGTTCGAAGGAAAGGCCGTCTTGTTGGTTGACGATTCAATCGTTCGAGGGACCACGTCTGCACAAATCGTCGAGATGGCGAGGGACGTCGGTGCTCGTAAGGTGTACTTTGCCTCTGCAGCCCCGCCAGTTCGTCATCCAAACGTCTACGGCATCGACATGCCGGCGGTGGACGAATTCATCGCCAACGGTCGCAGCATCGATGAGATCAACGAGATCATTGGAAGCGACCGGCTGTTTTACCAGACCCTCGAAGACCTGATCGATGTCACCTCCATCGGCCCTTCCCCTCCGGAGCGGTTCGATGCGAGTTGTTTCAACGGCGAATATGTCACGAACGACATCGACGTTGCGTATCTTGAGATGCTTCGTGCCAAGAGAAACGACGGGGCGAAAAAAACCAGTGCTCCAACAGAAGTGGTGGGTCTCCACAACGGTGAGGCCTGAACCCATGGATGAGGTCCATTGGGTCTTGCGCCTCGGAGAAGTGACACTGAAATCCAAGCCCGTCAGGCGCTTGTTCCAGAGCGCTATGCGACGTTCGATGGCCAAGGCTGAAGGCCGATGGGGCGTACGTTTGCGCCTTTCATTTGGACGTGATCGCGCTCTTGTTCGAAGCGACGGACCAGTGGATCTTGTGGAGCAAGCACTGGCGCACCAACTTGGTCTCGTGGCCGTTGACCGGGTCCGAATGCTGGGCGATCCAAACGACTTGCCCGGCGTGGCAGAGGCCATTCTGAACCGTCATGATGCACGCGGAACGCCCCGATCTTTTGGCGTACGTTGTCGCCGAACGGGGCCGGTGGCAGATTGGTCGTCCCTGTCCTATGCAGCGGCGCTTGGCACAGCCCTGATTGACGCAGACCCCTCGCTCTCGGTCAACCTAAGTCAACCCGACTGGCCGGTGAACGTCATCTTGCGCGAACGGTCCCTTGAGGTCGTCGAACATCGGCTGATTGGTCCGGGGGGCCTTCCTGTTGGCGCCCAAGGGGACGTGCTGGCGAAAGTGGGTGACCTGAATGCCATGCTTTCCTCCTTCCTCATCATGCGCCGAGGGTGCCGTATTCTTCCCGTCGAAGGGAGCGATGAGGGCTTGGTGGAACGCCTGCGTGCATGGGACGCCAGCATCGGCCGTCGAAGCAGGCACCACACCCATGATGGTGACAACCAGAACCGCCCGTCCTGGGGCTGCATCGGGCTCAGTCTCGATGAGGCTGAACCGTTGGCTGGCCGACAAAGCACGGCGGTGAAGACGACGCCACTGGCACGGCTTGACCCGCTGCTCGGATGGACCGATGAGGAGGTCGATGCCTTGCTGCGTCACTTCGATGCGCCATGGCGTATTCCGCCAGACCCAGATCCCGAAGGTTGGATGACGGCCGTTTCCGATGGATTCACGGAGGTCCTTGCATGAAGACGAAACCCGTACAAGGCTGGGCCCTGCCCGTGACCGCACACACCCTTTTCGAGGGAGGCAACGACCGCTTTTTGGTGCTCAGCGACGGACAAATGTTGCAATTCAACGGCAGCGAGGCGCCTGCTCCCGTCCTTGGCTCCGGGCCACGCCCAATGGGCTTGCAGGGCCGGTTGGTGTTGTGCGCTGACGGGTCGACTGCGACGTTGGGAGATGTGTCCCCTCGCGACCAGGACCTCGATGGTGTGGGGATTGTCTCGGCCATCGATGTGCACGGCGGCCTTGTCTTCCTCGATGAAACGGGGGCGGTTCGGTCCATGACGGAGGCAGGAGAACGCACCTTTCTTTCTGGAGTCCAAACGCTTCACGATGCGAATGAACGCTTCGTCTTGGTGTCGGTGGGGGATGTGTTGGGCATTCACAGCCTGGTGAGCGGTGAGGCCGTCTGGGCTCGCCCGTCTCGCGGAATTCACGGTGAACGCATCACTGCCGCCATGCTTCTCGACGACGGGGCCTTGGTGGCCCGCGAGGGGTACGCCATGACGGGCGACGAAGACGTGGTCGAAATCGAACGATGGGGCTCCACAGATCTTCTGTGGAGGCATGCTCACGAAGAGGTCGTCCTTGGACTTGCATCGACCTCAATCGGCATTTTGGCCCACGACCAGTCCGGTGCCGTTCTTCGACTCACTCGCGAAGAGGCGAAGGAGATTCACCATGCCGGAAGCGGTGTGCGGGCTTTGGTCGACCTCGGCGACGAAGTGTGCATTGCGGCTTGGTTCAACGTGCACGGTCTTGGAGCGACGGGATTGGTGTGGACCGTAGAACACCCGGGGATGCCCAGCGCCTTGTCGGTGCTTGGAAACCAGTTGCTTGTGGTCGGTGACGACGGCAACGATTGGACCGGTCCTGAGCCCCTTGGTGTCGTGGATTTGGACGCCGAGGTGTTCGAGGTGGACCCGAGCGAATTGACCGCTTGGGTGCCCCCACCCATTCAGGAAGCCGATGAGGTACCTTCCATGGTCGAGCCCTCACCTGATCTCGAACCGGAGGTCACCGCGCATGAATGGCAGGCGCCGTCAGGGCTGATGGATGCCCTGAACGAGGCGACGCCAGAGGGCGCTTCCACTGGAGAGAAGGAGGAAGACTTGCTGGCCGCCCTGACGGAAGAGGGGGCGAAGGGTCCATCTCGGCCGTTCACGGTCGACCTTGGGGAACACCGCGAGGTGCGTGCGACCGCCGACGGCGTCGCCGAAGTGCTGCTTGAGAGCAACGTATCTGGCGCTCCCGTAGAGGGTTTGATGTTCGCTTGGAGCACGTCCGACGGCCGAGAGATTGGCACCAAAGGCAGGCTCCTGCTGAAGCTTCCCAGAGGCACCCACAGGTTCGAACTTCGCGTCCGGCATCCTGACGGGCGCTGGGCCATGGACGGCATTCAAGTTCACGTCGCATGATGCTGCGCTTCACCCCCGTGAGGTTGAAGGACGGCCGTTCCGACCTCGGTGCATGCCCAACGCCATCCCCCGACCTCCTGCCCCCGTCAACGAGCCGGTGCTCTCCTATGCTCCAGGAAGCGCTGAGCGCATCACGCTTGAGGCAGAACTTGCTCGTCAAGCAGCCGAGGTGTTGGAGATTCCTTGCATCATCAACGGCGAAGAGGTTTGGACAGGGAACGTGGTCGAGCAGGTCATGCCCCACAACCACGGGCATGTCCTTGCCAGAGTCCACCTTGCAGGCAAGGCGGAAGTTCAGCGTGGTATCGATGCCGCCTTGGAGGCACATGAGGAATGGGCGTCCATGCCATGGGCGGCCCGCGCGGCCGTCTTCCTGAAGGCGGGTGAATTGCTTGCAGGCCCTCGTCGGGCTGAAATCAACGCCTCCACGATGCTCAACCAATCCAAAACGATGCATCAGGCGGAGATCGACTCCGCATGCGAACTCATCGACTTCTGGCGGTTCAACGCGGTGTACGCCCGAGACATCTACGAAGACCAGCAGCCCCCAGTGTCGCCCTCGTCGATGTGGAATCAGGTGGAAGTTCGACCGCTCGAAGGCTTCGTCTTCGCCGTCACGCCGTTCAATTTCACGAGCATTGCGGCCAATCTCCCTTCCGCTCCTGCCTTGATGGGCAACACCTGCGTCTGGAAGCCAAGCAGGAATTCCTACGTCTCCAACTACCGCATTCTCCGAGTGATGATGGACGCGGGCCTACCGCCCGGTGTCATCAATTTCCTGCCGGGTCCTGCTTCGGTCGTGGGCGAAACCTGCCTCGCCTCCTCGGCCTTGGCGGGCATTCACTTTACGGGCAGCACCGGCGTGTTCCGTCAACTGTGGCAAGAGGTCGGACAGCGCATCGCCTCCTACCGTTCCTATCCACGCATCGTCGGTGAGACCGGAGGCAAGGATTTCATTCTCGCTCACCCGGATTGTGACAGCGATGCCTTGTTGGTCGCCCTCTTGCGTGGTGCTTTCGAGTTCCAAGGTCAGAAGTGCTCTGCAGCATCGCGCGCCTACGTGCCTGCTTCCGTCTGGTCGCTCATCCGTAACGCCTACGTGGCCGAAGTCAACCGCATCGTCGTCGGCGACGTCACCCAACCCGGCGTCTACATGGGAGCGGTCATCGATCAGAAGGCCTTCACCTCCATCACCGGGGCCATTCAGCGGGCCGCCGATGACGACGGGTGCGAGATTGTGACGGGCGGAACCTGGGACGACAGCACGGGATGGTTCATCCAACCGACGACCATCGTTTGCTCCGACCCGATGTACGAAACCATGCATGTCGAACTGTTCGGCCCCGTGCTTTCCATCCACGTGTACGAAGACGCCGACTTTGAACGAATGATCGACGTGGTCGACGGGACCTCGGAGTACGCCTTGACCGGTTCCATTTTCGCCACCGACCGTCGTCATGTCGAGACCGCCATGGCCGGGCTCAGGTATGCGGCAGGCAACTTCTACATCAACGACAAGCCGACGGGCGCCGTCGTCGGGCAGCAGCCCTTTGGCGGTGCTCGAGGAAGCGGCACCAACGACAAAGCCGGTTCTCCCCTCAACCTGCTGCGCTGGGTTTCTCCACGTTCCATCAAGGAAACCTTCGCGCCACCGACGGATTGGACCTACCCCTTCCTTGGCTGACCCTCCTCCCCGATGATGACAATGTTCGCAGCGCTCCTTGTGGGCGGATGATGGGCGAACTGAGGGGTGGAGCGGCAGCGTCTATAGGGCGTAGCGAGGTGTGGTTGCATGCGTCCCGTGGCTGCTCGACCTTTGTCGGCTCCGCCACCAGGGCTGGTGCTTGCTTCCCCGTCCTCGCCGTGGCGGACGGTGGGCCGGATGGTCGGTTTGGTCATCCTCCTGTACCTGATCGCCACCCCAGTGACGTTCATCTTCGTGGGCTTGCTCGATGGAAACCTCGACCTTGAACCCGGTCCAGCCAACCCTTGGATTTCATTGACTGGAGCCCTGTGCTCCCTGCCTCTCGTGGCCCTCGTGCTGTACCTTCGTCGCCCACGCTTGACCCACGTCATTCTGGCAGAAGCAGCAGCAGGCGGTCAGCACGCCCACCAGTTGCCGGGCGAGACGGTGCTGCAAACCCCGTGGCCGACCCTGCTTCGTCATCACCTCATACGCCGTTCCCCGCCCCTTGACTTGCCCCGTCCAGGTCCACTCGCGGCCTTGTTCCTCGGAGCGGTGGGCGTGATGGTGTTCGTGTTGGTCCCGCTGGGTGCCGTGCAAGCCGTCGGCGCTCAAATCGTCCTTTTCTTGCTGCTTCTCATTCCTGCATGGCTGATTGGATTCTCCATTCCCGTGTTCATCTGGTGGGCGGTGTCCTCCGAAGTGCTCCAATTGCAAACCGACCGGCGGCAAGGCGAAGCCATGCTGATTGCGGGCATGCTCAGCACCTTTCCAGCCTTGGTCATCAACAGCCTCCTGTTCCCGATGGGTCTGTCGGGCATCGGCATTGAAGGGGCTGCCATGATCGAGGCCTTGACCGTCACCGTTTCGGCGCCTGTGGGCGAAGAACTCTGCAAATTGGCGGCGGTGCTCAGCCTGAGCCGGATGATCGATTCGAGCAGGCGGGGGCTTCAGGTCGGTTTCACGGTTGGGTTGGGCTTTGCGATGCTGGAAAACCTGCAATACATCCTGCTTTCATTGGTGGCAGAACCCACCACAGCTGCGGTCAGTTACGGCTTCACGTCCATCATTCGTGGCATCGGATCCATTCCTGGACACGCCGTGTGGACCGGTCTCAGCGGTTACGCTCTAGGTCACGTACGTTCCCGAACCGTTCAGCACGAGCAGGCAAACGATGCCGCCCTTGCCACGTGGGGTTTGTTCGACGCCCATACGGGGCAAGCCTTGGCCACGGCCACATCGGCATGGGTCGTGCAGCGGGACACATGGGTTCGTCGTGTCGCCTCGACCTTCGGACCCGTCCCTCCCCAAGCGGTGATTCCTGCGGTGTTGGTTGGCATCGCAGGCCACGCGCTCTGGAACGGCTCGACGGTGCTCCTGGACGTTTGGCTCAGCGGTACCTCGCTGTTCACGCAAGCGGTCGTCATGATCGGATGGATCCTGTTTCTAGTGGTGTTGGTGCTTCAAGCCGGGCGCCGTTTGTTCGGGGCTGCTCTTGAGGACACCTACGGGCCAATGAAACCGTTCTGACCGGGGAAAGGCACATCAGCCCCACCTCCGAGTGAAGAGCGGGTTGGCCATGGTTTGGGATCCCGGTCTGAACCAAGGAAACTTGGTGGTGGTCGTGGGGCTCATCGCTGCCTTGCTGCTCTTGAGCACCCGGGCCAAGGTGCTCGACAAAAGCGGTCTCGTGGCCGCAGTTGTCCTTGCCGCCTTGGTCGGAGGACTCGGTCACTGGACCTGGCTTCTTCTCTTGCTCTCTTTCCTTGCCTCGTCGCACCTTGCAACAAAACACCGCTTCGAGGAAAAAGCGGCCAAAGGGATGAGTGAGTCTGGCGACGGTTCACGTCGATGGACCAACGTCGTGGCCAACGGAGGCATGCCAGGCCTTGTGGTGCTGTTCGCCTTCTTTTTCGATGCCCACGACGCAGGCCTCTGGGTCTTCGCTGCTTCCGTCGCGGTCGCCACGTCCGACACATGGGCTTCTGAATTCGGCTGCCTTGACGATCGGGTGCGGATGATCACCACCCTTCAGCGATGCGAGCCGGGCCTCAACGGAGGCGTGTCTCCCCGCGGGCAGGCCGCCGCGTTTGGCGGTGCAGCGCTCATCTCCATCTTGGCCTTTGGAATCGCGGCCGTGACGGGGGACGGCTCGGGCTCAACCTCCGTGTACGAACCGGTCATTGTGCTCTTGGCCGGCTTCCTTGGATGTCAGTTGGATTCGGTGCTTGGTGCGGTCTTGGAGAACCGTGGATTGATGACAAAGGGCACGGTCAACGCCGCATCCATTCTCGTCGGCTCCCTTGGTGTGGCGCTCCTCCTCGGATTCCCCTGAGGGTTCACGTCCGGACGTGGGGCTTTTGTGTTGGGGCGCGCAGCCACCGCCATGCGGCGGGCGGCACTCCTGCTCGTCCTGCTGACGGTCGCGACCACCTCGTTGACCGGATATGCCCTTGCAGCGGAGGACGAGGGTTACCCTGCTGGGCATGAGGAATGGCGCGTCGATGACGTCATGCGGCTCTATGTCGAAGGCCTCAACCAGGAGGAAGCGATCCTTCAACGCAACAGCACTGACGGGGCCGTCGGCTACTTCGAAGTGCTCGGAGGGTCAGGAGAAGTTCCAGTGTTCAGCGTCTCCTCCCCACCACTGGTGAACGCCATCGATGCCACGGTCAACATGTCCGTGTTTTTCTCGGTGCGACTTGAGCAAGCACCCGCACGGTCCTGCTCGGCCACCAACCCGTTCACCAACGGCGGTCAGGAAACATCGCTGAGGATGGAAGTCACGGCGGGGAGTTCGACGTACACCTCCACCGTCCAACAGGTCATTGAGGCCGTCTCCAACGATGACTCCGAGTTGTTTGAGGGCGAGCGGCAATCGGTGAACCTCTCGATGCAGCCAGGTGATGTGTTCACGTTGAGCCTCTGGATGCAGCATGACTGCGAGGGCACGCGCGCCCGTGTGCTTTGGGGTGGGTTCGAGCAAAACGGCGGAGGCATCGTCATCGAGGGCGACATCTACGAGCCCAGCGCCACGCTGAAAATCGACGCTTCGAGGCGTGCTCACATCGCCTTCACGGCCGACCTTCCGTGGGGCGCAGAAGACATCGATTGGGCCGACGGTGGCCCTGCCGTGACCTGGTCAATCTGGGGTCCCTTGGAGGACGACGAACTGTTCTCGAGGGACGGCGATCTGCTTGTTGAGACCTCGACGGGGAGGGTCCTCATTGATCGTGTCATGCCCGGCAACAACACGGCATGGACGTGGACAGGGGTCGAACAGGTTCCCATCGGGGACGTTTCGGTCGAGGTCTGCGTCACGGTTGTCGGTTCGGACCCGAACGAAGATTGCCACGCAACTGGATACGTGCGAGCCACCGTCGAGGCACCTGATTCCGGTTTTGCTTCCTCGGGTGTTTGGCTCACCCTCACGACCATGGTCAGCTTGCTGGCTTTCGTCATCGTCGCGTTCCGTTCCGGCTTGCCGCTGCCCCCACCCATCCTTGCAGCATTGCTCATTCTTGCCCTTGCCATGGTCCCCTTGGGCATCGTGCAAGACAACCTTGGAGAAGAAGCGGTTGTGGACGACAGCATCCGACTTGGGGATCCGTCGATGAACGCCGCATCAGGCATCATCAGCTCGCCCAGCGAGGTGATGGAAGGCGCAGACCTGATGCTCGTCAGCGTATTGATGCCAGGTTCGGAAAACGGAGCCGATCACCTGAAAGAATTCGAGGCAGCATTGGCTGGCTATGATGGAGACGTGGCCGTGTTGACGGTCATCATCGGTGAAGATGCGCTGATCACAGACGCCAAAGCCTACGTCGATCGTTACAACGTGACGTGGCCGGTGCTGCTCGACTCGACAGGCGAATTCGCTGCCAGTCTTCCAACGGGCGAGGCCGACGCTGTGCTTGTGGTTGACCGCAGTGGACGGGTTTCCTCCGCAGCATCTCCCGGTCAAGCCTACACCGAGCTCGGTGAAGCGATGTCTGCAAGTCAGCGGGGTGGTTCTCAAACGGCCTCGGCCTACCTCAGGTTGGCGTTTGGTCCCTGCCTTTTCCTGCTCTTCCTTGCCCTTCCACGCGTGGGTTGGGAAAAGCCGGAGGAGCCCCTTCCTCCTGGAACCTTGTGGGCCAGCATCATTGCGGCCGCCGGTGCAGGCGTTTTCCTGGTCAACCTCCCCTCGCTTTTGCTCGCTTTCGTGCCCTTTGATGCAGCCTTGGGCTCAACGTTGGACCTGATCAGTTACGCGTGGTTCATCGAAATGGCCGTCGTTAGCGCCATCCGTGGAGCGCCATTTGAGTCCGACTTGCTTGGAAGGCTCATCCATCGAATGACACCAGGGGTCTTCCAGCGCTGGCGTGACGAAGAGGACCTTGCTCGGGACGTGTTGCTCGGCGTTTGGGTCGGTTGGTTCGCTTGGTTTGCCGAGCCAGCGATGTTTGCTCAAGGCGTGGGTGCAGCGATGATGTCCGGTGTCGGTGGAATCTTCATCGGTCTCTTGAACGGTGTGCTCTTCGCCTTCGTGGCAGGTCTTGTCGTGCTTTTGCTTCGCATTGTGGCAGGCCTGGGTGGACCCTTGTCCAGGTTGTTTGGCATGTACGGCGCAGAATCCTTTGCACGTTTCTCTGGTTGGGCTTTGGTGCCGATCGGGATCTGGGTCACCGTCAACCACGTGATTTTCCTGTCCAGCATCGGCGTCCTCTGAACACGACCTTGAAGCCGGTAAACGGCAGGTCCACGGGGCATGACCCAAGGCATTGGATGGAGCCGTAGCCGCCGTTGGTTGCTTGAGACCTGCGCTCGGAGGTTTGTGTTGACGTACCCAGGAGGCCCTGGGCTCAGGGGGTCCGGAATCGAGGTTGGGCCGCGGCTGCGCCTCAAGCGTCTCCTCGACGGTGCGCGTAAGGACCTCTTTGAGGATCGTTCAGAGGGTCATGCGTGGTCGCCAAGGCTGCACCGCGTGGTGTTGGAGCGGCGCATGGAGGAAGCAGGAACATCCTTGGATTTGGGTCCTGTTGGCCGTCGCAAAGAGGCGCGGCTCGAAGTACGACGCATCGCGACGCTCCTTCGGCACCCCTGGTTCCTTCATCACCTGCCGGAAGGTGGGCGCTGCCACCTTCCTTCTCCCCTTCATTCCGTTGAGGAGGCCGCCGGCTTGCTCTGGGCGGCACCGTCCCTGGTGGTCGGGTCTCGAACCCCGCGGGTCGTGCTTCTTCGACATGGGCGGCACCGAGGGGCTGTGGACGATCTTGAAGCCGCCATCAGCCTACGATGGGCCACGCTTGTTTGGACAGAACCGTTCGAGCGCACGGTGACCGTGATGCGTTGGGTGGGTTCGTCGTGGATTCATCGGATGGTGTTGGTCACCCCCCACCTTGCGGACGCCGCAGAGGCCCTGTTGGACCACGACCGAAGGGCGATGGCGTCCGTCCGACGCCGATGGCAACGTCATGGGCTTGCTTCTTTGCCGCTCGTGGATTCTGCAGTGCATTGCCGAAGATGCCCCTTTGCAGAAGCGTGCCCAGCACCGCAGGCGCTCAAGGGGGCGATTCAAGCGCGCCGGGCGCCGTCCAACAAGTCCTGAAGCACCGCGGCTGGGTCGGTCGCTTTCGTGACGCCGCTTGCGAGCAACACGCCTTCTGCGCCAAGGCGGAGGGCAGCGCTCACGTCCTCACCGGTCTTTACACCGGCTCCACACAGGACCATGATGCCCGCGTCGATGCCTTTGACCAAGGCCACCGTGTCGCGCACAATGCCGGGGTCGGCGCTGGTCACGGACACGTCACCGCCGATCAACTCGGGCGGTTCAACGGCGATCATGGTGGGGGCGAGGGCCGCCAACGATCTTGCTTCTGCCTCATCGGCCGCGCACGCACAGACGTTGATGCGTCCGTCGAGTTGGTGCAGCAAGCGTTCCACGTGGTCCATCTCGACCTTGTGCTCGGCGTGGTTGATCAGCGTCCCAGTGGCGCCTCGTTCCATGGCCGTCTCGGGTTCAAGCCATCCCGTGAAGGAGCCTTGGCCGACCGGGTCGAGGTGCTGGGACCAGAATTCGAGGTGTGGGTGCGCGCTTGCAAGCGCGTGCAGGTCAAAGGCCGAGACGGCCAACACCAACCGCACGCCGTCGCTGTTGACGGAGGCGAGCGCCGCCATCAAGTCGTTCGAAGCCAGCCCGGAGGCGGCGGCGTAGGTTTTGCAATTTACGACGACCAGCGGTTCGCTCATGGCCTCCCATCCGGGCAGGGGGCTTAGGCGCTTCGTCCTCAGGGCGCCGAGCGTCGCTCGTCGACCAGGCGCTCGCCGTCTTCGACGATGGCACCGGGGCCAAGGACCACGTTGCGAAGGTCACAGCCGGTGCCGATGACGGAACCTGCTCCAGCGAGGACGCCGTTGAGGTTGCTTCCAGCCCCAACGTGGACGCCGTCCAAGAGGGTCGAGCGCTGAATCGTGGTGCCCTGGGCTGCAACTCCACGGCCGAACATCGATCCTCCATGGCGAACTCCTGTGGGTGCCACGCCGTCCGCACACCAAGATCCGTCCACGACCGCGCCGCTATAGAACCGGTCATGGGCAATGCAGGCTTCCACGCCGTCGCTCCAGGACGAGGGCGTTCCTGCATCGATGAAGTAACCCTCGAAAGGGAGGCCGTTCAGTTCACCACGTTCGGCAAGGCGCGGAAACACGTCACGCTCCAACGAATGGCGGCCTGCAGGCATGACGTCAAAGACGTCCTCTTCCAAAACGTACGAACCTGCGTTGATCAGGTTGGAAAAGACCTCCTCAGGTTTCGGTTTCTCCTTGAATTGAATCACGCGTTGAGACGCATCGAGGCCGACGATGCCGAAGCGCGTCGGGTCTTCCACTTCCCACAAGGCCAAGGTTCCCACGCCGCCGTTCTTCTCATGCAGGCTTAGCACGTCCTGTATCCTGAGCGACGAGATGACGTCGCCGTTGAAGCATGCAAAGCGTCCGGAGACCACGTCCTTGCAGTTCGCCAACGCTCCGCCCGTCCCCAACGGCTCGGTTTCTTCGACAATGGTCACGTCGATGCCTTCCACCTTGGCGGCGAAGTGTTCGGTGATCTGATCGACACGGTAGCCTCCGGCCACGACGATTTCGTCGACCACGCCTTCCGGCATGCCCCAGACCACCTGCTCGAGAAGGGTCCTGTCCAACATCGGCAGCAGTGGCTTGGGGACGCTGTCCGTCCACGGGCGAAGGCGTGAGCCGACCCCTCCTGCCAAGACCACCGCTTGCACACTTGCCCGAAGGCGTTCACCTTGAAACGCTTCTCCACCGATGGAATGCCCATGCGGAGTGTTGAAGGACGGCCCACCTTGACCGAGGTTTGGGAGTCTCATGAACATCCACGAATACCAAGGAAAAGCCATGTTCAAGCGCTACGGCGTACCTGTGTTGGAGGGCGTGCACTGCACGACCGCAGAGGATGCCCTTGCTGCCTACGATCACCTCGGTTCAAAGGTGGTCGCCGTCAAGAGCCAGATTCACGCAGGCGGCCGTGGTAAAGGCAACCTGTATGCCCCGGAAACGGGTGACCTTGTCATGGAAGGAGGGGTCAAAATCGCTTTCTCACGAGAAGAGGTGGGCACCTACGCTGCAAACATCCTCGGCAACGTGTTGGTCACCATTCAAACCGGAGAAGAGGGGAAGCTCGTTCGCAACCTCTACGTCGAATCCGGTTGCGCCATCGAACACGAGTACTACCTGGCTCTTCTCGTCGACCGTGAGGCCAAGTCCGTGTTGGTCATGGCTTCCACAGAGGGCGGCATGGACATCGAGGAAGTGGCGGAAGCCACGCCAGAACTCATCCACAAGATCCACGTTGATCCAAGTGCAGGCTTGCTCGGATTTCAATCGCGTGACCTCGCCGATGCCCTCGGCCTCTCCGGTGCGGCAGCGAAGGCCTTCCGTCGCACCCTTGGTGCGCTGTACACTTGTTTCGTTGAGAACGACTGCGCCATGATGGAAATCAACCCGCTCGTTCGAACCGAGGACGATGCGATTGTGGCGTTGGACGCCAAGGTCAGCTTTGACGAGAACGCGCATTTCCGACATGCAGCGGCTTGGGACGAGGTTCGCGACCTTTCTGAAGAAGAAGAGACCGAAATCCGGGCTGCAGAAGCGGGATTGTCCTACGTCAAATTGGACGGCAACATCGGGTGCCTCGTCAACGGTGCTGGACTTGCCATGGCCACCATGGACGTCATCAAGCTCAAGGGCGGAGAGCCTGCAAATTTCCTCGACGTCGGCGGGGGTGCCAACGAAGAACAGGTCACCACGGCCTTCAGCATCATCCTTGAAGATCCCAACGTCAAGGGCATTCTTGTGAACATCTTTGGCGGCATCATGCGTTGTGACATCATCGCTCGCGGCGTCATCGGTGCGGTCGAGAACCTTGGATTGGACGTGCCACTCGTGGTCCGTCTTGCGGGCACGAACGTGGACGAAGGCAAAGCCATTCTTGCTGCTTCAACCCTCAACATTCACCCTGCGGACGATTTGGCGGACGGCGCCGAACGCATTGTCGCCCTCATCGGCGGAGGTGAGGCCTGATGGCGATTTGGATTCCAGAACACGCGAAGGTCATCGTGCAGGGCATCACCGGTCGACAGGGCCGGTTCCATGCGGACAAGATGGTCGAGTACGGCACCGCCATCGTTGGTGGGTGCACGCCCGGAAAAGGCGGCCAAACCGTGGAACTGCAAGGCAAGGATTTCCCGGTCTGGAATTCCGTTCGTGATGCGGTGACGGCCACCGATGCCGACGCCACGGTCATCTACGTCCCTCCTCCCTTTGCCGGCGAGGCCATCATGGAGGCTGCAGAGGCCTTTGACGCCATCAAGGGTGAAGGTGTGATCGTGTGCATCACCGAAGGCATCCCCATTCTGGACATGGTCAAGGCGGCAGCCTACGTCGAACAACGCCCCGGCATCCGCCTCATTGGTCCCAATTGCCCCGGCATCATCACGCCCGGCGAGCAAGGAGGTGCCAAAATTGGCATCATGCCAGGCCACATCCATGCCAAGGGCCGCATCGGTATTGTGTCCAAGTCTGGAACATTGACCTACGAAGCCGTGGCTCAAACGATGAGCATCGGTGAAGGGCAGTCAACGTGCGTCGGCATCGGCGGCGATCCCGTCAACGGCACCGGATTCATCGATTGTTTGGCGGCGTTCGAAACCGATCCGCAGACCGAAGCCATCGTGATGATCGGCGAAATCGGTGGGAATGCTGAGCAGGAAGCAGCAGCCTATGCCGCTGAGCACGTCTCAAAGCCCATCGTCGGATTCGTCGCGGGTTCAACCGCTCCCCCCGGGAAGCGCATGGGTCACGCCGGAGCCATCATTTCGGGAGGCAAGGGAACGGCTGAAGAGAAGTTCGAAGCCTTCAGAGCTGCAGGCATCGCCTGTGCCAACGATCCTTCAGAAATCGGCCAAGTCCTTCTGAAGGCGCTCCAAGACGCGGGACTTCGTGACTGACGTTCGGCCTTGAACAAAGGAGAGTCCATGTGGCCCTCTTCGTTAACGCGGTGGAGGAAGCCTTTAGGGGGCTAGTCGGCGCACATGAGATGAGGTTGCACCATGCAGTGCTCGGCGTGCGGGGAATCCATTCCGGATGACTCCATGTTTTGTCCTGAATGCGGCGCTCGTCAAGGCGGCGCCTCCACCGGTGTGCCAGGCCAGCCTCCCGTCGCTTCCTCCAACGTCGGTGGCGCGCCGATGGGCGGTTTTCCTCAGCAGCAACCAGGTCAGGGGTTTCCGCCTCAAGGCATGCCTCAACAAAGCGTTCCACCACAAGGCATGCCCCAACAAGGCCTTCCACCTCAGGGCATGATGCAGCCTGGATACGGCCAGATGCCCCAGCAGGGGATGCCTCCACAAGGTATGCCCCAGCAGGGGATGCCTCCACAAGGTATGCCCCAGCAGGGGATGCCACCACAAGGTATGCCAAACCAAGGATTCCAACCGCAGCCCCGAGGCCCGAGTGCCCCTGTGCGCCCCCTTAACCGATCGGACATGCCGACCGCCAACACGGGCCCGTCCCTCGCCAGCGGCGTGGGCAGTTCTGGCGTTCCACGTGCCGATCCATTCGTTGCCGGTGGCACCACCATCGCGCACAATCCGGCCGCCTCGCCGACGGACGCGATGGTCAACCACATTGCAGAGCAAGACCGCGCGATGAAGAACGAACGACGAAGCCAATGGCTGTCGATGAACCATTCACCGGCAGGTGACGTGCTTGCCTCCCTTGGAGCTGACGTGGGTGGTTTGCAAGGTCAAGGCGCTCCAAATCCCGCTGCAGCCGTGTTGGCGAGCACCATCGGTGCGCAAGATTCTGGTGGCTTGGACGATGCACTTCTCAAGCGACTTGCTGAGGTGGCCGTCCGACGTGTTGCGAGAAAACGCGGTGTTGCCGTGGAAACTCCCGCCTGTGAAACAGAGGGCAAAGAAGTCACCGTGACGGTCACGTATGTCGATGACGGGCGTGTTCTCGACGGACCTGAGGCCTTGTCTGAAGCCTTCCAGCATGCGATCGCCACAGAAATTGCACTGAAAGGTCACGAAATGGACGTCAACATGGTGCTCCGCCGCTCAAAGGACGGCGCTGTGGATGTCGTCAGCGGCGCTCAGGAAGAGATGTTTGCTTGCGAAGTGTGTGACGGACTCGTCTCGGAAAGCGACAGCATTTGCCCTCATTGCGGGGCCGTGTTCGAAGAAGAGGACGAGATGGACGCGGATGTTTCCGAACCAGCTCCGTCTCGCAGCAGCCCACCCGGACCTTCCCGGAGCGGCCCTCCCGGTCCCAAGAAGGGCGGCGGCCCTCCCGGCCCCAGCAAAGGCGGCCCCCCCGGTCCCAAGAAGGGTGGCGGCCCTCCTGGCCCCAGCAAAGGTGGCCCACCCGGTCCCAAGAAGGGCGGCGGCCCACCCGGCCCCAGCAAAGGCGGCCCCCCCGGTCCCAAGAAGGGCGGCGGCCCACCTGGCCCCAGCAAAGGCGGCCCCCCCGGTCCCAAGAAGGGTGGCGGCCCTCC
>MDSV01089409.1_pt1 | contig 19640 bp, 18 predicted proteins | sample 810851 | NCBI WGS metagenome assembly MDSV01 (sample SAMN05326640, study PRJNA326480) | marine metagenome | isolation source: seawater | place: Atlantic Ocean: North East | collected 2012 | reverse complement strand
GCCCCGGGGGCCTACGGAGAGGATTACCAGGGTCCGGGCGCAGATCAGGTAGAAGAGGGCGAACCGGGTTAGGGTCAGGACGGAATCCCGCAGGGAGCTGACAGATGGAGGTTTCGATGACCGAACCCAGCCCCGAGAGTCGTTTGCTCGCCGTCGAGACAATCCTGGGTGAGGTGCGGGGCGAACTCGCTGCCCAAAAGGATCACAACGAGCGCCTCATCACAACGCTGCGGGAGGCGCGCGAACAGATCGTGGCGCTCAAAACGGAAGTGGACCGATTGGGTGAGCCCCCAAGTGGATATGCGACGTTCGTGGAGAAACACGAGGACGGCTCCGTTGACATCATGGCATCGGGACGCAAAATGCGGGTTGCCGTAAGCCCGGGCGTGGGCGTTGACGCGTTGGTTGCGGGCCAGGAGGTCGTGCTCAACGAATCGATGAACGTCGTCGGCAAACGGGACTACGAGGTCGTCGGCGAGATCGTCACCTTCAAGGAGATGCTCGGAGATGACCGGTGCGTCGTAGTGGCAAACGCCGATGAGGAAAGAGTCGTTCGTCTCGCGCGCTCGATTGCCGGAGTTGGGCTTCGCGCCGGAGACGCCCTGTTGTGTGACGTCCGCAGCGGCTACGTGATCGAGCAGGTGCCCCGTGCAGAGGTCGAGGAACTGGTCCTCGAAGAGGTTCCGGACATCGGATACGACCAGATTGGCGGATTGTTCAGTCAGATCGAGTCGATTCGGGACGCTGTTGAACTGCCCTACGTGCACGCTGAGCTCTTCAGAGAGCACGAACTGAGGGCACCGAAAGGAATCTTGCTCTACGGCCCCCCAGGATGCGGCAAGACGCTCATTGCCAAGGCGGTCGCGAACTCGCTGGCCAAGAAAGTCGCCGAGAAGACAGGCGTCAGGGAGGCGAAGAGCTTCTTCCTCAACATCAAGGGACCGGAACTTCTCAACAAGTACGTCGGTGAGACCGAGCGGCATATCCGACTCGTCTTCCAGCGAGCCCGCGATAAGGCTTCCGAGGGTATGCCGGTCATCGTGTTCTTTGACGAGATGGATTCGCTGTTCCGGACACGCGGTAGTGGTGTGAGCAGCGATGTCGAAAACACCATCGTGCCTCAGTTACTCAGCGAGATCGACGGTGTCGAGAGTCTCGAGAACGTCATTGTCATCGGCGCATCGAACCGTGAGGACATGATTGATCCTGCGATTCTGCGCCCGGGTCGGCTTGACGTGAAGATCAAGATTGAACGGCCGGATGCCGAAGCGGCGCGGGAGATCTTGAGCAAGTACCTGGTCCCGGGCCTCCCGATACACGCCGACGACGTCGCCGAGCATTCGGGGGATTCGGACCTTGCCTGCTCGTCAATGATTGATCGGGCCATCGAGAGAATGTATGCGGAGTCCGACGAGAATCGTTTTCTCGAAGTGACCTACGAAGGAGGCGATAAGGAGGTTCTGTACTTCAAGGACTTCAATTCCGGTGCGATGTTGGAGAACATCGTGTCGCGTGCCAAAAAGTCGGCCATCAAAGAGTTCCTCGATACTGGTGAGAAGGGCATTCGCGTGCAGCACCTGCTGGACGCCTGCGTAGATGAGTTCCGAGAAAACGAAGACCTGCCCAATACAACGAATCCCGATGACTGGGCGCGCATCTCCGGTAAGAAGGGAGAGCGAATCGTCTTCATCCGCACCCTGATTCAAGGCAAGCAGGGTGGAAGTCCGGGACGCTCTATCGACAACGTTGCCAATACCGGTCAGTACCTGTAGCGCCACGCGACACGCAGTGGCGAGGAATCACCCGGAGGTTCATCTGTGAGCGTCCATCGGATCATGGGCTTGGAAACCGAGTACGGCATCAGCGTTCCCGGCCACCCGACGCTTAACGCCATGGTCACGTCCTCTCAGATCGTCAATGCTTACGCGTACCTGGTTTCTCATGGCGCTAGGTCGAAGGCACGATGGGACTACGACGAGGAATCGCCCCTGCGGGATGCGCGTGGTTTCGACATGTCACGGAGTGAGGCTGATGCCAGCCAGTTGACCGACGAGGACCTAGGCCTGGCGAACGTGATCTTGCCGAACGGAGCTCGGCTATACGTGGATCATGCCCATCCGGAGTACTCGACACCTGAGGTTTCCAATCCCCGCGACGCGGTGTTGTGGGATCGCGCCGGTGTCAACGTCATGAACGCCGCCGCCGAGGCCGCTGTCGCCGCGCCCGGTGGCGAGCGGATCCTGCTCTATAAGAACAACACCGACAACAAGGGCGCGTCCTACGGCTGCCACGAGAACTATCTGATGCGAAGGACCACTGCGTTCGCCGACATCGTGCGTCATTTGACGCCCTTCTTCATTTCTCGACAGGTGTTCACCGGCGCCGGGCGACTGGGGATCGGTCAAGAGGGCCAAACGAGTGCTTTTCAATTGAGTCAGCGTGCGGACTTCTTCGAAGTGGAGGTCGGCCTCGAGACCACGCTCAAGCGACCGATCATCAACACTCGGGATGAGCCGCACGCCGATCCAGAGAAGTACCGACGGCTGCACGTGATTGTTGGGGACGCCAACATGAGTGACACTGCGACGTTTCTCAAGATGGGAACCACGGCGATCGTTCTCTCCATGATCGAGGACGGCTACCTGGACACCTTCGATGCCATGCCGGTGGATCCGGTTCGGGAGATGCACCAGGTTTCTCACGACACCACGCTGACGCACGTCATCGCTGTGTCGCTGGGCCGCCAGTGGACAGCTATCGATATGCAGCGGGCCTTTTTGGAACACGCGTGGAACTACTGCCAATCACGCACCGATGCGGATTTTGACGAACAGACGAAAGAAGTCTTGACCATGTGGGGCGACCACCTTGACCGCCTGCAGAGCGATCGGATGAGTGTCGCCAGCACGATCGACTGGGTGGCGAAGTTGAGCCTGCTCGAGGGGTACGTCCGGCGTGATGGGCTTGCCTGGGATGATCCTCGACTGCATTTGGTCGATCTGCAGTACGCGGACATCCGCAGTGACAAGGGCCTCGCGGCTCGATTGGAGCAGCGGGGGCGCCTGACCCGGATGTTCGATGACGAAGAGGTTGATCGCGCCCGCCAGCAGCCGCCCCAGGACACACGCGCATATTTTCGGGGCGAGTGCGTGCGTCGCTATCCGGAGTCCATTGCCGCAGCCTCCTGGGACTCCGTGGTGTTTGACATACCGCAGCGCGAAGCCCTCCTACGCGTCCCCACACTCGAGCCCACGCGAGGCACGTACGGTCACGTGTCGCACATCCTGGACGCCAGTCCGGACGCTGCGTCTTTGATCGATGCGCTAACGGAGGACTAGACCGGTAGCCTGGTGCCATGCCCGGTCAAGAGAATGCTGAATATCGCAAGGCGAATCGCCGTGATCAACACGACGAGGAGGCTCAGGCGCCGGCCGCGAAGGAAACCGATAGCGCCCTCGACGGTGACGTCGATGCCATCCTCGACGAGATCGATGGTGTGCTCGAATCCAACGCTGAGGACTTTGTGAAGTCGTTTGTGCAAAAGGGCGGGCAGTGAGCCACGACTCCCCGTCTGCGTTCGGTTTGGTTGGAACCGCGTCCTTCACGGAGTTCTTGAACGCCTCGGGTAATGCGTCGACTGTCGGCCGATCGGCGGGGTCTGCTGCTACCGGTGTGTCGAACGGTCTCGACGCACCCCACGGAACAACGATCGTTGCGCTCGTCTGCCGCGACGGAGTTGTCATGGCCGGCGATCGCCGAGCGACGATGGGCAACATCATCGCCCAGCGTGATGTACAGAAGGTCTTCGAAACTGACGCCTTCTCTCTTGTCGGTATTGCAGGCACCGCTGGTCTCGCTGTCGAACTCGTACACCTTTTCCAGGTCGAACTCGAGCATTACGAAAAGATCGAAGGCACCCCGCTGTCGCTCGAAGGCAAGGCCAATCGCCTGTCGTCACTGCTACGCGCGAATCTGGGTATGGCCATGCAGGGCCTTGCGGTGGTCCCGCTTTTGGCGGGATTCGATGCGACCCAGGAACGCGGGCGAATCTTCTCGTACGACGTCACGGGTGGGCGCTATGAGGAGCACGACTTTCACGGCGTCGGTTCGGGATCTTCCTTCGCCCGTGGTTCGCTGAAGAAGTTATTTCGCCCGGATGCCGACACCGATGCTGCGGTCCGCGTGGCGTTGGAAGCCCTGTACGACGCCGCAGACGATGACAGTGCGACCAGTGGGCCCGACCTTGCACGACGTATTTTCCCGATGGTCGCCGTCGTCACCGCGTTGGGAGTCCAGCACATAGACGAGAGCCGGCTGACACAGGATGTGGAGCGGATGATGGCGGAGCGACTCGGTCGTCCGGATGGACCTCACGCAAGCGTGACGGGGGATCCATCATGAGTGTCCCGTTCTACGTTGCGCCAGAGCAGATCATGAAGGACAAGGCGGACTTTGCACGGAAGGGAATCGCCAGAGGACGCAGCGTCGTCGTCGTTCAGTGCACGCAAGGCGTCGTTTTCGTTGCCGAGAACCCGTCAAAGGCCTTGCACAAGATCAGCGAAATCTATGACCGAATCGGTTTCGCGGCGGTCGGCAAGTACAACGAGTTCGAAAACCTGCGCGTGGCTGGCATTCGTCTGGCTGACCTACGGGGTTACTCCTACGACCGGAGCGACGTGACTGGTCGTTCCCTGGCGAATGCCTATGCACAGACCCTCGGATCCATCTTCACCGAGACGGCAAAGCCGTATGAGGTCGAGATCGTGGTCGCGGAGGTCGGTGCGGATGAGTCCGCAGATCAGATGTACCGCCTCACCTTCGACGGCTCGGTGGCAGACGAACGCGGATTCGTCGCGATGGGGGGGTCGGCTGAGGCGATCGAGGGTGCGATGTCCGCCGTGTGGCAACCGAACCAGGATCTGGGGACGTCCCTGCACCAGGCGGTCACTGCACTGGGACAACACGGGACGGACGAGCACCGGTCATTGAGCGCGGATGACCTCGAGGTGGCCATATTGGACAGAACTCGACCCAGGCGCCTGTTCCACCGGTTGGAAGGCGATGAGCTAGCCGACCTGCTGTTGAGCGCCTAAGGCGCTGCGTTTCGGGCGCGAAACTCATACAGTGGTTGTATGGATCGCCGCATTTTCGGAATTGAGACCGAATACGGCGTCACCTGCACCTTCCGGGGTCAGCGTCGACTGAGCCCTGACGAGGTAGCACGCTACTTGTTTCGGCGCGTCGTTGCGTGGGGGAGAAGCAGCAATGTCTTTCTGCGCAATGGGTCTCGGCTGTATCTGGATGTGGGCAGCCACCCCGAATACGCGACTGCGGAATGCGACAGCGTGCAGCAGTTGATCACGCATGATCGGGCTGGGGAACGGATCTTGGAAGGCTTGTGTGTGGATGCGGAGCAGCGGCTCCGCGAAGAGGGCATTGCTGGCGACATCTACCTGTTCAAAAACAACACCGACTCGGCGGGCAACTCCTACGGATGTCACGAGAACTTTCTCGTCGATCGCTCCACCGACTTTCTCGCCCTGGCGGAGGGGTTCATCCCGTTCCTTATTTCGCGTCAGATCATTACGGGCGCGGGGAAGGTTCTCAACACCCCTCGAGGTGCTCGGTACTGCGTAAGCCAGCGCGCAGACCACATCTGGGAAGGGGTATCCAGCGCAACGACGCGGTCCCGGCCCATCATCAACACCCGCGACGAGCCACACGCGGACGCTGACTTGTATCGCCGACTGCACGTCATCGTCGGAGATAGCAACATGAGCGAGACCACTGCAATGTTGAAAGTGGGAGCAGCCGACCTCGTGCTGCGCATGCTGGAGTCAGGTGCGGTGATGAGGGATCTGTCGTTCGAGAACCCCATTCGGGCCATCCGAGAAATCAGTCACGACACAACGGGTACGCGCACAGTCACCTTAAACAATGGTCGGGAGGTCACTGCATTGCAGATGCAGACCGAATACCTCGAGAAGGTGGCGCAATACGTCGATCGGCGTGGCTTAAGAGCCGACCCCATGATCGATCGGGTCATGGACTTGTGGGAGCGGGGCCTGAAGGCTGTGGAGGCGCAGGACTTCAGTGCAGTGGAAACTGAAATCGACTGGGTGATTAAGCAGCGGCTACTTGATCGATACATGAAGAAGCATGATCTAGCGCTCGATGACGTCCGCATCGCTCAGCTCGATCTGGCTTATCACGACATTAGCCGTCAGCGTGGGTTGTTCTACTTGCTGGAACGCAAGGGCCTGGCAGCCCGCGTGACCAACGACGCCGAGGTATTCGAAGCGAAAGAAGTGCCGCCGCAAACAACTCGAGCCAAGTTGCGAGGCGACTTCGTGAAACGTGCCCAAGAGCGGCGGCGTGACTTCACCGTGGATTGGGTCCACCTGAAACTGAACGATCAGGCACAACGAACGGTTCTGTGCAAGGACCCCTTCGCGAATGTGGACGAGCGAGTCGAACGCCTACTTGCGAGCATGTGAGTGGGAGTGGCGTAGCCTGCAGTGGTGAAAATCGTTCTTGGGGCAGCGGCCCTCGTGCTCATCTCCGCGACGGCATGCTCATCTGATTCCTCGGATGCCCCTGTCGCCACACCTGCGGCCGCGTCACAGACGTATCTGGTCACCGACTGCGGCAATCCGGGGGAGCCGGTGACGGCGGATTCGGCGTCGGGGGCGTCCATCACGTCCGACGTATCGGTACTTGATGAGGACGTGCCGGTGGTGTACGTGGCTGAGGGGGCCGCGCCCGTGAGTGACCTCATCACGGCGGAGTTGCGCGCCGGATCGGGTGATACGGCGGCACTCGATGACCTCATCACGGTCGAGTATTGCGGCGTTGGCTTATCCACGGGAGCGTTGTTCGATGCGTCCTGGGCGCGCGGGACAGCCGCTACCTTCCCGCTGTCTCAAGGTCAGTTGATTCAAGGATGGGTGGACGGTATCCCGGGCATGCAAGTGGGCGAGCGGCGCGTACTGCTGATCCCCAGTGACCTGGCCTATGGAGATTCGCCGCCACCTGGGATAGAGCCCGGGGAGACGCTGCTGTTCATCGTTGAATTGCGGGGTGTAGGTGCCGGGTAGTCAACCGTAGGAACCCTCGTAAAGGAGAGCTAGTGAACGAGAAGCCAGAGATCGACTTCATTGACGGGCCACCGCCCAACGAACTCGTCATCGATGACATCGTGGAGGGCAGCGGTTCTGCTGCGGTGGCTGGAGACACCGTCGAGGTTCACTATGTCGGTGTCGACTTCAGCACAGGTGAGCAGTTCGACGCGTCCTGGGATCGGGGGGAATCCATCGTCTTTCCCTTGTCTGGACTCATCGCGGGGTGGCAGGAGGGGATCCCGGGCATGAAAGTCGGCGGACGCCGTCAATTGGTCATCCCTCCGGAGCTCGCCTACGGCCCCGCCGGATCTGGGCACCGGCTCTCCGGCGCCACTTTGGTTTTCGTGATCGATCTTCTGGATGTCCGCTAGCTCGCAGGTGACGCGCACAGAGCGTCTCCTCAACCTGGTCATCGCCCTAATGGCGGCGCGCTCACCGATCTCGCGCCAAGCCGTCCAATTGAGCGTCGTTGGGTATGACCCTTCGGCATCGACGGCTGCCTTTGAGCGAATGTTCGAGCGGGACAAAGATGAATTGCGATCCATGGGCATACCCATCGAGACGATCGCGGATGCGCACGGTGAGGTGGTGGGGTACCTGATCGACACCGCTGAGTACGCGACCCGGGACGTCTCGTTCGACGCCAATGAACTGTTGGCCTTGAATTTGGCAGCATTGGTGTGGGACGACGCCATCTTGCGTGCGACCGCGACCACGGCGGTGCGCAAGCTCGAGTCGACCGGAGCGGTCCCCACTCTCGTATCGGAGCCCGCAGCGATCCCGAGCTTCGCCCACGTGAGCGCCAGCGATGCAGCCCTGTTGCCGCTTATGCGTTCTGTGCGAGATCAAAAGGTCGTTCGATTCTCCTATCGCAAGCCCGAGGGGACCGAATCCAGCAGACGCGTCGATCCTTGGACGTTGCACGCCGACGACGGCCGCTGGTATCTCAGTGGGTGGGATCACGAACGCGGAAGTGCGCGTACCTTTCGGGTTTCCCGCATCGAGGGAGCGGTCACCGTGACCGCAGAGTCCAGCACGACCGAGCGGCCCGCGGCGCCAGCGGTAGATGCCGAAGACTCCGAGGATGAACTAGAGATCGGTTTCGTGCTTCCGGCACGGCAAGGGGCGGAGTTGCGGCGCCACCCGACCTTTCGTCCAGCGCCACCCGACCTTTCGTCCAGCGGTTCTGACATGGGCTCGGTGTGCACCATCCGTGATTCGTCAAGGCGGGCGCTATCTCTGCTGTGGCGCGCAGGGCCGGACGTGTATCCGGTGTTCCCCCAGGACGTAGTCTCCGCGTTCCGCCGAGGACTCGAAGAACTGGAAGCCGACCACTCATGAGTGAGACCGCTCCCGAGAGACTGTCCAGGCTCTTGGCCCTTGTCCCGTGGCTGCGCGCGCACGATGGGATCACCATCGCTGAGGCTGCTTCGCACTTTCAGATCTCCGAGGAACAACTCTCCAAGGATCTGTGGCAGTTGATCGTGTGTGGGATTCCCGGATACGGACCGGACCAGCTCGTCGACATACAGTTCTGGGACGACGACCGCATCCACGTCCTCGATCCCATTACGTTGGAAAGGCCCTTGCGTCTCACGGGTGAAGAGGTCGCCGCCCTGCATCTGGGCCTGAGGGTTCTGAATAACCTTCCGGGTGCCCAGGCGCAACAGTCCATTCTCTCGGCGATGGTCAAGTTGGAGGCCCTTGGAGAACCCACGCTCACGCTCGACATCACGATGGCCGATCAATCGTCTCTTATCGCAACGTTGGATGACGCAATATCCCGCGGGTCAGTGGTGGAAATTGAGTACGCATCTGGACACGCGGACGTCATTGAGATGCGTCGCATCCAACCGCGCAGCAGTTTTTCTGTCGATGGATTCGTGTACGTGCATGCCTGGTGTTTTCTTGCAGACGACGTGAGAACCTTTCGAACAGACAGAATCGTCTCCTGCTCGCCGGCTCTCGACGATGCGCCGCCTAGCGCACCGGCAGGTGAGGACCCTCCGGCACTTCGGCGCGACCCAGAGAACATGAGTACAGCGTTGATTCACATAGCCCCCGAAGCGTTTTGGATTTTGGACTCTGAACCTGTGGTGCAGGCACCCGAGACATCTGCGGAAAATGCGGGTGAGGACCCGGAGGATGGCGTCTTTGCAGAAATCCGCTACGCCTCGGATAATTGGCTCGCGCGGTGGGTAATGGGACACGCGGGCATGGTGTCCGTTGTCGAACCGGTGGAGGTACGGAGTCTAGTTCGACAGGCTGCCCATTCCCGGCTGCATCCCGGCTAACATGGGGGGGCACGCTCCCACCCGCGCGCAATCGAAGGAGCCTGGACAATGCCTAACTTGCGATGGCAGGAACTGCTCATCATCGTCGCCCTGGTGCTGTTGCTGTTCGGCGCCAAGCGCCTTCCGGACGCGGCTCGTGGCCTGGGACGGTCGCTACGCATTTTCAAGGCTGAGACCAAGGGGCTCGTCGATGGGGAAGAGGACGAGGAATCCTCGGCTGATGCCTCGGGCAGCAACTCTGCCCAGCCACCTGCACCACCGAGCGCAATTGAGGCGCCCTCGCGCGACGCACCCCCAGCCAACTCCGAACCCATCGAACACGATTCTGGTGAGCGTTCCACGGAAACCAACAACGGCTAAGCGCCCCTGTGGCAGTACAAGAGCAGGGCAATGAACAAAAGGCGGCAATGCCGCTCACCGAACATCTACGTGAGTTGCGCTCCCGTCTGGTTAAGTCGGGAATCGCCGTCGTTGTCGGCATGGTGGGTGGCTGGATCGCCTATCCGACGATTTTCGAACTACTAAGTCAGCCGTTCGAGGGCGCTGTCGAGCAGGCGCAAGCAGAGGGTCGCGATGTCACCCTGGCCCTGACCGGGGTCACAGACCCCTTCATCCTGCAGCTGCAAGTCGCGGCTATCGCGGGAATAGTTCTGGCATCACCGGTATGGCTCTATCAGCTCTGGCGATTTGTCACGCCCGGGTTGCACAAGCACGAGAAGCGATGGGGGATCGCGTTTGTTGCGGTTGCTTTTCCATTGTTCCTCGCCGGCACTGCCCTTGCGTATTTCGTGCTTCCGTTCGGGCTCGAAATTCTTCTGGGATTCACGCCAGAGAATGTAGAGAACATCGTGTCGGTCGATCGATACCTCCGATTCTTCATCCGAACGGTGATCGTCTTCGGAGTTGGCTTCCTGACACCACTGTTCATCGTCACGTTGAATTTCGCGGGAATCCTGACGGGCAAGCGCCTCATGTCGTGGTGGCGGTGGATCATCTTCGTGGTCTTCATTTTCGCGGCCATCGCCACGCCGACGGGCGATCCCATCAACCTCGTGTTGTTGGCTGGGCCCATCCTCATGCTGGTTGTGATCGCCGTCGGAATTGCTCTTCTCAATGACCGGCGTCGAGCCCGACGAGGTCTCGGTGAACCGGACTACCGTGAATGGGACGACGATGAAGCCTCACCCATTGCTGAGAATCCGTGATCAAGATCATCGTGAACCCCACCGCAGGTGGGGGGCGTGCGGTTGACCACGCGAGCACTTTGGCTCGAGCGTGCGCCGATGCGGGTATGTCTGTGCACGTGCACGTCGCTTCGAATCGAGACGACACCGTGCGGACCGCCATGGAGACAGCTTCCCGCGGCCTTGTCATTGCCTGCGGTGGGGATGGCACCGTGCACGATTGCCTTCAAGGCGTGATGCGGGCCGATGTGGCTTCGCCTCGCCTTGCCATCTGGCCCGTGGGCACCGGAAACGACATTGATCGCGGCCTGCACCTGACGAACGCGGAAACGGATTCGACCGACGCAGACGCTGAGGGCCAGCCCGAGACTCTCGTGTCGCCCAGCGAGGTTTTCGCCGACGCGGTTGCCGATGAGCGATATCGCGCGGTTGACGTGGGCTCGGTGCAGTGCGGGGACGGTGAACCCCAATATTTCCTTGGGGTTCTCTCGTGCGGGTTTGACTCGGATGTCAACGAGCGCGCCAATGCCATGCCGTCGCGAGTGGGAAAGGCTCGATACCTGCTGGGCGTCGCCCGGGAATTGCCGACTTTTCGCCCCCGTTGGTACTCCATCGATAGCGATGGTGATGATTGCAGCATGGCGGGCATGGTGCTAGCCATCGGCAACGGACCCGCCTACGGATCGGGCATGTTGGTGTGTCCGGCGGCGGATATGGCCGACGGACTGCTGGACGTGACCTTGGTAACGAACGCTCCCAAGAGAACGTTCGTCTCGGTTTTGCCCCGCGTGTACTCCGGTCGCCATATCGACCATCCGTCGGTGACATCGTGGACAGCCGAACGGCTTCGGATAGATGCGCCGGACTCGATTGTGTACGCCGACGGCGAACGAATCGGACCCCTGCCCGCAACGATCGCCCTCAGCCACCGCGCCCTGGAGGTGTTGGACGTCTACCACGCCTAAGGTGGCCGCTGTGTCTGGTGTTTCGCCCGCTGATCGCTATGCAGCTTCTCGGCAACGTTTGGCAACGCCCCAGTCCGAGCAGTTTGCTCGCCTGTACGACTTCACACTGGATGAATTCCAACTGACGGGGTGTCGCGCGCTAGAAGAGGGCCGGGGGGTCCTCGTTGCCGCACCGACCGGATCCGGCAAAACCGTTGTAGGCGAATTTGCGATCCACTGTGCCGTGCAGTCGGGGACCAAGTGCTTCTATACGACCCCCATTAAGGCCCTCTCGAACCAGAAGTACGCCGAGTTGGTGGAACGATACGGGCGGGAGACCGTGGGGCTCTTGACCGGCGACACATCCATCAATGGCGAGGCGCCCGTCGTCGTCATGACAACTGAAGTCCTTCGCAACATGCTGTACGCCAGCTCCACGACGCTGGACAACCTCAGCCACGTGGTGATGGACGAGGTCCACTACCTCGCGGATCGATTCCGGGGCGCCGTGTGGGAAGAAATCATCATCCACTTGCCGTCAGAGGTTATCGTCGCCGCGCTGAGTGCGACGGTGTCGAACGCAGAAGAGTTCGGTGCATGGTTGTCCACGGTGCGTGGCGACACGGAAGTCATCGTCGAAGAGCACCGGCCAGTTCCGCTGTGGCAACACGTCATGGCGGGCCACCACCTTTACGACCTCTTCTCGGATGGGCACCACGTCAACCCCGAACTCATTGCCCTTGAGCGCGGAGTTCGATCCGGTTTGCCCAACCACGGTGGATCAAGACGAGGTTCACGAGGTCGGCACCAGCGTCATCGGCGAGCCAAACTCACGCCCTGGCGTAGCGATGTCGTGGAAGAGCTCGGCAATGATGGCCTCCTCCCGTGCATCTACTTTCTGTTCAGCCGTGCCGGGTGCGACGACGCGGTGCAGCAGTGTTTGCGATCGACGATTCGGCTGACAACCGCCGACGAGCGACAAAGCATTCGATCAACCATCGCCGAACGAACGATGGGAATCTCAGACGAGGATCTCGCGGCACTGGACTACGTCGACTGGGCCGAGGCCCTGGAGAGGGGCATCGCGGCCCACCACGCCGGCATGCTTCCGGCATTCAAGGAAGTCGTCGAGGATCTGTTCCAACAAGGTCTGATCAAGGTCGTGTTTGCCACTGAAACTCTCGCGCTCGGTATCAACATGCCTGCCAAGAGTGTTGTGTTGGAGAGGCTCGTCAAGTGGAACGGCGAGGTGCACGCGGATTTGAGTGCGGGGGAGTACACCCAACTGACCGGACGGGCCGGCCGCCGTGGCATCGATGTGGAAGGGCACGCTGTCGTCCTGTGGTCCGATGATCTGGATCCGGAGGTCCTGGCTGGATTGGCATCCACCCGCACGTATCCGCTGAAGTCATCGTTTCGGGCTTCTTACAACATGGCGGTGAACCTGGTCGGCACTATCGGGCGTCAGCGTTCCCGTGATCTTCTGCAAACAAGTTTCGCACAATTTCAGGCGGATCAATCCGTCGTGGGGCTCAGCGCCGAAGCCACACGTCTGCGTGAAGCACAGGTCGGCTACCGAGAAGCAATGTCCTGCCACCTAGGTGATTTCACCGAATATGCCCGCATGCGTGAAGAACTGTCCCGGGCGGACAAGAGGGCCGGACGTCGATCTCAGATGGCGCGGAAGACGAATGCCGAGGATTCTCTGATGGCACTGCGGCCCGGTGACGTTATTCGCATTCCGCGCGGTAAGCGTGCGGGGCCCGCGGTGGTGCTTGCGGCGGCTGATCGACCGGCAGATCCCCGGCCGCAAGTGTTGACCGCCGAGCGACAGATCCGACGGATCTCCACGGTCGAAGTACCTGGCTCGCTCGAGGTGTTGGGACGCGTCAAGATTCCTCGCCACTTTTCCGCCAAGGACTCCGGCATGAAGCGCGACTTGGCTCAGCGGGCCGTCGCCGTTGCTGAGTCGGCGCACAGTAGCTCGGCCGTGAACGCGAACCCGAGCCGAAACCCAAGTCCGGACTCCGGGGTGGGCTCTGGCGACGAAGTCTCCGACATGCGTTCGCGGTTGCGCGCCCACGCCTGCCACGGATGTGAAGAACGCGAAGCCCATGCCCGCTGGGCGGAGCGGTACTACCGTGCGGAGCGACAGATTGCCGAATTGGATGGCCGTATTGCCGCGCGAACACACAGCATCGCCCGTCAGTTCGACCGCGTGTGCGAGACGCTGATCGAACTTGGCTACCTGGCGGGAACCACGGACAACCTCCACGTCACTGACCAGGGGCGCATGCTGGGCGTGCTGTATTCGGAATCGGATTTGCTCATTGCGGAGTGCCTGCGTGCCAGCGTGTGGAGCGGATTGGAGCCGCACGAACTGGCCTCCGTGGTCGCGGCGATCGTATACGAGGCTCGCCGTTCGGAAGGCGACGTGGGGCCGGCGGTGCCCGGCGGGGCTGTAGAGACCGCCCTGACGGGCGTGCACCGCGTCTGGGCGCGTCTGAGCGAGATAGAGCGGGCTCACCGACTCAATCCCGAACCCGAACCCGACGCGGGCTTGGTCTGGGCTGTGTATCGCTGGGCACGCGGAGCGAGCCTGCTCACGGTGCTGACGAGCAACGACGTCAGTGCCGGGGATTTCGTTCGTTGGACCCGTCAGGTCATCGATGTGTTGGAGCAGATCTCCCAGGCCGCGAGCGATTCGCAGGTGACGGCCGCTGCCCGTGAGGCAGCCGACGCCTTGGACAGGGGAGTGGTGTCTTTTCAGCCCACCGCTCCCTGAGCGAAACGCTGCACCCCCCATTCGGCAAGCAGGTTCTCCCACGTCTGCGGGTGGCTCGCTGCGGTGGGGATTGGTTGACTCACGATGTTCTGGAGGTGGGGGATGGGAACGTCGCGCCTGATGGCCGCGACACGTTGGGCGGCGTCCAGGTATTTCATGTTCTGCACGACGAGCCGCGCGAGTCGCGGAGTGAGTGGCCGTTCGACAGATTCGGATGCGCTGGCCTGTCGCACCTTCTCCAGGGTGCCAAAAGCGCTAACCAGCGCGACCGCGGTCTTCTCCCCAATGCCCGGCACACCGGGCAGCCCATCGGATGGGTCACCTCTCAGGATCGCGACGTCGAGATACTGCGACGGGGTGACACCGAAACGCTCGACCACGGAATCGGCATCCAACAGCGGCCATGAATCCATCCCACCCTTCACGGTCATGACAACACGGACCTCCCCGCCGACGAGTTGCACGAAGTCACGATCACCGGTGACGACCACCGTGGAATAACCCCCGTCACTCGCTGCTCGAGCAAGCGTCCCGGCGACATCGTCGGCTTCAAACTCCCGAACGCCCACGACTGGTACACCCCAAGCCTCCAGAATCTCGCGGATGGCGCCAATTTGTGGGCCGAGTTCATCGGGTTCGGCTTCTTCATCCCCCGCAGCAGACTCTTCCTCGACGCGGTGTGTTTTGTAGCTCGGGATGAGGTTGACCCGCCATTCGGGGCGCCAATCGGTGTCCCAGGCGCATAGGAGCGTTCGTGGCTGATAAATGCCCCGCAGTCGTTCAATGGTCTGCAGCACGCCACGAATCGCGTTGTGCGGGTGCCCATCGGGCGCCGTCATGGACGTGGGCAGGGCGTAGAACGATCGGTAGTACAACGACGCTGTGTCGAGGATCATGACGTCGATATTCGAGGTGGGCACGGCGGAAGTCTGGCACGCCTTACGGTTGTCCCGTGGAACTCGAACTGCTCTCGCGCCTGCAAGTAGCCATGCACGACGATGACGTGGCGGCCATGGTCGTCACACCGGGAGCAGATTTGCAGTACATCGCCGGCTACGACGCGAAGCCACTCGAGCGCCTCACCGCACTCGTCATCCCACGGGACGGCTCACCCGTCTTGGTAGCACCGGCTCTGGAAGCTGGCGAGGCCCGCGAATCCACCTTTGCTCGCCACGGCGGAGATGTCATCACGTGGACGGAGACCCAAGATCCCTTCCTTATCGTGGCGGACCTGGTCTATGACGGCGCGTCCGGAGCGATCGCCGTGGACGACCACATGTGGGCACAGCGGGTATTGCGACTGCGGCAGGTCATCAACGACCGGCCCCAGGTGCTCGCGGGATCGATTCTCAACGATCTGCGGCAGCAGAAGACATCAACCGAGATCGAACTCCTGCAGGAAGCGGCCGCGGCAATTGAATCGGTACACCGTCTCGTCCCGTCGATGGTCCGACCAGGGATGACCGAAAGCGCGGTGGCTCACCGCATCAGTGCCGCGATCATCGACGCCGGGCACACAGGTGTGGACTTCGTCATCGTGGCCAGTGGCCCCAATGGCGCTAACCCGCATCATTCGGTCTCCGAGCGCGTCATTGGTGTCGGTGATCCGATCGTGATCGACATCGGTGGGACTATGCCGGGCGGCTATCGCAGTGACTGCACGCGAACCTACGTCATCGGTGAGGCAAGTGCCGATTACAGCGCAGCATTCGAGGTGCTGCGCCACGCACAAGAGTCAAGCGTCGCATTCGTCAACGGCCAGCGGACCTGCGAGTCGATCGACGCTCATGCCCGAGGCCTGATGCACGACCATCACCTGGACGGGCGACCCCTCGACGACTACTTCATTCACCGGATCGGTCATGGGATCGGGCTCGAGAGTCACGAAGAGCCGTACCTGGTCGAAGGTAATACCGACCTTCTCAAGCCCGGCATGGCTTTCAGTATTGAACCGGGCTTCTACGTGCCCGGACGCTTCGGTGCCCGGATCGAGGACATCGTGGTGTGCACCGAGGATGGGCGACGCAACCTGAACACACTGAGTCGCGATCTGATGCGGATTCCTGCGTGAGCGCATCCACGCGCACACTGCTGGTGAACGCCGAGGTCTACTCGTCTTCGGACCCGTTCGCGACCGCGCTCATGATCGACGATGGAGTGATCACCTGGGTGGGTGATGATGCGGGGGCCCGTGTTCACACGGACCTCGCTCATCGGGTGGTGGATCTTGAGGGTGCTTTTGTGGCACCCGGCTTCGTGGACTCTCACGTGCATGCGACCAGCACGGGTCTGCGGCTCGTGGGACTCGATTTATCGGATACCCGTAGTGCCCAGGATGTCCTCGACGCGGTCGAGAGGCGGGCGATGGAATCGACTACGGGGTTCATATACGGGCACGGGTGGGATGAAACGATGTGGTCGGATCCCCGCTTACCAAGCCGGAGCCAGATCGACCAAGCCGCACGAGGCCAGCACGTGTATATGTCTCGCATCGATGTCCACTCGGCACTGGTGTCCACCTCGCTTGTCGATCGATGCCGGGGTGTCGATGGGGTAGCGGGTTTCTCTTCCGAAGGAGCCGTCTCGCAGAGCGCCCACCACCTCATTCGCGAGCTCGCGTTCGAGCAAATATCAACGCGGGACCGCCGAGAGGCACAACTGGCAACGCTGTCTTTGGCGGCATCGAGGGGAGTCGTGGCTCTCCACGAGATGGGTGGGCCCACGATCGGGGGCACAGAGGATCTGCGGACCCTTCTTGAGTTAGCGGGCGACAAAGCTGGCCCCAAGGTCGAGGGTTACTGGGGCCAACTCGCATCCGAGGGCGGTATTGAACAAGCCCGAGAACTCGGTGCCAGTGGCGTCGGCGGAGACCTTTTTGTCGATGGTTCGCTCGGCTCGCACTCGGCGGCTTTAGATCGGCCGTACTGCGATGCAGCCGACATACGCGGTGTCTTGTATCTGTCTGAGGACGACATCGCCGACCACCTGGTCGAGGCCACCCGGGCAGGATTCCAAGCCGGTTTCCACGTCATCGGCGACGCCGCCTGCGCGGCAGTGGCCGCTGGCTTCCGTCGAGCCGCCGACATTGTCGGCGAACAGATGCTGCGAGCGCGCCGCCACCGACTCGAGCATGCCGAAATGCTGTCCGATGCCGACATCGCCACGGTCATCAACCTCGGGGCGTGTGTGAGTATGCAGCCGATATTCGATGCACTGTGGGGTGTGCCCGACGGCATGTACGCCACGCGGTTGGGCCACGAGCGCGCCGGCTCCATGAATCGCTTCGCGACGATCGTGGCCGCTGGAGGACACCTAGTTCTGAACTCTGACAGCCCCGTCACGCCCATCGATCCCTGGTCCATCGTGCGAGCGGCAACCAACCACACGGTGCCCGACGAACGCATGACGGCGCGCGCCGCGTTCGCGGCGGCGACCAGAGGAGGATGGCGTGCCATCGGCGATTCCCGGGCCGGTGTGATTTCCGTCGGGGCGCCAGCACACCTCGCCGCGTGGCGGGTCGCAGAACGCGACGTTCATGTTCCAGATACCAGGGTCGCGGGTTGGTCGACCGACCCCCGATCCGGAACTCCCGGGCTCCCGGTTTTGACAGGAGATCTACCGGAGTGCCTGGCAACGTGGGTTCACGGTCGGGTTGTCTTCGGTGACGACGTCGTCGGGGCGGACAGTGGTTGATCCAGATTCGCGGTCCCGAATAGGCGTACTCGCCGCTGTCGCGATCGCTGCGGTGTCCGGCGTGGTTACCGCCTTAGCGTTCGCTCCGATCGGCGCGTGGCCGCTGGCCTTCGTAGGGGTGATTGGCGTGTTGGCGGTGCAATGGCGTACACGTTGCCGCCGCGGGGCCCTGACCGGATTCATCTATGGGCTCACCTTCTTCCTCGTACTGCTGTCGTGGATGACGGTCATCGGCATGGACGCGTGGATCCTGCTAGCCGCGTACTGCGCTCTGTGGAACGCCGCCCTCGGTGCGCTGGTGGCACCGCTGAGTCAGCTACGTGGTTCGGTGCTTTGGGTGCCGTCGGCCTGGGTGGTTATGGAAGCACTCAGAGGCCGCGTCCCTTTGGGTGGCTTTCCGTGGGGAGAGATCGCGTTCTCGCAAGGCAATTCACCGGTGAGTGCGCTCGCTTCAATCGCGGGAATGACTGGCCTGACCTTTCTCGTCGTCGCGCTCGCGGTACTCACAGTCGAGGCGATACGGCGGCGGAAGTTTGTCCCTGTTGCGCTGCCCGCGGCGGCGGTCATCGTCGCGATCCTCGTGATCCCGCGCCCGCTGACCGTGGGCGGGCAGGAATCAACGGCCACGGTGGCCGTCGTACAGGGAGGGACCCCCGGAACGGGCATGGACGCTTTGTCGGTGCGTCGGGCAGTTCTGCAGAACCATGTGGATGAAACCTTGGCGCTAGCGGCTGCAGTGGATGCGGGAGCCGAGCCGCCACCGGACTTTGTCGTCTGGCCCGAGAACGCCTCCGATATTGATCCCTTTCGCGATCCCTCGGCCGCAGCGCTCATCGACGAGGCAGTTCAGGCGATCGACGCGCCGGTGCTTGTGGGTGTGGTCCTCACCACTGAGGATCCGACGAAGGTCGCGAACGCCGGCATTGTGTGGGATCCCGTGTCCGGACCGGGCGAACGCTACGTGAAGATGCACCCGGTTCCTTTCGGGGAGTTTCTACCGTTCCGCGATCAGCTGACGGCCTTGATCGGACGCTTCGACCGTGTGCCGCGCGACTTTGTGCGTGGAACCGAGCCGGGGATTCTGAACATCGGGGGAGTGGTGGTCGGTGACGCTATCTGCTTCGAGGTCGCCTACGACGATGTCTTTACCTCCGTAATTGCCGGCGGCGCGGAAGTGATCACTGTGCAAACGAACAATGCCACTTATCAGGGAACCGGACAGCCGGCGCAACAATGGGATATCGAGCGGCTGCGGGCGCTCAATGCCGGTAGAGCCGTGGTGGTTGCGTCGACTACGGGCATCAGTGGCTTCATTGCACCTGATGGCACCGTGGATCAGCAACTCGGCGAAGGTGAGAACGGGTACCTGGTGTCCGAGGTACCGCTGAGCACCAGTCGAACGCCCGCGTCACTGTTGGCAGCGGCGCCAGAGGTCATCGCTGGTGTGGCCATGCTTATTGGTGTGGGGCTCGGTTTCTATGTACGTCGGCGCCGTGCCGCGTTGGTGCGGAGTTCCACCGATCAATAGCGCGTCCGGTGATCCCTGCGCGTCCGGTGCAGCCGTTACGCTGGGTGAGTGCCCGAGTTGCCCAATGCGTCGGATGATCTCGGGCGTGTTC
>MDSV01024865.1_pt1 | contig 19643 bp, 29 predicted proteins | sample 810851 | NCBI WGS metagenome assembly MDSV01 (sample SAMN05326640, study PRJNA326480) | marine metagenome | isolation source: seawater | place: Atlantic Ocean: North East | collected 2012 | reverse complement strand
TAACTATAGCAATTATTCCGTTTAATGCTCCAAGAAGACTTGATACAATTTTATTAATTTGATCCATAGAAATATCCTGAAGTTATAATCAATTTATTAAACCATAAATTAAAATCAACATCCATTTTAGTTTGTAATGTGAAAAAATCTGTAATGGCAGTGTAGTTTCCGAGTGATTATACATCATCAATGTTTTCTGTTATATTTTTCAATAGATGAGGCTAAAATTTATGAAAAATATTAAGAAAATATCTCTATATATATTGCTTAACCTTTTGCTTACATCTTGCGGTGGATCTGATGTAATAGTAAAAATATATGGCGCTTTTGAATATAATTGCACTAAAGATGAATTCAGAACTTTGGCAGAAACTCCAATGTTAGCGCATCTGAAAAAAAATAAATGGTATACAAGAGAAGAACATCATAATGCGTATGTTGAAAAAGCATTAGAACCATATAAAGATATGCCAATGAGTGAAGAAACTCTAGCTAAAATTACACCAACTCTAGAAATGACTAACGGATATTTTAATGAATTTATAATGGCTGTGGATTGTGAAAACCCCCAAGATATAAAGTATTAAATGTCTAACTGATGGGTTTCAATTAAAAATATCTCTCTTACTGTATAAACACAATGCTTTTAAATTATGATTAAACTAAGCCATTTATTAAAAAATAATTTAAAAGAAATAAAATATAAGCAAGAAAACGGCTATTCCGATAAGGCCTGGCTTAGGCAATTAAAGCGAGATAGAGATCGTTGGGAAGATGCCAAAAATGTAAGATATCAAATGTTGGAAGGATATAAGCCAAGCCCCCTTGATCCTGAGATTAACAAATTAGATATAGAAATAGATAAAGCAATATGGAGGGGTATTGGCCAAAATAATTCTAGGGATGTAACAAAGTTATTATCAAAACAGCATAAATTAATAATGCAATCTATAGGTTTAGATAATGAACAGTCAGAAAAAAAATAAAAGTAAGTTATAAGATATTATGAAAATTTATATATTTTTTATTTTAGCTTTAATCTCTTCTAATGTTTTTTCAAGTGATTATATGACCAAAATTATTAAGTGTGACAGTGGAGCAATAAATGGCCAGGTTAAAACTTGGAGTTATAACGATAAAGAAGTTTTTGAAATCTATGCAAATGGATACAAAAGAAAATACAAGGTTGAATCTGTTAATAAATATGATATTTTCGCATATGAAAACACCAAAAGAGGTAGTTATAATGTTTACATAGGTAGAAGTAAAGTAAGTGTTACCACGCCTTTAGTAAGTTATACTGATATAAATTGCAAGGAAACTAACTAGAATTGAATAAAAATTAAGACAATGAGGAGCTACAATGTTAAATGTGTATTTATCAGGAGAAATTCATTCAAATTGGCGAGAAGAAATAATAGGTTTATGTCAAAAAGATAATTTAGATATTAAGTTTTTATCTCCAGTCACAAATCATGAGGATTCTGATAACTGTGGAGTTGAAATACTAGGCGCTGAAGAAAAAAATTTCTGGAAAGATAATAAGGGCGCAAATATAAATTCTATGAGAACTAAAAAATCCATAGAAGACTGTGATGTTGTAGTTGTTAAATTTGGAGAAAAGTATAAGCAGTGGAATGCTGCATTTGACACTGGTTATGCAGCTGCTCTTAATAAGTCAATTATAGTTATTCATTCTGATGAGCACCAACACGCTTTAAAAGAGGTAGATGCTTCTGCTTCTGCAGTTGCAAAAAATCAAAAGGAAGTTTTTAGAATATTGAAATATATTATAGAAGGTTCGTTAAATTAAACATATTTTAAATATTCATAGAATTATGAAAAATAAAAAGATATTTTTACTTATATTAATACTTATGTCATCAAAAGCATTAGCCGAAACTATTTTTGAAGATACATTCCAGAATTCTGAATATTGGAACTTTATTTCTGACGATGTAATGGGCGGAGTATCAACAGGCAATGTTAAATATAAAACAACCAAAAAGGAAACCGTAGCTATACTATCTGGTAATGTATCAACGGAAAATAATGGTGGTTTTATTCAAATTCAAAGAAAATTAGATGAAGTTAACCTTGTAAATGCAAAATCTGTAAAGATATTAGCAAAAGGGAATAATCAAAAGTACTTTGTTCACTTGAGAACAAAGTGGACTTTATTACCTTGGCAATATTATCAATCATCATTCACTGTAACTGAAGAATTCCAAGAGTTTGATTTGCCAATTAACGGGTTTAAAAAATCTGGATTATTTTTGAAAAATAACATTAACTCAAAAAATATTACATCAATTGGAATCGTTGCTTTTGGTAGAGATCACAAAGCAAATATAGAGATAAAAAAGGTAATTTTTGATTAAAATTATGAGCAAAATAAAACATCAATTGATATTTTTGTCTTTAATGACATCCTTGTTAATAGGCTGTAGTAACGAAAATCAGTATACAAAAAAAGAAAATTTGAATGCCATCTTGAATCAATTCGAAAAAGGCGAATATTATTCTTGTAATTTTTTAAACACTATTGGAGTAAAAGATTCAAATAAGGTATTCAACTATTCGCCTAATAAAAACCTGACATTAATCTTCACAGAAAAAAAAATTGGGCTTATATATAAGAATGATTATTGGAATAATGGAAATACTATTTTTGTAAAAAATAAAAAAGAAGATAATCTATATTCGCTCGGGAGTTTTTATTCGAAAAATGATTTTGATAGTCAAATTATTAATAAAGATTACAAATTAAAATTTGATAAGAAGAATTTATTAGTAAATTTACACGATAAGAATTTAAGTAGTCTCTATAACTGCACGCAAGTTAAAAATATTCTTTCTGAAGCGATGAAAAAAAAGTTACTAGAAAATTTTTTATTTCAAAATAATAACGACAGAAATTTATAACCAAAATATATTATTGATTACTTAGCCATATCGATTGATAAGGGCTAAGTGTAATACTTGAATTTATATTATTGATATTTTCATTATTTATAAGATCTTTCCATTTATCAAAACCAATTAAGTTAATGTCCATCAAAGAGAAATCTTGTACTTTATCGGTCATATTTGTTATGCAAAAAATACTTTGAGTTTTGTCTTGGCTTTGTCTCCAGATCCCATAAAAATTATTACCTAAATGTAGTGTAAATTGAACTGCATTTGGATGAAAAGCTTTTTGTTTCTTCCTAATGCTTAGTAATCTTTTCAACTCATAAAATATTTTATTTTTATTTTGATCATTTAATAAATTATCAATCTCATCCATTGTATAGATATGTCTATTTAGATCCCTATTGTGTTTGTTTAAATCGTATAGCTTATAATCATTTTGGGTTCCAAAAAGGCTATGTATATACAGACCTGGAACGCCTTCTAGAGACATCATTATTGTGTGTATACATAAATATCTGTCAATTATTGAATTGGTTTCACCACCAAATGTCTCGGTCATTGCATCAAACAGTGAAATGTTTATTTCGTAAGGATTACTTTTGCCGTCCTTATCTGCACGGTAAGATATAAGACCACCATTTTTTTTCATTTGGGATATAAAATTATTTATTTCCGTTTTACTCAATATTCCTTCGGCAGGTCGAAGTCCTATCCCATCATGTGAAGCAATAAAGTTTAAGTATGATGAGCCAAGCTGAGCTGGGGGCAAGCTCATAGTTAATTTTTCAAGATATGAGGCATTACCTTTAAGAATAGAATATATCAAAATAGGCGGAAGAGAAAAGTTATAAATCCAATGTGCTTCATTTGCATTACCAAAATATGACACATTTTCTCTCGCAGGCGTATTTGTTTCTGTGACTAAAATTGCATCAGAGGACAAATAGTCAATAATTGTTCTGAACAAGCGCACAATTTCATGCGTTTGTGGAAGATTTATACAATTTGTACCAACTTTTTTCCATAAAAAAGCAACTGCATCAAACCTAAAAATTGAAACACCTTTATTTAAATAAAATGATATTATTGAAACAAATTCTTTTAGTACTTCATAATTTTCAAAATTATAATCAACTTGGTCTTCGCTAAAAGTGCACCAAACGTATTGTTCTCCTGACGATGTATTTACTTTTGATAGTAAATTACTAGTTCTTGGTCGTGTAACATTTGATAAATCCATACTATTGTCAGCAGTTAAAAAATAGTTTGATCCTGGGCCGTTTCCTTTTACAAAATTTGAAAACCACTCACTTTTAGCTGATCCATGATTTATTACAACATCACACATTATTGAAAAATTTTTCGAGATTGATTTTATATCAGACCAATCACCAAATGCTTTATCAACAGAATAATAGTCTATTACAGAAAAACCGTGGTCAGAACTTGATGGAAAGAAAGGTAATATATGAACAATTGAAGCCAAATCCTTACAGTTTTTTTCAAGAAAATGATTTAATGTTATTAATGGTTTCTGTTTTTTATCAGTTAATGAATTTGCATATGATATTAAAACAACGTCATTCTCTGACCATTTATTAATATTTTTTAATGGCACAGTCTTTTTACTTAATGTATTTTCAATATAAATAGTTAAATCATTAGCTAGATTTTTGATATCTTCAGTTGATTTTATATCTTCGTATATTTTTAAAAGATGTTTTTCAATTCGTAATGATAAATCTTGTTTAATCATAATGTAAATAAATTATATTTTTGAGTCGTCAGAAACGGCTTGAATAAACTGCTCCTTAAAAGTTGGTAATGTATTTTGTACCCGATTCCAATTAGGTGTTAACGGATTTTGATTGGGGTTATCTAAAAATTCTTGCCCAGCAACAATAATATTATTTGCAAACATCTCTATTGCAATTTCTTCATCATTAATATTTATATCTAGGCCGTTTAATTTAGCATCATTATGATATATTTCTAAAAGGTCTAGAGCGGTTCTATAGTATGTTGCTTTTATAGTCCTTAGGTTATTGTAGGTAAAAGTATCCCCTTGTGCGGCAAGCTTTCTAATTAATGTTTTAGAAATATCTATAGACATTTTTGATAATCCTTTTGTTTTGTCGTTGAGAGATATTTTTTGATGTTTATGGTCATATGCTTTTGCTATATCAACTTGGCAAATTCTATTTTGAGCATGATTTCTTTGCATTTCAGATAAAATTCCAATTTCTAGCCCCCAATCACTTGGTATTCTTAGTTCTTTAAGCATCCTGCTTCTAAATGAAAATTCCCCAGCTAGTGGGTATCGAAAAACGTCTATAAATTCTATGTAATCTCTATGCCCAATAACTTTCCTTAATGCTTTTAGAAGCGGAGTCACCAGTAACCTTGTTACTCTGCCATTTAACTTATTTCCACCAATTCTTGGATAATAACCTTTGCAAAATTCGTAATTAAAAAGCGGGTTTGCGACTGGGTAAACTAGCCTTGCTAATAATTCCCTGTCATAAGTTAGTATGTCACAATCGTGAAGTGCAATAGATCTTGCCTCATCTCTAGCTAAAACATAACCCATGCAGTACCAAACATTTCTGCCTTTACCTGGCTCACCAGGAGCTAAACTTTTTTTTGAAAGTATTTGGTCGAGCTTTTTCATTCTTGGTCCATCATTCCAGATAACTGAATGAGATTGATTAAGTTTGGAAAAGAATTTTTTTGCTTTAATAAATTGAGTCTTGTTTGCTTTGTCTAAACCAATGGTAATATGATTTAAATATTTTATTTTTGATAAAATTTGTACAATATTTTTTAATGCTGGTCCCTCAATTTCAGAATAAAGCGATGGTAAAATTAAATCTATAGGTCTTTTTTTTGAAAATAAAATGAGTTCTTTCTCAAGATCATTAATGGATCTATTAGAAATATTATGAAGTGTACTTACTACACCATTTTGATGAAAATCTGCGATTTTTATCCCCTTATCATTTTAAAAGTATTATTAATACACTCTATCCAGCCTTCTGGAGCAGTTTGCTTACTAATAATTAAATTTTCAGAATTTATTTTTTTTGAAATTAGTTTATCATCACCACCACTAATTAAACATGGATAATTAGCTTGATTCAACATACCTATATCATTTTCATTATCACCTAATGCGATAGTTATAAATTCCCTATTAGAGTAATATTTTTTAAATGTATTGACAAGTACTTGCATAGCAAATCCTTTATTACAATCATAGGACAAGTGGAAGAATCTACCGCCTTTTATAAGCTGAAAATTGTGAAATTTTACAAAGTTGTACAATTCATCAATTTGCTTGCTGCCAATAGAATTGAATAGAATTAGTTCACTATATTCTCGTTTAACTGCTAGCTTAAGATTATCGTCTTCTAATCCAGAAAGTTTTACTTGTTCTGAATGACTTAAATCATTAAAGAAAATTATATTTGGACCAAATCTTTTCTTCAAAATTTTTTTAAAATTTCTTATTGAGGAATCAATTCTTTTTGATTCAAATAGTATTTCAAATTGAGCTCTTTTATTTTTTTGGGAGTCAATTATGCCGGGAGGCAGGTAAATTGCAGCTCCATTTTCACATATAAAAGGAAAGGAAATAGAGTGTTTTTCAAAGAAATGAATTATTTCTGCAAATGTCTTACTAGTATTAAATATTACATAGTTACCTGATGAAACTAATTTATTAGCAATATCAACATTATTCGCAAAAGAAAAATTGTCTTTATCTAAAAATGTAGCATCTAAATCTGTAAAAATTAAAGCAGTGTGATTTTGGATAATATAATTCATAATATACAATATTTATTAATTAGATCAAATAGCACTATGATTAGAAAAAGTATAATTTTAGTATTTTTGCTACTTTCGCCTTTTGCTACTTCAAAGGATATCAAATTATCTGAAGTTGAAGCAAATTATGTTTTTTATTATAAAAATATTGAGGCGGGAATAATGCAGCTAAAATTAAAAAAAAATGAAAATCAAATACTATTAAGTACAGTGTACGATGGAAATTTTTTAGCAGCAATTGCAAATAAAGGCTTTAGAGAAGAAATAGCTGAAATTATAGTTGATAATGATAAGTTAACTCCAAAAAAATATCTTTATAAAGATAATAAAGACTTTTATAGAGTTCTTATAAATAAAAATATAGCAATAATTAATGATAATAATATTGATACAAAAATTATATCGGAGAATGATATTTATGATCCTCTTACAATGATTTTATTACTTATGGAAGATTATCCAAATATAAATGACAATTACAATGTGCTGTCAAAAAAAAAATTTAAAATCTTATCAATATGATTATAAGGATAATCAAGAAATTACTATAAAAGGAAAAAAATATAATGGGTATTCAGCTCAGTATAAATCTGGAAAGAAAACAAACTTTTTCTTTTTTTCTAATGAGCATAAAAATTTAATGGTTTTTTCGTCAATTTTTAAAAATGGTGAAGAAAAAATTAGAATAGAAATTTCAGAAATTAAAATATTAAGGTAATTATATGGATCCGTTTACACAAGGAGTGGTTGGTGCTGTAGCAGCGCAACAAAAAGCAAAAAATCAAAATACGTTAATACCGGCAATTTTTGGCTTTTTTGCAGGAATGGCTGCTGATTTAGACGTACTAATTAGGTCTTCTAGCGACCCAATACTTGCCTTAGAATTTCATAGGCAATTCACTCATTCACTTATATTTATTCCTATTGGTGGATTAATATGCGCATTATTTTTTTATTATGTTTTTGCGAAAAAATTAAATATCAGTTTTTGGCAGATTTACTTATTTTCGTCTTTAGGATACCTAACTCACGCATTTATAGATAGTTGCACATCTTATGGCACACAATTATTTTGGCCATTTAGTGATTATCGAGTTTCATTTGATATTATTTCGATTATTGACCCTTTGTTTACAATACCATTATTTATACTTGTAATTCTTGCTATTATAAAAAAAGCTAAAATTTTCTCACGCTTAGCAATTTTATGGATTTTTGTATACCTTATGTTTGGATATATTCAGCACGAAAGAGCAATTAAGATTGGTCAGCAATTAGCGCTTGATCGGGGACATAAATTTAATGCTATAGAGGCTAAACCTAGTTTTGCAAATTTACTAGTCTGGAAAATTATATATAGTACAGATAAATTTTTTTATGTTGATGCTGTAAGAGTTGGTTTTGGTGAAAAAATATTTACAGGTTCTAAAATCGAAAAACTTAATATAGAAAAATCTTTTCCTTGGCTTGACAAGAACTCTCAACAATATAAGGATATAGAGCGTTTTAAATGGTTTTCTGATGGATATGTTGCTGTATCAAATAAATTTGCAAATCGAATTATTGATATAAGATATTCTATGGCACCAAATGAAATTAGAGGTTTATGGGGTATAGAGATTCATAAGCAAGCAAATAATAAAGAACACGTTATATATGTATTTAATAGAAGTGTTGATAACAATAGATTTGAAACTCTATGGAAAATGTTAGTTAAATAATTTTAAAATATATGAAAATGGATAAGCAAGTAATAGCAATCGGTGGAGGTGGTTTTGGTAGAAATCCTGGGAAGGGCATTATAGAAAAATATATCTTATCTCAAGTAAGTTCGAAGCCCCCGAATATATGTTTTATCCCAACTGCAACAGGTGATGATAAGTCCTATATAGAAAATTATTATTTAACATTTGGAAAATTTGAATGTAATCCAACTCATCTAGATTTTTTTAAAAGAACTCCAAATTTAGATAAACTTATTTTTAATCAGGATATAATTTTTGTAGGAGGAGGAAATACAAAAAGCATGTTGGCTGTATGGAAAGAGTGGCATTTAGACAGCATACTTAAAAAAGCTTATGAAAAAGGAATAATTATGAGCGGGGTAAGCGCTGGAGCTATATGTTGGTTTGAAAAAGGGATTACGGATTCTTGGCAGGAAAAGTTAAATATAATTGATTGCCTTGGGCTTGTTTCTGGAAACTGTTGTCCGCACTACGATGAAGAGCTAGAGAGAAAACCTTCTTTAACAAAATTTTTAAAAGATAAAGCTCTAGATAATTGTTTTGCTATTGAGGGAGGATGTGCTTTACATATAAAAAATGATGCAGTTTTTTCTGCAATATCATTTGAAGGAAAAAAAAATTCATATAATGTTGTTGTAAACAATAATAAACTTAAGGAAGATATTCTTCCAGTAAGGAATATATGACAAATGTTTGATAACTTTACTCAAAGTATAGGTTTTATAGCTGCTATATGCACAACGGTGGCTTTTGTTCCGCAGGCATTAAAAATTTATAAATCGAAAACCGCAAGAGATATATCATTACCAATGTGGCTAATATTTAGTTTTGGAGTTTTTTTGTGGCTAATTTATGGAATTTTGATATTGTCTTTACCAATCATTATCGCAAATGTAGTTACATTACTTTTATCACTGTTTATATTGTTTTTTAAAGTAAAATATAGTTAAAAAAGAGGTGCGTTTATGGACTGTTTGTTTTGTAAAATTCAAAAACCAGATTTTGAAAAAGAAATTGTATATGAAAATGATTTTTTTTATGCAACTAGGGACAGTTATCCTGTTACAAAATTTCATACATTAATTATTCCTAAAAGACATATCCAGTCATACTTTGAGATGAACATAAATGAGATACAATCTATAAATCAAATTTTAAACTTTCAGCGCAATGAAATAATTGAATTGGATTCTTCAGTAACTGCATTTAATATTGGTATAAATGATGGAAAAGATGCTGGTCAGTCAATTTATCATTTACATGTTCATTTAATTCCAAGAAGATTAGGTGACATTAAAAATCCAAGAGGTGGAGTGAGAGGTGTAATTCCAAATAAACAGAAATATGAAAAAAATAAAAGTTTAGAAAAATGAATAAAGATATTTCAAATGAAATTAGAAAATTAGCAAAAAGCGGGAAAGAAAATGGTTTTATTTTAATTTCTGAATTAGATGAAATTATAAAAGATTTAAAACCTGCTGATCAGCAATATATAAGAGATGGCTTAGAAGAACTTAAAATACAAATAGTAAGAACTCCAAAAGACTATGATGAGTTTAAATATTTGACTGGTGAAGAAGCTATTCGCATTTTGCAAAGTCTCAGTGATGGCAAAACTAAAGCATTTGTTAATGAAGATACCGACGAGGAAAGTTAGATTATATAAAAAACTTATTTGCATCTAAAATTAAACTAATACAATTAATTTCTATTAAAAACAATGATTTAAGCGTCAATATAATGAATTACTGATGCATATAACTAATTATGCTATTATACAACTTTAAAGATATAACCAAAGTTTAAAACTCAATGAGCGATTTTTTAAAAAATTATGATGCGATCACTGATTCGCAATTAAGATCTTGTGTAAAGCTTCTTGGCAAATTGCTAGGGAATGCAATTAAATTGCACGCGGGCAAAGATGTCTACCTCATAGTAGAAAAATTAAGAAAAGGCTTTATTAATCTTCAAGAAAATAAAGATAAAAAAAAACATGATCAGCTAATAAACTATATTAATAAATTAGACCCCGAAGTATTAAAAAATGTTGTTAGATCTTTTTCAAAATATTTTGCATTAGTGAATGTCGCTGAGGAAGCATATCAACATATTCACAGAGAGAATATTATTACTCACGGAAAGTCTGGGTCAACACTCTGGGAAGGATCTTTTGATCACACATTAAAAGACTGTAAGCTACATGGCATAACAATTAGCGATCTACAAAAATTATATAATAGTCTTCAGTTTATTCCGGTATTTACTGCCCATCCAACTGAGGCTATGAGAAGAAGTAAAATGGAGGCAACAAGAAGAATTTTCGCAACAATCTTGGAGCTTCATATATATCGAGGCCAATCAATTAGAAAAGAGGAAATAATCAAAAAATTAGAGGCTCAAATCTTAATTTTATGGAAAACAGATGAAGTTAGAATGAAAAAACCAACGGTAGAAGATGAAGTTAGAAACGGGCTTTATTATTTTAACACTTCCTTATTTAAAGCTGTGCCTCAAATGTACAGAGATCTTGAGAACGCAACAAGGAGAATATATTGTGATTCTATGAGTGTAGGTTCTGTCAAAGTGCCTAGTTTTTTAAGATTTGGATCTTGGATAGGCGGAGACAGAGATGGAAACCCATATGTTACTCCTGATGTCACAAAAAAAGCTGTTTATATGCATGCAAAAACTGCACTTAAAGAATATATATCAAGAGCAAAAGAACTTTCCTTATTTTTAACTCACTCTGACCAATTAATGAAGCCATCTATAGATTTTATTAATTCTTTGGAAGCAGATAATAAATTTTTAGAGCAAGCTTTTTATAAAAAAAGTTCTAATTTTCCAAAAGAACCTTATCGAAGAAAATTTAGTATTATAAATTTTCGCTTAGAAGAATCATTAAAGAAAATAATAGATCTTGAGGATAATGTAAAAGAATTTAAAAGAATAAATTCATATTCTTGCGAGAAGGAATTATTGCATGATTTATATGTCGTAAGAGATTCTTTAATGCTGGATAAAGATGATGCACTGCTTGAATTTGGATTAAATGATTTCATAAGATTAGTCGAGACATTTGGCTTTTTCTTAGTTAATTTAGATATCCGAGAAGAATCTACAAAACATACGGCAGTAGTTAATGCACTTGTAAAACAGGTAAAGAATAAAGAATATGAAAAAATGAAAGAAGATGAAAAGGTATCTCTACTTACAAGTATGCTTGTAGAGAAAGGTACATTTTCAGAAACATATAATTTTTTATCGGACGATTTAAAACAAGTAGTTGATGTATTTAAAGTAATGATTTTAATTAGGGAGCAGGTAAGTTCAGAATCTTTTGGTCATTATATTATATCTATGACACATGATGCCAGTCACGTACTTGAGGTAATGTTAATTGCAAAGATGGTTGGTCTTGTCGGTGAAGATAAAAATGGAAATTTGTTCTGCAATATATTAATTACACCTTTATTTGAAACAATTGATGATCTAGCAAGAATTAAAAATATATTAGAATCACTTTTCTCAAATGCAGTATATAAAAAGTTTTTACAATGTCATGAAGATAATCTGCAAGAAGTAATGCTTGGATATTCAGATTCTTGTAAAGATGGGGGTATTTTAGCTTCATCTTATGGGCTGTATGAAGCTCAACAAGAGATTATTGAAATTTCTAAAAAATATGATGTTGAGTGTAAAATATTTCACGGAAGAGGTGGTACAGTTGGACGTGGTGGAGGGCCAACACATAACTCAATATTAGCCCAGCCAGCAAAAACAGTTAATGGCAAAATTAAAATTACGGAACAAGGAGAAGTACTTTCATACAAATACGCGCAATACGAAACAGCTTGTTACGAGCTAGAAATGGCGATAGGAGGGTTAATAAAAGCGAGTCAGCATTTAGTTGTTGATCAACAATCAGATATAACTCCTTTTGAAAAAATAATGAAAGACATGACAGTTGAAGGCGAAGCATCGTATAGAGATCTTACTGATAATACCATTGGGTTGACGGATTATTTTTATGAGGCAACTCCTGTTCAAGAGCTGGGTGAATTAAATATTGGTTCAAGACCTTCACATAGAGCAAAAGGGGAAAGATCAAGATATTCAATAAGAGCAATTCCTTGGGTCTTTGGGTGGTCTTTATCTAGGCATACTTTGCCAGCTTGGTATGGCTTAGGATCAGCATTGAATAAAACTTATAAAGAAAAGGGAATAAAAGTTCTTAGAGACATGTATATTGAGTGGCCTTTTTTTCATATGATGATTGATAATATCGGACAAGCTGTTGCCAAAGCGGATCTTGCTATTGCAAAAGACTATGCTACTTTAGCCAAGGATCAGAAGTCAGCAATGAACATTATTGAAAAGATTGAAAGCGAATATAATTTAACTGAAAAGCTAATGTTAGAAATTATTAATTCTGAAAGATTGTTGGCAGATAACAAAAAATTAGCATTATCTCTTCACCGAAGAAAGCCCTACATGGATCCATTAAATTACATTCAAGTTTTATTGCTTGGCAAACATAGAAACTCAACTTCTCATAATGAAGATGTTTTTGATTCCTTGTTAAGAACTATTCACGCAATTGCAGCCGGGTTGCGAAACACTGGATAAAAATTTCTTGATTTTGTTTACATATTTTACAATAATATTTATTCCTACTGGCGCATAAAGCATGCGTAATAAGCTTACTAATTTTAGAATTTTTTATGGAGATAAACCATGGATAAAGTCTATAGTGAAGCAAATGAAAGCTTATCAAAAGCAAACAACCGTAATAAAGAGCTTGTATATAGAGGTTCTAAAGATATTGCAGTAGATCAATCCGCAAACGTGGATAAAAAAGATCTTGTATACAGAGGAATATCTTGCGACACAAGTTATTATAGTTTGGCAAAGATTATGGCGGCACATCCTAATAGAAAAATAAATGGCCAATACAGAAGGCTGTATTATCGTGGGTTAATGCCACATAAGCTTTAAGCTTATCAACAAATAAGGTTTAGAATTTTCTAAGCCTTATTTGTACTATTTAAGAAATTTAATTATAAGTTATAAAATTTTGCATAATTTTTGTTTATATTGAATGAGAAACATTCCATTTAATTACCTAAATAAGCCTATTTCTTCAAGACATCACATAATTGTATGTAAATCATAAGTAAATTCGTTAGCTATTGTCATCTTGATTACAGATATAATTATTGTGTTACTAGATCAGCAAAGAAAACTAAGAAAACTAAAAGAGGAGATTTTATGAATAAACAACATTTAGCTTTGTCACTCAGTGTTGGTGTCATCGGTGGTATCTCAGTATTTTTAGCAAGCACTGCTTTAAGCTCAATTTATTTGTTATGGGTTGGATTTATCGCGTGGGGATTATTCTTTAAAAATGGTGGGGACAATAATGCATTAAAAATGACAATCACTGCTGGAATATATGGTGCAGTACTTGCGGGACTTTTCTTTGTTCTCTCAGGGGCTATAAATATTGGAGGAGACTTGAATGCTCCTATATGGATAGCGATAACTGTCTTTGCTTTGATATTTGGAACTCAAATTCCAATATTTGGCTGTGCACCAACAGCTGTTTGTGGATATGCAGCTTGCGCAGGTTATTGTATTCATGCAGTTGATGGTCAATTAATTCCAATGATTACTAATATATCGTTAAATAACCCGGTTGTTACAATTGCCCTATCTATAATCATTGGTACTATTTTTGGAATGATTTCAGGAAAAGTAGCACAGGCAGCTGGAAGTTAAGATTTATATCATATCGTTATAATGATGAGGGCTGGGAATATTCTCAGCCTTTTTTTTTAAATAAAATACGCAAAATGTCCTTGTATCAGGACTACCTTCATTATTTTTTATAAATTCTTTCTTAATAAATCTCCAGCCTATTCTTCGGTGATGAGCTAAATTGATAGCACTTTCTCTTCTAAATTTTTTTTGTTTCCACCAAGAAGAGTTGTGAGTAACTAACACAAGTTTTTTATAAATATACATAGCAAAATTATAAAATAAATAAAATTTTATGATAATATTTACAAAACACTTTATTGAGGTTTTTATGAATAAAAACGTACCGAGTAGCTTGTCAAATATATCGCTATGGCTTGTGAGGATTACATTAGGCATATCGTTCTTTTTTCATGGATATGGGAAACTTCCATTGCCAGCAGAAAAATTTTCATCCTGGCTGGAAAGTATTGGTATGATTTACCCGGAAATAGTCGCCTCTTTGGTAAGCATTGGTGAAATGGGAGCAGGCGTAGGTATAATACTAGGTGGTTTTTTATCAGGAAGCTTTGGAAATATTATAACCAGAATATCTGCTCTTGGAATTTTTATAATAATGATTGGAGCATTTTATCTAGCTCACTCTGATTGGCTTATAAATGAAAAACTTTTTAAAAGTGAGCAAATATATATTTTTATATTAAGCATATTTTTTATGATAAATGGAAACAAAAAATACACATAAAATTTCAAAAACAAAAGTATATTTTAATAATTCTTGTTCTATTTGTAGAGCAGAAATTAATGTTTATAAAAAATATTCTGATGAAAATATCGAGTGGGTTGATATTTCGTCAGATGATAATGTAGAAACTGAAACGAAAAAAGGACGTGATGAATTGTATAGAAGAATGCATGTATTAAAAAATGGGCAAATAATATCTGGCGCCAAAACTTTTTTAATAATTTGGAAAAAAATTCCTAGATATAATTTTTTATATAAATTTTTTAACAAACCAATAATATTCCCGATTTTCAATATAATTTATGAATTTATTGCATATTTTTTATATTTAAAAAGTAAATTATTTAGATGAAAATATTATCAATTAATGTTTCACAGCCAAAAAAGATTAAATACAAAAATAAAACATTATATACAAGTATTTACAAAGCCCCAGTAAACAAAAAGTTGAAAATTAACAAACTTGGACTAGAGGGTGATAAACAAGCAGATTTATCTGCCCACGGTGGTAAAGAGAAAGCGGTTTATGCATATTCATACGAACATTATAAATACTGGGGAAATTTATTAAATTTAGATTTCACAAATGACTTTGGCTTAATTGGTGAAAATTTAACTATAGATAAATTTAATGAAAAGGAAGTTTTTATAGGTGACGAGTTTGAGCTGCCAAATGCAATTTTAAAAGTTTCACAGCCAAGAATTCCTTGCTATAAGCTCTCCTTAAAAATGGATAATAAGGAATTTTTAAAGTATTTTATTAAATATAATTATTTAGGCGCGTATTTTAAGGTTATTAAAAGTGGCGATATAGAAAAAGGATCAATACTGAAATTAATTAAGAGAGAAAAAAATTCTTTAAGTTTATATGATGTATCAAAGCTACTATTTAATGAAGAAAGTAACGCAGATATGATGATAAAAGCATTAGAAATGCCTTATCTATCTGACGAAATAAAAACCCGTTTTTGTTCAAGACTTGCTAAACTTGGACATTACGAATACATATAGAAAATTTAATGGAAAAAATTAGAAATTTTTTTAAAGTTGATTCAAACTATCAATTATTAATAATTAATGTAGTTTTTGCTGTTACTGGAACAACGGCTTTATTTGCTACAGATTATTTGCTTGATTTTTTTTCGATAAATTATGAAAACTATGGAGCTTCTATATATTGGTTATCAAGAATTATATTTATAATTCCAGTTTATCAAGTTTTACTAATAATCTATGGCACAATTTTTGGAGAATTTTCATATTTTTGGAAAATGGAAAAAAAAACACTATGTAAAATTTTTTCAATTTTTAAGAAAAAATAAAATATAATTTTGTTACAATAAAAATAGGTTCTTTTATATAAAAACTTGGAGCAATTATGGATAACATCGATCGCAAAAAAGTTATTTCAATTTTAAATGAGATTATGAAATATGAATTATCTGGCGTTGTCAGATATACTCACTCAGCACTAATGGTTGTTGGGCCCTACAGAGAAAGTCTCGTAAGTTATTTTAATAATCAGTCATCTGAATCTCTTACGCATGCTCAGGGAGCAGGTGAGTTATTAACAAGCCTAGGAGGACACCCTACTCAAGATATATCTATAATTGAAGAGTCAAATGAGCACTCCACTAATGCATTACTAAGAGAAAGTTTAGAGCACGAAAAAAACGCTGTGAAATTGTATAAGGACTTATTATTAGAAGTTGAAAATAAGAGCATTTATTTGGAAGAATATGCAAAAGAGATGATAAAAAACGAAGAAATTCATACTTTAACAGTTGAAAAAATGTTGAGAGATTATGAGTAATTTTACTAAAAGAGTTTTATCAGGTGTACAGCCAACAGGAGGGCTTCACTTAGGTAATTACCTTGGTGCTATTAAAAATTTCGTACCCCTTCAAGATAAATATGAATCATTATTTTGTGTTGTGGACCTTCACGCTATTACGACTTGGCAAGACCCTAAAGAACTAATATCTAAGAAGTGTGAAGTTGCTGCTGCCTTCATTGCATCTGGCATAGACCCTCAAAAAAGTATAATTTTTAATCAATCAGCTGTGCCTGAGCACACACAATTATCTTGGGTGTTAAATTGTGTTGCAAGAATGGGTTGGTTAAACAGAATGACGCAGTTTAAGGATAAGGCAGGAAAAAATAAAGAAAACGTAAGCGTTGGTTTGTTTACATATCCTGTTCTAATGGCGTCAGATATTATGATTTATAAAGCAACTCACGTTCCAGTAGGAGAAGATCAAAAGCAACATTTAGAACTTACTAGAGATATAGTATTAAAGTTTAATAATGATTTTCAAAAGGAAGTCTTTCCTTTGCCTGAGCCTGTTATAATGAAAAAAGCTGCAAGAATAATGAGTCTAAGAGATGGTTTAAAAAAAATGAGTAAATCTGACTCATCTGATTACTCAAGAATAATGCTTACCGACAGTAATGACGATATAGCAAAAAAAATAAAAAAAGCAAAAACTGATGCTAAACCAATACCAAGCAAAATAGAGGATCTTGAAGGTATGCCTGAAGCAAATAACCTCATAACAATTTATGCAGCTTGCAGCGATTCAGACTTAAGTGCTGTTTTTGAAGAATATAAAGGAAAAAATTTTTCTGAGTTAAAATTAGATTTGATCGATATAGTAATCGGTAGAATTGGTCCGGTGCGTGATGAAATGGTTAAATTGATAAATGACGAAGAATATTTAACTAAAATACTTGATTCTGGATCTAATGAGGCTAGAAAAATAGCATCAAAAGTAATTAAGGAAGTTTTCAGCGTGACTGGATTAAATAATTAAATTTGATTAATCAAAGAAAAATTTTAGAAACCCTTATAAAAAAGGATAAAAAATTAAAAAATATTCTTGATAATAAAAAAAGCTGCCCTTTTTTTCTAAGCCCTGTAATTAAAGAAGAAGTGTTATTTTATGAGTTAGCACAATCAATAGTTGGACAACAAATATCTGCTAAAGCAGCAGACTCCATATGGAAAAGATTGATATCTTCTTCAAAAAATAAAAAAAATTTTTTAATTGATATATCTAGCTCAAGTTTGACTTGGGCAAGAAAACAAGGATTATCTAAGAGAAAACACGAATATATAAAATCAATTGCTAAGCAGATAGTTTCAAAGAAACTGTCATTAGAATATATTTATAATTTAAATGATCAAGATGCAAAAGATTTTTTAATATCATTTAATGGTATAGGACCTTGGACTGCTGAAATGTTTCTGATGTTTGCTTTTAAAAGATTGGATGTTTTTTCTGTAGGAGATATTGCTTTAATAAGAGCCATTTCTGAAATATATGGTGTTGATAAAGATGATTTAAAAAAAATTATTGATATTTCTGATAATTGGAAGCCATACAGGTCAATAGTATGTTGGTATTTATGGGAATATTTAGGAGTCTAAATTAAAAATCGTATGTTATGCCTTTTCTTTCCCAGTCACCATATCTAGTTGGCTCTAACCCTTTTGGCCCATTTTTTTCTTTAGCACGTAATCTTACAATTTCTTTCTTTTTTCTTTCCTTGGCTTCTTTCAAAGCATTTTTGGCATTTTCTTTATTTTTTTCAATTAAAGTTTTGTTCATATTTATATTAAGAATTTAATAAATTAATAATATATAATATACTTATGGAGCTTTTAAAACAATAAGGAAATTTAAAATGAAAAATTATTTAGGACCTAGTTTAATATCAATATTTATATTCTTTAGTCAATCAATTTTTGCTTCAGATACCCACATTGTTAAAATGCTTAACAATAGTGAATCCGGCAGCATGGTTTTTGAACCCGCATATATTAAGATTAAAAATGGTGATAGCATAAACTTTATAATGGAGGATGCGGGACATAATGCAGCTACTGTTGCTGGACCATCGGGCAGCATTCCTTTTAATACAGCATATAAGCCATCTACAATAATCAAATTTGATGTTAATGGTTTATATTTATATGAATGTTCTCCACATGCAATGATGGCAATGGCTGGAATTATTCAAGTATCTGATACAAACAATAAAGAAGAAATGACTAAGGAAATTGAAAAATTTGAAGCTAAGGTTATGATGCCAAATGTGAAAACCAGGGTATCAGATTTGTTTAAAAAAAATATCAAGTAAACAATATACAGAGATTTAATTAGATTTATGAATCTCTGTATGCCTTTTCAATTCTTTCTTGCCTATTTTTTTCTTCTGCGCAGAATAAAGCTGTTGGCCTAACAAGCAATCTTTCAATGCCAATAGCTTCGCCAGTATTTATGCAATATCCGTAGCTTCCATCATCAATTCTTTTTAATGCTTCGTCAATTTTTGGAAGTAGCTTAGATTCTCTATCTAAAATTCTTAGTCTAAGATGTATTTCTTCTTCTATTTGAGCTCTATCAAGATCATCACATTCTCTTGATTGTTGAGATAATTCAGACCTTTCATTTTCAAGGTGTTGCCTTAGTTCAACTTTCATATTAATTAATCTTTCTTTAAAAAAATCAAGCTGGTCTTGATTCATATATCTGCTTGCTGCGGCTTTTTTTATTTTTGCTTCTGTATATTTCATATGTCTATTATCTCTAATATCTTTTAAATTAATATGAATCTGCTAGGGGCGTTATTATACAATGGTT
>MDSV01181486.1_pt1 | contig 19645 bp, 21 predicted proteins | sample 810851 | NCBI WGS metagenome assembly MDSV01 (sample SAMN05326640, study PRJNA326480) | marine metagenome | isolation source: seawater | place: Atlantic Ocean: North East | collected 2012 | reverse complement strand
ATAGGATATGATACTAATATACAAACTGGTGGCCAAGGTGCTAGATACCTAGGCATAGGTTTAAGTGAACAGTATAGAGTAGATCAAGTTACTGTATCATTAAGACTAGTATCTGTACAAACAGGAGAGATATTACTAACCACTAATGTGACTAAAACCATAGCAAGTCATAGTAAAGGTGGTGATGTGTTCACATTTTTGGACATGAACACAAAGGCTTTAGAATTAGAAAGTGGCGTAGCTGTAAATGAACCAGTCACTTACGCCATAAGAACGGCAGTAGAATATGCCGTACTAGAATTGATTTATGCTGGTAAAGAAAAAGGTTACTGGTCATTTAAAATAGAAGAAGAAAAGGGAATACACGACAAATGAAAACAATAATTAGTGTTATTATGTTGATGATGATGACAACTTGGTCATACGCTAACGACATATATGTTACTCAATCAGGTGCTTCACTTGATTTAGATATAACACAAGACGGATCAAACAATACAGTAGGTAATAGTACAACAGCTTCTGCCTCAACAGGTGCTACAACAATATTAAACATAGACCAGATTGGTGACTCAAACGTTATAACTTATCAAATTAATGGTGCCACATATACAGGTGTTATTAACCTAGTTGGTAACTCAAACAATGTTGACTTAAATTGTGATAGTGGTGGTAGTAACTCATCATGTGGAACTGCTAATGCCGTAATTAATTTTACTGGTTCATCTAACGATATTGATTTAGATATAGGTCAAACATCATCAGCTAATACAGCAGACGTAGATTTAGTTGGTCAATCAGGATCAGACAGTAACGTAATCGCTGCTACAGTTGATGGTAACAGTGCTATATTAAGAATTACTGTAAATGGCGACACAAACAATTACCTAATTGATATTGACGGTAATGGTGACGCTGTAGGTCACACATTAATACACTCACATACTGGTGGTATTGCTGACGTTGATATAATACAATCAGGTGTTAATGACAATATGATAACTTTAACAACTAGTGGAGATAACGCTGATATTGATATCAGCCAAACTGACTAATGATTACATTTTTTTTATTTACGGGGTTAATAATATATGCGTCTTATAAGTTTTATAATTGGGTTCATAGTCTTAACCCTTACGACTTTAGTAACAAGCAATAGTCTTGCCTCTATCGGTGAAGTTTCTATCTCAACAGGTAGTGCTGTCATTGATAGGCAAGACGGCGATAAAGATGTTACAGTAGAAAAAGAACTAGATGTTTTTTCTTATGATACTGTAAAAACTGGTAATGGTAAAGTTGGTATAAATTTTATAGATGATACCAGAGTTGATATAACTGAACATAGTAAACTAGTTATAGATGAATTTGTTTACGACCCTAATACAAAAACAGGTTCGTTATCACTAAAGGCAACACTAGGTACCGTAAGGTATGCCTCAGGTCAGATTGCCAAAAACTCAAAACAAAATGTAAAGATCAGTACGCCTACGGCTACTATAGCTGTTAGAGGTACAGACTTTGCTATGACAGTAAATGAAATAGGTGGTTCTACAATTGTATTATTGCCTAGTTGTGACGGTAATGGTTTTTGTTATGTAGGAGAAATTGAAGTACAAACAGACGCCGGCTATGTTATTATGAATCAGGCATTTCAAGCCACACAGGTAGATACAACAGAATCAAAACCTTTAAAACCTGTATTACTAGAATTAGATATGGATATGATTAACAACTTATTAATTGTTAGTCAACCAAAAGAAATAGAAACAGCTGTAGAAGAAGAAAAAAAACAAGCAGTTGCTAATGCTTTAGATATTGACTTCTTAAAGTTTGATGATTTAGAAGTTGACATGTTAGATAACGAAGAAGAATTAGACTCAGCAGCTTTAGATATAGATTTTTTAGATACTGATTTTTTAGTAGATATATTAGCACAATTAAATAAACAACTTGCCTTACAAATGAGAAGTGAGTTTGATAAAGGTAAAGATAAAAAGAAAACAGGTAAAGATGAGTTTGGTGTAATTCTTTTAGACGAAGAACCAGAATGGGTTTGGATGAGAGAAGACGAAGGTGGTAATAATATAGTATTAAGACTAAACCAAGAAAATGGATATTTTATTAACGTTACACAAGGTGATATGGAGATTACAGACTATCAATTAGGAGATGGTGATAATTATATTACCATATATCAAAATCAATAATGTATAAATTTATGAAAAGGCTGGTAATATTTCTATTCTTTTGGGTAGTATTTTTTTCTCTCATAGATAAAGTAAAAGCAAGTGATACAGCTTTGATATATCACTCTAATTATTCAGACGCTCACACAAATGTTAAAACACAATTAGAAGCTGATGGTTATACAGTCACTTTATCTACAACAGGTTCGGTACACGAAAATTTATTTACAAATAATATAGACGGCTCTTCAGGTGGATATGATATAGTTTATGATATGAAATATAATAATAGTATTGGTAGTAATGGTAAAACTAGGTATCAAAACTTTGTACAGGCAGGTGGTGTTTTAGTATTAGTTGGTGAAAACAATCAAAACTTTAGTAATAATAACCAAACTATTGAGGCCTTTGTAGAAAATAAATTAGGAGGTACCGTTAGTATAAATGGTAACACAACTGGTTGTGCCTATAATTGTACAAACAATACTAACTCAAACACTATTACCACTACAAACACGGCGATAACAGATAGTGATTATGGAAGTAATGTTGCTGTATATCCATATGGTGCTCACTTTACAGGTGATGGTACTTGGTTGGCAAAAGATGGTAATGGTAGAATTTTATGGATGAGATGGTCAGGCAATCAATTACCTAGTGGTTATTCAGGAGCAGCTTATATAACTTTTGATATAAACCAATTTGAAAGTCCTTTTGATAAAGCAAAAATGGCCAATATGATTTCTGATACTTATACAAGTGTTTTAACAGCGTCATTACCACAAGCTGCTATATCATCATCACAACAGACAGAGGTAAATACAGCAAAAAATAAAACTCAAAATGGTAATGCCATTTATTTAACTCAAAGTGGTAACGGTATAGATTTAGATATAGTACAAGACGGTGATAATAATTTAATTACAGGTTCAGATTTAACAAATGCTGGTTCTATACAAGGTGATAATAATGAGATTACACTTACACAAACTAATGATGGTAATGTGTTAGGTATTGATGTAAATGGTAATACCAATAATGTAGATATTGTTCAAAACACAAATCAAAATGCCATTGTAAATATTACAGGTGCCTCAAATACACTAGACCTAGAACAAATACACCTAAATAATAGTGGTAGCCATTATTCTAAAGTTACAGTAAATGGCAATAGTAATTCACTTACTATAGATCAAAAAGAAACAGGAGATAAGATTTTGTTTTTAGATGTAGATAGTAGTAACAATGTTCAAGTAGACCAAAAAGGAACAGGCTCTCATTACCTAAATATAATATTAACTGATAGTCATACAGTAGATGTCACACAAGACGGAACTGGCAGCCATGACGCTCATATTAATTTAAGTGGTAATAATACCTCTATAACATTGACACAAGATAGTGCTACAGATCAAAATTATTACCTTGAACAAAACTGTGCCTCGGCTAGTTGTTCAGCAACAGTGACACAAAACTAATGAAGAAACCAAAATTAGATTTCGGACCTACAAAAGAAGAGCATGGTTGGTTTTACTATGTTTGGAACTGGAAGACTTATGTATTTTATGCTTTGTTAATTGTATGTAGTATATTAGCATTTATAGACCAAGGTATTACAGGTTTGCTTTCTGCTGTAGGTATATTATATGGACTTAAATTTTTAGGTAAACTGTTTTAAATGAAAAAAATATTAACACACTGGACAATAGCATTTGTTACCTTGTTTGTGTTAATGTATATTGGTTTTAAAGACCCACAAGTTAAAGAAGTATTAAGACTAAAAGGTTTTGATTTACTTCTACAATCAGAACCAAAAGAAAAATCACAAGACATAGGTATAATTACAATAGATGAAAAGTCTATTGAAAAGTATGGTCAATGGCCATGGCCTAGACATGTTATAGCAGATATTGTATTAAAGGCAAGACTAGATGGCGCTCAAGTTATAGTATTACCAATACTGTTTAGTGAAACAGATAGAATGGGTTATGATGATGACTTAGCAGACGTGTTACCTTATCATATTGTTATAGCACAAGTAGGAACAAATCAAACAAATAAGAACTCTGTACCTAGAGGTGTTGCCAAAATAGGTGACCCATTACCTTTCCTATTTGAATGGGGTGGTATGTTAGGGCCAATAGAGAAGTTTCATAATGCCTCAGGTGTAGGTGTATCAAATACAGTACCAGAGGTTGATGGTGTGGTAAGAAGAATACCTTTACTTATGAAGATAGGTGAAGACATATATCCTGCTATGGCAATAGAGGTCATAAGAGTGGCCGTTGGCGCTCCAAGCTATCAGGTGAAGTCTGGAGAGGGTGGTATTATTGCTATGAGAGTACCAGGCTTTGAAACAATAAAGACAGACGCCAATGCTCGTATATGGTTAAGGTGGAACAAAGAGTATGAAACTATATCGGCAGCTGATATGGACTTCACAGCATTTGGTGGTAAAACAGTTATTATAGGTATGAACGCTGAGGGTTTAGGTGGTGTTATAGCAACACCAGTAGGTGAAAGATACGCCTATGAACTTACTGCCTCTACATTATCAACAGTATTGGATGGTAAGAATATTACAAGAGTGGATATAAGTTTTATATCTGAAATGGCTGTTGCCTTTTTACTAGGTTGTGTTATTATATTAATGGCTAGATTTGCTCCGTATTGGGCAATCGGTTTAAAACTAATATCGTGGTATGTGATAGCAGTATGGTTGAGTTATTACTTCTTTACAAAACAGTTTATGTTAGTAGATGTAAGTTGGATTATAATTACATTTACAGTTGTAGGATTTCATAGTGTATTCTTACGTTTCATATTAGAGTTTAAATTAAAACAACAAATTAGAAAACAGTTTGAAAAGTACCTAGACCCACGACAAGTTGCCATACTTGTAAAGAATCCTGATAAGTTAAAACTTGGTGGTGACAGAAAAGAAATGAGTTTCTTGTTTATGGATATTGTAGGGTTTACACCTATCTCTGAATATTATAAGAATAAAGATGATCCTGAAGGATTAGTTACTGTAATAAATGATTACTTAAATCGTATGAGTAAAATAGTTTTAAAAAACGGTGGTACAATTGACAAATATATGGGTGATTGTATTATGGCATTTTGGAATGCTCCGTTAGATTGTTCTAATCATGCCGAAATGGCAGTTAAAACAGGTATAGAATGTGCTGAAGAAACTGATAAGTTAAAAAAAGAATTTAAAGATAAAGGTCTTCCTGATATTAATATAGGTTCAGGTGTAAACACAGGAACTTGTATTGTCGGTAATATGGGTAGTGAAAACCGACTTGATTATTCTGTTGTAGGTGACGCTGTAAACTTGGCAGCCAGACTTGAGGCTGCTACAAGAAACTATAAAGATAAAGATGGTAAAGTAACTCCTTTAATTTATTCTTCTTACACAAAAGACCAATTAGTTGATATAGAATCCGAAGTATTAGATGAGATTTTTGTTAAGGGTAAAAAAGAGTTAGTTACCATTTATAAGCCAAAAGTTAAATCAACACAAACGGAGGGTTATGACTTTACTTCAAAAGAGAAAGATCAAACTAATAGCAAAAAGGATAATAAGAAATGAAAAAAAACTTAAACTATATTTACTCAATTTACATTGGCTCAAGATTAAAAAACAAAAACTTCGGAGACGAAAAAAGACACTGATAAAACTATATAAAATGAGAAGACTTTACATGTTAAAGTCATGGTTGAAAACAGCATAAAAATAAATATAACATAGGTATATTAATAAGTTAACATAGTACAAAGACTCTATATCGGAGTACACCTAACCAGGAAAAATAAGACTTATACTATACCGACCTAAACTAAATAGGACACATGGCAGAAAACGGTACAACAGATATTAAGATTCAATTAGAATCTTTAAGAAAAGATATAGAAAATGTTAATGGTATTCAAGGTCGTTTAGATACGGCTATTGACAAGTTAACAGATGTTTCTACATCTATAAAATCTATGTTGGCCGTACATGAAGAAAAACTCCAAAGGTCTGAACAAATAGACGAAGTTATCTTTAGTAAGTTAAAAGAAAGACAAACTGAAATAGATGATATACAAAGAGAGTTAAAAGAAAATATAGAACTATCCGAGAAAAGGTTACTATGTGAAATTAAGACTATCCGAAACGATATCGGAGACCGTGTTAGTTTACTAGAGAGATGGAGATGGCTAATCCTAGGCGGCTCCATAGTGATCGGGTGGGTACTATCCAAGAACTTTACTTATATAATGAATATGATGAATACTGCATCCTAGACTTGACTTTTAGGCACACTTATGGTATAGTGTAGTCTGTTATGTCAAGTTATATAGACCTAAAGTTTATTACAAATATTTCAAGTAGATTAGGACAGTTTAAGAAAAAGACTGATTACCTATTCAACTTCAGGTGTCCACATTGTGGTGACTCACAAAAGTCCAAGACAAAGGCAAGAGCATATTTTTACAGAGTTAAAAATGATATGTTCTTCAAGTGTCATAATTGTGGACAAGGCCAAAGTTTGGCTAATTTTATCAAGTTTATTGATCCTAAAATGTATGAACAATACCTTTTAGAGAGATATAAGAAATCGGCACCAGCGACACCGAAACCAGAGTTTGAGTTTGAGCCAGTTGTGTTTAAATCTCCTCCTCTGTTAGATAAGTTGAAAAAGATAAGTGGTCTAACGCCAGATCACCCTGCTAGATTATATTGTGTAAATAGAAAGATACCTGAAAAGTATTTTGATATATTATATCTATCTGAAAAGTTTATGACCTTGGTAAACGAAGTAAAACCTAATACTTACAGCGTTTACAAAGATCATCCACGATTAATAATACCATTTTATGATACTACAGGAAAGTTTTTTGCTTTTCAAGGTAGGGCCTTTGGTAATGAACAACCAAAATACTTGACAATTAAGTTAGAAGAGTCAAAACAAAAAGTATATGGACTTGAAAGAGTAAATTTTCAAAACCATGTATATATTGTAGAGGGTCCTATTGACTCTTTGTTTATTGATAACTGTCTAGCTGCTGGTGGAGCAGATTTAATTTTAAAAAATAAAATTCCTAACGACCAGATCACATATATATTTGATAACGAACCTCGTAACAAAGAGATTGTTGATAGAATGTATAAAGTGATAGAACAAGATTTTAATGTAGTGGTGTGGCCAGATGATATACAACTTAAAGATGTAAACGATATTATCAAATCAGGTGTGACAACAGCCGAACTAAAAAATATTATAAGTAGTAACACTTACTCCAAGTTAAGTGCTATGACAAAGTTGAATTACTGGAAAAAAATATAAAGGGGAAATATGGTAGAAACACAAATAATAAATGTAATTAAACGAGGCACAAGAGGAAAAGAACCCTTAAATATTGAAAAGATACACGATATGGTGGAGTATGCTGTTGAAGATATAAAAGGTGTATCATCATCTCAAATAGAGATGAATAGTGGTTTACAATTTTATGATGGAATGTCAACAGATGAAATTCAACAAATATTAGTTAAGTCAGCAGCCGATTTAATCAGTTTAGATAATCCTAATTATCAATATGTGGCTGCCAGATTATTATTATACTCATTAAGAAAACAAGTAATAGACAAACTATGGGATCACCCACACATTTACGAACATGTAAAGAAAGGTGTAGAAAAGAAAGTCTATGATGAAAATATTTTAAAGTGGTATGATAAGAAAGACTTTGATAGAATGGAAAACTGGATTAACCATGAAAGAGATTACACTTTCACATATGCCGGTTTAAGACAAGTTATTGACAAGTATCTAGTACAAGACAGATCAAATGGTGAAGTGTTTGAAACTCCACAATTTATGTACATGATGATCTCTGCTACAGTGTTTGCTCAATATCCAAAAACAAAAAGGATGAGTTATGTTAAAAAATATTATGACGCCATTTCACAATTTAAAATTAATATACCGACGCCTGTTATGGCCGGTGTTAGAACGCCTATTAGACAGTATGCTTCTTGTGTGTTGGTTGATGTGGATGATACTTTGGGGAGTATTTTTTCTAGTGATATGGCTATTGGAAGGTATGTTGCTCAAAGGGCTGGCATTGGTATCAACGCTGGTAGAATACGAGGCATTAATGCGAGGATACGAGGGGGTGAGGTTCAACACACCGGCGTTATTCCTTTCCTTAAAAAGTTTGAGGCAACAGTTAAGTGCTGTACTCAAAACGGAGTACGGGGCGGTAGTGCTACTGTTCACTTCCCTATTTGGCACCAAGAAATAGAGGACATTGTTGTTCTTAAAAACAACAAAGGTACCGAAGACAACAGAGTTAGAAAATTAGATTACTCTGTACAAATATCAAAACTATTTTATGAAAGATTTATTAAAGATGAAGATATAACTTTATTCTCACCACATGAAGTACCTGAATTGTACGAAGCATGGGGTACACCTGAATTTGATGATCTGTATGAAAAGGCAGAAAGAAAAACTAGTGTTAAGAAAAAGAAAGTTAGTGCCTCATCTTTATTTGGTGACATACTAAAAGAAAGAGCAGAAACAGGTAGAATTTATATTATGAATATAGATCACTGTAACTCTCACTCATCATTTAAAGATTTAATTAGAATGTCAAACTTATGTCAGGAGATTACATTACCTACTGATCCTATCGACCACATAGACGGAGATGGTGAGGTTGCCTTGTGTATATTATCTGCTATCAATGTAGGTACAATAGACAAAAGAGATGAACTAGAAAATTTATGTGATTTAGCAGTAAGAAGTTTAGATGAAATTATAGATCATCAACAATATCCTGTAAGAGCTGCTGAAATATCTACAAAGGCAAGAAGAAGTTTAGGCATAGGTTATATTGGCCTTGCTCACTATCTTGCTAAAAAAGGATATAACTATGACCAAAAATTAGGCTGGCGTCAAGTTGATAAACTGACAGAGGCATTTCAATATTATCTATTAAGGGCAAGTAATGAATTGGCTAAAGAAAAAGGCCAATGTGAATACTTTAATAGAACAAAATATTCCGATGGCGTCCTTCCCATTGACACCTACAAGAAAGAGGTAGACGAGATTGTAAATCGTAATCTAACCTATGATTGGGAGTGGCTGAGGAAAGAAATCAAAGAGTCAGGTCTACGACATAGCACCTTATCGGCTCAAATGCCATCAGAATCCTCTAGTGTGGTATCTAATGCTACAAACGGCATAGAACCACCTAGAGATTATTTAAGTATTAAAAAATCTAAAAAAGGTCCACTAAAACAAGTTGTACCTGATTATAAAAGATTAAAAAATAATTATACTTTATTATGGGATATGAAATCAAATGAGGGTTATATTAATATCGTTGCTGTAATGCAAAAGTATTTTGACCAGGCCATATCTGGCAACTGGTCATATAATCCAGAAAACTACGAAGACAATCAAGTACCTGTATCTGTCATGGCACAGGACTTATTAACGACATATAGACTAGGTTGGAAAACATCTTATTATCAAAATACATATGACGCTAAAAAAGATGTAGATGAACCGGCACACCCTATAGGTTTTGTTGATAACGTACCTGAAGATAAGCCACAAATAGATGAGGAAGATTGTGAAAGCTGTACAATATAATGAACTTTGTAGCAAACTTACCTTATACAAAAGTCTTTATTAAAAAAGAATACTTACATGATTTAGAAAGAGGTCATGGAGAATTTGTAGAGGCTGTATTAATATCTGTAAAATCAATACAAGGCCGTGCCTTATATTTTGAGGCATATCTACCAGATTATGGTGCCTGTTTTGATAAGTTTCCTTTATGTGCTTTTACTTGGAAGACAGACATAAAAGAAGAAGAACAACTAAAATTAGGCGAACTATGTTTATGGGATTCTTTTTCATATGACATACAAGTTTGGTCAAAAAGATTACTAAAAAATTGTGATGTACAAATTATGTTAAAGGGTGGTAAAAGAATGAAAGGTGAATATCTGTTTACTATTGACGCTTGCCATAGTGACTCAAATGTTATAAATACAACAGTTGCTGAAGTACCAAGTGAACATAAACAGCACAACTTTGGTAAACTAGACAATGGACAATTCTTTGCCCAGCCTAACAATAGAATGTTATGGTTTGAACAATCACTGACACCAAAAGAACTAAAGAAACCAGACTTTCAGGTTTCTAGTAGATACTTTTTCAGTGAACAGGAAGAGAAGTGGGCATTTGGTGATAGTAACGATTACTTTTACGAAGATGAACAAAGAAATAACAATGAGGATAAGGACTACAAATAATGGCAAAATCAGTATTAAACAAAGACAAGGGCTTAGACGCTACAAAACAACCAATGTTTTTTGGTGAAGATTTACAAATACAAAGATACGATAATATGAAGTATCCTATATTTGATAAACTTAATCAACAACAGTTAGGTTATTTCTGGAGACCTGAAGAAGTGTCTTTACAGAAAGATAGAAACGATTACCTAGATTTAAGAGATGAACAAAAGTTTATCTTTACTTCTAATCTAAAGTATCAGACTATGTTAGATAGTGTTCAAGGTAGAGGACCATGTTTGGCATTTTTACCTTTTGTATCTTTACCTGAAATAGAGGGTTGTATAGTTACATGGGATTTTATTGAAACAATCCACAGTAGAAGTTATACCTATATAATTAAAAATTTATATTCACAACCAAGTGATGTGTTTGATACAATTATAGAAGATGAAAAAATTAAGAATAGAGCTGCTAGTGTTACAAAAACATATGATGATTTAATTAAAATGGGTTATCAGTGGACATTAACACCAGATAAAGTTGATATGTACGAACTTAAAAAGAAACTATATCTAGCCATGGTATCAGTTAACATACTAGAGGGTTTAAGATTTTATGTTTCTTTTGCTTGTAGTTTTGCCTTTGGTGAACTAAAGAAACTAGAGGGTTCTGCTAAGATCATTTCTTTTATTGCTAGAGATGAAAGTCAACACTTGGCTATGTCACAAAGAATTATTAATAACTGGAAAGATTATGAAAACGATAAAGACTTCTTAAAGATTATAAAAGAAACAGAAAAAGAAGTATATAAAATGTATGATGAGGCAGTACAGGAAGAGAAACGTTGGGCAACCTATCTATTTTCAAAAGGTTCTATGATAGGTTTATCAGAAAAACTTTTACATCAATTTGTTGAGTTTATGGCAAATAGAAGAATGAAAGGTATACAATTGACACCTGTTTACGATCAGAAAACTAATCCTTTACCATGGGTTGACCATTGGTTGAATAGTAGAAGCACACAAAATGCTCCACAAGAAACAGAGATTGAGTCTTATGTTATTGGTGGCATTAAACAAGACGTAAAAAAAGACCAATTCAAGTCTTTTAAATTATAATGATTGAAAAAAGAGATAAAACCTGCTCCAGTTGTGAAACTAAATATAGCATACATTGGGATATAGAAGAACAAGATTTAGAACCTTTGACTTGTCCTTTTTGTGGATATGAGGTAGAAGATGAAGCAGATGAAATTGAATGGGTCAACAAAGACGAAGACGAAGACGATAATTGGAATTGATTATAGTTTAAATAGTCCTGCCATATGTGTAGCAACAGGTGGTGGCACCTCGTTTAGTGATTGTAATTTTTATTACTTAACAAGTAAGAAGAAATATATTGGTAAGATGTATGATAATATTATTGGTTATGAACACAAAGAAAATACTGGACCTATTGACAGATTCAAAAACCTATCAGATTGGGTGTTACATATTCTGGACACACTACACAAAAAACAAACAAACAAAAAAATTTTTATTGAGGGATACTCTTATGGCTCAAAAGGCCAAGCAATATTTCAAATTGCTGAGAACGGTGGTATTCTTAAATATAGATTACAGAAAAGGTATGAATGTAAAACAATTGTACCAAGTGTTATTAAAAAGTTTGCCACAGGCAAAGGTAATGCTGACAAAGAAAAAATGTATGAACAATTTAAACTTACACAAGGCATTGATTTAATGAAAGTATTTGACCAACAAAAATTAAATAATCCAATAACTGATATTATAGATAGTTATTATATAATGAGAGCAGGACATGAAGATAGCATTAGTAACCACATTTAACGAAAAACTTTATAATTATTATGCTCATAGATTTATGAGTACCTACAACTGGCCATTTCCTTTATATGTTTACCATGAGGGTTGGGTGCCAGATCAAATATTTCCTAACACAAATTGGACAGATACAAACTTATGTAATCCAGAATTAAAAGAGTTTGTAGATAGAAACTCTGGTAAAAGTTATAAGAGTGTTGACCCAAATGACCCTAGCGTCATTATAGAGGGTGCCGACTACAAGATGGACGCCGTTAGATTTAGTTATAAGATATTTGCTAAGACACACTTCATGCTAAATTGTGAATATGACTATGTGTTTTGGGTAGACGCTGATATATTTTTTAAGAAAACAATTACAGAGAAAGAAGTAATAGAAAAGTTTTTACCAAAAGATTATTGTATATCTTTTATTGATAGACCATCTTATTATAGTGAGTGTGGTTTTGTAGGGTATAATCTAACTAAACCTGCCACAATAAACTTTGTACAACAGTTAAGAAATTATTATACACAAGATTTATTATTTAAAGAAAGAGAATGGCACGACAGTTATGTATGGGATTGTGTAAGAAAAAAATATTTAAACGGACATCCTCAATGGAATCTGGCACCAACAATTGAAAAGACAGGTAATCCATGGCCGGATACATATATGAGTGAGTACGCTAGTCATTTAAAAGGTAAAAAAAGGAAAGATGCAGGGGTAATGTTAAAATGAAAGCAGGAAAAATATGGGGTCAAACAGAATTGATCCACGCCAATGGCGTTTTAGAGTTTCATAGAATTGAATATAAAAAAGATGTGGCTTGTTCAGTACACAAACACGAATTTAAGTGGAATGGTTTCTTTGTTGAGTCAGGTAAGATGATGGTCAAAGTATGGCAAAATGATTATGACTTGGTTGATGAAACAATTTTAAACGCCGGTGATTTTATGAGAGTAAAACCAGGTGTATATCATCAATTTATAGGATTGGAAGATGGTGTGGCATTTGAGTTATATTGGGCAGAATTTGACCACAATGATATAAAAAGAAAATCTGTAGGACAGAAAGTAAATCAATGATAAGAATATTTGTAGGATACGATAACAATGAGAAGGTGGCTTTTAGTACACTATCACATAGTTTACTTAAACACTCAACACAACCTATCTCTATAACACCAATTAGACTAGAAAATATTAGAGATATATTTGTTAGAGAAAGATTAAAAATACAATCCACAGAGTTTGCCTTTAGTAGATTTCTTGTACCTTATCTTTGTAACTATTCAGGTCATGCCATTTTTATGGATTGTGATATGTTAGCTCGTGCTGATATATCATTATTATGGCGACAAAGAACTACAAAGTATGCCGTACAATGTGTACAACATGATTATACACCTACCACTACAATAAAGTTTATGAATCAACCACAAACACCATATCCTAAAAAGAACTGGTCAAGTATGATGATTTTTAATAACGCTTTATGTAGATCACTTACACCTGATTATGTAAACAGTGCCACAGGTTTAGAACTACATCAATTTAAATGGTTAGAAAGTGAAGAACTAATTGGTAATGTAGATGTAGAATGGAATCATTTAGTTGGTGAGTATGAATATAATCCTAGTGCTAAACTAGTACATTATACAGAGGGTGGCCCATACTTTAAAAATTATAAAGATTGCCATTATTCAGATGAATGGTTTGAAACATATAAAGATACAACTCAAATAGATTTATAATGAATACAATAGGCGTTTATACAATGACAACCACACCTGCTGGTTACAAAGCAGATTTAGTTAAGGCATTTGCTAAGGGTGTAGGTAAAATAGCAAATGATAAATGGCGAGCAGACATAGTACCAGACGACAAAGTTAAAAACGGATACTCACATGTATTTTGTTTTAATTTTCAAAGAACTATGCCAGCCAAAGAAGATAGAACTGGCCTAATATTAAGAAGACGCCTTATAGAAAGATACGAACCGATAGGTAAGATATGGTATTTTGATAGTAACATTTTAGGAACATATGAAAAAAAGAGGCAAGATATACATGGTTCATTTGTAAGAATTGCTTATGGCAAAGTTTATCCTAATCAAACAAATTACTTTAATAATAATCCTAAATCAGAAAAATGGGACTATATGAAAAGAGTATGTGAAATAGATATAAAACCATACAAAAGAAAAGGTGATAAAATTTATGTGTGTTGTAATAGAGGTAGTGGTGGTTATTCAGGCCATGGTGTAAACGCTGCTGATTGGGCCATAGAAACGGCACAAAAGTTAAGACAATATACAGATAGACCTATTGTAGTAAGAACTCATAGTGGAATGGGTCACCCTACAGCCAAACAAGATATTACAAAATTATATGAGGCAAAAAATCATATCAAAAACTTTGAGATACACTCACCAGGTAATAATTATCCTGACCTAATACAAGAGGTAAAAGATAGTTATGCTGTTGTTGTATTTACATCATCATCTGGAGCACCAGCAATTATAGAGGGTAAACCATTGTTTGTTACACACCCTACAGGTTATCTAACACCAATGAATGCTGGTAATTTAGAAGACATTGAAAATCCTAATTATGATTTAGATAGAGATAAGTTTTTACATGGACTAGGAGAGAGCCATTGGACTTTAGAACAAATAGAAAAAGGAGATTACTTCAAAAAATTTTTAGAAAGGCAAAATGATTAGAGCAGTAGATTGGTCTACCGAAAAGGCAGACGAGAGAGAAAAAAAAGGTAAGAATAGAACAGACCCTTATATAGCCGCTTGTGCTCAAGGTATACCCGATTGTGAGTATGTTAGAACAGAAAGATTAGATTTAGATAATGATAAATCACCTTGTATTTTTAGAGGTCTTGGTAAATCACCACTTATACATGAATGTATAGCAAAAGGCATAGACTTTTATTATATTGATACAGGTTATTTTGGTAACTTTACAACTAAAAAATGGCATAGAATTGCTAAAAACAATTTACAAGTTTTAAATCATATCGGAACAGATGATATTTTTGTAAAACTATTTGGTCCCACATATCAGGATAAAATGGTTTATTTAAATAATAATAGTGGTAAAAAAATACCAAGAGTTTTTCATCACAAAGAGTCACATGTTTTCCATGAAAGGTTTGATGGTATGGGTTTAGGTGCCAGACAAAATCAAAGATATATTAGACGAGAAAGATCAAACAGAATATTATTAGTGCCACCTAGTCAAAAAGTATTTAATCATTTTGGTGGTAGTGCTGAGGAATGGACTGAAAAATTTTTAAAAGATGCAAAACAATATACAAGTAAAGAGATTATATTAAGACCAAAAATAGGTAGAAGTGACAGGCAAAAATTTACTGTACAAACACAACTAATAAAAGAAGGCTTTGATTCATTAATTACTTTTAATAGTATCGCTTCGTTAGAGGCCATACTAAAAGGTTTTCCAGCTACAACTTTAGGACCTAACGCTGCTAGTTATTTGTCTAACAACTTTATAGAAAACATACATGATCCATATTTTCCTAAAGAAGGGGTAATAAAGGAACATTTATTTCACCTATCATTATCTCATTTTACCATAGCTGAAATGGCAAGTGGTTGGGCATTTAAAGTAATTAATCAATTACAACATGACCAGAAACCTAATAACTTTAAACTTGGACCTGGTAAGGGCGAACTATATTAATGAATATAAAATTTTTATTACCCAAGGCCAGAGGCTTTGTTGTAAAAGGTGAACCACCTAAAAGAGCGTCACAAAGATTTAGAGGTCTAGTGCCTTTAAAATATATGTCAGAGGCAGATGGTTATATTGATAGTGTTAATGAGGCTACTAAAGATGATATTGTAATAGTCGCTAAAGCAGTTAGTGTAGAAGATATAATCTATTTAAAAGATAATGGTATAAAATTTATATTTGACGTTTGTGATGATAAGTGGCGATTAGGTAGAGATCATAGAAGAAATACCGAGATTATGAATGCTGGTTGTAAACATGCTGATTTAATTACTACAACTTGTGAAAAATTAGAACATACAATATATTTACAATGTGGTAGACATGCTCATATTATAGATGACCCTTACGAAAGAGATATAGAACCAGTAAAGTTTGAACCAGGTAAACATTTAAATTTTTGTTATTTTGGTGGTCGTAAAAGTTTTTCAATGGTAAATTGGGAAGAATTATTTGCCATACTAGATTCTATGAAAATAGAATATACACTACATGCTACAACTCAAAAATATAAGTATGCTGTTCAAAGATTAACACGTCTTGGTCAATACTTAAGCAAACATGATAGATTAAAATTGTATGAGTGGGACTATGAACTACAGGCTAAACTTGTGAGAGAATGTGATTTTGTGATAATGCCTATATCTAATACTAATCCTGAAAGAGTGTACGCTAAAAGTCCTAATAGAGTTATAGATAGTATAGCACAAGGCAGATATGTTATTACAACTCACGGTGTAATTAGTTATGATAACTATGTTAAATTTATAGGCATGGGTTCTATGAAAAGAAATATATTATGGGCGTTAGACAATCCTAAATCTGTTATAAGTAAAATAGAAGAAGGCCAAAAGTATATACAAAAACATCACTCACCAAGGGTGATAGCAAAACAATGGATGAGTTTGAGGGATAAAGTATGAAGATGTTTGACAATATGAAAAAGAGAATATTATTAACAGGTGGTGCTGGCTTTATAGCACATCACACGATTAGACATATACTACAACATACAGATTGGGATATAGTATCATTAGATAGGTTAGATTATTCTGGTAATTTAAATAGAATATCAGACATGATGACAGAGTTTCCACCTGAAACACAAAAGAGATTAAGAATAGTTTACCATGATTTAAGAGCAGAGGTAAACGAAATGTTACAAGCTGATTTAGGTCAATTTGATTACATTGTACACATGGCTGCCTCATCACACGTTGATAGATCAATAGAAGACCCTATGTGTTTTGTTATGGACAATGTAGTTGCCACATGTAACATACTAAACTTTGGTCGTAAGCAAAAGAAATTAGAAAGATTTATTTACTTCTCTACAGATGAAGTATTTGGCCCAGCACCTCACGGAGTGGATTATAAAGAAAGAGATAGATACAATTCTACCAATCCATACTCAGCGACAAAAGCAGGTGGTGAAGAATTGGCTGTTGCTTTTCAAAATAGTTATGATATGCCCATTTATATTACCCATACAATGAATGTATTTGGTGAAAGACAACATCCTGAGAAATTTATACCAATGGTAATTAGAAAAGCAAGAGATGGTGAATCAGTAACAATACATAGTGACGAAAGTAAAACTATACCAGGTAGCAGACATTATATTCATGCTAAAGATGTGGCAGATGGTTGTCTATTTTTATTAAACAATCAGAATAAGATAGACGCCTTGCCTAAAGATTTTGGTGGTGCTAAGTGTCCTAAATTTAATTTAGTAGGGCCTGTTGAGTGGGATAATTTACAACTGGCACAAAATATCGCCAAGGCTCAAAACGTAGAACTTAAATATGAAATGGTAGATTTTCATAGTAGCAGACCTGGCCATGATTTAAGATATGCTTTAGATGGTGGTTTGATGAAAGAGTTAGGTTGGGAACCTAAAGTATCAATAGACGAAAGAATTATACAAGTGGTACAATGGACACTAAACAATGAAAGGTGGTTGAAAGTATGAAAACCTTCCAACAATTATTTGATGAACACACAGGCGATAGTATTTTAAAGTGGTCTAATTATGGCCCAATATACGACAGACACTTTGCTGAACATAGAGACCTACCAATAAACATATTAGAGATAGGTGTATTAAAAGGTGGCTCAATGAGATTATGGGAGAAGTATTTTCCTAAGGCAAACATATATGGTATAGACATAGACGAAGAATGCCAACAATATGAATCAGATAGAACTAAAATATTCATAGGTGACCAAGGTGACGTATCTTTTTTAAGAAACGTTAAGGCAAAGATACCTAGAATAGATATTATAATAGATGATGGTAGTCATAGAGCAAAAGATCAAAAGACAACCTTTGAAGAAATGTATTACCACTTAAAAATGCCTGGTGTATATCTAATAGAAGACATAGAACTAAACTATTGGAAGAACAAAGACTTAAATAGTCCTGATAATTTTATGACACATATGAAGAACAAGATTGACGATTTAAATATTAGAAAAACAATGCCTGCTAAAATTGCTCAATCTTATCCTTTTAAGGATACAGAGGTAAGATTTGTAAACTCAACAAACAGTATATCTTTTTATGACAATGTAGTTGTATTAGAGAAAAAACAAATGAGTAAAGCTAAGGAGATTAGAAAGTGAAACAAGTAAAAGGCTGGTGGTTACCAGATACAGATACAGATTTTGATAGATGGATTTTAGATGGTGAATATCAAAAAGAACATAGAGATGGTATATTAAACTTCTTAAATGTTAGAGGCGTAGAATTTAACAATGCTATAGATGTTGGCGCTCATGTAGGTTTTTGGTTAAAAGATTTACAAAAAGCATTTAAAATGGTGTATGCCTTTGAACCTATATCAGATGTAAGAGAATGTTTACAAAAGAATGTAGAACTTCAAAACTATGAGTTATATCCTTTTGGTCTAGGTAATACAACAGAAAAGGTCATGGTAAATTATATACCTGAAGAAACAGGTAACACCTATATTTCTGAACACGGCACTAGAGAGATTGATATTAAAAGACTAGATGAGATTGATTTACCAAAAATAGATTATATTAAGATAGACGCCGAAGGATATGAAATTAAAGTATTACAAGGTGCTGAGGGTTTGATTACTAGAGATGAGCCGTATATTCATGTAGAAGTAAAAAATAAAATATTAGAAAGACATGGTCTTACAGCAGCCGACATAGACAAATACTTTGCTGAAATAGATTATAAGATGGTATATAGAATAAAATCAGAGTTTGTATATGCTAGAAAATAAGATTGTAGTAGCAGGTAAAAATCAGTGTGCTGTTGATGTACACAAGTATTTAAAAAGAAAATATCCTAAACTAGAAATTATAGGTGTTTGTAATTCAGATGATGATGTAAATGATGGTTGGCAACCGTCTTTTAAAAAGTATCTATTAAAGAATAGACATACAGAATACAGATTAAATGATTGTTATGATTTAGAAGATATGTTATTTTTCTCGGTAGAGTTTGATAAGATTATTAAAACAGAAAACTTTAAATCAAAGAAACTTTTTAATTTACATTTTAGTTTATTACCAAAGTAT
>MDSV01035837.1_pt1 | contig 19646 bp, 8 predicted proteins | sample 810851 | NCBI WGS metagenome assembly MDSV01 (sample SAMN05326640, study PRJNA326480) | marine metagenome | isolation source: seawater | place: Atlantic Ocean: North East | collected 2012 | reverse complement strand
CGGCGCCGGCGCGGCGCCGTCGGCGCCCTCGCCCTCGCGCGGCGGCGGCTCCTCCGCGCACAGGTCGTCCGAGCTCGAGAGCAGCGCGCCGTCGCGGGGCACCGGGCACGTGACGTGCCCCACGGACTTGCGCAGCACGTCCGCCTGCTTGGGTCCGCGCGTGCCCCGCGCGTACTCGTGCACGGGCACGGCGCCCGACGCGATGGCGGCGTTGATCGGGTCGACGATGGCCCAGGCGGCTTCCAGTTCGTCCCCGCGCACGAAGTGCGCCTGGTGGCCGTTCACCGCGTCCAAGATGAGCCGCTCGTACGCGCGCCTCGGGGCCTCGCCCGCGACCTCCTTCCTCTCCTGCTCCTCTCGCCACCGCGAGCTGAGCTCCATCTCCGAAGGCACCGGCCGCACGCCCAGCCCCGGTTCCTTGATGGTGAGCTTCATGTACATCTCCTCGTGCGGCTGGATGCGAAGCACAAACTCGTTCGGCCCGGCGCCCAAGTCCGCGGGCTCGGCGCCGAAGCGCCCGCGGCTCAGCCCGTCGTCCTGGGCGAAGATATCGCCGGGCGTGGACTTGAGCTGCACGCGAATCTCGCTGCGGCGCTCGTCGAGCGCCTTGCCAGCCTTCAAGATGAAAGGCACGCCGTCCCACCGCTCGTTCCGCACGTTGAGGACCACCATCGCGTAGGTGGGCGTCTGCGAATCCGGCGGCACCGACGCGTTCTCCTTGTACCCGAGGCCCTTTCCGGGGTTCCTCTCGTCCGCGACGTACTGCCCGGCGACCACGTCCGTGGTCGGTACGACCTTCGCGACTTGCCTCAGCACCTTCAGCTTCGCGTCCCGAATGTCCTCCGGTTCGAGCGACACCGGCCGGTCCATCGCGAGCACCGCCATGATCTGCAGCAGGTGGTTCTGCATCACGTCGCGCACGATGCCGTGCTTGTCGAAGTACTCCGCCGTCGTCCCCGCGGGCTCCTTGAACACGATCTGCACGTTCGCGACGTTCTCGCGGTTCCAGATGGGCGTCAGCATGCGATTCGCGAACCGCATCACCAGCAGGTTGTCGATCACCTCCTTTCCGAGGTATCGGTCGATGCGGTACAGATCGCGTTCGGCCCAGTGCGCGGCGAGCGAAGCGTGCATCGCGCGCGCGCTCGGCAAATCGCTGCCGAACGGCTTCTCCACCACGATGCGCGTCCAGCCGCTCTCCGAGAGCCTTTTATCCCCGTCACTCGAGGTGTGCGCTTTTTTTCGTGACCCGCCACTCGAGGTGTCCCCCGCGCTTCTTCCTTTCCTGTGTATGGCGTCCGCCGCCGGCAAGTACAGCTCATGCGGCATGGCGAGGTAAAACAATCGGTTCCGACCGGGCGCGTCGGCGTTTTTCCTTTCGTGCCGCTCGACGATGGCGAAAACTTCCGAGAGGTGTTCGTTCGCAGCCTCCGCGGTGGCGCAATCGCGCACACACGCGTACCGCACGCGCTCCAGGAACTCGTCCACGAGGAACTCAGGCGGGCACTGCGAACGCGCGATGCCGCTCAAGGCCACCGCGGCAGATGGTTTCAGCGGCGAACGTTTGTTTTCTTTTTCTTTTGCGGGCGAGGAAGACACGTGGTCGTCCGTGTTCCCGCTGTCCAAGTCCACGAGGTTGGCGTAGGACGAGCGCGCGGACGTGTTCGCGCACCCGCCTATGTCTCTGAGCGTCGGCGGAGGCAGAGGCGGCTTCTCTTTCTGCGACGGCGTCGGGTTGGACTTTTCCCGCCCCGGGTCCCCGATACTCGCGCGGAACTCGAGGTCCAGATCGTCGATGCCCGCGGACAACGACTGCTGCCTCGTCACCTTGGCGTTCGGGTCCCCGCGCGCGGATTTCGCGACGTTCGAGCCATCGAGGAACTGTTTCAAGCCGCCGGCGGTGATCCGGTTGAACTCCGCGTCGGAATGGGCCGGCCGGCCCGCGCACACGATGAGCGTCCGGGGCGGTAAATGCCCGTTCGCGTAGAGGTTAAACAACGACGGCAGGAGCTTCTTCTGCGCAAGGTTGCCCGTGGCGCCCAGCACCACGAAGCTCAGACACTCCCGTCGGACCTTAACGTGCGCCGGGAGAGGCATGGTCCGCGGATGGCGAGCGGGCTGGCGCCCCTAAAGTGGCGCTCTGGGTTTCCAGGTTTGCTAACAACGAAATCTGGTGCGCTTTTTCTTGAGCCGGCGGCGGCGGTCAAGGCGGTCGCGCTTTTCTCGGACGAAAGAACGGCGGTGGTCGTCGGGGCGGAACGCGTCCCCGTCGCCACTGCCGGATGCGCGCCTCCGTGGGTCCGTTTTGGCTGCCCGGAACCGAGAGTGAACGGCACAAGCCGGGCTGCCTGTGCTGCATCGGCCCTCCAGATCACGCCTTCGAGCGCGCGTGCGCAGCCGTCGCCGCGCTGGAAATCGAGGGCGTCGGGAAGCCCGAGGCGGAGAAGTTCGTCCGCCTGCTGTGCGCGCAAGGCGGGGGCGACGCGGTTCGGCTGAGCAAGAGCAAAGCCAAAGTGGCCGCGAAGTCAATCCGCGCGAAAACATCGGGCTTACCCCCGCTGGACGCGGAGGCGCTCGAGAGCATGCAGGCGGCGGTCCTCGACGCGTACCCGTCCGCCCCGTCGAACCCGAGCCGGAACGATGCGTCGTAGAGAAGGCCGCTGACGCGAAAAGCGCGATGGAAAACGCGACGGAAACGCCTCCGTCCCCCCTCGCGTCGTTCGTTCGCCTCGCGCGCGATCCCGCGCGGGGGCGAGCCCCCGCGTTCGCGTGGCACACCTTCGAGCGCGACCCGGTGACGTGGTCGTACGCCCGAACCTATCGCGCGGCAGCGGCGGCGGCGGCGAAGTTGTGGCGCGCGGTGCGCGCGCGCGGAGAGGAACCGCCGCGCTTGAGCCCGCTGCAAACGTCGCCCGAGCACCGCGCGCACTGCGTCGGCGTGTTCGTGTCCGAGGGCCCTGGTTTTCTGTTACTGATATTAGCAGTCGGTCTGTGCGGGTGCGCGTTCGTGCCGCTCTCGAAACACGACCCGCCGACGCGGTCGGCGGCGGCGGCGCGCGCCGCGGCGGTTTCGGTTATCGTCGTGGACGACGACGACGCGAATGTCGCGCACGGCATCGTAGAGGCGCTCGAGACAAGCACACGCGAAGGCCCGCGCCGTTCGTTCGGAACGGACGGGAACGACGCGGATACACTCACGGAAGGGGACGACGCGAAGCGCCACGAACACGTGGCGTACGAAAAAAGAAACGAAACCCGCGGCGACGCGCGTCGCGAAAGAGTCGACGTCTTGCGTCTCTCCGACGTGTTCGACGTCGGCGCCTTTGAAGACGGCGAAGCCTGCGGCGAAGACGGCGGCGCGCGCCGCCGCGGAGAGACGCCGACCGGAGAGACGCATCTCGCCTCGGCGCTCGCCGACCTGGACCTCGACGCCTGCCTGGAGCGCCACCCCGAGCGCGTCTCGCACGTCTTCTTCACGTCCGGGAGCACGGGGACGCCCAAAGGGTGCGTGGCCACGCGGGGCGCCCTGGCGTGGTTCGCCGCGGGCAAAAGAACGACGCACGGCCTGGACGCGTCGAGCGTCGCGTTGGTGGCGAGCCCGCACGTGTTCGACCCCTCGCTCGGGGACGTCTACGCGTCGCTCTCGGCAGGAGGGTGCGTCGCGCTGTGCCCGGAAGCGAAAGTAGTGAGCGAGCTCGGCGCGTGTCTGCTCGCGACGAACGCCACGCACCTCACCGCCACGCCCACCGCGCTGGGCTCCGTCGAGACGTCCGCGGAGGCGTCGGAAACGGAAAACGTCTTCCCCTCGCTGCGCGTCGTGGCCCTGGGGGGCGAGCCGACGCCCAGGGCGCTGGCGGAGACGTGGGCGGGGCGCGTGCCCGTGCTCGCGAACACGTACGGCGTGACGGAGTGTTGCGTGTACCAGACGTTCTCCCGGATCGACGCGGGCGACGCCGAGAGCCGGCGGCGGCTCGGGGGCGGGTTCCCGGGCGTCCGCGCGATCCACGCCGCGCCCCCCGGCGACGACCCGGAAAACGTCGTCGACGACGACGACGACGACGACGACGACGCGACGGGCGGCGACGGCACGAAACAGTCCCGCGGCGTGAACCTCGAAAGGGTTCGCGAGTCCTCTTCCCTCGCTGAGTTGTGGCTCGCCGGCCCGCAGGTCGGTTTGGGGTACGCGGGCGACCCTTCGCTGACCGAGGCGCGGTTCCGGACGGCGGCCGGGCCGGGCGGCGCCGCGGAACGGCTCTTCCGCACCGGGGACATCACCCGGCGCGGCGCCGGCGGACGCGTTTTGGTCGGCCGCGGGGACGGCCAGGTGAAGATCCGGGGCAGGCGCGTCGAGCCGGGCGAGATCGAGTCCGTGATGCGCGAGTGCCTGTGCGACGTCGTGCGCGACGTCGCCGTGACCGCGACCGGAAAAGACGGGGACGGAGGCTCGGACGGCGCGCTCGTCGCGTGGGCGGTTCCGCGAAACCGCCAACGCGTCTTCGACGTCGCGAAGACGCGCGCGAACGTCGAAACCGGCGAAACGACGAGCGCCGAGTCCCCGGAAGAGGACGAGGACGACTTCCAAGCATCGACCACTCCTTCCGCGGTGACGTGTGACGCGATGCGTCACGTCCTGTCGTCTCATTTTCCCGAGTACATGCTCCCCTCGCGGTTCGCGTTCGTTCGCGCGCTCCCGAGAACCGCCTCCGGGAAGCTCGCGCGAGGCGAGCTGGCGCGGCGCGCGGCGCCGCCGCCGCCCGACCGGCGCGACTCGGTCGCGACCCGGCGCGGGTTTCCGCGCGGGGAGCGCGCGTTGGCGTCTATCGTCACGCGCGCGTGGTCGCGGGAGCTTGGCGTGCCGGCGCGCGCGATCGCGCGCGCCTCGCGGTTCGCCGAGCTCGGCGGGGACTCCATGGTCGCCGCGCGCGTCTGCCGCGGCGTGTTCGCGGCGACGCGCGCCGCGCGCGCCGCGGACGCGGAGGACGTCGGCGCGCACGGCGAGTTCTTGACGGGCGCGTTCGCGCCCGCGTCTTTGGCGGGCGACGTGAGCCTCGGGACCTTCGTGTCGCGCGTCGCGGCGGAGCTCGGTCGCGCGCGCGACGAGACGACGCGCGACGGCGCGAGCGAGACGGAGGACGAGACGGAGGACGAAAACGCCTCCTTTCGCGAGACGGAGGACGCGTCGGGCGGGATCGACGACGGATCCGTCTCGGCGGGCGTTTCCCTGCTGTACCGCGCCGCGCGCGAGGACGCGCCGGACGTCGCGAGGGCGCTCCTACGTCACGGCGTGCCCGTGGACGGGTGGCGAGACGCGCGTGGCGCCCCGGCGGTGCCGGGAAACGATCGCGAAGGCGAAGGCGAAGGCGAAGGCGAAGGGGAAATCGAACGGCGCGCGCCTTCGCCGCTTCACGCCGCGTGCGCCGCCGGCGCCGAAGCCGCCGCCTTCGTTTTGCTGGACCGCGGCGCGGCGCCGCGCGCCAAGGCGCGGCGCGGCGCGACGCCGCTTCACCTCGCCGCCGCCGCCGCGAAGCCTTTCTCGGTTGAAGGCCTTCGGTGCCTTCTCGCGCGCGCGGACGGCGGCGACGCGCGTTTTTTTTTCGGTTCCGTCAGACGAGAAACCGGCGAAAACCCCGCCCGAGGCGCGAAAAGACGGGCTCGTTCCTTCTTTTCGGCCGAAACCGAAACCGAAACCAAAACCAAAACCAAAACCAAAACCGGCGGCGCGTTGGCGTCTCGGGACGACGACCGGCTGAGCGTTTTGCACTACGCCGCGCGCGCGGGAACGTCGGCGGCGAACGTGGAGTGGCTCGTAGACGCCGCCGAGTTGCTTTTTGTCGGCGCTCGTGAACCGTTCGCGGAGTGGCGCGACGTCTGGGGGCGCACGGCGATGCACTGGGCGGCGCTCAACGGCCACCGCGGCGTCGTCGCGGCGTTACTGCGCAAGGGCGCCTCGCCTCGCGCCGCCGACGCGCGCGGCGAGACCCCGGCGCAGCTCGCGGAGCGCCGCGCGCTGTGCTCGGCGCGCGACCGGCCGGACGGCGAGCGCGCGTCGCGCTGGGGGGACGTGGCGACTCTGCTCGGGGGCGCCGGGACCACCAAGCACCTCAAGAAGAGCCTCTAGCGCCGAAACGACGCGACGACGGTTTTCGAAGGTGAGCCATCACATATATAGGAGAGCTCGAGCGAAGTGTGCCTAAAAACTACCTATACAGAGCTCGTCACTAGGAGGTGAGGAAGCACGCGGCGGACTTTTTCGCGCCGCGCCTCCTCCGGAGGCGAGCGAGCCTCCGCGACGCGGCGCGACGCCTCGCGCGAGACGCCCATTCCGGATTCGGGGACGGCCGAGCCGCGCTCCGTCCGCTCCGCGGGCGTCCTGTCGGTGTTCGGCGTGAACGACGACGAACCACCGCGCCTCGGTGGTTCGTCGTCGAAAGAGACGCCGCTCGCCGCGTCTCCGTTCGCGCGGTCTTCACCGTCGGGCGTCTCGCGACGCGTGAGCGTCCCCCGCGTCTCCGCGTCCCCTCCCGAAAAAAACGCGGCGTCGTCCGGCGCCTCCTTGGGCCCGGGCTCGTCCTGGCGCTCGAAGTCCTCCGCGGTGGCGAGGGCGCTCCCGTCCTCGCCCAGGAAGTGCGCGCGGATGTTGAACGCCCCTTCGGTCATCCGCAGATGTCTCGCCTTGGCCTCGATGCAGATGCGGCAGCGGTACCGCCGGCGGCCGTGCTCGCACACGCCGCTGCCGCCGCACTCGGCGCACCGACTGCGGATCTTCTTGTGCACGCAGATCCCCTTGCCCCCGCAACGGACGCACTGAGAGCGCTGGCGGCCGTGAACGCACACGCCGCCGCCGCCCCACGCGACGCATTCCGTGGGCACCCTCCCGCGCGGACACGAAGCCGTCGCGACGCAGATCTCGCACGCGTCGCGAAGGCGCCCGTGCGAGCAGCGCGTGCCGCCCACGACGGCGCCGCAGAGCACGGAGATATCCTCCGCCGTGGACATGCCGAACGCGCGGGGCGCGTTCGACTGCGCGCGTGGGTCGGACAGCGCGCGCGGTCGCGCGCCGCGACGGGCTGAGGGACGATGGATCTCGCAAGGGCACGTCGAACCGCGCACCCGGTGCGTGTGCGCTGCGCGAGCCCCGCGCCCCGCGTCTGAATGTAGACCAACTGTAGACACGATTTTGGTCATTTTCCCGGAGTGTCGACGCACAAGACGAAACGACTGGAAACCAAACCGCACGATATTGCTCGGATTTTTTTTGTCGCGTTCGACATGTTCGACAACCACAGTAGTCATCAAGTTCGCGAAACTCGCGGGATTTGTCCTTATTTGACGCCAAAGCTGACCGACCAAAGAGCTGACCCGATCATCGTTCGTGAGTCGTGAGCTCGTGACCACGACGTCGAGAAGCGAAACGTGTGCGGCGTTCGTTCGGCTTCTTTGAAGACACTCGCCTTCACATCTCGACGCGCGCGTCCCGGATCCCCCCCGACGCCCCGTCCGCATGGCCCGCGCGTCCGCGATGGAGCACGAGCACCCGCCCGCCTCCGGTTCGGACTCTGACTCGGAGTCGGACGACGGCCTCGGCGGGAAGTCCCTGTACGAGATCCTGAACGTCGAGAAGACCGCCTCCGCGCCGGAGATCAAGCGCGCGTACCATAAGGCGGCTCTGCGCCTGCACCCGGACAAGAACCCCTCCCCGGACGCGGCTGCGAAGTTCCAGACGCTACAGAAGGTGTACGGCGTGCTCGGGGACGAGGAGAAGCGCAAGGTGTACGACGAGACGGGGCGCACGGAGGATGCGGAGCTGTCCGGTGACAGTTTCAAAAACCTGTACGAGTACTACCGCGGCTTGTACCGCAAGGTGACCGAGGATGACGTGGATGCGTTTTTCCGGACGTACCGGGGGAGCGACGAGGAGCGCGAGGATGTCGTCGCGGCGTACGCCAAGTTCCAGGGGGACATGGGGAAGGTGTTCATGTGGGTGATGTGCTCGGAAGAAGCGCGGGACGCGCACCGGTTCGCGGACATGGTGGACGACGCCGTCGCCGCCGGCTCGGCGAAACCGCACGAGACGTTCAAAGCCTGGGCGCGGCGCGTTCGCGCGAAGCCCGCGCCGAAGGATCCCCTCGGCGACCCGGCGAGCGAGCCGGCGGGGAAATCCGCGAAAGGCAAAGGAAAAGGAAAAGGAAAGGACGGGGGCGACACGAACGACTTGGCGGCGCTCATCCTGGCGCGGCAGAGCTCGAGACGCGCGGATGACCTGTTCGCGTCGCTCGAGGCGAAGTACGGCGGGGCGAAGAAGAAGGCGAAGGCGAAGCCCGAGAAGAGACGCGGCGGCGCGCCGAAGGCGACGGGGGGGGTCGCCAAGAAGAAACAGTGAAAAGGAAAAGGAAACAGGAGACACACGCTCTCTTTGCTCGCGACGACGTGTGCTTTTCGAAACCGAAATCGAAACCTCACAGTCCTCACAGGAACCCCCGGGTCCACGTGAACGACGCGGGTCGGCCGTCGCCGTCGCGCGCGCCGGCGCGGGTTTCGGCGTCGCCTTTTCCCGCGACTTTTCCCGGCGGCGGCGCGGCGCGCTCCGTTCCGAGATCGAAGTGCGCCACGGTGCCGTCCGTCGACGCGACGGCGAGACGAACGACGTGACCGCCCGCGTCGTTTCTGTTCTTCTCGCGCGGCGGCGCGTGCGAAGCGACGACGCCGCCGGTTTCGGCTCCGTTTTCGTCTCCGTCTTGGTCGCTTTCCTCTTCGTCGCGCGGCGCGCTCTCCGCGCGCGAACAGTCCACGATCGAGCTGATGTCTCCTTTCTGCACGCGGACGGTCTGCGCGCACCGGCCGTCCGCGGCGCACCACAGCTTGAGACTCCCGTCGCCCTCGACCCAGTACCCGCCAGCGACGCCTTCGCACCCGGAGAGCACCACCTCCTCGAACCCGTCCGCGTCCGTCTCGCCGGTCGCGTCGCTCGCGTCGCTCGTCCGCGTCTCCGCCGCGGCGGAGACGCGCGGGACGGGGAGGCGAACGGCGAAGACGCGCACGCCGAACCCGCCGTGGCCGCCGAGGAACGTTCGCAGCAGCACGAATCCCGTCTCGCTCGAGACTTCCCAGGCGCGCACCGCGCCGTCCGACCCGGCGGTGTAGACGCGCGCGGCGTCGGTACTTCCGCGCGCGGAGACGCACAGCGCGCGGATCGCGCCGCCGGGAGCCAGGACGCGCTTCGCGGCGACCCACGTCGATTCGCGAGGGCGCGCGTTTTCGTTTTCGTCGCGATCGTTCTCGCGGCGCCACTCGACCAAAGCCTTGTCGTTGCCGCCGGAGACGACGCGCGTCTCCCGCGCGTCCAGAAACGCCAGGCAGGTGACCTTGTCGGCGTGCGCCCGCATCGCGGCGAGCGAACCGGCGTCGGCGGGCGAAATCGGCGCCGCGCGCGCGACGTCGGCGCGCGAGCGGAGGTTCGCGCCGTCGCGTTCCGCCGCGAGACGAGACCGCGAGACGAGACCGATGTCCCACGCGTACACGTTCGCGTCGCCGACGACGGGCGACGCCACGAAGAGCGTCTCGCCTTTCGCGTCGACCAGCGCGGCGCCCAAAGACGGGGGACGCGGCGGCGCCCAGGGCGCGCGTTTGCGGTACTTGTACGCGTCCGAGAACGCGACGTGCGGAGGGCACGCCGCGACGAGCGCCAGACGGAACGTTTTTCCGGTCGACGGCGTTTTCTCGTCGTCGTCGTCGTCGTCGTCGTCTGCGTCGCTTTCGGTTTCGGTGGGCGCACTGTTCTCGTCGCGCGCGCGCACGGCGAAGACGCACCACGCGCCGGAGTCGTACGCGACGACACACGCGCGCGCCGTGGACGGCGCCGTTTTTTCTTTTTCCCCTCCGTCGAGCGGATCCACGGGGCGTATCAGGCGCACGGGGCCGGCGTCGCCGCAGGCGCCGGGGCAGCTCAGCGCGGCTTTTCGGGTGACGCGATCGAACGGAGCCGCACGATCGCGATCGTCGGGTCGCGTACAGTACGCCACGACGTCGCCGTCCTCGGTGCCGCACAGGATGGCGTCGCCGACGGCGGCCGCCGCCGTGACGCCCGCGTTTTTATTTTTACCTTCGGCGTCTCGGGACGCGACGCTCAGAGCGCTTTCGAGCGCATTCGCGTCGTCGGACGATCGGAGAGGCGCGCCGTCACCGCGCGCAGCGGCCACGAGGCGTCCCGGGGTGACGATGCCGCGCAGACGCAGGCGCGGGACGTGTCGCTTCGGAATCGAAACGACGCAGTTCGAATGGACGGGCCGATCCTCTCGCGCGCGCCGTTCGGCGACGGCTTTTTTTTCGCCGCCGGCGATCGGGCGAAACGACGCGACCGCGGTCTTTTCCTCTCGCCTCTTCTGGACGCGTCGTCTGCGACGCAGCTTCTCCATCGCGGTCTCCCTGGCGCGCGCCAGGAACGCCTCCTCGTCGCTCACGGAGGCGGCGTCGAGGGCAGACGCGTCGGGAAACCGCGCCGGAGCGAGCGCTTCGGGCGGCATGTCGACGCGGAAGGGACGAGGCGCGCGCGCTCGGGTCGAGCGACTCGGAAGACCGAGAGGCGTTCGGCGGATCCGACGCGCGCGCGCGGACGGCACGGGGGAAGCGAGACCGCGACGCGAGTCGAGCGACGCGCGGGTCGAGAGAGGCCCGGACCCGACAGACGAACGAACGCCGTTTCGTGCGCGTTGAGCGCGACGGCGAGACTGGCGGCGCGCGCGGCGAAGAGAGCGCGAGGCGCGTCCGCGGGCGAGTGGAAGCTCAATCGTCGGCCGTTCCCGTGGGACGTCTTCTTTTCTTTTTGAGATACTGCGTAATTACCGAGAAACAATCGCCGTCGCTACGCGCTGCGCGCGTGTACCTACAGCGAGCCCCGTGGGTACCGACACGCGCATCAGTCGGCGTCCGTAGCAGCTGTCGTCTCCGGCGCTTTCCGGATGCAGTTGTCCCTGTCCTGCGGCGCGAAGATCAGGGACTCGTGGTCGTCGAGTTTGATCTGGTAGGGCGCGAACTGGCCGGTGGGCCACGACGCGGCTCGGTACCACAGCGAGACGACGGTTCCCGGGCGCCAGCCGTCCGGCCCTCGCGCCACGCAACACTCGACCCTGTCCCCGACCTTGAAGCGCAGGTCGATCGCGGGCGGCTCGCCCGGCTCGGGGTTCTCCGGTTCCGGCGGCCACTGTTTCTGTTCCCCGTTTTTCCAGCTCTCGAAAAAGTCGCTCGGCGGCATGGACTCCTCCACGTCCTCGGGTTTCACCTCCCACGCCTCGCACGGAATGCCGAACACCGTGCCGCACTGGCCCTGGTAGATGATGCGCACGATCGTGTCGATCGGCGCGCAATTGGGGTCGCCGCACATGGCCTGGACGATTCGGGCGGGGTGGATTCGGGCCGCCGGGTCAGCGCGTCGCGAGCCGCGAAGAAAAACGATACCGGCCCGAGTCGGTTGTTTTCGCGCCCCGAAGGTGCGGAAAAACACGGGACCCTCCGCCGACGCGCGGAGCGGTGTGATCGTATTCGAGACGCACCTCCTGCACGTCCACGACGCAGCTTCGAGTCGAGAGGTGATCCGCGGGAATGTGACGCTCGACCCAGCCCTTAATTTCGAGGATAGCAGCCTGTGGAGGGCACGAGTGGGGGTCAATCAGGTTAGCGTCTGTGTCTGGGTGCGTGACGAGGGTCCTTGGACACGGGGAATTTGGCGCGGAGCGGCGGATCCACTCACCTTGCGGCGCTTGTCCTCATCAGCCTCCTTTGAGGAGGGCATCTTGAAAGGCAATCCCATCATCGTGATGCGCGACCGAGGGTGCGCTCCGAAGTGCAGATCACGACGCGGCTCCTCGCGCGGTTGGAAATGCACGTCGTAACACGTCGCCCTCGAGGTTGTTAAAGACTGAACCTCCATAGACAAGCATTTTACAGTTTGTTTTCGCCTGGGCAGCCCCTCTTCAACCTTCCACGACGCACCACACCTCGAGACGCGCGTTCGTCGTGCGGTGTGCGTGCCGAGACACGCGCGCGCGGCGACCGCGCCGGTGCAGACGCGCGCCACTGACGTTTCGGTCAGGCGCGAAGCGCGTTCAGGTTCGTCGATAACGCTCACCTCGCTCGGCGGTGGCCTCGCGTCGCGCGTTCGTTCCGTCGTTCGCTCGCGATACGCGAGCCCCCGAAGGAACCTTCCCGGGCGCGAGCATGGCGTTCTTCAGCCGCGTGATGAACTACGTGTTCAACGAGCTGCTGGTGGACGCGCTGGCGAACAGCAAGACGTTCCAGCGGTTCGCGGTGCGCACGGACAAGGCGCTGCGCGAGGCGCAGGCGAGCGGCAAGATCTCCAAGCTCGCGGATGCGCCGACGGAGGCGGCCAAGACCATGTCCGAGTTTTCGCGCTCGATATGGGAGACGGTCAAGGCGGAGGCGGAGGCGATCGAGCGGAAAGCGGGAGAGGCGGCCGGGAAAGGCAAGGGAGGTGGGACATCGTGAAATGGTACGTGCTATGAGCGACAGAGCGACGGGAGGTGCGGGGTGGCGCGTTACGAGCGCGCCGCCGAGCGCCGCCGACGGTACCAGATGACGCGCGGCGCCTTTTTTTACTGTTGCCGAAACTGGCATCCCGTAGCTCCCGGCCAGCACGCCGTCCCCGCGGGGTCCCGCGCGCCCGGCCCGTACCCCGGTCGCCCCGGGTAGTACGGCCGGTAGTTCGGCGCCGGGTCCGCGCGCACCGTGCACCGCCGCATCACCACGCCCTTGATCGAGACGCTCCCGGTGGCGAGAACGTCCTCGCCGCCGTGCCGGTCGCCGGCGAACACGTTGCGCCCAACAGACTTGCCGCCGCAGTCCAGCGTGACCTCCTGCGCGTTCTCCGCCCAAACCTCCACCATGTGCCCGTGCGGCTGCAGCTCGCGGTTCCCCTCGCCCCAGTACGTGCCGTCCTTCAAAACGCACCGGTCGCGGTTCACCGCGTATCCGAACCCCTTCTGCGCGTCGCGCGAGTCGTCGCTCCAGCTCTTGCCGCCGTACAGAGCCCCCGTCTTCGGGCGCCGCCACCCGGTGGCGCGGTTCTCGACGTGCCGCACGGCGCGCCCGGTGTACCCCGCGTCGTACCCGGTGGGCGTGTTCATCGCGACGCCGGTGGCGTCCACGCGCTCGCCCGCGGTCTCGTCTCCGAACCGCGCGGATCCGTCCGGAATCGCCGGGTCGCGATCGCCGCCGTCCGCCTTTTTGTACACGTAGTAATCGCGCGCCCCGGCGAGCGAAGCGTCGATGCACTTCTGAATCGTGCGGTAGGGGCGCCCGGCGGTGCCCTGGCCCGTGCTGTCGGACCCGCTGGGGCTCACGTAGATGTCGCTGTACAGGAAATACACGCAATCCGAATCAGGGTGGCCCAGGTTCTCGTTTCCGGGGTGCCCGGGGAACGCGCCGTGCCCGACGTCGTAGTTGGACGTCCCGCGGTAGCGCGTCGCCAAACTCGGCGACCCCCCCGCGCCCATCGTGCTCTGGTCAAACCCGTACGTGCCGTGGCCCACGGCGGCGTCGTACGTCAGCGCCTCGGTCGCGGCGACGAGACTCACCGTCGGCACGGACGTGTAACTCATCCCGCGGTTGTTCGGGTCGACGTCGACGCGCAACACCGTGCCGCCGCTCGTGACGGCGACGGCGCGAGCGCCGTGACCGGCGCCGCCGCCCGACACGACGACGAGAGGCGGCTTGTTGTACCCCTCCCCCGGGCTCTCCACCACGATCTCGGTCACGTAGCACCCGAGCGTCGTCGCGCACTGCGTGGCGTTCCCGGAGAGCACGGCGCGCGCGACCGCGCCGGAACCGGGCGCGCCCCCGACGGAGCTTCCATCCAGACGCGCCAGCCCGCCGCCGCCGTCTGAGGCGGAGCCAAACCCGAAGGCGGCGTCCAGGCCGTGGCCTTGCAGTCCGGAAAACTCGCGCGTCGGGGGGTTGTTGCTCACGCGGCACTTGTTCATCTCCTCCGCGCTCAGGCCGCTGGTGGACCAGATCCAGTACCCCATGTCCTCCCCCAGCGCGGGGTTCTTGGTCAGGTCGCGGTACCCGACGTGCGTCCGCGGCCCGTCACGATCGGAGGGGGGGGTCACGCCGAACTTGTGGTAGTTGTTCGAGACGCGCACCAGCTCCTGGTGCCCCGGCTTGATCGAGCCGTCCATGAACGCCTCGCCCAGCGGAGGAAGCAAAGGCCCTCGGTCCTCCGGGTTGCGCATCTCCGGGCACAGCGCGCACGATTTCCACCCCGACGCCTTCGTGCCACTCGACGCGGGGTCCGGGCATTCGTCAACGGACCGGACGCACGGCCCGTCGTCCACCCCCGGCAGACGCCCGTTGACCAGCCCCGGGACGCCGTAATAGCTCGCGCCGCCGTCGGGGTAGCGCAGGTACTCCACGTCGTACGGAACAGAAGTGCTCAGCGCGCCGGAGGGCCACGAGCCGTGCGCGCGCTCGGGGTCGAGCTCGTCCGCGCCCTTGCCTTGCTTCGAGTAGCCGCCCACGCGCGCCGGGTCGCCGCGCGTCGCGTTGCCGTCGCGCCACTCGTTCGCCGTCACCCGCGCGTACGGCTTACGCGGCGCGAAGGCCACGACGGGCGCCGACGCGTAAAAGGCGCCGGCGAATAAGATATCTACTCTTACCACCGCGCCGCGGCCTTGGCACCGCTCGAACGAGCGGTCGCACGCCGGGTCGTCGCCGAGCACCGCGACCGCGCGCGCGTGCACGCCGGGGCTGACCGCCGTCGACGCGGCGCCGTCGGAGACGTCGCCGACGGCGAAGCACGACCGGTCGGCGGCGCCGCCGGCGCAGGAGAAGACGACGTCGGGAGGTACGAGGTACCCGCTTCCGCCGTCCGTCACGTCCACCACGGAGACGGTCTTCGCGTCAGTCGCGGCGGTCGTGAGAACTGCAGTCGCAGAAGCGCCGGCGCCTCGGTTGTACCCGCGCCCTCCGTCCACGATGGTCACCGTCGCTATGGCGCCGTACTGATCGATCGTGCAGTTGGCGCGCGCGCCCGTGCCTCCGCCCCCCTCGAAAGAGATGGTCGGCGGCGTCGCGTACCCGCGCCCGCCGCTCACGATGTCGACGCCGCCCACGGCATCCAGCGGCTCGGCGTTCGTCACGAACCCGGAGACGTCCAAAATCGCGCCCGACCCGACCGCGCCCGGGCTCCCGCTCGGGTACTGCGCGCGTGACGCGGCGGGTCCGAAGGGTGGGGTCACGCACGCAATCTCCGTGCTGGAGATGTAGCGCGCGCGCCCGCCGAGCTCGCCGACGACGTGGCTCACGTCATCCTCGACGTACGCGCCCGCGCCGTCCGCGGCGTGCACGCCGCCGAACTTGCACTTCAGGTACTTGGACGGCAGGAAGTTCGTGCCGATGATGCGCACCTCCGTGTTCCCCGCGAAAGGCCCGCGCGCCGGCCACGCCGATCGTTGGTTCGTCTCGATGTGCGTCACGGTGGGGGCGCGATCCTCGTACCGCCACATCGCGTACGACTCGTTGTGGTAGGACGCGCCGCCGTCGTTGGAGATGCGGATCACGCACGTCGTCGGCGCGATGGGCTCGTTCGCCGCCGCGGGCACTTCGTGCGGCGGGGACTCGCACGTCACCTCCGTGTAGTCCCTCCACTTCGCGGGGACCCAGTCCGAGTAGGTGACGTTGTCGACGCCGCGCAAAAGCTCGCCGTCCACCGTGTAGTTCAAGCCGCTGAAGATGTTCTGGTCGCGGTCGAGGAAGCACTGCCACTGGCACTTCAGTTTTCTGTGTGGATAAAACGTGCCGGTGACCGGCGGGCCGTTCCCGAAACTCGTCGGGTCGACGTTGTGCGGGTGCGGCGCGCCGGGGCCGCCCACCGGCCCGTTGTACCGCAACCCGAACCCGGCGACGAACAGGTCGTAAGGCTGCCCGACGTCGGCTTTGACCCAGTCCAGGCCTTTCGCGGTCACCGTGACCTCCGTGCCCCCGACGTACGGCCCGGTTTTGTTGTCGACGCTCCACAGCTCCGTGATCTGCAGCGGGTTTAAGCCCGCGCCGTCCGTCGCGCCGGAGAATTCCGAGTTGACGCAGTCGAAGCACCCCGGCTGCGAGTTGTCAAAGAGAAACTTGAGGAACGTGCCCGAGCCCTTCGTGTACACCAGGGGCCACCCCGAAAACTGCCGCCCGTCGTTCGACACCGTGACCTGCGTCGTGCTCGGGGTCCGGCGCTCGGGGGTCACGCACCGGCCCTCGCTGTCGCTGATGTACACCAACTCCACCTCGTCGAACTCGTTTTCGGAGGCGAAGCGACACTGCGCGGGTTTTTCACGAGCGAAAGGTGGTTCGAAACGGAACGCGCGAGAGGTCTCAGCGGGTGGATGGTCCGGCGGTCGGTCGAGCGACGCGTGTTTCGCCTCGCGCGCGCGATTTGAACGCGCGAGGGGCTTCGCGGACGTACCTTCGCCACGGGCGAGCGCTTGAACCCAGAGCCGTACACTGATAGAACTGTACCGCCGCTCACGCTGCCCTTGGGCGGCGACAGCCACGAGATCTGGAGGTGTGCGGGGGGGGAGCGGGTCAGTCGATCGGCGGGCGTGCGGAAAAGATGCGTCGGCGAAAGGCGAGCGAGGCGGAGGAAGCCTCCGGTCCGGTGCGAGAGGCGACCGGGAAAGCCGTCGGGTTCGAGTCGTGACGCGCGTACGCACACTCGGCGGTTCCTCGAAGTCCTCGCTGATACCGTAGCCGCTCTGCGCGAACGCGACGCGTGAGGACACCAGGCACGCCGTGAGAAGCAGCGCGAACCGGCCGACGCCGCGAGCGGGCACTCCGTTCGGTCTCATTGTTGACATCGTTGCCGGACCCCCCTCTCGCCCTCGCGTGTGTCCCCGGAGCCGAGCGCGTCTCGTCGCGAGCTCGACTAGAACGAGACTCGCGGGAACACGCGCGTCCGAGGTCACCCGCCGCGCCACGCAGTGACCGTGTCGGTGTGAGCCGCTCCGTACCCGCCCTCGACTCGAGCCTTCGAGTGCTCGCGTCCCTCGCGTGTGGGCGTGACTTTCAACAGCCAAATCCAGCCGGCGCGCTGATTTTCGTTTTGGAAACGCCTCTTGGATGACGCGAGAAGGTGGCGCGGGCTTCACTTCCGGGTGCGCGTCAACGCCTCGTCCGCGCTCGCGATGCCGACGCGCTCGTTCTGGGACGCCGTCATAAGCGGTCTGAGTGCGTGGTGCCCCGACGTTTCCTCCCCCGCGACGCGTACCTTCCGCCGCGCCCGCCCCTTCATCGCCTCGCGGCCGTTTTCGGCAGTTCCCGTTTCGGCGCGACCGAGAGACGGCCGCGGGGGCGCGCTCGCGAAGGCGCGAGGCGAACGAAACGCCTAGCGCGCGAAGATCGCGACGCGAATCTTCCCCCGACCTCGGATCTCGCGCGAGGCGTCCGGGCGACCCCGCGTGCGACGCTGACCCGAACGAACCTTCCCCCGTTCACGCGCGTTCGCGAACGTCGTCGCGAACGCCGTGTCGTCTCGTGTTTCACCCACCGCCACCGAAACCCGCGACGAAAACGAAAAAACGGACCTCGCCTCGCCGCAGCGCTCTGGGAATCCGTGCGCGACGTGAACGAGACGGACGAGCGCGGCCGCACGCTGCTGTACGTCGCGTGCAGAAACGGCGCCTTGTCCTTCGCGAGGCGCGCGCTGGAGCTGAGCAGCGGCGACACCGTCAACTTCACCAACGTCGCGGGGAAGCACGCGCTGTACGCCGCGGCGGCGGGCGGGAACGAACGCGTCGTCGAGCTCGTCGTCAAAGCCGGCGCCGCGTTGGAGAAGAAGGACAGACACGGGCGCTCGCCGCTGTGGGCGGCGTGTTACCACCTGCGGCCCGGCGCGGTCGCGAGATTTCTGTGCCTCGGCGCGGACCCGAACGCGCGCGACCACGATGGGACCACGCCGCTGATCGCCGCCGCCGCCGCCGAGGGCGGCGGCGGCGGCGCGCGCGGCGGCGATTTCAGCCATCTCGACTCGCAAAAAAAACGCGACTGGCGACGCGCGCGCGCGCGCGAGACGACCACCGCGGCGTTGACGTTTTCCGACCCGGAGTCTTTGGATCTCGAGGCGAGGGAGTTTGTCACCGGGTGCACGGCTCTGTGGGCGGCGTGCGCGTCCGGCTGCGTCGGCGTCGCGCTCGAGCTCATCGCCGCCGGCGCGGACGTGGACGCGCGAAACGCGCACGGGCGGACGCCGCTGCTGGCGGCGGCGCTCGGGGGGCATTGCGAGATCGCGCTGGCGCTGGTGGCGGCGGGCGCGGACATCGACGCCGCCGACGACGACGGCGAGACGCCGCTGTACGCGGCGGCGTTCGAGAACCACCCGGTGACGGTCGCCGCGCTGGTCGCCGCGGGCGCGGACGTCGACGGGGCCGATCCGGAGACGGAGACGCGAGTCTCGCGAGTCGAGCTCGACTCCCGAGTCGTCTCGAGAGACGGTGAGGATGACGACTCCCCCGCGCGGAGTCGTCTCGCTCGCCGGGAGCGGAACGACGCGAAAGGAAAGCCAAGCTCGTCGGTGGTGGGTGAAGAGAACCCATCCTTTCCCGCGCATCCTACACGCGTCGCGAACGCGACATCGCCGAAAAGCGACCGACGAAACGTCAATACGTGTCCCCCGCCTTTGGTGGGCGCGTGCTGGCGCGGGAACGCCGCGGCGGTGGCGGCTCTGCTCGCCGACGGCCCCGGGTTCCGACCCGACCTCGAACGCGCGACGCGCGACGGGCGCACCGCGCTGGCGGCGTCGTGCTGGCGCGGCGAGCACGCGTGCGCGCGTCTGCTCCTGGCGGCTGGCGCGGAGGTGGACCACGCCGACGCCGACGGCCGCACGGCTCTGTGGGCCGCCGCGCGCGCGGGCGACGCCGTCTCCGTGCGCCTGTGCGTCGAGCGCGGCGGCGACGTGGACAAGAAGGACGCGCGGCGCGAAGCCTTCTCGGCGGGCGCGGGGGTCGCCACCTGCACGCCGCTGTTCGCGGCGGTATGGCAGGAAGAGCACGACGCGGTGCGCGCGCTGCTGGACGCCGGCGCCGACCCGCGCGCCGGCGACGGCGAGGGCCGCGCGCCGCTGAGCCTCGTCGACCGAGGCAGCGCGGACCACACCGAGAACACGCGGCGCATCCGCGAGATGCTGCTGGAGGCGGTGGCGAAGGCGGAGAAGAGCGACAGGGCCGAGCGCAGCGCCGACGGCGGCGGCGCCGGCGGATGCGGCGGCGACGCGCCGCGCGAGGCGAGGCTGGAGCGCGCCGCGGCGCAGGCGCGCGCGGCGGCGGCGTGGGCGGCGAAGCGCGAGGCGCGGGCGCGGGCCGCCGCGCGGGCGCGAGACGAACGCGGCGACGGCGCCTTTTGCGACGCGGGTTCATCCGGAGACGAGTCGCTCACGGATGAACACGATCTCGAAGAAGAAGAATCTTCGCCCGAACGGGACCACGAATCCGTGCCGAACGAGAGCCCTTCCGTGGGCGCGGTCGATTCACGCGAGGAGACGGCGGAGGCAGCAGAGGCGGCAGAGGCGGTGGAGACTAAATACTCAGCGCGCGCTTCCTGGGCGGCGCGGCGCCGCGCCGCGCGCGGCGCGCGGCGCGCAGCGCGCGCGCTCGCCG
>MDSV01060161.1_pt1 | contig 19647 bp, 21 predicted proteins | sample 810851 | NCBI WGS metagenome assembly MDSV01 (sample SAMN05326640, study PRJNA326480) | marine metagenome | isolation source: seawater | place: Atlantic Ocean: North East | collected 2012 | reverse complement strand
GGAGGGATGTGGTAATGGCATTCACCCGGGAACCAGGTCAGGCGCGGAAGCGAACAGCCCGACTGGGAGCTATGGATGCCTCGAGATTCCGGAGCGGAGAAACCTCGAGTAATTACTGAAGGCTACGCGTGTCCACCGATGACATGCCCACTACAAATCAAATACTACTGATGAAAACCAACCTGGTCCAATCATCTCAGGTACACCGTCAATACTGTCTATTGTTTCATTTTCATTAATTTGCCTAAATTCTAGTGAATGTCTAGTTACTGCTTTGACTTCTACATCTCTTTCGATATAGCTTGAGTTAACATAAGTAAATACAATATGTACATTGTTTTCAAGAATCATCGTTTTGGATTTAATTATCCAACGGTTGGAAACTTCGGATAAATATAGGACTTCTTCTAGTATTCGAACAATTAATCGATCCATTGACCTATCAACAGGGTGATTCCATTCTATTTCTCCAATTATTAATTCATCATTTAGTACTGAATCAGAGTTAGATAATACAATATTCTGCATTCCGTGAATAACTTCGTCGATTAAGAGAGATGGACTACTAGCAAATGCTCGTAGACCTACATCTGCAGTAGTTGGCCATAGCCACCAACTCATATTATCACCGATTACTTATTTGAAATTGCCATTTAACTTCATCAAGCCAGTTAGCTAATACATCTTTAGAAACAAATTCTCGACTAGCCTCAGCACCCAGTATCACTTCACATGCCGCATGTGCGAGACATGCCGCATCGGTTAATGATGCGCCGCAGACTAAGGCATATGCTAGTGCAGTTGCTGCAGCATCATGAAGTCCTAGTTGTTGTCTAGGTTCAATTACTCTACATTGATGATGTTCAAAATCTCCATTTTTAAGATATAATTGAGTGCCGTGAACTCCTCCAATAACTAACATGGCCTTCCATCCATATGTATCGAAGAGATGATTTCGAGTATCTTCCAAATTGGACAGTAATTGACGCTTCATTATCAATTCAATACCTCTCATTTCGAACAATGCAATATCTGCGTTCATAGCCTTACCAAGACTACTTAATTTTGGATCAATAATCGTGTGAATATCAGCTGCATTAGCAGCATCAATTAATTGTGATGCAACATTATCGGATATTACTCCATTATCATAGTCTGAAATAATGAGTGCACTTGAACCCTGTAAATCATTTATTGCAGATTCTAAAATAGAATTCGAATCATTTTCATTTAACGGAGATTTGCCTCCTGAGTCTGTCTGCAACAACATTTGTCTTCGATCAAGTAGTCCTCTCCTGCTAGCAATATATCTAGTCTTGACTAGAGTAGACTGTGAATCAATTGATAAAATTCTAGACGTATCTATGCCTGATTGATTAAGGATTTGAATAATAGATTGACCCGCATCATCATTTCCAATTGCACTATGAAATCGAGTATTAGTCCCAAATCCATTCAATGATTGTGCTATGTGAGCTGAGGCGCCCGGAGATTGATTAGTATGTATTACTCTTAATGCTGGAGCTGGAGCTGTAGTTGCTAATGTTTCAGCCTCACCTGTGACAAAACGATCTAACATTACATCACCTACTAAGGTGATATGAGTATCAGGTGTTATCTCTAGTAATGAACGAATTCTTTCGAGTCGATTTAGATGTTCAATTTCAAATTCATCCATCCCTCTCATGTGACCACTGTCTTGCGCTATGGGTGCGCCTAATTCAACTTGGCCCGGGTTAGAGTACTCAATCTATCATGTTGTTCAGAATCTATACCCAATGCATTACGTAAATCATCAATGAATGAATTAGATTCGTCAATGAACCAATTGATTGCTTCCATTGCACCAAAATAAGCTCTTTCTTCCAAGGAAAGACATTCAGATAAAGTTCTTTCAACTAAGGTACTGTAAGCCTCATGTTCGATGCCTGATTCGATTGCTAATCTACGGAGTATTTTTTCTTCATTTTTATCAATATAACCATCTGCCAATGCAGTCATTAGTGCTGTTTTAATCAACCTAGATTCGAATCCATTAGAATTATTATTTGATATTCTTTCTTTAATTCGTTCTAATGTTTCTCTATCAACATGTAATTCTTGTGCTGCTGTATCAAGTAGTCTTTCTTCAGCTGTAGTTAATATTCCATCCTCATATGCAACTTTGACTAGTTCTGCTAATCGACCTATAGATGGCGATTCGTACATATCTGAAGTAGGATATAGAAACTGCAGAATGTCAGTTGAATTTGTATAAATTGATGATAATGGAACTTGTCCATCATCGCTTTCGACTTGCCAAGTCAATATATTTTCCAAAAGATCACTTGCCATTTTCTGACCCTTATTTGTTAGAGTATATACCTGTACTTTTCTTTTGATATTTTTTACGTGTCTCAACTCGATATTAATTAATGCAGAATCTTCCAATCTTCTCATCGTTCTAGGGAGGTGTCTTCGGTGAACGCCAACAGCATTTGAAACTCCAGATTGAGAATGTTCAATTGGCGCATCCCAAGCATTCTCGATCATTCTTCGATCATGTAAATGCAGCAACACTCTCTCCTTCACAGTAAGTTGTCGTCTCATGTTACCACATGTGGAATTCTAACATGGACAGATATGAAAGATTTGTATTCATGTTCATCCGAATGCCTGATACATTCGGGCATGATGGAATACCATGGATGAGTCCGATGGTGACGTGATAATGACCGAGCCACAGTGGCAACGTCTTTGGGAAAAATCAGCCATTGGTACAAAAATTGAAGGAGGAGGGTTGAAATTTTTTCCTGAAGAGGTAATATTTGCACACATACATAGACATCAATCATTGCCTCATGATAATTGGATTAACGAGAATATAATCAATTATCCAGATTTGGAAGATAAATATTTCATGCTTGAAGCACTAAGAGTACCTGGTAATTTAATACAATTATATCCAAAAAATAATGCTAGTGTAGGAACATGGGCATTAAGGTGGCACAAAGAACATCATCCAGATAGAGATGATCCGACTTCTGAAATAAGATGGTATAGAGCGAGAGATGACATAGAAATAAATGAATTATTGTTATGGACAATTAGTGTAGTAAATAATGACAGAATTCCAGAAGTATTAGTTATTGATGATGAATGTTCTATTGTTTCATATGAATTAATGATTGCCAATCCATCAGGAAATGTACAATATGATTCAACATTAGAAATGACTGAATGGAAAAATTTAGGAATTCATACACGATTCAGAAACAGATTGAATGATATTGAATTATCTATGGTGCAACAAAACGAATTTACAATACATAATACTGTACTTTCAGATTTAATATCTAGAGGACTAGCCATACGTTCAGGTTTCAAATACGGCACATTATGGAGAGGTTATTCGTCTAATGTTGGTGATGAACATGCTCCATGGTTAATTGACACAGAAGTTGAAGCACCAATTAATTGGACCCAAGCTTGCTTAAATGCACGTCTAGCTGCGGGTGTAAACAAGAAATATGCAATCGCAATTACCGATCGAGATAATCATGTGAATAGTATCCAGTATCTTGAAATTCGTCGTCCTCCGTCTTATCGTCGATGGACAAATTTGACTCGACACTGAAATGTGAATTTTTGTTAATTTGATTTTGATATGATTTTTTGCCAAATGTGAATGATGGTAATACAGTAAATGATAGTAACAATATCAAGATTGAAACTAATGTAGCAGGATCTACATAATCACCAAACGGTCCTGTACGAACATTTTCAGTAAACAAAGTGACACCAATATCAGATCTCTTACCCTCTTCAGAATATAGTACAATAGTTCCTTCTGCAAACATATTAGGTGTCAATAATCCATTTGGGTTTATTGTGACATTAATCATGTTAGATTCTGATATAATTATCGTACTATCAACATCAGCAATACGATCTAGAGCACCTTCAATACTTACCGAGTATATTCTTTCACCGTCACCAATCAATTCTACCGGTATCGAAAGTTGGCTAGATTCGTCGTGAGATATACTAGTTTCAAACATTGAATTTAACATCTTATGTGGCACTATTGCCCAATTAATCAATACAATTCTAAAAATTTCCTGGCCACAACCAATAGATCCGCTCAATGTGCCAGATGAGCCTATAATTGAAGGTTGAATCCAATCCAAAGATACAGAAACATTTTGACCTGAGGTTGTCGAAGTGATATTAATTCGTGGATTTCTATTGTCTGTTGAAATCAATGATATCCACGGAATACAAGGTGTGTCAATATCAAATAATAATTCGATTGAATCTTCAGGTAATAATTCAATAGTTGATCTTTGAGGCAAAACATCATTTTGACTTTCAGAAATATATTGAATTGATAGTTCAATAGAATTTGAGTTCATTTCTATAATTGTAACATTCCATTCAACTAAACGTCCATGCGCATCGTAAATTAGATATCCATCAGAACCAATAATGTCACCTTGAACAAATAGGTCAGATTGAGTACCTGAATCTGTTCCAGTTACTAAATCAGAATTGGAATCCGCTTCAAGGATACGTAGGAACGGGGAACTCGGATCAATATTAACTTCATTTCCAGTCATGTCTTTTTGGTACTCATCCTTAATTGATACAAGCAATCCATGCCCAGGTAATTCCCTATCAAATCCTATATCGCCTCTATATTCAAAATAAACAGTTTCTGATGGTGAAATTTCGAATAATAATGAATTTCCGCCAGCAGACATTGGAGTCAAATTAACGTGTGAAGACGGGAATGATGATGCATCTACTGTTCTATCTAGTCCAATCAATTCCATTGTAACACTCATTGGTAAACTTGGAATTCGTCCATTTGCATTCCAATTCCCACTTGACATTATATCGAAATCACCAACACCATTCCATTCTTCTGAATTATAATCATCGTGAACATCATAGAGGTCAAGTCCTCCCATTTGATGTATCATCTCATGTATAATGGTCCCTAAACCACTTTGAAATGATGCCATTGTATAGTGTGAAATTGTGGTATTACCCCTTTCAATTGGATCACTAAGAAATTGAAAATGACTCCAAATATCACTCGATTTACCACTGGTTTCCTGTGGCCTACCAGTATGTAACATGAGTAATCTGTCTAGTGTACCATCACTATTTAGATCAAATTGACTTAAATCAATATCATCAGGTATTGCTCGAATAACTGATGAAGCTAGATCAGAAGGTCTTGATCCATCTGACGCAACATCACGATTTCCGTTATGATCTGTACCCCAAGCAGAAGGTGAAGATGGAGCCGAATATATTGAATCTGATATGACTATATCTAAAACTGAATTAGATGCTGTCAACTCATCAATATAATCATCAGCGCCATCGACCCCCATTAGCATATTTTGAGCATGAGTCGAATCTTTTCCAACACCTGATGGTAGCCCTTCAAATTCAATTATGATGATTAACCAAACCTCATTATCTTGAATGCCTAATAGTTCATCTGAATCATCATGATTGTGTGTAATCTGACTATTTACCAACACATTTTCAACAATTTCAGGTTCAATGAATGTACCAATTGAAGTTAGTAGCAGCACGACTGCCACGATGACACGAAGTGACCTGATCACATGCCGGAATAATATGAATTGGATATCAATCCATGTGGTAATTGATTAGTTTTGGTCATATTGAGGTAAAGAAATGTATCCGGGTGGGATATATCGTCCCCAACCTGGATCTGATATAACTATAGAATTATCATAATTAGAATGGTTGTTACATTCTTGATTTAATTGTATTACTCGTCGTTTTTCTGCAAGATTATTATCTTCAGGATGAAAACCACGTTTGTCTAACCAAGAAAGACCAACTAATTCTGTTGATGATGAATTTAGATATTCTTTGGTAATCTTCGGAATAGGAATACCATTACATCCAGTTACAATGAATTTAGTATATCTTTTAGATTTTAAAATTTGAATTACTCTTTCGTTGGATTCATCATTGAGGCATATAGATTCAGTTTTTATTACTGCTACATTAGATGGAGGATTGATTAATGAAGGACAAGAATCTTCACAATTACAATCTAACACAGCTACTCGGTTAATTGATCCATCAGAATTTAATGTAGTGAATCCCGACTGTATCAATGATGTACTCTTGGAAGGAATTAATGCATGAATGAACTCTGTCAGAATGATTATACTAACAGATAATGGGAGCCATAATGGTGATAGTGGGCCAGATAATAATAGAAATAAAATGAATAAAGAAATCATATGAATCCTCCATTTAACTGGTGTTGATTCAATATTATCTCTATCTACTAATATTCCTGAGATTGATTGAGATGTTAGTGAGATTATTGCAATTACGATAGACCAAGTTATACCTAGAACTATGGTATATATCATACTAATATCGTAACTAGATGATATTTGTTCAATAGCAGTGATTTCGGTGAATTCTTTCATTATAGTCGGAGAAATAACAAACCAACAGTATGGGACAATTGTGCATATTACTAGTGTTGAAAAACCAATTAAGTATAGTATGAATTTGCGTTCAAACGGATACAAACCAGGGTTCACAAATTTACTTATCAAAAATGATCCATATGGAATTGAGATAATTAGACCTGCTAACATAACAGTACCCCACCTCATTCTTAACCATCTTTCTGGAGAATACACTGTCAATTCAGAAATTTCGAATTCGAAAGAAGAAATCCATGTTGAAATAATTTCATCAATAAAAAATGAAATAAATATTGAAGCAAATAGAAATGAAATTAGCCAATTTTTGATAAATGTAAATGCCTCATTAAAATGTGTTGAAATATCGTCCAACGTGTCAGAAGGGGCGACATCCATGGTCATTCCAGATATTACAAGTAGATGGCTATGACGATTACATCAGATCATCAGGAGTAGGTTCTGAGTTCATTGCGAGCCATGTACGATATACTGCATATGTAGCCCACAGAGCACAGAAGAATGAAGTAGCCCACAAGAATACAGCAGAATCATCTGCCTTCATAATGACTCCGAAATAAAACAATATAACTGCAACAACAGAGTATCTTAACATCTGTGGATATGCTAACTCCGATGCTAAATATGGTGGTCTCTCTCCACGATTACGTTCCATTATTTCACGTTGAACTACAGCACCTAGGATTAGCATTACCAAACTTGCCCAATAGTAGATATTTCCTTTGAGGAATATATCTGTTGACAATGCGACCTGTCGCTCATATTCAATTTGATCATCTGTTATTTCTGCAACAAACAAATTTTGGTATGTTCCAACACTAACTGTTCTTGTAATCAATGAATCCATATCTTCAGCATTAGTAACTGTACCAGGAGCATTAATTGAGAAACTCAAAACATTCCAGTAGTCACCTTCGTCAGCTTGACCATTATCGTTAATCGAGTTACCTGCAACAAGGAACACCACAGGTCCAACATCAGAGGATGGAGCAGTCCATTGAATATTCCATTTGCCATCATCATCCACATCTGATTGAGAAATATTGTATATTGTAGATCTTTCACTTGATTCTTCATCTGGTGTACCAACAGCTGCACGAATATCTTCATTTTCATCCCATGTAAAAATACCCATATTTCCTGAAGTCATGAGGAATCCGCCAGCAACATTTCCTGATTCTCCAGCTAAGGTATTCGCATCCTGCACTAATATAGTAAAATTATAGGTTACATCGACATCATACTGAATGGGAACTCCAGATACGCTAACGATAGCACGATCTGAAGGTTGACCGTTCAATGGCCCACCTAATCCATGACAAGTACAGCCGTAAGCAGCAACAGGATTCCCATTATTATCTTCTAATGGAGGACCTAAATGATATGCAACGGAAGGTGTAGCTAAAATAGAAAATAGAAAAATAAGTACGGATAATCGTACAAATGTTCGTTTCAATATAATCGCTCCTTTGTTCGTAATAATTTCAGTCAGTATAGTTGGCCTCAGTAGGAACATCAGCCTTCAGACCCTTTCGTTCACGTATTTCTTGTGTAACTTTTTCAAATAGTTGAGGTGGAACCTGCTCAAAACCGGCATTCTCAGTATTCCATGTGGCTCTACCTTGACTTGCTGCTCTAATATCATTTGAAAATCCAAATGTTTCAGCAACAGGTACTCTGCCAATTACAGTAGTAATATTACCATCTACAGGCATGTCTTCAATGACTCCACGACGAGTAGTTATCTGTCGAGTAATACCACCCATAACATCGTTTGGCGCAGATACTTGGAGTTTCTGCATTGGTTCCATTAATGATGAACGAGCTCTCACCATAGCCCCCTTAATGGCGTTACGTACTGCAGGTATTGTCTGAGCAGGACCTCGATGAATTGCATCTTCATGCAGTTTTGCATCAACTAATTTTACCATGACTCCCATGATGGGTTCCTCTGCGAGCGGTCCTCTAACACATACGTCTAGGAATGATTGTATAATGAGTTCACGAGTTTCGTGGATTTGTTGAATACCTTTAGTCGCATTAATCAATACGTTAGTACCACCAACAGCATAGATCTTTCTCATTAAATCTCTATCCATTCCGAACGCTGCAAATTTATCACCTACTTCCTTAGCGTCCTTAGAGCGTACTGCACCGTCACCAAATTCACCTTCTCTGAGCGCTTGTACAACTTCATCAGGAAGTCTTTCGACCTCAATGTAAAATCTATTATGTCTATTTGGAGACTTACCTTCAAACGGATTTCCTTTATTGTCACCATGTATACATTCTCGATAAACAACAATCGGCTCTGAAACCTTAACCTTGATATTTTGTTCCTCTTCTAATCTGTACACTGAAATTTCAAGATGCAATTCACCCATTCCTGCTAGTAGTGCTTCGCCGGTCTCATGATTATGAGTCACTTGTAATGAAGCATCAGATTTGGCTAATGTTCTCATAGCATCTACAAACTTGGGTAAATCTTTCAGAGCTTTAGGCTCAATAGCAACAGTTACTACAGGTTCAGAATAATGACGAATTGCTTCGAAAGGAGTGGCATCTTCGTTTCGAGTAACAGTAACACCAGCAGCAGCACTACGAATTCCAGTTACTGCTGCGATATTACCTGCAGATACTTCAGGTACCTGAATTCTATCTCCGCCTACCATCATTGCAACTTGTTGAACTCGCTCTTTCTTAGCGGCGCCTAGAGCGAAGAGTGATTCGCCTTGCTTAACTGTGCCAGAAAATATTCTACCAACTGCAACTTCACCAGCGTGTGGATCCATCCAAATCTTCGTAATCATCAACGACAAAGGTCCATCAGGATCGCATGTAAGCATTGCTTTACCTGCATCGCTTTCTAAGTCACCTTGCCAAATATTCGGTATTCTGTATTTCTGAGAATCTAAAGGACCTGGTAATCTTTCGACTGCCATATCAAGAAGAACTTGGTGAACTGGAGCTTTTTTTGCAAGAGCTTTCTGTTCGTCATTATGGCAATGTTCAAAGATATCTTTGAAGTTCATGCCAGTTTTACCCATAAATGGAATACTCATACCCCAATTATAGTATGCAGATCCAAAAGCAACGGTGCCTTTCTGTACATCTACTTGCCATTCTTTTTTGTATTCGTCTGGGGCAAATGCGTTAATTAACCCATTAACTCTAACAATAATTTTTTCAAATCTTTTCATCATTTCAGGGCCGTCAATTTGTAATTCGTTGATTAGACGATCTACTTTATTGATGAACAGTACAGGACGTACTCTTTCTTTCAATGCTTGTCGAACGACAGTTTCAGTCTGCGGCATAGTTCCTTCAACTGCACATGCTAAGATTATACATCCATCCACAGCTCTCATTGCTCTTGTGACGTCGCCACCAAAATCAACGTGACCAGGTGTATCAATCAAATTAATGAGATAATCTTCTCCTTCGACTTTGTGAACCATTGATGCACTTGCGGCATTAATTGTAATCCCTCTAGCAGCTTCTTGCTCGTCAAAATCTAATACTCTACTCTTTCCTGCTAAGTCTTCAGACATCATTCCAGCGCCAGCAATTAGGTTGTCACTAAGAGTAGTTTTTCCATGGTCAATGTGAGCAGCAATGGCGAGATTGCGTATGCGATCTCTTCTGTGCATTACCTGTGTTGCGATCTTGATATTATCTTCCTTGCGGCCCATGGTATCACCTAACGTTCTGTCGACCCGAACATGGTAGATAAACACGATGATGGTGACTATTTAGTCAACGTAAATTTGAGACATCAACGAGCAGATGCAGCAATTCTTTCGGTTTCTTCTCGCTTGGCAACTGCAAATGATGAAACGTCACCTTCTGCAGCCTTCATTACTTCGTTTACAATACACTGAGTAAGTGTACGTTTACTTTTAACTGTGGCACTTGTAGCACCAGTAGTAAGATTCCTAACCGCAACATCAACTCTTCGTGAAGGTGAAACTTCAGCTGCCTTAGGTTGAGAGTTGGCACCAAAACGAATTCTGGTTATCCCTTCGCAAGGTGCTGAATTAACAACTGCATCAACTAGTGTCTGAAGAGGATTATTCCCAGTTCGATCATGGATAATATTCAATGCATCACGCAGAGCAGATACAGTAGTAGATTTCTTTCCTGAATTCGGACCACGTCGCATTAAACCATTAGTGAAACGTTCGATGAGAGAAAGGCGCTGCTTTCCAAACCATTGATTAGCATGAGTTCCACCACTTAGTGGAATTCCAATAGTTGTCAAATTGATGTATGGTGCAATACCAGGATCTTGACAAACAACTTCAGATGCATCCCATTTTGAGAAAACGAGGGTTCCTATTCCAGCAATAGGAACGGATACTTCAGGTTCATCTGAAACTAAGGGTGCTTCTTCATCAGACATAATAATCACCTAACGTACCGGTTTTTCTTTTCGTCCGCGGACCATTTCATCTAATGATACCCCGTTAACTTTGATTACCTTAAAGCGAACACCAGGTAGGTCACCGTATGAACGACCCATACGTCCACCGATTCCTTCGACAAGAACTTCATCGTGTTCATCGATAAATGAAATAGCACCATCACCAGGAGCAAATGCAGTTAACTTATTGCCAGACCCCTTCAAGTTGATTTTTACAGCTTTGCGAAGACCAGAATTAGGTTGTTTTGCTTCAATATTGACTTTTTCAGTTACAATACCTTTAGCTTGATGACTTCCGCGCAAAGGATCGTGTTTCAAAACACCACCGACGCGAGATTTTTTCTTCATACGCCTGCGGATGAGTCTGTCTTTCTGCCTAAACCGTTGACGGTCCGCTTTGATTTTTGATCCAGCGAACAGTCCACGTCCCAAGAGTCTCTCACCTCGCTATTGCAACTCGGCGACCAGCCCTCCGTATATGAGCGTGACGGGGAAGACTGTATATTTTTGAGCCCAAAATCATGGAAACTTGAAGGACAATGTGCTACCTGAAGTAGTCATGTCATTCAGAGATCATGCCACTATGGCTTCAAATATTGTCGAATCTACGTCTGTGAAGCATGGACTTATGAATTCTTCAGTAAGTAACCATCATGTAGCAATTTTATTTGATAATATTACTGAATGCCCAGGCCATCGTGCTAGTATGAATATACTGACTCGAGATCATTTGTGCAAAGTATGGAATCTAACACCTGGTGAATTAATTGACACTATGGGATGGGCAATGGATAATCCATGTGACCCAGTAATTGTAGAATCCCCAGATGCCGAATGTAAGCAAAATTCTATGGAGACCGTAGATATAACATCAATTCCTGTTCCTTGGCATTATGAACAAGATCGAGGCAGATACATGTCTGCATCTGTGATAATTGCTGAAAGAAATGGCGAACGCAATATGAGTTTCCATAGACAATTTGTAGCCGGAAAAAATAGATTAGTTGCGAGATTAGTTCCTCGTCATTTACGACAATTCACTGATGAAGCACGTGCCGATAATGAAGTACTTAATATTGCAATAATCAATGGTGCTGATCCATGTGTGTTACTTGCTGCAGCAATGTCGTTCAATGAACGAATTGATGAATTAAGGGTAGCTGCATCACTTCACTTGAAAGTATATGGAAAGCCACTTCGAGTAATTCGCTTATCCAATGGAGTTCATGTTCCTGCAGATGTTGAATATGCAATGGAAGCAATAATTACTGGAGAAGATGATGATGAAGGACCATATGTTGATATTACTGGAACAGTCGATGATATTAGACAACAACCAGTAATTCAGATTAATGAAATTCATCATCGTAATTCACCTATATTTCATGCAATTTTACCTGCAGGAAAAGAGCATAAAACACTGATGGGATTACCACGTGCACCTACAATCAAATTAGCTGTTTCTAAGGTCACTGAATGTACTGATGTTCACCTAAGCGAAGGAGGTTGCGGATGGTTATCATCTGTAGTTTCTATTAATCCGAAAACTGCAGATGATTCCATTAACGCGATTAAAGCAGCATTAGATGGACATAAGTCTATGAAATCTGTTACTGTTGTTAATGACGATATACAAATTGATGACCCAATTAGAGTCGAATGGGCAATGATGACTAGATGGCAACCCGACAGAGATACTTTGATTCTCAGTAATCAGAAGGGGTCAAGCCTAGATCCTTCTAGAAATTCTGACGGATTAACATCTAAAGTAGGGTTTGATGCTACGATTCCATTTGGTGAGGACCCTGCTCCGTTCACGTCTATATAGCGAGGATTACAATGACTAAAAGGACAAATGCGCGACTGCAACATCCTCGCAGGAGTTTGGGCAATAGGCATAGAGCGCAGGCTAGTAAATTCCTCAATATAGCTAATACAGACACTCAAAATCGATTGACTAACTTAAATTGGGCTGAACAGTCTTCTAGGCAGTCAGTATTGCATGATTTCACAAATGAGGATAATTGGAGACAATTAATTGAAATTAAAATTCTATTATCCGATGAAATTGGTATTAGAGCAGTTTTAGAAGATTTATTCATCATTCTTGGTAGAAATCCTGAACGTACTAACATATTGACAGACATAGATCTAATCACACATGGTAATGATTTACTCGAGGCTGCCTTTGCAGTAGATCCATTAGATCCAAATAATTGGTATTCACGTATCGCTTGTAGTGAAGATAAATTCGAAGAATTCACGAATAGAATGAACACTCTCGATTTACGCGATCCTCGAGCTAACATAGTATTTGGTAGAAGGATAGAAAAATTATTTGATAACGGAAGACACGAAGAGTTCATTCCTTTAGCCAGAAGGATAGTTGCACAAAGGCCTCAAAATCATGAAGCATGGATTGGACTGGGTAGGCTACATGAAAGAAGGAATGAATATGATGATGCATGGTTTTGTTATGATCAAGCGCAGACACATTTTCCAAGTAAACCAGTACGGGACGAATACAGAAATCGAATGGATGCTAGATTAGATGGTCAAAGAATCCCATGGTCTCCCCCTGATATTTCGAGTCGAACTATGTTCCTAGATCGGATGTATAAATTATCTAAACCTGAAGAGATTTACAATAGTGAATCTGTTGTAGAAGAAGAACCTACTACAGATAATGATGAAGATATTTTGAAACAATTATTAGACAATGGTGAAGTTCAATCAGCGTTATTTTTGTCTAGAAGATTAATTGCTAATGGTGAAGAGTGGGCACAGCAATATTATGATATTGCTATGAGCAATCTGAGTTGATAAAATGAGTTGGGTGATTATTTGGGTAACATCTAACGATGAACCAATGGGCTCATTAGAATCAGATTCATCATGGGTCATGGTTAAACATAAAATTCGGGGTTGGGAATTACCAGGAGGTCGAATTAATAAAAATGAAACGATTGAACATGCTGCAATTCGTGAATTAAAAGAAGAAACTGGATTAGTAGGTGAATTGAGAGGTATTAATTCCAATCTATTGAAAAATGGTCATGTTGTTTGGATCACAGTACCAATTTCTGCTGATCCTTTTTCTTGGCAATCTGAAGATGATAATATTCTCGAAGTAGGTTGGTGTTTAACCCCACCTGATGATCTACATTGGGGTATTGAAGAACTACATACAATTGCTGACTATTGGAGTAATTTTGATACTTCTGGATCTTGAATTAAGTCTATATTTTCGGTCAATTCAACAGGGATTGACATGTTCAGAATGTTATGTGATTCAATGATTAACAATAAATCTGGCCTATGAACTTGAGTAATATCCTGTAGTGATCGAGGAGTAATCCAATTTAGCGCTTCTAAAAGATCATCTGGGTGAATAGATGCTGAGGATTTTTCTGATTTTGACCTAGGTGTAGCATTCTCAACTTGTTCATCGAGTCTTAATGAAGAATCGATAACCTCTGTCAATCCTATATCTAGAATATGAAGGCATGAAACTTCTGCTATAGCATCAATGCCACTGGACACAGATAATTTCCAAGCAGTCCAATAATGTCGTAACGCCCCCACATAATCTTCGAGTTCAGAATGAATTGAAGCCACTCTTTGCCTAGAAATTGCTACAATTTCAGGTGAATGAGTAGATTCTCGTGCAATCTCTGAATGTGTAGCTAGAGACATTACTATCTCTGATTGCTGTCTGTGCCATGCTGCAACGTTCAAGATGGAAATGCCATGTTCATCAGAACCTTCTGATACTGCACCTAATCTATCCATAGCCCATCTAAGATCTGCCCCGCCTTCAGTTATCTCTCCAATTGAGGTCCGAACTAGACCTCTGATCATTTTTGCTCTAGCCTCCAATATTGCATCTCTAGATTTAGGACTTCTAACAGTATTGATACATTGTTCAATTGAATTCAAAGCTGAATTGATATCTGATTCAGATATGGATATCAATGATTCAACAAAGAATTTCTGTCCATCTACCATTTCAGGTAACAATGACTTGGCCAGTTCGATATCACCTGAATTAATTGCCGATTCAGCTAATTCAACTACATCATTATTCATTTAATCACCTAACTGCAGAAATTCTAGAGAGTATTGTAGATATTGCCTCAACTCTATCGATACTTGTGGTCCAACCTGCTGCTCCGGCATGTCCACCGCCCTCTCCACCTAAACTCTCAGCCAATGAAGATAAAATTGAACCCATATCTAATCCATTTTCAACTGCTCTATGACTAGCCCTTGTAGTTAATCGAATACCAGGTACTTTCGAATTGGTTACTATTGAAGCATCAGCACCAGCATGAATTAACGAACCTGCAACAATTCCTTCATGGGTACTGCAAGAAGTTACAGCGACTACGAAATCTCCTGCAGGTTCAACATTAACATTTTTCATTGATCGTAATGTTGCTATTCGTACAGATCTTCCTAGCCCAGTAGTTCGTAATAAGTCCAGTACGTCTCCATGCTTGATTTCTTCACCTAACATCTGTGATGCTGACTTTAATGCCAATGCATCAGCATGCCTATAATGCCCAGTATCGGTTATTAATCCGGTAAGTAAAATCTTTCTCATTGTATCATCTAAAGAATCTATTCGATATTTAATAATATAATCAAAAATAATCTGTGTTGTCGAACATAGTGGCATGTTAATGTGTAGATCATTTTGAGAGATTTCCCAATCATCAGAAGTATGAGCATGATGATCAATAACACAAATAGGAGTATTTTCGGGTAAATTTACACCTATTTGTTCTGGTCCACCTGCATCAACTATTATGATACCAGAAGTTGTTCGAGGTAAGGCTACTCTATTTGCATCCATTCTTGTAAAATCAAATTTCAATTCATCGATTACGTCACGGGCTAGTTTAGACACATGGATACCCATGGCTCTAGAATTGGTGCCCAATGATTTTGAGAGTGCACACGCACTAGCTATAGTGTCCATATCTCCATTTCTATGAGTAATGATGGGTACAACTCCTAGTGAGATTTTATCTTCAATCCATTCATTAAGTAATGACATTGATGTCATAGAAACACCTCATTGCGATTCAAATGAATTTATTGCTTGCTCGTATAATTCCCGAATCTCGATTTCGGATTGCTGAATTTTTTGAAGATGTTCTGAAAGAGTTTTCATACTTGATTCAAGTTCATCTTTCAACACAATTCTATCTTCTACTTCAAGGAGTAATGGACCAATTTGACGATATACAGGACGAGATTTATCTTGAACTTCCAATGCACTTATTGTAGCCTGTATTTCTCGAATTTGAGTATCTACTGTCTGTACTTGTTGCATTGTATTTTGTAATTGCCCTGCTAACATCTGAATTCGTTCTCTTGGATCTGCCATAACATCACTCGTCCTTATCTAATTGATTACCACTCATCAAGGCTTCCTCAGATCCAATCAAAGACCGCATCATTGTGTTCCATCGTGCTCTAATATCAACAGTAGCATTTGCATTAATAGAACATGTCAAAATATTGTCTGATGATTTAGCATCGAATGGTTCAGTAGCTAGAGAATCCCTAAGAGAGTCTGATAAATTTGAGAAAATAAGGACCTTAATGGCCCTTGAATCACTCTTCAGAGTCATCAGAAGCAGACACCTCTGCAGCATCCTGATTTTCCATAGATCTTTCGTATTCCATTGCTCTAGTTTGTGCAATTACAGCCATATCTGTAGAAGTTGCACCATCCGCACCTCTTCTCAGAACACGATGATTTGCTTCACTTGCTCTTGTGAATGGTTCCCACACACCACCTGCAAATGTATGTCCGCACTTCTTGCAATGCCAAATACCGCGCGACTTACGTGTGACTTGCTGATACTGACAAGTAGGACATGTATACTTACGATTGAGCTTAGATAATGCATGTCCAGCACGTTGCCTAACACTGACACCGTATCTTGATCCATATCGTGCTGTTGCACCAGTTTTTTGTGTTCTCTTCGACATTTGAATTACTCCTAATTATTCACTAAATCTCTGAGTTCTGCACATCGCGAGCGGGCATGTTCCATTATCTCGTCAAATTCCGCGGCGGTGAACGCTCCCTTTAGACCCTTCTGCAATGAATGTACATGATTATCATCACCAAGAGTTATGTGAATTCGTTCGGCTCCGCCAATTTCTTCACGTCTAATAGTGTCGTAAACGTATCTTCCACCAACTCTATGATATGAGCACATCATAGGGGTTTTAGATACAGGTAAAGGTCTATCTTCGCCAACATCAAATTTCTCACCAGGAATAATAGCTGTTCGCAATGCAGCCATGGCAGCTGTAGCAAATGCGTCAAATAAATTTCCATCATCAGATAACGCAAATACATCAAGAATCACTTGCCACGCTTTTTCACCCGGTAGGATACATAGATCTTCCATATCCATGCATCCAGATTCGCGTATTCCTCTATCAACGACTCGACCTAATTCAATTGCTTCAGGAGAAGGAGGCCCTGCTTCCCAGTGAACACCGCTCACTGGACGAACTTCTGCGCTTGTCATGAAACCGCCACTTGTTGGCCTATCTGGATATGGTGTCATGATTTGGAATTTTACTCCGGCGAGAACAATTGTATCACCCATCTGAACACGTGCTGATCCTTCTGCATTGGACAAAACTCCTGTTTCGACAGTTACTTCTCTACCTTCAAATCGACTACGTCCGTCTAATCTTTCATCATTTTCTGCTAATTTCATCAAATGTGCTCTTAATAATTCAGGGACTGGTGGTGCTGCCATTATTCTTCACCTCCGTTTGATCTTTTTAGGGCTTCAATCATGATTTCATGCACAGGAGCGATTGCTCCCATATTGTAATCCCAAGCAACTTGGAATTCTTCAGGAGAAAGATCTCCATCCATTTGTAAGAATACTAATTCTCCAGAGTTTGCACATACACCCATCGGTAAATCTGCTTCACCGTAGTTATCTTCCTCTTTGTTAAGGTCACAAACTACAATGCCATTAATTTTACCACTTGCAACTGAAATTACCATATCAGTCATTGGAATACCTGCATCTGCTAAAGCTACACTCGCAGCCGTAATTCCTGCACATCTGGTACCTGCTTCTGCCGTAAGAACCTCAATTTCAACCCTTATCTTACTACGTGGGTAGAGTTCAGTTAGCACAACTGATTCTAATGCCTCTGCAGTAACCTTACTAATTTCCCGACTACGACGATTAAATCCAGGTCTAATTCTATCAGTAGTACTGAAAGGTGCCATATTATATCTAACATCTAATACTGCTCGATCTTGCTTCTGTATCTTTCGAGGATGTGCTTCCATAGGGCCATAAACAGCAGCAACAACGTGATTAGTGCCCCATATTACCTCTGCCGAACCATCAGCCACAGGTATAATTCCTGCATTTATGGAAACTGGTCTAATATCACCAGCAGTCCTACCATCCATTCGAATACCATTCTCATCTATCATTTGTACATCGCCATATCCGCCCATTAGCACACCTCCGTTTGCAAAGCCTCAATCATTGAATCGAGACTTGAAAAATCACGTGATAAGTTTCTAACTTTATCAATTCTTGAAATAATATCAGAAATAGAATCTGTATCGCCGTCAATCCACATTCTTCCATTATCTGCAAGGATTATTCGACATTCAGTAGAAGATTTTAACGACTTCAATACTTCAGAATTTGAAAATAACGATTGCATTAAATGAGGAGGGATTTCCTCAACTATTCCAGAATCTAATCTACGTAATCCAAGACCTTTCATTGTAACAACAGATGAATGTGTCTCATCGACTTCTTGAATCCGACATAGAACTGAGAAACCTACGTTAAGGACATTACGAGCTCCACCAAATTCAGATTTACCTGGACCAAGACTCATAGGAAGTAAGGCATTGAATGGTGCATTGATATCTAGAAACCAAAGATTACTTTGTACTGCTTCAACAACACCGATAACCAAGTCACCTGGACGCGGCGTATATTTGGTGTGTGACGGCATAACACTAATTTCATCTTCATTTTCAATTAACGCACCTAATTTAACTGCTATCAATTGACCATCATTTTCCACTACTCCGTGGCCAATGCGGCGTCCCTCACTGGCTCCCAGCGACGCGCCGGGAGTGACGAGGCGGGTACCTCGTCCATCACGCCCTCCGCGGGCGTTCTGGTCGCTCATATCTTCAACTCCGAGTCGACCGACCAACCACCTATTGATAACCGTGATGTATGAAACTATGAACCTTCATCGATGATTTTTACCTGAGATCCCTTAGATCTTTTTGCAATATCGCCCATCAAATCAATTTTAGATCCTGCTGGTACTTCAACGACGCAAGCCCAATCTCCATTAGGCAACCATTCTTCCTTCGTCATTAATTCTCTAAGAATTGATTGAACTGATCCGTATTCAACTCCTGGAATTCTAAATGCTAACCGAGCAGTTGCAAATTTCAAAGGAATCAACGGCCGCATTAACTTAATCGCATCATTTACTTGACGATCAATAGAAAGGAATGGATCTATACTATACCTGCATTCATCAAGTGCGGTTTCAATTCGACTAGGTGGATGAGGCATCTTAGATTTTGGATCAATAGCTGTGCTAGATATTTTATGAATAATTGATAGTCGCATATCTTTGACACGCTTTTTCCTCTGTTCAGTTGTAAGTTGAATGGATCCTTTTGTCAAT
>MDSV01007455.1_pt1 | contig 19652 bp, 20 predicted proteins | sample 810851 | NCBI WGS metagenome assembly MDSV01 (sample SAMN05326640, study PRJNA326480) | marine metagenome | isolation source: seawater | place: Atlantic Ocean: North East | collected 2012 | reverse complement strand
ATTTATCCGGCTTCTATGACAAAAATAATGACTACTATTGTTGCTTTTGATCTTATTAATAGTGGTAATATTAAATTATCTGATAAATTCCTAATCTCTGAAAAAGCTTGGCGTTTATCACAACCAGGTAATTCATCTATGTTTATCATGTTAAATGATGAGGTTACTGTAGAGGATCTATTAAAAGGAATAATCATTGTATCAGGTAACGACGCTTGTGTAGCTCTTGCCGAAGGTATTGCTGGTTCAGAAGAAGCATTTGCTTCATTGATGAATTTAAAAGCAACAGAGATAGGTATGACAAATAGTAATTTCTCAAATGCTTCAGGTCTCAATGACCCAAATAATTATTCAACCGTTAGAGATATATTAATAATGTCAGATTATTTAATTGAAAACTACCCTGAATTTTATGAATACTTTAAAATTTTAGATTTTACCTGGGATCGAACAGGGGGTGATCCAATAACACAACCTAACACAAATTCTCTTCTAAATAAAAACCCCATGGTAGATGGTATTAAAACTGGTTATTTGGCTGTTGAAAGATATTCACTTGCTTCATCAATAATTAAAAATAATAGAAGAATTATTTCTGTAGGTAGTGGATTTAAGACAAAACAATTAAGAGCAGCAGAGTCAAATAAATTACTTAACTTTGGTCTATCACAGTTTGATACAATAGAAATAGCCAAAAAAAATGAAATTTTTACCGAACTTGAAGTGTGGATGGGTAAAAGAAAGTTTGTAAATGTTTACATCAACCAAGATGTTTATAAAACAATTCCTAAAATTGAAAGTTTAAATAAAAGAAAGTATTTAAAAGCTGTCGTTAATTACCAAGGCCCAATAGTTGCACCAATCAAAAAAGGAGATATTTTAGGAGAACTAAACTTATTTTATAAAGGAGAAATAATTAATAAATATGATTTATTATCATATGAAGATATAAATGAAGTTAATGTTTTTTATAGACTATTAAGATCAATCAATTATTTGGTCTGGGGTGATGTCTAAAAAACCAATAATAGTATTCGAAGGCATAGAAGGTTCTGGAAAATCACTTCATATTTCTAACGTAGCTAATTATCTTAAAAAAAGAGGTAAAAAATTTGTTAAGATTAGAGAGCCCGGTGGGAATAAAAATTCAGAAAAAATTAGAAAAATTATTTTAAATAATAAGTCAAATTTTTCAAAAAATACTGACTTATTATTATATTTAGCCTCTAGGAGTGAAAATATTGATAAAATAATAAAAAAAAATTATAAAAAGAAAATTATTCTTATTGATAGATTTGTAGATTCGACAATAGCTTACCAACATTACGGCATGTCTATTGATTTAAGACTTATTAATTTTATAAATAAATTTTTACTAAAAAATATAAAAATAAGTTTTACATTTCTAAATATTGTTAATGAAAAGAATATGAAATTAAGACTTAAAAAAAGAAAAAATCTTAATAGATATGATAAGTTCAAAGTATTATTTTATAAAAAAGTGCAGTCAGGTTTTATTAAACTAGCAAATAAAAACAAGAAAAAATATATTAAAATTGACTCAAATTTAGATATATCTTTGAATAAAAAAATCATTATTAATAAAGTTAATAAGTTAATATAATGAATCTTTTTCCAATTAAACAAAAAAAACTTTTTGGACTAGAAAGTCAAATAAAAGAAATAACTAATTTATTTAAAGATAGTAAATTACCAAGTAAAATTTTATTAAGCGGTCCTAAGGGTACTGGAAAAGCAACATTTGCTTATCATATAATTAATTATATTTTTTCTCAATATGAAGAAAACAAGTACAATTTAAATAATTGCTTGATTAGTGAAAATAATAGATCTTTTAAGTTAATCAACAATTATTCACATCCTAATTTTCATTTAATTGACTTAATAGTTGAAAAAAGAAATATCGAAATATCTCAAATAAGAAAGATGATTAATTATACAAATAAATCTAGTTTTAATACTTTACCTAAAATTATTTTAATTGATAACTTAGAAAACCTTAATCTAAATTCATCTAATGCTCTTCTAAAAGTTTTAGAAGAACCTAACGAAAATGTTTTTTTTATCTTGATATTAGATAGTAATAAGAAAACCTTAGAAACAGTCAAATCAAGATGTTTGAATTTTAGAATTAATCTTAATTTTGAAAAAAATATTACAATTGTTAACAAACTAATAAATAATGATATTTTAGATTTATTAAATCCCGATTTAGTTAATTATTATAATACACCTGGTGAATTTATTAATCTTTATAACTTTTCAATCGTTAATAATGTTGATTTAAAAAAAAATGATTTAAAATCTTTTCTTAAAATTTTAATTAATGAAAATTTTTATAAAAAAGATAATTTTATTAAAAACTATATTTTCAATTTTATAGAGCTATACTTTTTAAAATTATTAAGTGTATCCAAGCATAAATATGAAATTTTTTTATTTTATTCTAAATTTATTAAAAAAATTCATAATAGTAAAAAATTCAATTTAGATATAGATAGTTTATTTATGGAGTTTGAGTCAAAAATATTAAATGGATAAAAACTTTTACATTAGTACACCTATATACTATCCATCAGCCAAACCTCACATGGGTCATGCTTATTCAAGTATTATTGCAGATTTCTTTGCTCGTTTTAAAAGAATTGATGGTTTTAATGTCCATTTCTTAACAGGTACTGATGAACACGGACTTAAGATTCAAAGAGCAGCTGAAAAAGCTGGAATGAATCCTTCTATTTTTTGTGACAAAATAAGTAAAACCTTCAATGATTTGTCCAAAACGTTAAATTTATCTAATACTGATTTTATAAGAACGACTGAAGAACGACATATTAAGTCAGTTCAACACTTATGGTCAATATTAGAACAAAATGATGATATTTATTTATCAAAATATTCAGGTTGGTACTCAGTTTCTGATGAAGCTTTTTATAATGAAGATGAAATTACTGATAAAGAAAATATAAAAGTGTCTATTTCATCTGGGTCTACTGTAGAATGGATAGAAGAAGAGTCATATTTTTTTAGACTATCAAAATGGCAGAATAAACTTTTAGATTTTTATGATAAAAACCCAAATTTTATACTTCCAATATCAAGGAGAAATGAAGTAATTAGCTTTGTTAAAAGTGGTTTAAGAGATTTATCAATTAGTAGAAAAACGTTTTCTTGGGGGATAAAAGTTCCTAATAATAATGATCATGTAATTTACGTTTGGCTGGACGCATTAACGAATTATATTAGCTCATTAAATTATCCTAATGAAGAGGATATACTTTTTGACAAATATTGGCCTGCAGATATACATCTAATTGGTAAAGATATTTTAAGATTTCATGCAGTATATTGGCCTGCTTTTTTATTAGCTGCTAATATACCTTTGCCTAAAAGAGTATATGGACATGGTTGGATATTATCAGGTGAAGAAAAAATGTCTAAATCAAAAGGAAATATTTTAGATCCTCTAGAAATAATCAATAATTATGGATTAGATCCACTAAGATATTATTTGATTAAAGAAGTTTCATTCGGTAATGATGGAAATATTTCAAAAGAAAAACTAGAGAGTTGTATAAATAGTGACTTAGCTAACAATTATGGAAATTTATGTCAAAGAGTTACTGCTTTTAGTGAAAAAAACTGCCAGGCTCAAATACCAAAACTATATAAATTTAATGATGACGATTTTAAAATTTTGAATAAATTTTCAGATAATATAAAAAAAATTAGAGATTTTATAGATAATCAAAATTTAAATTTTTATATAGATTTTATAATAAATTCACTTTTTGAAGCTAATAAATATTTTAATGATCAAGAACCATGGAAAAAAAAGAATGATTTAGAGCGAATGAATACAATAGTTTTTGTTTCCTTAGAAGTTATAAGAAAAATAACTATAATGCTTTTTCCTATAATCCCTGAAACTTCAAAAAAAGTTTTAAAAATTTTTGGTTTAAAGGAAAATGATATAGTCTTTAATAGTATTTCAGATCATACTTATCTCAAATCAGTTAAAAATATTAATAAAATCTCAATACTTTTTAAAAAAATTGAAAAACAAAATGATTGATTCACATTGTCATTTAGATCATGAGCCATTAAATAAAGAAATTACAGATGTATTAATAAAAGCTAAAAATGTAGGTATAAAAAAAATTTTAACTATATCTACAACATTTAATAGTTTTGAAAAAATTTTAAAAATTATTGAGTTAGACGACATGATTTTTGGTAGCTGTGGCATTCATCCTCATGAAACTAATAAAGAAACTCTTGATAAAGATGAATTAATTAAAAATGTTAAAAGAAATAAAAAAATTATTGCTATCGGCGAAACTGGATTAGATTTTTTTTATAATCACAGCAATCATGAAAAACAAATATTAAGTTTTAAATCTCATATTGAAGCAGCTTTAATTTTAGATATTCCTATAATTGTGCACTCAAGAAATGCTGAAAATGAAACATTTGATATCTTAAATTCTTATAAAAATGATAAACCAAAAATATTACTTCATTGTTTTACAGGCTCTACTGAACTTGCTAATAAATTAATGAATTTAAATACTTTTTTTTCATCAAGTGGTATTATTACATTCAAGAATAGTATTGATTTACAAAATACTTTTAAGATTATCCCCAATGATAGACTTTTAATAGAAACAGATAGTCCTTACTTAGCTCCAGTTCCGATGAGAGGAAAAACTAATGAACCTAGTTTTATTAAATTTACAGCACAAAAACTTGCTGAATTAAAAAATGTAAGTTTCGATGAGATTGTTAATATAACTACAAAAAATTTCAATACACTTTTTTCAAAAAAATGAAAATCAAATTAACTATTTTAGGATGTGGTAGTTCAATGGGAGTTCCAAGAGCAGATGGATATTGGGGTAAATGTAACCCTGCAATTAAAAAAAATGAAAGGAGTAGATGTTCAGCACTTATATCTTTTAATAATAAAAAGATTTTAATAGACACAAGTCCTGATTTAAGAACCCAATTAATTAAAGAGAATATAAAGTTTATAGATAGTGTTTTATATAGTCACCTTCATGCAGATCAAACCCACGGTATTAACGAATTAAGAGTTTTTTATTTAAAAAATAAAAAAAAGATTAATGTATATGCAGATGCTAGTACAAGAAAATATCTTAAAAGTAATTTTTCCTATTGTTTTAAAAAATCTCATGGATACCCACCAATTTTAAACTTAAAATTAATAAAAAAGCAACTTAGATTCTTAAGTAATAACGATATAATGAATATAAAATGTATACCTGTAAGACATGGACCTATAGAATCTGTTTCTTTTATAATTAATAAAAAGTGTGCATATATAAGTGACGCAAATGAAATTTATAAAAAAGATTTTCTAAATTTTAAAAAATTAAAATATCTAATAATTGATTGTTTAAGATTTGAACCTCATCCTTCACATTTTAGCTTGAAGGAAGTTTTAAAATTAACTAAAATTTTAAATCCAAAAAAAACTATTTTAACAAACCTTCATTCAGACCTTGATTATAATTATTTATTGAAAATTCTTCCAAAGAATGTAATACCTGCTTTTGACGGTTTATCCATTAATATAAAATGAAAAAAAATATAATAGTTATTACTGGTGGTGCAGGTTTTGTAGGAACAAATTTAATTAATCTTTTTTTAAAAAAAACTAAATTTAAAATTATTAGTATTGATAATTATTCTTCTGGAACTAAAAAAAATCATATAAAAAATAAAAGAGTTTCTTATTTAAAATCTGACACAAAAGATATTTTTAAAATATTAAAAAAACCAAATCTAATTAATTCTATTTTTCATTTTGGAGAATTTGCCAGAATATATCAAAGTTTTTTAAAGATGAATGAATGTATAAACTCTAATTCAATAGGTACAAATGCTGTTTTCAATTTTTGTCTTAAAAATAAAATTAAACTTATTTACTCAGCCACATCAGCTTCTCTGGGAAATAATGGAAATGATAAAAACTTATCTCCGTATGCATTTACAAAATCTAAAAATTTAGAATTATTAGAAAATTTAAAAAAATGGTTTAAATTTAAATATGAAGTGATTTATTTCTATAATGTTTATGGACCATATCAAATTTCCAAAGGTGATATGGCCACAGTTATTGGAATTTTTGAAGATCACTATAAATCACAAAAACCTTTACCTGTTGTAAAACCAGGTAACCAAACAAGAAGATTTACTCATATACATGATACTGTTGAAATTTGTTACAAAGCGTGGAAAAAAAATCAATGTAGACATTATAGCATAGCTAATAGAAAAAGTTATTCCATTTTACAAGTAGCTAAATTATTTGATTCTAAGATAAAATATTTACCAAAAAGAAGAGGTGAAAGATATGCTTCAGCTTTAACAAATATGAGTCTTTCTAATAAAGTTTATAAATATTTTGGTAAAAATAATCTAATTGATTATATTGATAAAATAATTAAATAATTTTATCAATATATTAGTTTTTCTATTTTTGATGTTATTTTCTTTGACATTGGTTTTGTAAATGAGGCATATGTATCTTCTATTTTTCCATCTTTATTTATAAGAATTTTATGAAAATTCCACTTAGGTATTGTGGCCTTTCCATAATTTTTTTTAGCCCATAAATAAATAGAATGCGCGTTATCACCTTTAACATCAACTTTATCAGTGATAGGAAAGGTTATATTGAAATTAGTCTCACAAAATTTTTTTATTTCAACATTTGTTCCAGGCTCTTGACTACCAAACTGATTTGAAGGTACGCCTAATACAATTAAACCATCATTTTTGTATTTATCATAAAGAGCTTGTAGATCTGTATATTGTTTTGTAAAACCACATTTACTGGCAACATTAACAATCAAAATAATCTTATTTTTATATTCATTAAATTCAATAATATTCCCATCAATATCTTTTATGCTTAAATCAAAAAATAGCTCATCATATTTGGCTTCAATCTTTTCAAATGCTGAAATCATAATAAGTATTGTATAAACTATTAAACATTTAAACTTAAACATAATTATTTTTTAGAACTAAGTAATAATAAAAAATAACCAAAAACAGTCGATAATAAAGAACCTGTCAAAACACCTATTTTAACACCATCAATGTATTGTATGTTATTAACAAAAGCTAAATTACCAACAAATAAACTCATTGTAAAACCTATACCTGTCAAGATTGATACACCATACAAGTTGAGCCAAGTAGATTTATCTGGCATTTGTGCAATTTTAAGTTGCACAGAAATATAAGAAAATATCATAACTCCTAATTGTTTACCAAAAAATAAACCTAAAAGAATCCCCAATGGAACTGGAAGTAATAATGAGGAGAAAGTAAGTCCATTTAAAGATACTCCTGCATTAGCAAAGGCGAATAGAGGCATGATCATAAAAGCAACATATGGACTAATAGAATGTTCAATATTAATTAATAATGAAAAGTCTTTACTTTTTTGTCTATGAGGTATTGTTGATGCTAGAAGAACCCCAGCTATAGTAGCATGAATTCCTGATTTATATGTAAAGTACCACATAAAAATACCAATTATTAAATATGGTATGAATTTTTTAATTTCAAATTTATTTAAAATTAATAAAAAAATATAAGAAATTAATATTAAACTTAAATAAATAATACTTAAATCACCCGAATAGAAAAAAGCTATAATTAAAATTGCACCTAGATCATCAATAATGGCTAAAGCTGTTAAAAAAACTTTTAATGATATAGGCACTCTAGAACCAAGTAGCGAAAGTATTCCAAGTGAAAAAGCTATATCTGTTGCTGATGGTATAGCCCAACCATTTATAGTTTCTGAATCACCAAAATTAATAACTACATAAAATAGAGCAGGGACTACCATTCCTCCAACAGCTGCAATTATTGGTAATAATGCCTTTTTTAGATTTGAAAGTTCTCCTTGAATAAATTCTCTTTTAATTTCTAACGTAACAAAAAAGAAAAATATTGCCATAAGAGCATCATTAATCCAGTGATGGACAGAAAGCTTCATGCCAAAATCGTTTATACCAATAAATAAATATTGCTCTAGTATGTGGAAGTATGTACCACTATAACTTGAGTTACTTACAATTAATGCTACTAAAGCTGCAATTAATAAAACTAAACCACTAGCAGCTTCTAATTTAAAAAACCATTTAAAAGGGGATGAAAGATAATTAATCATATTTTATTATTAGTATAAATCTTTAAGAAATAATTCTATGTCTTTTATAGTTTCGTATAAATTATTTAGAATAATTTTTATGTTAGGGATTAGTAAACTAATTGGTTCTTGAAATGTGTCAATAACTAGAACTAAAGAAATTATTGATATAATGAATACTAAAAGAATGCTGAAAAAACTAATTTTTTTTTTTGTAGTTTTTTTCAAATTATTAGTTTCTGAATTATTATCTAATAAGCTTGGTGATATATCTAATATATCTTTTTTATCTTTTATAGATTTTGTTTGAATCTTTTTTTTTATAGTTCTAGATACTTTTTTGGGTTCAATTATGTCTTCTTCTTCTGAAATTTTATTGTCTTGAAGTTGCTTATTTTCATCTATTGTTTTTTTATGAAACCATTGGTAGTCACAAGATCCGCATTTAAGTAATCTACCATTTTCGGGAATTAAACTTGATTTAACTTCAAATTTTTTTAAACATCTCTCACAAGTAATGATCATAATTTCTTATATATTATATTCTAAAAAATCTCTTAATTATTATTAATGATTGAAAAGAATAATATCTATTAATAATTGAATAATTTAAACTGTTCAAGAAGGATTTTGGTTTATTTACTATAAAGATATCTAATAAACTTAATCAAGTATTTTTTGAAATTTGGTCATAGTTATATACCGTAATACAGGATGCATTATATAATAGGGTAAATATTTCTTACTGTTAATTATATATTTTTTATTTATTTTAATATTCTTTTTTGATTTAAAAAAACTTATAATATTCATTGCCCTTATCCGATCATCATAATTGTCATTTATATCAGCGATTTTTTTTGGTAATGGATATTTTTTAATTAGGAGAATTGGTCCAGAGTCGATACTTTTATTAAGTAAAATTGTACTACAAAAAATTTTTTTTTCTTTAAGTAGAGAGTAAAAAATTGTTGTGCTACCCCTATATTTTGGCAATCGTCCTGTATGTGAATGGACTATTTTATGTCTAAGTAATTCAGTATTTTTGATGATTGCACCAGGGTACCCTGAGTAAACAATGTATTGAAAATTGAAGTTCTTAAGACACTTAATTATGTTATCATTATTAATATCATCTGTTTTAAAAATTTTTTTTACACAAATTAAACTTTTTAAAATTTTTTTAATTTTATAAGATATTATTTTTTCTTTATTATTATCTAGATAAATAATACCTACGGGTAAGATTTTATTAATTTTGAATAAATTAAGATAAACTAAGGATCTATTTGTATTAGTTAATATAATAATAAATTTTTTTTTCATTTAAATAATTTTTTGATGAAAAAATTTTCTTTTTTAATTAAATTTTTTAAAACAAAAGAAGTTTCTATATCAATAAGTGTTAAATTTAGTGAAATTTTATCGATGATTTTAATAATACAATTCATTTTTTGAAGAGAATTTAAAGATTTGTTATTTGATATACACATGCCAAGATAAACATAACTAGCGAATGATGTTTCGTGGTTAGTTTTTTTTATGAAATATCTGTTATATTTCTTTTTTAATTTTAAATTAGTTTCAAATTTTTTATAATATTCAATTACTTTTTTATTATTAAAATCTTTTTTTTTATTTAAAGATAACAAATCACTGAATGTATGATCATTTTCATGATAAATAATTTTGAATAAATTTATCTTTTTTAATATATTCTCTCTATGTAAAAAAAAAGAATTTAAAAAATTTTTATCAAATTTAGTAGAGTTCTTATACTTATTTAATAAATTTTTTTTAATCAAGCTTTTATAATTTATCATTTACTTTTTTTATTATTTTTTTAGAGTTTATTAAAAAATTTTTATCAAATTTATTTTTAATTGTAATATTTGATCGATACGGTCTTGGAAATATTATGTCTTTACCAACAACATTTTTTTTCTTGTCATAAACTTTTTTATTATTTCTTTTTTTAAGAATATTAATATTTACATCAATAAAAATCTGAATATATTTATTAAAAACTTTTCTATTATTTTTTTGATGATCTTTAAACATAGACAAAATAGAACATATAACTAAATTTCCTAAATCTTCCTTAACTTTACAATGTTTTTGTATGCGTAATGAATTAATTTTTCGATCCTTAATACTATATCCCAAGTCTCTAGAATATTTTTTTCTAAATTTATCTCCATCAATCCATAAAACTTTATTGAATTTTTTTTTATAGTAATTAGTTAAAAATTTTGCAAGATAACTTTTTCCAGATCCCGATTTTCCAATTATCCAAATAACCATTAAATCTATACTATTTTTTCTGCAACTTTTAAGTCTTTGATATTGTCTATTTCAACCCAAAAAAGATTTGTTTCATAAGCCTTAAGCTTAATAATTTTATTTTTAATTGCCAGATTTAAAAAATTCGTGAAATCAATTTTTTTATTTTTTAATCTAATAAAAAAATTTTTTAATGATCTAAAATCATTATATTTAATTTTAACAAGACCCATAAATTGACATCTAGGTAACTTTTTACTAATTTTACCACCTATAGAATTTACATAGCCTTTTCTTACGACCAAATCTTCAGCATCGTCTAATATCTTTTTATTTGACATTCTTTTTTTCCAATAATTATACCAGTTATTCTTAACTACAATTGATGTAGTATTTTTTGTTAATTTTTTATAGATCTTATAATCAAAAATTATATCAGAATAACAAACAACAAGTGATTGGTTAATAATTTTTGATGCGCAAAATAAGCTATAAACCATATTTGTTGATGAAAATTTTTTATTTTCTACGAATTTAAAATTATTATTCATAAATTTCTTTTTTAATAGATGTGATTTATAACCTGTAATGATAATCTTTTTTTTAAATTTTTTATAAAATTTTAAATTATAGTCAATTATTGGTTTATTCTTTAGTTTTACAAGACATTTAGGAATTTTTTTTGTTTTTTTATTAAGTCTACTACCTCTACCTGATGCTAGTATTACAAGCTGCATAAAAATCCTTTATAATTTTAATGTCAATATTTTTGAATTGTTTGAATCGTTCAGGGTGCCATATAATTCCACCAACTTTTGATTTTATATTAATAAAAGCTTCTATTGTATCATCCTCAGCTTTAGCTAGAGTCTTTAAATAGGTTCCTTTTTTAGAAATAGTAATTCTATGAAAAGAGTTAACAATTCTATTTTTTCCATCAAAGGTTTTTATTTTATGCTTTTTAATATGTTTATTACTCTTTTTGAATCTACTTTTAAATTTTCTCGCAATGAAATGAGCTCCATGACAGATGCCAAATATAGGCAATTTATTCTTAATCGCATATTTATAAAAAAAATTATCAATTTTACCTCTTTCAACATCTTCTTTATTTTTTGAAAATAAAGTTATATTATTTCCACCAGTTAAAATAATTAAATTTGGCTTAATGTAAAATTGTTTACCAATTGCAATTTCGATTTTAGATAAAGTAAATATTTTTTTTAAGAAAAAAAAATAATTTTTTTCAAGAGAGTATTCTAGTTGATTTTTATATCTACAATAAACTTTAGGAATTATTAAAATATTCACTTTACTTTATTAAATCAATTTTGCTTGTTTCACAATCTAATCTTATAACTTTTGAATTAAGAATATTTTTAAATTTATTTTGACCAACCCCAATTGCAGCAGGTATCGATAATTCAGCGCATCTTATTGCCATATGTGAGTTTGCACCACCAAATTCAGTGATTAAACCAGCTATTTTTTGTGAAAAAATAAAATCATACCCCGGATCAGCACTTTTTATACAAATAATTTTATTTTTTAAATCAAACCTTTTATTATTAATGTTCTTCATAAAAAATGCTTTTGCCACTGACACAGAGTTACCAATAAAATTAATTTTTTTTTCATTTTCTAAAAAATTATATATATCTTTAGAAGAATAAATTATTTCAGGTAATTTAAAAGATATACTTTTATTAAATTCTTTTTTATTTATATTAATTTCTTTAATTAATAAATCCTTAATATTTTTAGTTGAAAGATTATAATATAAATCTAGGATTGTTTGTATATTAACATATGATAAATCCTTTATTTCTATCGAGTGTCTCTGACCAATTTCTTTTAAAATTTCAAAGATACCATCAATACTTTTAGTAAATACATATTTTGAATATTCTCTATTACTTATACTATTCTTTATAAAAAGAATTAATTCTTTGTAATTTATATTTAGCTTATTTTTTTTTAAAAAATGAGTAATTTTTTTAATTTGAATTTTATTTAACTTAAATTTTTTTAAATTATTTTTATTAATATTTGAATTCTTATTTTGTCCAAAATATTCATTGTATCCATCTTTATAGTTTTTTGATGTTATTTCGTAAGTATTTGGTCTTATATGACCATGCTTTTTTAAAAATTGCTGCTTATTAAGTTTATAAGCATCTATTTGAATTTCAGATGCTATTGTATCTATATTTTGTAAAAATATATCTTTATCATTTATTGAAAAAATTTTTTCTTCAACAAATGAATTTAAAATATCTATAGCGATAAAGCCACATCTGGCCAATCCAGCAAATGGGTAAGTACCAAATTTTTTACAATCTTCTATTAACCAATAAATTTTGTCTATTGAATACATATTTGATTTTAAAATTTGATTTTGTTTAATTTTAAGTTTTTCTATGTCATGAATATTTTTTACATATTGATTAAAAGCATTTTCATTAATTGTTTTAAGACTCTTTTTAATTTTATTTATCTCATTTCCTTTAAAACCAAATTTTTTTAATTTAGAAATTTTTTTATTTGTTGATGGTGTTAAACAAGTGAATAAAATTTCAAATTCTGTTTTATCATGTAGTTCAGGGTTTTTTCGGAATCTTAATAAATAATATTCGACAAGTTTTTTTGATAAAGTATCATTCAAATTTGATGGAATCCATGAATTAAAATCTACACGAACATCAATGTAAGGCATACCAAAAAAAGTAGTCATTAAATGGTTTGAACTTAAATCGCGAAATCCATAATCTTTTCTATGTAAAGACCAAACATGATCTGTAATTAATTCTTGATAAAGAGATAAAGCTAAAGGTTTTGGCTTTGTGCCAATAATCTCGGCGGGATTCCAGTCAGGCATAACACCAAAAGCAGTGCTTTTACCTAATAAATTATGATGTTCTTTCTGTAACTTTATTATTTTTTTTTTTAATCTTATTAAATTATCATTTACAAAACTTAACTTTATTGATCTTTTAATTTTTTTTACAATAGGTCTAACCTGAAATAGATATAAATTATTTGTTTTATCAATTGCAAATTCAATTTCTATAAATTCATTTTTAAATTTTATAATTAAGTTTTCTAAGAGTTTAATAATATTCTTAAAAATAGCGTATTTTTTATCTAATGATGATTTTCTAAGAGTTATAAAAGTCTTATAATTCTTTTTTCCAGAGGTTATACCAGATGTGTTATCTTCAAGCGAATAATTTATAGTAATATATGGTGAATATTCTTTTAAATCACATGATGTTGCAACACCAGACATTTTAATATTTGTAATATACTCTTGAATTAACAATTCATTGTTCTCACTTTGATATTTTTTATAAGATGCTATTACATTCAAAATTGCATCTTTAACTTCAATTATTTTTTTTGGATTAATATCTGCTACACTTATAAAGTTTCCTGCAAGAGAAGATTTTTTACTATCTTCAGATTTATTTGAAGATCTTATAATAATTTTATTATTATATTTTTTGCTAATAAAATCTAAAATTTTATTTTCATTATTTTGAAATTGTTTTACCGTGAAAACAAAACTTTTAGGAATTTTAACATTTGGTATATTTAAATTAATAATATTTTGTGCTTTTGAACTAAATATTCTTTTTTTCATTTTATCTTGACAGTTTTGATATTAAATCTTTAATTCTATCTTTTGATTTACCTATATAAAACATGTCTCTTTCTAATAAATTAATAGAATTATTAGTTTTTTTTGTAACATTTTCTATATTAGATATACTATTTATAATTTCATTTATATTTTCAACCACAATTCCAACTTTATTTCTATCTTTGAAGTAAGATAATTCATTATATTCGAGTTTTTTTATTAAATTTTCATTTTGAGAAAAAAATATTACGGGATGTTTTGTGAAAAAAGCGTAGGTATAAGCAGTACCTGACAAATCTGTTATCATACAAAATGATTTCATATAATTTTCAAAATAATCAACACTTTTGTCATAGTAAAATCTTTTAAAATTTTCAAATTTTTGCAAAATTTTTAAAGTATCAGGGTGATCTCTATTTGATGGGTGTGGACGATATATTATATCAAAATCTGTATTGGTAATTAATTTATCAATAAGAGTTTCTAAATAAATATGAAAAACTAGGTCTGGAAAAGCTAAAAAGTTAGTTGGTGCTATTATTATACTTTTTTTAATATTATTATTATATGTTTTTTTTTTTCTTTATTAAAAAGTCTAATTTTAAATATCCAGATTCCAATAATTCAGGCATCAATGTATTAGATTCTATATTATTTTTAATAAAAAAATTTTTAAACATTTTAATACTTTTCTTATTAGGTAAAAACAAATAATCATATTTAATGACACGGTCGAACAATTCTTTTTGTTTTCTATCGTTTACTAATGGAGTATCATATATATCGTGGTGCATATATATTTTAGTTGCATTTTTTGGAAACGCATCACAGATATTGCTACTCAGAAAGATATCAACTTTAAATATCCAACTTAATAAAAGACCGTGATTAATAAAAAAATATTTTTTTTCATTTACTTTATTGTTTTGATGACCGTAGATAATAAGATAATTTTTTCCAAATTCATTAAACAAATCTTCTAAATAATCCTTATGATTTAAGGTAAGTGACTTAGTAGGATGATAAATAAAAATTATTTTATTACTTTTATTAAAAAGTTTAAATTTGAAAATCATTATGTTTATTTTTAAAACATTAATAACACTAACAATTATTTTTAAATTAAACTTCATTAAAAATAAAATAACTTACAATTATTTTTTTTCCATAAAATAAAAAAATTTTTCACATTTGTTTGGTTAATCTATTGATAATATGCATCTGATGATACTATCCATTTAAATAAAGTTGTTTTTAATTATCTTTACCAAATTTTACATAAACTAACTTAAGGCTAAATCTAGTCTATTATTATTAAGATTTGCTTTAATTTTTCTGTGATCTTAAATGTTGATTTAGTAAGTGTTTAAGTTATAACCTTTTTACGTCGGGGCGTAGCGCAGCCTGGTAGCGCATCTGGTTTGGGACCAGAGGGTCGCAGGTTCAAATCCTGCCGCCCCGACCATTATATGAAAAAAGCTAAGATATATTCTCCAAGTAAAACAGCAATGCAGTCAGGCATGGCAAAATCTAATAAATGGATAATTGAATTTAATACAAAGAATTCATCAATAAGCCCATTAATGGGCTGGGAAAGTTCAGATGATACATTGTCTGAACTAAATTTAGAATTTTCAAGTAAAGATTTAGCAATAGATTATGCAAAAAAAAATAAAATTGATTTTGAACTTATAGAACCTAAAAAAAGAAAAATTCTCAAAAAATCATATGCAGACAATTTTTTAAAATAAATTATGTTTAGATTTTTTAAAATAAAAAAATGGTTAATATGGTCCTGGTTAGGCTCATCTATAATTTTATTATCATTGTGGGTTCAAGTTAAAATTGATGTAAAAATTAATGAATGGTTTGGTGTTTTTTATGATATGATTCAAAAAGCTCTTGCAGCTCCTAATGCAATAACTATAGCTGAATATTGGTCTAGTTTAGCTTCCTTTATAACTCTTGCCGGTATGTATATTGCTTTATATGTAGCTATTAGTTTTTTTACAGCTCATTATTTGTTTAGATGGAGAACTGCAATGGTTGAGTGGTACCATAGTGTGTATGATGAAGCTGGAAAAATTGAAGGAGCATCACAGAGAGTTCAAGAAGACACTATTAAATTTACACGTATAATGGAAAGTCTTGGTACAAGTTTTATTGAGTCAGTAATGGTTTTAATTCAATTCGTTCCAATTCTTTTAGGTCTATCAATCGGTATTCCAATATTCTTTTTTGGTGATTGGCAATATGGATTGATCACAGGTGCATTACTTTGGACTTTAGGTGGCACTATATTTTTAATTGGTCTTGGTTGGGTGCTTAGATTAGTTGGTGTAGAATATGACTTACAAAAAAAAGAAGCAGCTTACAGAAAGATATTAGTAATAGCAGAAGATGATGGTAACGTTAGACCAAAAACAATAAATGAATTATTTTCTGATGTTCGTTCAATACATTTTTTAAGTTATATACGTTATTTATATTTTAATGTTGGGAGAATGGCTTATTTACAAGCAAATGTGCTTTCAGCATATGTTTTTTTAGCACCAGCAATTGTTGCGGGAGTTGTTACTCTTGGTGTTATGCAACAAATAATAAGAGCTTTTGGACGAGTTGAAGGTTCAATGCAATATCTTTTAAAAGCGTGGCCAACGATAATCGAACTTGCAAGTGTATATAAGCGTTTAAGAGAATTTGAGTCTAAGATTAATGAAGATAAATTAATTGATGAAAAAATTTAATGGCTATTGATAAGAAATTTATAGATCTATTTATTAATGTTTCATCAAAAGCAGCTTTAGCTTCTTCATATTTAGTTGGAAAAAAAGATAAAATAGCTGCAGATCAGGCTGCTGTAGACTCAATGCGATCTGAACTAAATAATATTGATATGACAGGTGAAGTTGTTATTGGCGAAGGATCATTAGATGAAGCTCCAATGTTATATACTGGTGAATTACTTGGAACTAAAAAAGGTCCAAATTTTGATATAGCTGTTGACCCTCTAGAAGGAACAAATTTTGTAGCAAATAATTTACCAGGGGCAATATCAGTTATAGCAATTGCAGAAAAAGGAAACCTTTTTAACGCACCAGAAACTTATATGGAAAAAATTGCTACTGGTAAAATCGAAAAAGGTTTAATTGATTTAGACTATTCACTTGAAAAAAATATTAAAAATTTATCTGAATACAAAAATAAGAATATTAATGAAATTACAGCGTGTATTTTAGATAGACCAAGACATAAGGAAATTATTAATAAACTTAAACATTTAAAGGTAAAAATTAAGTTAATCACTGATGGAGATGTACTTGGAGCCTTGTATGTATCTGATTCTAAATATAAGGTTGATATTTTTTTAGGTATAGGAGGCGGACCTGAAGGTGTTTTAGCTGCATCTGCACTTGACACTTATAATTGTCATTTTCAAGGACGATTTATTTTTAAATCCAATGAAGAAATTAGTGAAGCCAAAAAAATGGGAATAACAGATTTAAATAAAAAATATGAATTAAATGAAATCATAAAAGGTGACACTATATTTTGTGCTTCTGGAATAACTAAAAGTGAAGTGTTAAATGGGATAAAAATTAATAAAAATAGTTTTACATCACAAACACTTGTAACTCATAAAAGTTTAGGGTTTAGTCAAATTATAAATAAAACAACCTCCCTAGAAGAATGATTTCCATCACTGGTAAAAAGTGGAAACAAAAAAAAATAAATAAAAATTCTTTAGAAAAAATAAAACAAGATCATAATTTTTCTGAAACTTTATCCAAATTACTTATTTCAAGAAATTTTGATGAAAATGAGATATTTTCAATAAAAAACAAATTAAATCCAACTAATGTTTTTTTTAAGAATAATGATTTTGTTAAATCAATAAATCTTGTTCTAAAATTTATTAAAAATAAGGAAAAAATATGTATTTTAGGTGATTACGATGTCGATGGTTCAGCAGCTACTTCTTTATTTGTAAGATTTTTTGAAAGTATAAATCAACCTTTTTTCACTTATATACCAGATAGAGAAAAAGATGGATATGGTGCAAGTAAAAAATTGTTTAAAAAATTAATTAATAAAAAACCAAAATTAATAATTATGGTTGATTGTGGTTCTACATCATATGAAGCAATAGATTACCTTAACCAAAATAATATTAAATCATTAATTATAGATCATCACGAAATAAATAAACCTTTTCCTAAAGCAAATATGATCATTAATCCAAAAAAAAATAATGGTTATATTGAATATGAATACTTGTGTGCAACAACTTTAGTATATTTTTTTTTAGATTTATTATCGCAAAAAATTAAAACAAAGATTAAAATATCTGATTATATGGTCTATGCTTTATTAGCAACAGTATGTGATGTTATGCCGTTAAGAAAATTAAATCGATTAATTGCTTTAGATGTAATTCAAAATTTTGATTTCAATAAAAATTTAGTTTTCAATAGATTGTTTAATTTAAATAATAAAAAAAATAAACTTAATATTAATGATTTGGGCTTTCTAATTGGACCAATTTTAAATTCAGGTGGTAGATTAGGTAAATCAAATTATGCATCAGAATTATTATCATCAAATGATTTAAAAATAATTGATATTAGATCTAATGATTTAATTAAATTAAATAACAAAAGAAAAATGATTGAAACATTAATACTAAACGAAATAGATTTTAAAAAAATCGAAAAAGATAAAAAAGATATTATTTTTTATTATAATCCAAATATAAATGAAGGCTTACTAGGAATAATTGCTGCTAGGTTGAAAGATCATTTTAATAGACCTTCTATAGTAATAACAAATTCAAATGATATTCTAAAAGGCTCTGCTAGATCAGTCGATAATTATAATATTGGTCGTCTTATTAAAAAAACTTTTGATTTAAAAATTATTATAGGAGGAGGAGGACACAATATGGCAGCAGGTTTTTCACTTAAAAAGAATAATTTAATAAATCTAGAGAATTATGTGTTAAAAGATTTTTCTAAGCATAAAAAATTATCTATTGATACATTTACCTATGATGAGGAGGTTTCATCAATAGCTTTTAATAAAGATTTTTTTAATGATATAAAACAGATAGAACCATTTGGAAATGGAAATCCAGAGCCAACATTTTTATTTAAAAATTTAAAAATCATTAAAACTACTATTTTAAATAAAAGACATGTATCTGCTATTCTTAAATCAAATATTGGATTTACTATTAACTCCATATCCTTCAATTCTTTCAATAATGAAATTGGAGAATTTATACTTAACTATAAAAATAATTTAAATGTAATAGGACAAATTAATGAAAATTTTTGGAATAACAAAAATACACTCCAATTAACGATAAGAGATATAATCTTATAGATTAATTAAACTTGATAAATAACTCCATTTAAAATAAAAGATCACAACATGGTCCCTTCGTCTATCGGTTAGGACAGCTGGTTTTCATCCTGCAAAGGGGGGTTCGATTCCCCCAGGGACCGCCAT
>MDSV01059182.1_pt1 | contig 19672 bp, 32 predicted proteins | sample 810851 | NCBI WGS metagenome assembly MDSV01 (sample SAMN05326640, study PRJNA326480) | marine metagenome | isolation source: seawater | place: Atlantic Ocean: North East | collected 2012 | reverse complement strand
TTAACTCGTTTACCGTCCATCTCAGCATAGACCGGATAGTTACCATCTCCGTAATATGTTCCGGTTGCTACACCAAGTTCAATTTCCCCTGCGCCTTGTCCTATCGTGACATCACAAATGTCTAAATAGAGTTGGTTCAGTTTCTTATCATCAGTGTTGTTGTCTGCTAAGACGTAACATGGGTCAATTAACATTATCTGACCGCTGTCCACTGGGCAATGCCCGATTAGTGTTTCTGCCATATACCCTCCTAAGGTATTTGTTGTTTAGGGAGAGTGGGTATGTCCCACCCTCCCTAAGATTTAGTATCTTACTATCTCGTGTGTCGCAATAACGAATTTCCGAGTAAGTTCACCATTCTTCTTAATGAAGTTGGCAGTTTTGCCAAGCGAACCGAGAGCAGTAAAGTTTGCTAGAACTTCTGTGAAGTTTAAGCCTTCGTAGTAATAGATCGCTGGTCCCCAGTGAACTGATACTTCGTTGCTACGTTCTTCAAGACGAATACCATCAACATGTGTTGAGTGTCCGTGATTAAATAACCAAACTCCGCTTTCATCGGTTTGTAAGGTAATGGAACCACTTTCGGTTTCCATTACTTTGGTTGATAGGTTTTGCATTTATTCTCCTCTTGTAGGTTGGTAAGAACCATCTTAGCACACTCTTTGTGGCTTGTCAAGTCTTACCTAAGGTTTATCTGTGGGCTACTTGCTCACTAGAAACAAGTATAACATAGGGGTGTGACATTACTTATGCCACCTCCCTACTCTCTCGCCAGAAGTGAAGTCTATCATAGACCACTTTCAGCTTCGCCCTAGCATCAGCCTCGTTCATGTCTGCCAACACTAGACCATTCTCCGTGCAACCGTACACGTTCTCACCTCTGTAAGCGATTAGGCTACTGTTGCGGAGGTAATACATTGTCCACCCTAGTCGTTGCTCCATGACCGCTCTAGCGTGGTTAGGAACGATGCCAGTGTCTATGAGTCGCCCCATGACTTCTTGAGTGGCTAACGCTCGCCCTGCCATTGAGAGTATCTGCAAGACAGGGAGCATAAGGTCATGGTCTCTTAGGTAGTCATCGTTACCAGTACGCTTAGCGTATCGTGAAAACTTGAAGTCGTCAGCATTGAACGTGTATGGTCCATCGTGTAGTTGGACATCAGCATCGTAGTTGTCTGCTGGTACTAGGTCGTTGCCATAGAGATCATTGTAGACCACATAGTCGTGGTTATCTTCAAGTATCACTGACTTACGGATCATCGTTTCGATTCGTGTGCCACCTTCTACGCTGAAGCATGATGGGCATTCATCTCCATCAGACCACGCTGTTGGTAGGTCTAGGAAACATGAATTGCATCTATAGGTTGTCATAAGGTTCTCCCTCGCTGGTTGATAGAACCATCTTACCATATAGGTGTGACATTGTCAAGTCAATCTTTTATGGTAATGACTTGACAAGACACAATCCATGTGTTATACTCTTTTCTAGTGAGGCGATGAGGTGGATAAAGACGACGGTCTCCACGACACAGATCCCAGTGCGGAGGACAATGCTAGTGACGGCTAGGGTCCAAAGATACAGGGAGTGTCACTCACTACGAAAGGATATATCAACATAGTGGTCTAGTAGGACCGAGACGAAAGTCGGGAAGCCCACGATAAGGGGAGGGAAACCTCCCACCACTATAGAAAAAGCCACTCTCGCAAGGGGGTGGCTTTTTTCTGTGTCTTTTTGTCTACAGCCCCGCTAATAAAAAACATACCGGGACTCCAACAAAATAAAACCACCCTCTAAAGGGTGGCTTCACTTCGCTAGACTGTTACGCTTCCGCTGTTGCTTGTTCGTCGCAGTCGTTGCATATGTCCCCGAAGCCCTTGTCGGCGCTTTTAGGGAAAAGTGGAAAAAGTATGCCGTTTCCACTGTTACCGCATGTGTTACACGTTGGTATCATTTAGTGCTCCTTGTTTAGTTGTTAAGTAAGCAGTTTTTATCTTATCACTTGCTTAGGTGATTAACCAGACACTGGATTTTTGCCTAGCCACCAGAATCCTGTTCTGATGTAGTTTCAGAGTTTCCTCTGCCCCCAGTAGGGTTCTGTGGGGTTTCCCCCTCATTAGAAATAAGTATAGCACGAGGGTGTGACATTGTCAAGTCTTACCTAAAGTTTTTGTAATGCCTTGACAAATGCTATAGTGTGTGTTATACTCATATTAAATCACTCGGCATGGGTGAACGAGAGAACTCGGTGGTAATAAAGCAGGAGTGGCTCGTTGCAATAAGACAGCCGTACAGAGAGTCTGCAGACTCAAAGACTCGGTAAAACATGTGGGTTGCCCAGTTGGAACATTCTCTATCGGCAACGATAGGGGCGCTGGGGGATAAGACCTAGACAAACAGGCGTAGATAGGTAGACATAATGATCTGTGTCCAGTACCAAAACTGCGTTGCTAGGTTGAATGAGGTTCAAGTCCTCACGACTCGCTAAACAACGATCGCCTTCGGGCTTGACACGATCGTGATCGTATGCTATACTGGCTCTGTAAGCAACTATAGGAGTAAAATGGATTATTTACTGTTTTTCGGACCACCGATCCTGTTTTTAGGATTCTATGCGATGATACTTCGCAAAGTGGTCTAAAACACAAGGCGCTCCCCTCACGGGGGGCGTTCTTTTTTGCCCTTTTTCACAGCCCCGCATATTGTTTTACCATTATAACACAACAGTCCCGAAAAAGCAACCAAAAACGAAAAAAGTCCCGAAAATCTTTAAAAGCTACGGGGCTTCTGTCTTCTTCCCGTTCAAAACACCGGGGCTTTTGCAAAAAAGTCAAAAAAATAACCCCTTTGTTAGAGGGGGTATCTTTCTTTTCTTCAGTTTTGTCCTTCAACACTCAATGGTGTCCCTATGGCGTACCTAATTCAGAAACACGGAACACTAGAGTGCCGTCATCTCCTTCTTCCATCCAGTCGGAACGATCATCGTCAAGAATGACTGCTTTAGCGCCATCCCATCGGACTATCTCGCCTGTTATGTCTTGGTCAAGGACTTTAACCCTATCTCCTGTCTTTAACATTACCAGTTTCCTTTCCGACACGCTTTCCGTGAGGCTTCTTTACGCCTGTCAGCAAATACTGACGCACGTTGCCTGCGCCCTTCACGCATCGCTTGGACTTTCTCGTCTCTCTGCATTTTACGCAAAGCCTTTGACGAATCAAAGTCTACGTTGATTGTTAGTTTTGTTTTGTTCTTGCTCATAAGACCAGTATAGCACACAACTGTGACACTGTCAAGTCTTATCTAAGATTATTACCACTTTCTCCAACTCTGACCCCATCTAGGAGACGTAGAGCGTAGGTAAAGTGCCAATTCAGGGTACTTTTCTTCAATAGTGCTTGGGAAGTACACATGGACCATTAAGTCTAGTGTCCTAATAAAGCGACATGGGGAACCGAACCAAAACCTGCTACGAGGCTTCATTTCGTTCTTAATGTAAGCATGTATTCTCCTATGGTCTATGTCCCAGAAGTCTATACCGACTCTGTCTGCGACCATTCGTAAGCCTATTGCGTAGTTGTTCATGCGACCAGTATAACACAGATAAGATTATCTGTCAAGGCGTTATTGTAAAACCACTCCATGCCACCCAAGTTTGTTACCATCTGCATCAATGACTTCTACGTTTACTTCTTCCCACCAAAGGTCAGGGTGAACGTCTATGTCCTCACAATAGTCTAACGCTTCTTGTGGGGTATCAGCATGGTCAGACAAATCTATCTCTACTGTCTGCGTCCTAGTTATTGTCGCTGTTAAGTTCATTTAACTTCGTAGTAATGGATCGCTTCGTCTACGGTTAGACCGCTTCCATCTGTTTTCGCTTTCGCCATGTTCCGCTCTATACTTTCAGCTTTCTCAGCCCTTATGCGTGCTAAAGCGCTTTGCTTGTCAGCCTCTAAATCAGCCCATTGCTGATCTAATTGCTCTTTTGTTCCATAACCAAATGACATTATATGCCTCCATTTATAATTGCGCCACCGAAATAGGCGACTGTGAATGTAACTGCGAATAGTATCACAGAAACGAATATACGTCTGTTGCGATATGGTGATGTCATTGTGACCATGTTCTCGCAAGCCCTGTGTAGTTGATTATCCACTTATCCTGTGGCATCAGACTACTGTTAAACGACTCAAGTGCTTCCATAACTCCACACTCGCTACAAACGTCTGTTGTATTGTCCGTGCGACTTAAAGCAGGGTAATCTTCCCTATAGTCTCCGCATCGTGGACAAACGAAAGGTTTAGGACTCATTACAAGCCCTCCATGAAGTCTAGCGCTAATGGGTGAACCTCTATTTCCTCTATCTCGGATAGAAGAAGTGATGTTAAGTCCATAGCATCTTCTTTGCTTGTGGTCATGGATTGAAGTAACGTCACTGATGCTGACATGTACATAGTTACCGCTATTTCACGGAACTCGTCATTGTCTAGGTCTAAGCCATCTTCTGACGCAGACGCTAACATGCTGTCAGCGATCTCGTTAATGTAAGAGATGCCGGAGCGCATTAGGAGCGCCCTGTCCTCTAATGAAAGGAACTCTGCATCTTCTCTTGTGATTGGTTCTGACATTTTGTCTCCTCTTGTTGTTAGAAACCAGTATAACACAGATAAACTTATCTGTCAAGTCTTTACTTAGAAGTGTGCCTCTACGTCAGAGAAACTATCTAACCACTTCTCTTTTTGAATTTCAATAAGTTCGTAGTAGTTCTCTCCGTCATAAAACCGTTCTGATTCTTCTTGAGTCGCATCTTCAGGAGGCTGTGGCAGGTCGTCGCTTTCCGACCCTATCACGTCACCGTCTTTGTATGCGTCTACTCCATGAAAGCACATTCCGTGTTCTTCGTAGTAGATAGTGAACGTTAGTGTAGGGAACATCTCGGATACAGGAACCCAGAATGTGTCCATTAACGGACCCCATGCTGTGTCGTATGTGAAGAAACGTGTAGAGTTATCTCCATCTACGTTGTCGCCACCTGTCCATTGGACCTCACAACTACCCCATTTAGTTCCGTAGTGGTAGTTAGCCCAGTCGTACCAGTTATAGAAGCCTGTCTCTGCTTTAGCCTTTTCAGCCTTTTCTATGAGGTCGTAATGTTCTTTCTTACGTTCCTCGTAGAGTTCTGGAGTCCAAAACGTGTTGGAGTCATCTTCAACCAGTTTAGTGAATTGACCTTCTTCGTCAAACTCGCCTGTGGGTACTGGTGAACGTGTGCCTTCTAAAACTTTAGGCATAGGCTTAAGTTTACCTGTAATATCTAATACAGTTTCCATTTTGCCGTATCTGTTCTCTGTCTCTCCATCGTGGATAGCATCATAGAACGCTTGTACGTCATCTGTTGGACCGTAAACGGTCAGTTGATTCTCACACCAATTTGGCATATTTGTCTCCTTCTGTTAGTGCCAGTATAGCACAGATTATTTAGTTTGTCAAACCTTATTTGGATTGTAACGTTCTTGTGGTACGCTCATCTTTACAGATTCAGCCACACAAACCTTACCTAAATCTTCCACGCCACTCATGTGGACTCCGTAGGTGAAGGCACGCTCCTTAGCGTCATCAGCGTTATCCGCTAAGACCCTAACCTTGTAACGTTGCATTTTGGATACCGTTATGTCGTAGTATTTACCGCTCATTATATGAGTCTCCCTAATGTTACCATTGCGTCGCCTATGTTGAGTTCTTCTAGTTCTTCCCAGCCAGACACGATGTATGACGCATCTGTGCAAAACCTACGCAGTTCTGTCAGTTCTTCTGACCAGTCGTCTCCGTACTGTTCGTTTTCTTCTAGGAAGTTTATCACCTTACCTAAGACTCCCCCGAAGGCATAGCCTTCAGGTGGAGTATGGTCAGGTGGAGTGATTGTGTACCCTTCAGGTGCTTTCACTATGCCTCCACCTTTTCGCCTCGCCATATAACATGGGTGCGTGTTTGAATGTCCCACTTGCTATCTAGTTGAAAGTTCTTCTTAACAAAGTTTCCTAACTTTCCGAAAGAGAAACCAGTTACTATGAACATTGCTAGAAGGTCACCGAATGAAATATCTTCGTCAGTGCTGTATGTGTAGATGAACTCTCCCCAGATAATGTCTACTCCCACTTTAGAAGTGATTGGACTCTGATGAAGTGTTATGTTCTTTATGCGTGAAGTAGTGTTGTCTCCACTATGGATTGAGATGTAGCGACCATCGTCAGAGAGTGTGACAGATACGTTTCCGTCATAACCTTCTCTTTTGAAAGTTCCGCTTTGAAAGTCATCAAATAATTTCATTATTGCTCCTCGTTGTTGTTAGAAACAAGTATAGCATACTTTGTTATACTTGTCAAGTCTTATCTAAAGTTTCCTTATGACTTGTTAAAAACCATTATAGCATAAGGGTGTGACATTAAAGAACTCTGGTCGTTCCTCGTCTTGCTTTAACGAACTCGTCAGCAAGCACTGTCACTACTTCACTAAGTGAATCTATGTAAAGTTTGACATAGTTATCATCATAGCACTCCATGACGAAACCATCGTCACGCCTAGTGCCAGCCTTACGCTTTAATTGGACAGACACGTTAGTTCCTGCTTTAAGGATACGTTGTCCTTCACGCCTAATCTCTGAGATGACTAACCTTTGTCTAGGGCTAGCCCACTCCTTAGATTGAGTACACCTACGAGCAAGATGCTCTGTTGCTTCCTCTAAAGTCGCCCAGCGTTTCTCGCCCCTACGATTCTCTAGCGGACCCCAGTCGGGGTCGTGCGAACACGACTTGCCTTCACAGTGACCAAAGGTTATTTTGTATTTGACTTTACCTGCTGTGATTTCCTCCAGTAAAGAGCAATGACCACAGCAATGGTTTTTGTTGGGTTTTTTGGTTTTCTTCATAGATACCATCATAGCACACTTTCTTTACCCTGTCAAGTCTTACCTAATCTTTGCGCCCGACTTGACAACGTCACACCACTATGCTATACTGGGTTTCAACAAGGAGAAGAAGTAATGCAAAACCACATAGGTTACATCGTGTTAGATGAACAAGATGAAAACTTTTTTTATCTCGCAGACTCACTTGAACAAGTTGAGGAGCAAGTAAAATGGCTAAGAGCCACTGACCAAGAACCCATCGTTTACGAAATGGGTTCTCCAGTCACAATCTAAGAACACTCCCTAAGCACGGAGTAAAACTGCTTAAAAAAAGAGAGTGAGGGTAGTAGAGTCCCGTTTTTTCAAGAGGGTAACAGTCCCGGAGCTGAAAAACAATAGCGGGGCTGAGGAAAAATCGCTTCTATCTCTTACTGGCTCTAAAAAGAAAAAGAGAGTACGCAAGAACACTCAATGGTGTCCCTACGTACTCTCTCTGGAGGATTAAGAGGGAAAATACGCTCTGTTCTTGAAAAGCCTACGCCTGCAGGCTATCAGTTCCTCCAACTTTCGTTGGAGCATTCTCCAAAGCAACTCATTCTAGTGTAACCCTTTCCCGTCTAGCGATAAAGCATTTTACCATCATACCCTCGCTTTCTTTGGACTTAATCCCATCGGCAATGAGTCCGATGTTTGTGGTGGAGTCCGGCATTCCAGCCCTATCCCTTACCGTCTGCATTATTAACTCGTATTCCATAAAGGACCAGAGTTAGTGGCACTGACCACAAAACACATTATAGCACACAGTCTAACCCTTGTCAAGTTTATTAGTGCTTGACATTACCTAAGGTGTGTGGTATAGTGGTCCTATGAAAACAATAGACACACCTTACCTTTGCGACCACTGTGGCATAGCCAATGTGGACCCAGAGACAGCAATCTATGTAGATGATGGAACAAGTAAGATATGCATTCCATGCTACCGAGTACACGAAAAGACATACCCTCGTCAAAGAGGCGTATCCTACCACTAGGAAGAAAATCTTAACTAAGACTTGACAAGCCACCTAAGGTGTGCTATAGTTTAGTCAGTGGGGAAAACCCCACCTTAACAATAGGAGCAAAATATGCCAATGTACGATTCATCGGACAAAGTAGAAGCAGGAACCAGTGTCATTGACTCTGCGTTAGATGCTGATGCCCTATTTGTGCCAGAACAAGCACCTCTGACATTACCTGACGGTACAGTACCAGAGGCTAAAGGTTCTCCACAATTTAGGACCATCTACAGAACCAAAGCAGACGGTTCACAGGTACTACTTAATCCGGCAGTATCACAAACCTACCATGCAGACTCATATAAAGTACTGTATGATACGGCTGACTCAATGTTCCCAGATTCATGCGTAGACTTCAAACTACTCGGCAATGGCGAGAAAGTAATGTTTACCCAAGAACTTGGTGAATCAAAGGACTTAGGTGGAGGAGATACTGTAACAAGTCATCTCATGTACACTGGGTCACTTGATAGCACATGGGCTACAGCCATATACGGATTCGCTTTCCGACCAATGTGTTCTAACCAAATCCCTATGGGTTTGTTACAACTAAGTCAAAAGCGTACCAAAAATCACGACGCTATGCTATTCAGTAAAGCGTTAGTTCTAGCACAATCGGCATCAGTCTTTGATACCTTTACGTCAAATGCACAATATATGAGAGGCATAACTCTCAACCAAATTGACTACAGGCGTGTCCGTGACCAGATTCTACCTACGCTAGATGAGGAAGCAAGTGGTAAAGCAGTTTCATTCGCTGATAAACGAATTGAAGCCATTGACTACTTCTACCAAGAAGAAGCAGATAGAGTCGGCGAAAACGCTTGGGCGCTATTTAACGCTTTCCAATCCTATGAGTTCCATACTGCTACCAAAGAAAAAGCGGAAAAGCAGATAGATGTTCTCCGTAAGCCGGAGAGAAATCAATCTCTTACCGAATCCTTCAAAGAGGTAGTGTTAGCAGGAGGGTTAGTATAGGAATTAGCTGGTGGGGTAGAAACCCTACCTCACCAGCAAATAATTCAGATAAAGACTTGACAAGCATTAAAGTATGTGCTAAACTGGGTCTTAACAAGTTGAGCAAGTCGCTTAACTAAAGCAACTAAACAAGAGGAGTTTAGATGAGTACCGAAAGCAACTGCTGGGATACATTCAACAGCATACTAGATGCCGGAATAGACAGGGTAATTCTGTTTGGACCTCCGGGCACTGGTAAAACATATACCGCTATGCACGCCCACCAACCTGAAGGTGGCAAGGCATACCGACTAACCTGCACGGACGACATGACCAACATGGACGTTACTGGTGGGTTCCTACCTTCCGCAGATGGAGGATTCTCCTATGTAGAAGGTTCCGCTATTAAAGCATGGGCAGGGCATAGACTTGTCATTGACGAAATTGACAAGGCTGGTGGCGACGTATTCGCTACCCTGCTTAACATGACTGACTCTGATGGGTCGGCAACATGGGAACACCCCATCACAGGTGATGTTCATACCCCACAAGATGGATTCAGAGTCATCATGACTACTAACGTAGAACATGTTGAGGAACTACCTACTGCACTAGTAGACAGGTTCCCAGTGAGACTACGCATTGACCGTCCACACCCAGAAGCACTAGAGACTCTACCAGTCCATTGGAGAGAGTACGCTTCTCGTATGGCTGACGCTGGTAGTGAGCGCATGTCATTGCGACTATTTCAATCCCTTAACCAACTCTCTCGTAAACTTGGAGAGCAGGAAGCATCTAAGGTGATTCTTGGAGAGAGGGCTAACGCTTTCTTGGAAGCAATCAAAATAGACACCTTCCGAGCGGAGGGCTAAAGTCAAAAAAACGGAGGAATTGGTTACTCCTCCGTACCGCTAAGGGGAGGGTAGAGTGGTTGCCTACCCTCCCCCATTTCTTAGGTAAGACTTGACAAGCAACCAAATCTATGCTATATTGGTATTACTGAACAAGAGGAGAAAAAATGTCAGTAGAACAACAAATAAAAGAAACAACAATTAGAAACAGACCAATGCCGGAACTGTTCTCTCGTAACGACATCAGAAACTCTGGTGGTTGGGACGTAGGTCATGCTCCAGCAGTAAGAGGGGAACCATTCATTACCGTATCTGGTCGTGTTATGCGAGTACCCTTAGACGATTCTGAATTGTCACAAGCAATTAGGGCGCATGAACAAATCCACGTTAAGATTAGCCCACAAGACCTTACACCATACATTACAGAACTCACTCCAGAGATGGCTATTCGCTCGGCAGAAGAAGCCAGAGTAAACTTCATCGCTAATGAACTAGGCTTCCCTATGAAGTCTATGGTCACTGGTGGAGACAAGCATGACGGTAAAGTCATTGCTGGAGCAGAGGACTGGGCATCAGCGGTATACGCTGTCGGTGCTTCCTGCTTCACTGGTGGGCTTACTCCACTAATCTCTGGAGTACGAAGTGTTAATCCTGACTGGGCATCAGCGCTCCGTGATCTTGCTAAAGAAGTCAAGAAGTTTATGAAGTCACAAGTGCGTGAAATCAAAAAGCGCAAGTGGGGAGTAAACTCAACCTCTACACAAGACGCATTAAAAGTCATGGGCAGTACAGCACTAAACGAGTTCTACGATGGAAACAACTATGTTCAGATGGATACCATCGTAGGTATGAACCATACTATCGCTCTGGCTATGCTACTTCAAGCAGTAGCAGAGATGCCTCCTCCTACCGGCTACGATGAACAAGAAGATTCTGGTGAAGCCGGAGAAGGCGAAGAAGGCGAACTAGAGGGTCAAGAAGAACTCGCTGGTGGAGCATCAGACGAGAACGGTGACGGCGCAGAACAGGGTGAGAACTCTGGTGAAGCACTGAAGGGTGACGGTAAAGCAGAAGGCGACCCATCAGACTTAGAAGATGAGACACAAGAAGTGGACAGAGACTCTATCCAACAAACAGCAAAGAACATCTTAAAAGACAAGGTACACGAACACGGTGGGCAAGCAAAATGGCAACCAGTTAAAATTGGACCTACCTCTCGCTCACTTACCGTACAAGGCGCTATAGGTAAGCGTAGAGTTCCTGCCAACATGGGCAAGAACCCACGACGCATGCACAGGTTCCTTACGGACCCAGATAGAAGAATCTTTGACAAATACGTCAAGGCATCAGGTGGAGTCGTCATCATTGACATGTCTGGTTCTATGAGTCTTTCAAAAGATCAGGTAAAAGATATGATGCTTGCAAGTAAAGGCTGTCTCATAATCGGATACTCTGGAGGACGAGAAGATCGCCCTAACACATGGATACTCGGAGACAAGGGAAAGATCGTAGACGATATTCCAAGAGTGAACGGTGGAAACTTGTGTGACCTATCAGTAGCAGAATACGCTATTGAAAAGCGACAGAACGTTAAAGCGCCAGTGATCTGGATAACAGACGGAATGTGCTACAAGGAAGGCTATCATGGTCAAGGGTGGACGGACGAACTAGAATGTGCCAAGTTCGCTCTCAAGCACAAGATACACATGGAGTACGAACCAGAAGGTGCTATTGAGTACCTCAAGGGGCTACAGCGAGGCGATAAGCCGAATCCAAGAATCTTGGAACGATGGAGAGAAATGTTTACGCTCCATCTCGCAAGATAAGGAACGAGATAGTGGCAGGCGGTGAACTCCTCTCACCCCTGCCACTACTCAACCCCCCAATAACGGACTTGACCGCTATACATATTATAGGGTAGAATAAAGAAAGGAGGGTAGCAAATCTTGTCTGAAATAAACTTGTTTGGAGATGTACAGCCACATATGAACGGTGTGACTGCGTCAGAGATAGAAGAACTGTTCTACTATTGGATAGAAGTGTTTGAGAAGAACGCTAACACCATCTTAGATGAAGCCAGAAGCAAGAAGATATCTATAGCCATTAAGAACTACGGCATGGAGACTTGTAAGCAGGCTATTAAAGGTTGCTCGCTATCCTCATGGCATAAAGGTCATAACCCTAACAACAAAAAGTACCACGACCTAACACTAATCTTTCGTAACGCAGAAAAAGTAGAGCAGTTTTTAGAAACTTACAACGAGGAAACAAAAGCTAAACAGGAGATGGAAGAATGGCTACAGAAGTAAAGAAAAGTTCAGGTGACACATACGAACCACCTAACAAAGTCTTAGAAGAACTAGGACAACACAAGCGGACCCTAACAGAGGAAGCATTAGAGGAACTAAACCCTGAAGCACTCTTTATGGATGGCTTAGACAGCGCCATACTCGGCATAGGCGGGCAGTTCGGGGCGCAACTCGTAGTGTACAGTGAGTCTGCCATCATAGAGTCGCTCATGTTTGAGCAGGGCATGTCACACCTAGAAGCCAACGAATACTTTGCCTACAATATAGAAGGCGCATACGTTGGAGAGAACACACCCATAATCATACGAGACATGAACGAACTACACAGAGCATACGGAGTCTAACCCCTATGCCTAGCCCGTCCGGACACCGCAAGAAGCGCAGAACTCCATGGACCCAACAAGTTCGGGAGTTTCTTTATCGTATGCACATTGCGACCATGCTTGACCGCAAGGTCCAATTAGACGATCACCAACGCCGTCAACGTAATCACGAAGAACGTCGGCAACAGTAGGTACAGGAGCCACAGGCGCTACTCTAGGAAGTTCAATGGTGTCCCTAGCGTACTCCCTAGCGGCTAACGCAATCAATTCGGAGGTAGATATGCCAAGTTTATCAGCGGCTTTCTTACACAACTCTTTAACACCGATCGGCAACGAAATGTGCACCCGTACGACCTTGTTCTTGTCATCCATAACTAATCTAAATCGTCTAGGGACTCTTTACCGGCTTCCTTTAACGCCATCATCAATAGGAGTTCAGTCATAGATATGTCATACCCTTTAGAAATCTCAAGTAAAAGATTCTTCAACTTTGGGGATACACGGAAACTCATGCCGACAAAGTCTTGTGCTTCATCAGCCCGTTTCGGCGGTCTTCCCGTTTTGTTAAAGTTTGCAAAATCACGCACTTTTTATCTTCTCCAGCTGCGCCGGGGAGCGGCACAAAAAGTAAAAAACTATACCCTTTTATATAAACTTAGTATATAGCTGCCCAGCTTAGGACGCAACAGGTGTGACACCAATCACCGAATTCTTACGCTAAAACAGTCAATGGTGTCCCTAAACTAAAAGATTGATGTACAAAATAACAAAAACCAAAGATCTCTATAAACCACGAAGACAAGCCACAAAAGGAGGCGAAATGAAAAGGTTAATTAAGAAAATTAGCAGTAAGCGGGGCTCACAAAAGAGTCACCCTCTACCCGCTAAATACCGAGGCGTTAACGACCTACAATGGTCCGACGGTCTTGAAAGAGAAATCTACAGACTAAGAACAAGGTTCTAAAGCTGGCAGCGAAAAGCTAAAAAAACGTAAAAAGTGGGTCACTTTTGTATATCCATCCCGGGAGCCCGGCAGCTTCCGGGGGGATTTTGAACAAAAGTTGGCCCATTTTTCATGTTTATAGAAGACCATAAGTATGAAATGAATCAGAGCTCATCAAAAAACGAAAAAACAACCCACTTTTTTACCAAAACAGCAGCTACCTGGAAGAGCTGGCTGGGATGGCATTTTAAAAAACAATAAAACTATACCACTTTTTAACTCCACCCGGGAAGCCGGGGAGCTCATCAAAACAAGCAAAACTGGCCACTTTTTGCAAATCCGGCAGCGGGATAAACCTGCAAGCTCCGCCGCCTAAAAGTAAAAAGCAGGAAAAACCACCCACTTTTTAACAAAAGCCGCTGCACGTAGAAAAGCTGGGATGGATAATCAAAAAACCATCAAAAGTATACCACTTTTTTAACCAAACGGGCTTTCCCGGGAGCAGCTGATGCAGTAAAACCCACCCTACTGGCTCACGCCAGAATTGAATTGTGACACAGCCCAACCACTAACCGCATCACGCCCACCCAAATCACTACAAATGCTATCTATAGTCTATGGTGTCCCTACCGGATGCGAGCGCCACAATCCATGCAATGTTCAGACCACGGATAAATACGACGAGACTCAATCTTATGCAAACACTCAAAAATCTCACGATACCTGAAATCAGCCATAGAACGAAGCCACTCAGAAACAGACAAACCATCCTTCTCAGCCGCCTTACCCCACTGATCACGCTGAACCTCAGACACACGAATCAAAACCTGCTTATCACGTGTCTCAGACACAGGCACAACAACCTCATCCGCCAACAACGCACCAGAAATAGCACGATCCAACTCCTTATCATTCGCCTCACCTTTTAACAAAGTTTGCTTTAAATATTCACTAGACATTACGCCTCCTCAACCGACACCACAACAGTGCCATCTTCTTCTTCAACAATATTCTCGCTAGAAACCTCAATGGTGTCCCTAACATTACCTAAAATTTCCCCAAGTACAGACGAATCCAAAACCCCGGACTGGCCCATAAGTTCCAACAACTGCATAGATTCCTCCTTAGGATCAGAACCCTTAGGCAAAGCAGCCGCCTCAGCACCCGCCAACGTAGACCTAGCATCAACAACCGTCGCCTCACCTAAAGTATTCAACGCAATATCAACACGCTCCACATTCATACCCAACAAACGAGCACGCCGATCCATAATACCCAACACCGTCTGAACCGCACGCTGATCAGGCTCCACCGTCACAGTAGAACCATCCTCCAACTCCTCACGCCTAAACTGGGTCAAAGGCCACAAAGACTTCTGCATCTCATCTAACCTTTCCAACTCCAACCTCAAAACCTCAGGATACGCCAAAAACGCCTCAGAATTCAACTTATTCAACTGACGCCGAGTAGCCGCAGCAACCGCACCAGCAGACATCTCAAAACGCTTCGCAATATCCGAATTAGACAACCCAGACTTCTTCAAAGAAAAAATACGAGCATCCCTCTCAGCCAAGAATTCCTTAGGTAAATTATCTGCCATAACAGTCCCGTTTCTTAAATAAGATTAGCTCTACAAACCCCAATGGTGTCCCCAAACATAGTATAGCACACAGCAATACACCCTAATGCCTAGAATTATACTGCGACCAAACCTGAGCCAACGTAAAACGGCGAGGCTTCACACCACGACGCTGCCCCTCAGCAGCCAACTGGCGGGGCGTCAAACCAGCCCACACACCGTGCAAATCGCTAGCAGGGAAAGACAAAGCATACTCCAAACAATCCTGACGAACCGGGCACTGCCTACAAATACGCCTAGCCTCAGAAATATAAGACAAATCCTTATGAGCCTTAGGAAACATCTTCTCAGGCTTCCCCCTACAACCAGCATCATCCGACCAATGCGCAGGCAAAGCGGGAGAGGGCGGGGGTTTTTCGGTGTTTTGGTGTGGTATATCGGTTTGGTTTGTTTTGGTTAGGCGTTGTGGTGGTTCGTTTGTGTTTGTCATTGGAATACTTTACTAGAGGGATAGTGTGCTTTTATTGTGTGTTTAGTATTCCTTTTACCCTATTGTAAGGCATATATTGGTCTAAGTCAAGGGGTGTGTTAGGCTTCTACTGTCTTATGGTGTCCCTATCTATATGAGTGTATGCTTGTATAGGGGATTATGACCTTTTTGGTAACGTGGTTAGTGTTTCCGCCCGATGGTCCTCTAGTATACGCTGCATATTTTGGGGAATGAGTTGGGTGATTGTCCGCTGTCTACGCATAGTAGTAGGGCTCCTCCGAAGTAGGATATGAGGAATGTTAGTATGAATACGATGACTTTCATGGTAGTTTTATCCATTCTGTTTTGCCGCAGAAGGGGCATGTTTGGTATTGGGGGTGTAGCTTTTCGGCTATGAGTGCACGGCATTTCTTGTTGGTGCACTTGTAGAATTTGCTCTTTTTGTAGGCTGGTTTCTTCTTTTTTGGTTGTTGTGTGAAGTCAAAGTCTTTCATATGTTTGACCAGATGTAGTCTATTAGTGCTATTAGGCACAGGATAATGAACCAGATTATGAGGTTTGTTACCAACTTCGGTCTTCTCCCCACCAGAGTATGGCTACTATGATTATGAAGCAAATGACTAAAACTAGCATGGTTTTTACAAAATATCGGTTTCAGTCAAGGGGGTTTTGGTGGATGTCTTCTATTGCTTCCCTTAGGTTGTGGAGTAGTTCTTCGTAACTTTTACCTAAGTTATGCGTTTCTTGGTGATGTTCCATGCCGCTTAGTAGTGTCTGTGCTTGTCGTTTACCTAGTTGGTTTACTCTGATTAGTTCTATTGCTTGTTCTACGTCTAACAGGAACCAGTCTTCGTTGATTTCTTCTTCGCCTATCATGACGGCATCCAGAACAGTGACCAGTCAAACCAGAAGCCGAAACCTAATTTGTCCATTTCAACAAAGCATATGAACGTTAACATTACACATAAGTCACCCATATATATGGCTAAGTCGTTTATCCCACCGTTTAGAAAGGGTGCTTTTATGTCTTGTATTAAGCTATTCATGTCTTAAAGGCCTCGTGGATTCTTTTTGCGATGAACACAATTGCTGCTACAGAGCCTGTCGCTATTAAGATAAAGGCTATTTTTAGGTACCAGTACCCTCGTATAGGGTCGGCATTAGAGGGGGTTTTGCGCTTTCTTGATGTAATGCTTGGGCTTGTCACAATCTGCTCCATGCTGGATCGCATTCCTTTATTTGATCTGTATCACAGGTAATTGTTATTGTCGCCCCACACGAATCTGGCTGTGAAGAGTGGGTCAGTGTTAATGGCCCATCTAACGTAACGGTCCTATGATGAGTGGATCGCTGATATGTTCTTATTATTATTGCAGGGTGTTCACAGGGATCTTTTTTCTTAGCTAACGCCTGATGAACGTGTACAACCGCTTTCATCAGCCGACAAATTCGTCGCCAACGTTCCAAGCACAAGGCGTTAAACCGTCCGCTTTTAGGGCGTTTAGAGTACGAATAACCTCATCTACGTTACGTCCAGTGTCTAATTCGTTAACACTTACAGACGCTACACGGTTCATAGGATTAACGATATACGTTGCACGGAGACAAACTCCAGCACCTTCGTCCACAATACCTAGTTTATGTGAAAGACTTAAACCAGTATCAGCGACCAAAGGATGTCTAATACCTTTAATAAGGTTATTTGATTTTTTCCAATTTAGTTTACAGTGTTCATTGTCACCACTGAAACCAACCACATTTATACCTTCGTCAACCAGACGATCCATTTCCGCTATCTCTGTAGGGCAGATAAATGTGAAATCCTTGGGGTAAAAGTAAAATACTGACCATGTTCCTTCTAATGTAAGGGACATGTCATTGTTGCTTACTGTTGTAAAATTATTATCCTCATCAACTCCTGTAAGTGAGAAGTTGGGGAATGCTTCGTTAACACCTAGCATTATTGCTCCTTTATTGTGTGTTTATACTTCTGTTACGTCTCGGCCTACTGAATTCGCCCTGAAAGTGTAAGCATCTGATGTGCAGTTTTCAAGCCACTTATCAGCTTCGTCTTTCTCTGATCCCGTCAAATCGCTGTTATCTACAGCCGCAATCTGTGTATCAAAAGCGTCAATACTGGCAGCTAAAGCGGCTGCATCTTCATTTAATGCATGTTCCCACATCTGAATGCGGTTCATTTGTAGTGATTCTGGAATACTCATAACTATATTCTACTCTATTTCAGCAGGGAAGTCAAGACTAACTATGTCTGTATATAAGTCCAACATAGTATCCTGAATCTCTTCCGCCGAAAACATGCTCCTATCGGCAGTAAGTTTCAAAAGCTCCTCTATCTTGCCAATTAACTCACTTTGCATTTGCGCTGTCATACTACCTCCATACCTATAACTATAACATATTATAAGCCATTTGTCAATAGTGGCGCTCCTCCTAGGACTTGAACCTAGATTTCACAGCCGGAAGAGGGCAACTGTGCGTAATCAGCTTATACGAGAGGAGCAAGCCCTATTCTACCTCAATAAAGATGCATTCCCCCGGACATTCCTCCGCTGAATCTACCACAGATTCAACTAAATGCTCCGGAACATCTGCTGTTCCTCCAGCCATTTCCAAAATAGGATCATTTTGGGCAGTTTTTCCATCTTTTGAATACAACGTGGGCCATGATTCTTCTTTCACATAAGCAAGGCCATCATCATGCATCTCAAAAATCTGAGGACAAATCTCAGCACAGAGACCATCGCCAGTACATAAATCTTGATCAATCCAAACTTTAATTGACATTTATCGTTTCACCCTAAACCCTCTAGATAGATTATTAATCGTTGTAGATACCTCTCGTTTCCAAACCCATGGAAATATAGCATGGAAGATGGCTACAAACACTAGTCTACCAAGCCTTAAGGCAAGTCTAGTGGAAAAACCAAAATGTTGTATATACGTCATCCCATTTAAGTGAGGATGGAGCGTAAATTTGTTAACTACCTTGTTTGGGGTGAGGCGTTTGGTTTTGGATATCGTTCTGGATCTCATTACGCCTCTCTTTCTTCAAATGTAATTCAGGCCTTTCGCCCATCATTTCAATAGGTAGATCATCCCAAGTGTTCGTCATTGTTGGCTTCTTTTGTTTCAACGCTCAGATAAGAACCTAAATCTTTTTCTAACATCTGTAAAGGTCTAGCCCCCACCAGTGTTTCTTTAACTTCCCCATTTACAAACAACAACATGGTGGGAATACCAGTTAAATCAAACCTATTTGCTAAAAAAGGTTCAGTTTCTACATTAACTTTTCTTACTTTTATATGACCAGCGTGTTTAGCGGCAAAATCATCAAGTACGGGAGCCTGCATTTCGCAAGGACCGCACCAACTAGCCCAAAAGTCAACTAGAACAGGGACCGACGAAGTGCCTATTTCCTGATCAAAAGACTTCTCATCTAAAGGAAGGGCGAACCCATCATCTAGATAAACACGTTTTGCCGAACCTTCAATGCGAGAATATTTAGAATCCATGACTCTAGTGTATCACATTTATACACTTCAAGCAACCCATTTAATAGCAAAAACCCCACCGCCCGAAGACGATGGGGTTTAAGTAAATCTTTACAGATTAGAGTTACGCAATGGCAGTGTTGCCTACGTAACCAACGACGACTGAAAGATCGGCACCATCGGTGCTTGAACCTTTTTGGTCTATCTCTAGTTGTAGCACGTCGCCCGCAGCCCAAATCGTAACGTCAGGAAGCGTAGCTGTCACATAAGTTGCGCCAGCGGCTATCGTAGGACGATTCGCTTGGGTTGTGTACATCGTGGTACCGTTTTTATGGATATCCACAATTGCAGTTGCGCCAACAGGAGCTGTTACTACAGCTGCTGTTACAAACGTAATTTTACCTGCAAAAGGCATCCGAATAGCTTGCTTACCAGTTGTAGCCAAATCACCTTTAATGTGATAGTGGAACATTTGGTCGCCTATTACTGCTGAACTTGACATAATTAAACCTCAATCTTTCTGTTAGGGTTACGCTATAGCGGTGTTGCCTACGTAGCCGATACATACTGTGAGGTTCGCACCTGCAGTAGAAGAACCTTTTTGGTCTACTTCAATTGCAAGTCTGTCGCCTGCAGCCCAAGTTAAAACGTCTGGATTGGTAGCTGTTACTGAAGTACCAGAAACTGCTATCGTAGGACGGTTACCTTGAGTCGTGTACATGGTGGTGCCGTTTTTGTTAAGGTCAAATA
>MDSV01104239.1_pt1 | contig 19679 bp, 11 predicted proteins | sample 810851 | NCBI WGS metagenome assembly MDSV01 (sample SAMN05326640, study PRJNA326480) | marine metagenome | isolation source: seawater | place: Atlantic Ocean: North East | collected 2012 | reverse complement strand
TTCCTGTTTGTGCGGCATCTACATTAAGAGTATTTGTTGAAAGGGTAAGACCTGTACCAGCAACTAATGCGGTCTTTGACATTGCGATAGCGGCACTTGCATTGACATCTGCGTTGACAATAACTCCACTACCTATTGCAGCTGTACCTGTAACATTACCAGTACCATCAAATGAAGCAGAAGTCCACGTTACATCACCTGTCATTGCAATTGTTCTACCAGAAGCAAGTGCGGTAGCAGTCGTTGCATTACCAGACAATGCACCAGTAAATTGAGTTGCAGTTAGTATACCAGAATTTGGATTATATGTCAACCCTGTATCAGATTCTAATCCCTGTTCACCAGTTGCACCATCAACAAATACTGGAAATACAGTTTCATCGGCAGAATTGTTTGCAGATATAGTAGAGGTTGTAGATTGTATAGTACTCGCACTAGTTAACATATTACCAGTTTCATCTGGTAATGTAATAGTACGATCAGCAGTAGGGTTAACTACAGAAAGTGTAGTTTCAAAGTCATCATCACTAGAACCCTCAAATTTGATATCACTAGTAAATAAAGTATTGTCCTTAATGTCGTTGACATCTTGAACTAACTTATTAAATTCTTGGCGAAATTCTTCAAGGGTTTTACTTGATGTTAATTGACTTGCTGATATAGCCATGATTTACCTCACTAATTGCTCTAGTAATTTTTTAATTTCATGCATCTCGCACTTTAAGTTATTTATCTCTCTAGAGGCATCACGAATTTCATCTCTTTGTTTTTGTGCTTCTTCTGCTCTTTTTATCGCCATATTGTAGGCACTATTGTTTCTATTAACAATGGCGTGAGAAGAAGTGTCTCTGACTAAATCTGTATGTCCTTCTACTTTTAAATATTTTTCCATGTCTAAGTTGCCAATGCGGTTGCTCTAAAGTCTTTAATCCTTGGAGCTTCGCAACTTTGGGTTCCTTTCATTACAATCTTAATTGCAAATGAAATAAATGAAGGTAAGGACTGTCCTGATCCATCATCTTTAATACCAGCAGTATATTGATACTCTTGAAAATCATCTCTAGTTAAGGAAGAGTTTGCAGTTCCATCTGGACTACCATCTGTATTAAAGTACTCCCAACCTATGTCATCAAAGTCAGAAGCATCATCAGACCTTAAAATTTTAAACATTAATTTTATTTCTGCACTACTATGTCGATAAGCAGCAAATAGTACCCTTAGTGATGTAGCAGCATTTTCTAATGTAACTTTCTTTGTTAAATAAATTGCAGCATTGTTATCACCATCTGGTTCTGTTGATGCAACAAAATCTGCTGTTGGAAATATATCAGCAGAAGATGAAATACTGTTAAGTCTATTCGCAACCGCAATTAGTGACATTCTAGTTGTATCTATAACTGGAGACAAATTAGGTTTGGATGAAGTTAATTTTAAAGGAACAATCAAAGATTTATTACCCGAAAGTTCATTTGTTTCATTAATTTTAGAACAAACCATCGCTGTGGTGTCTTGATAATGATTCTCTCCTAAAGGTATAGCATCTTGTGATGCTTCCAAAGTCCTTGTAAATGATGTTTCAGAACCACTAGGACTTGTTGCGGTAGTAGGTCTAATTGAAGCTGTGATACTAGTGTCTTTAACTGTCATAGTTCCAATCTGTGTTTGTAATACATCATAAACAGCATTTTCTGTAGCAGTTGCGATATCACCACCATTTTGTGCTGTAGTCGTTCCACCAGAGATTGTAGGTGCAGTTGTTGTAGTAATAGTATAAGAATCAATATCAATGTTACTAATAGAAGTATGTGTCTTATTGATTTCACTTAAAGGTACTTTATGTAAAATATAAAGTTCTACTACAGCATTATCAGCATGTTCCGTTGCAGTAGTTCCATTTTGTCCTCTAGTTATACTACTAATTACACTACCACTCACAGCTGTGTATTTCATAATTTCATCATCAATTTTAATAAACCACTCACTACTTCCACTGTAAGAATACTTTCCACTGGTATCATCAAAATCAGTTACATCATCTAATGTTGCTGTGGTTGCTTCAGAACTAATTGCACCATTAAGTGTAGTTGCAGCACCTGATTTAACATTATCAATTGTTACGTTATTACTAGTTGCATACATATGATGATCTGGATGTAATACTTTAACAGTTGTAGAACTATTAGTAAAAATTAATGGATTACCTTGAAGAGTTTTTACAGGTAAATCTGAATTTTGCAAATTGACAATACCACCAGCAGTTCCAGTAGTAAACTTTGCCTTTCTTAATTTAAACTTTAAATCCTCTGTCAAGGACGGAGCCCAAGTTCTATTGTTATGTCCTTTGAAAAGAACACCCAATTCTGGTTGTCTTGAAATAGTTCTTGTTCCACCAGTTTCCGTTTCACCCATACGTGAAATCCAAACCTTATGTGTAGGTACGGATGATATTACTGCAATACCATACTCTGTATTATTCTTTAGAAATACAGGAGATTCAAAAGTATATGTAGTAGCAACACTAGCATTTGTTGATAAACTAATATCAGCGGGATTTTTTGTAACTCGACTAAAAGGCATGATTTTTGCGCCAGGGTTACCATTTATAACATTTCGTATTTCAATCGTAACTGGAATATTATCATCTTTTTCTCCATGAAAAAGATCAACACTTGTCACAAACACACCCTCTGTACCATTTTCTCCACTTGTTTCATCTACTAAGAATGTTTGGAATAATGGATCAGGGCCACTATCTCCTACATCATCGCCCCCATCTCCTTGATCAACAACTGTTTCACGAATAACCCTAGTGGAAGTTCTTACGGTATTTTGTGTAACATTAGTTCTAACCATTTCTGCATTTCTTACAGCAATAATAGTTTCTTGTTCTGTTTCTAAAATACCCATAGCATAGTAGATAGTTGACCCTGCTGTTATTGGATCAATACTAGTAACATTATTTTCATCTGCTGTTAATCTAAATTCAATTTCACCTGTTCTAAATTTTTCATTACCAGCAACTTTAGAATCAGGTATTTGGAATGTTCCTTTAATATGACCAGCAGCAGTAGTTACCATAGCACTACCCTGTACTATACTGTCATCATTTGTAGAGAAACCTACCGCTGGAGTACAACTTGAACTAACTGGACGTTTATCAAAGAACGCAAAAACTCTTGTATTAGGATAGAACCCTGTTCCTTCAAATTCAACATTTCTTGACCTTATAAAAGGTATAACCGCTCGTGCTATAACTTTAGTTCCTTGAGATTCAAGATCAACTCTTTCAACAATGTTTGTTTGAAGTCCTGTTCGAGCTAGTCCTTGTCTAACTGTTTGTATTGTTCTCTCAACTAAATTTGCTCCGTTATCTACAAACTGCATCGTTCCACCGGCAGATGTACCTGTCCATTGAGTTTGCCAAGCGTTCCATACTGTTCCTATTTGATTTCGATTTGCAGCAAAGAAAGTATCAAAGTTACCTTCAACATTAACAATCAAATCTGGTGCGGTTTCTGTTTCAAACCACTCATCTGTCTGAGGAGTCAATTTAATGTTACCTACCCAATTAGAAACAAGAACAGGGGTTACCCTTTCTAACCTTGATGAATATGGTTGATCTATTAATGTAACTTCAGAATACGGTAATGTAATAAGATCACCTGTCTTTTTGTATCCAAGTGTTGCTCTATCTGAATCTGTAGATACATTTTCTTCAAGGAAAACACCTTTCATTAAACATTGAGGGCGTAATTCTTTAAATTCCATGTCCATAGAGTTTTTATAATCGGGATGTTGTACATCACCTACTCTATGTCCACCAAAATTGTCTACAACAAATCCAGATTTAAATCTATTAAGACCGTTAGAATCTTGTATCTCAAAACTTTCTGCATCTCTTTCTAATAGAGATAGTGCAGTATAATATTCAACATTATCAAGACGTTTCTCCAGTTTACCAATGTCTCTCATGGTATACCTTTGATTTCTTTCTTTATTAAATTGAATGTCTTGAGGTTTAAATGTAAAAGCGGGAACTGAAAATGATCCTAACTTCATCATACCATCAGGTTCTTTTGGAAATTCTGGTCTTTCAGCTGAAATACCCTTAGTGATAACAAACTCACCTTTTTTATCCATATGAAGTAAACCGTTATACGGTAGGAAATATTCAAAATCACTTTGAATATTAGAATTAGGTTTCATACTATGAATTGTAGATGCACCATTTCCATCCCACTGTCTAGCAAAAAAATCAAAAGAATTAGCAGTTATTTCATCAACTTGTTCAACACTAGTATTCGTACCAAGAATATCTTCACATCTTGGACGCATATCAAATACATCTTGTAAAGGATAAACACCAGTAGGTGCTGGTTGATCGGGATCAACTTTAGTAGCACTGTATTGTGGAATATCTTCATAATCCATCTGATTTGCAATATCCTGATAGGAATCTACTGTGAATAAATCTCCAGCACCATGTTCTAGATAATCATGAATAATAAGAAGTCTACCTAGTGGTTTTTGTGTGGAAGGTTTTCTAACAATCCTAGCAACGTCATAGTAATTATCTCGTTGTCCAGTATCTAGTAAGAACCTAGAAGTTATAACCACATCACCCACAGTGGTAGCTGTTATTGTTGCAGTAGCACCAGAACTTTCACCAGTAATGATATCACCAACTGCAAATATTTTTGAATTTGTAGAAACAAAACTGATAGGACTTGATATGTTTATAATTCTACCAGTTGCACCAGAAGTACCACCAGTTATTTTTTCACCTCTAGTAAAGATACCACTTTGAAGGTTTATTGACATAGTAGGAGCTACAGCATCTGTTGATGTAGATTCAGAATCATATACTGCGACAAGTTTAAATGAATCGGCACGACCAAGAGATATATCTCTGTCCGTGGGTCTACTACCATAAGGATCAGTTGCACCTTCAACGACTTTAACTTGTTTCATTAATTGAGCAGTTTTTGCTTTTGCTGTTGCACCAGTTTTAAGAAGAGTTGCAACAATTTTAACTTTTGCAGCATTACCTAATGCTGGATTATTAGTAATACTTACTGTTGCAGTACCACCACCAGAAAATCCAGTTGCACAACTTACAATAGAACCTTGTCCAGCTGAACCACCAGCACCAGGCGTCAAAATAGACATTGTGAAGTCACCTTCTGAATGTGATAAGAAAGTTTCTCCAGTACCAGCACTAATCGTAACAACTCCAGCAGCACTAGAGTTAGCAACATACTGCCTTCTAATAGTGTACTGTGTATCACTAACACCAGCATTTGTAGTAGTTAAGTGTGTTTTAATTTGTCGTTTATTTAATTTGAATAATGATATATTTTTTTCCGCAACTTGTAATTTTGCAATTCTTTTTTGTGAACCTGTTCCAGAGGCTGCACCTTTTTCAATAGATGCATTATCTCCTAGACTAGTATCTGTAGTAGTACCGTCTTCCATTCTTAGAAGATCATCTGCATTACTTTGTGTAGCATCTGTTCCATCTAGAGTGATAAATGATGAATCTGTGTTCTGGTTGTCTAGTACAATATCTGCACTGAAGTCTTGACCAGAATCATTGTCATCCATAAATATTTGTCTTACATCTGAAAAACTATTGGTTTTTATTGATAATATAGTTAAATCTGTATTACCAGAATCTTCTAGAACTAGGTCTGTCTCAGCTGAGTCAGATGTAGAAATTTTTTCACCAACACTAAACGCACCTTGAACAGTTGTTAAGACTACTTTTGTTCCACCTGTACCGTCTGCAAAAACAAAACCTTTTGCACCACTACTTTCTCCAGTTACCAACACACCACCATTAGGATGGGATGCTTCTAGAGTAGGACTAGGAGTTCCACTAAGAGTAAGAAATGTGAAAGGACGTATATCAAAAAGATATAATCTATAAACTGATTCTGGCAAACCTACAGTACCACTTGAGTATTGAATTGTTCTAGCTCTTGCTACACCAATCATAGTACCACTAGAACTTCCTCTTGCAGTAGTCGGTGTATCAAATAATTCTAATTGTTTGTAGGCGGCACTTTCACCACTGACAAATTCAATATCAGGAGTATTATACACATTAGTGATATTAACAAAGTTACCAACATCAAATACTGTAATACCAGCATTGACCGTATTAAAGTCTCTTGCCTTATCTATATCTTTAAGTGAAGTTGAAATCTTTTCAATTTCATAACCTTTTACATATGCCTTTCCAGGCGAAACTTTTAGTGTCATAAGATCACTTGATGCAATATTTCCATCTTCAGTTGTAGCACCGTTAGCATAAACACCTGTATTTTCATTTACTGTAACAGATTCTTTAAATTCAAACTGAAAAGGTCTTACAGTATAATCACCGCTTTCATCAAAAGTTCTTCGTGCAAAGGTATCTTCAATTGTACCAAATTCTGTATCTCTAACAATTTCCTTTTGTACTCCATTTGAAAGTCGCAAAAGTTCTACAAAATTATCATCAGTAGTTGCAGTTGTAGTTAATGTATCAAGTTCAGCAGAAATTTTAAGTCTATGAGCACCTTTGGCTGCAAAGTTAGATGATCCTGTAGAATTATCTAAAAGAGTAGAATCTACTTCTGGTGTAATTAGTGTTTCTGTAATTGTAAGACCAACTCTTCCAGAAAATCCTGTAGTATACTTAGAAAGAATTAAATCTTTTTCAGAAACATCTACAAAAGAACCACGTATAAAATAAACTCCAGATTGGATATTTGAAAAAAGACCACTTCCTGTAGCGGCAGCAGTAGCAGTTGTTATTGTATTAACATTTGCTGAATATACTGTTGTATGAGTAATACCTATATTAGCAGAAATATTTTCTCCGTTAGCAAAAACTGTAGTTGTTCCATCTGTTCCACCAGCAATATAGTGAACAAAAAGTGTTGGGGGATCATCACCAGTTGCAGCTGCGGCAAGTGCTACCCTTGCTTTAACTCCAGTTGTTGCGCCAGTAAGAACTGAACCCACATATTGTGCCGTAGAAATATCCTCAGAAGCAAACTGATTTTGTAGTTTTACAAAAGCAATTTCACCAGAACTAATCTGCCCAGGCACAACCATTGCACCTTCTTTAAAGAGGTGTCTATTAGATACCTCTCCACTATTTTTTAACATCGACTGTAGAGTTGTTAACTCTCTTGCTTGAACAGCGAAGCCTGGTCTAAATAAGACTTGTTGAAAATTATCCGCTTGTTCAAAATCATCAAAATACGGAGTGACGTTTAAATTTGTTTTTTGTGCCATGTGTTAGAATTCCACTATTAGTTTGATATCTTCGGTCTGATCTGATGATCGACTGATAGGTTTCCTATTTTCTATGTATATAACTTCTCCACTGTCTGGATCGAGTTCTGGATTTGCATAACCATCCGTAAAGGTAATTGTATTACCACCAGTAAGAGTTACCGCACTATCCGCTGTTGAGTCTGGTGTTCCTACTGCACTACTGGTAGCACCTGTTACTTGGTTTGCACCACTAAATGCAACAAAGGCACCAGTTGTTCCGTTTGTACCGTAGTCTCCAAATCTTTCTTGAGTATAATAAAGTATGCTATTATTAGCATCCCATTCCACAACTTTACCTATAGCACCTGTACTTGTTTGTGATATCTTCTCATCACCATCAAAAGTTCCAGATACGGAAGTAAGTTTTAACGCTTTAGTCATTCTTCGTGTAGTAGCAGTTGCAATTGTAGTTGTTCCAAAGTCATAAGGATCAACAACTAATCCAACCCTTCTAAAATCATTTGCAGTTGTAACGTCATCACCTTCTGCTTGAGTAAGTGTAGTGTTCATCATAATATAATGTCCACCTAGTTCTTCAATTACATCTTTACCATGTCCACCCTTTGGACTTATGACAACTTGAATTGACCCACCAGAACCACTACCAAGAGAACCAGAGGTACTTAACGCAGCATTAGTGAAGATGTAATCATCTCCAAGATTAACCGTTCCGTATGTATATCCAGCACCTACAGCATGCATTGACGTATCTGTTCCAGCAGTCATACCAAATGATACAATCGCACCAGAACTTACCTTGATACTGACAACTGCACCACTTGATGTTCCAGCGTTAGTCCCATCTCCATATACAGCAGCGTAATAAAGACCATCTGTATAACTAGAACCACCAGTTACTATAAGTGAGTCGATAGAACCATCTACAGCTGCAGCAGTAACAGTACTATCTGTAGATGCAGGCATAAAGTCTGTAGTTAAAAACTTTTCTACTTCTGAAGTTGTAAGAGAATACATATATTGAATAACATACCCACCAGAGGCAAATGGATCATTACCAGTTGCAGTAGGTTCTGCACCACTAAATGCAGTTCCACCATTGTTATCTAGAACCTTGTAAACTCTATATGCACTTGTCATAAAGTAAAACGTAGAGTCATATAAGTTTGTCGCACCAGAAGTGGTTGTATTTGATGTGCTGATATTATGTTCATACATATCATATATTGTACTATTTGCCCAGTTTCTACGAGGTATTGCATAAGTTACATCTGAAGAAGAAATAATTTTTGCAGCAAGCATATCATCCCAATAGTAATATTCGGATGCTACATCATCAGCAGGAGTAGGTGGTGATGCATCCGTTCCACCAGAAGTACCAGAGGTATATGGTGTAGATTTACCTATGAAAAGATAATATGTATTTTTTGCAGCTTCACTAAATGACTCGTAGAATTGATTAGCATTGTGAACTCTGAATTTTTCTGTTATAATGGCTGTCATTTTAAGCTCCTGCCCCATGAATAGTTTTTAGAGTTGACCCACTCGAATTCTTTAGTAATAGTGTTGAAAGAGATTTCAATTGCACAGAACCTATGGCATCATCTGCCATATTTGCTTCCGCTACTGTATCAGCGGCAATCATTGTTCCTGTGACTGTAGCTGAGTCACCTGTTGTTATTACGGTTCCAGTGGTATCAGGAAACGTGATAGTACGGTCACCAGTGGGATCAGTAACATCTAGAGTTGTTTCACTTCCATCAGCAGTACCTTCAATTGTTGCTACATTAACTGTTCCACTAGAAACTGCTGTATTAACAAGCATTGTTGCGGTAGTTGTTATAGCACCGACTGCAAGTGTTCCTGTAGTTGTTAGGTTTTCATCTCCAAAAGAAATTGCACCAGAACTGTCTGTAATAGACCCAGCTGCAAGTGCGAGAGTTCCACCATTTAATGTAGTACCGTTTACCGTAGTTGTTGCGAGAGTAGTAATCGTAGCAGAAGTTTGCGTACCACCAACTGCTCCTGTGATTGTTGGTGCAGCAAGGGTTATTGTTGTTGCATCTGCACTAATTCCACTAGCAATAGCAGTACCACTTCCTATTGCAGTATAGATTTCGTTAAAGTTATCATTAACTTTATCCATTCCTACTCGTAGGTTATCACCAGTACCGTCATTTGCTTCGGAACCTAGTCCTACTGCTTGTTTTACCATGATTACTCCTTATTTCTTTTATTTATAACACTTACACAGTAGCATCGTATGTTTGTTGTGTTGTATCGAAAGTTAATGTTGTTGCATCATATGTTGCAGCAAGATCACCAGTAGAAAATAGTGGATAAACAAATGGAGGTCTTGTGCCTATTTCAAATGATATATAGTCTCCAGCATTAGTACCACTACCATCTGTACCATCTAACTGTGCAAAGCCTGGATTGTGTTGATCTAGTATTCTAGATGCAGCTTCTTCCATTACCATATTGTCGCTATCTCTCTCTGAAAGAATGTTATCTCCAGCATTAGTAGAACTACCATCCGTACCATTCATAACTATATTCGTTACTTCTCTCTCGTCCTGTAATGCAATGATACCATGAGCAGACTGACTAATCTCTACTGGTCTTGTAAAACGAGGGAAGTTAGTTTCACTAAAGTTTATTGCCGGTATAGTAACATTACTTGCATCATCCATTTCTATGTTTTGATGATCTAAGGTAAGTTTTCCACCTCTTTGTGGTGTAGTAGCATCTTCTACGATCATTTTCTGACCAAAACCACCATCTTCCCCAAATTCTCTAATAATTTTACCAGAATCATCTTCTAGATCAAATCTATCCCCATCTTCATTTAATAATAACTCAAATCCTATTTCTTGTAGAATGTCTCCAACTTCCATACTTTGTTCACTAAGTATATGATCATCATTGGTATCATCTTCTTTTCCTTTACCTTCTAAAGATATAAGACTACTTCTGACAATCTCTTCAATAGTAATTTCACCATTTAGAATGTCTTCTGTTACCAGTGGTGTGCTATCACCTTCCTGTATAAAGTTATCTCCGAATGAAGTTGTCGAGTCCTCATGCAGTAAATGATCACCAGCATTAGTAGAACTACCATCAGTACCATCTAAGATTAATTGATTGGGTGCAGTATTTCTTCCTTCTGTTATTTCTGTAGCATACTCAAGTTCTATTGTCTCATTAAATGTTGCGGATTGTTCTAGAACAAAAGTATCATTCCTTCTAAACTGTAAATCATCAAGAGATATACCACTGTCCTCATCTGCATTATTAACAGTACCATTTTCTAACTCAAGCAACTCACCATCTTCAACTACAGTACCACCACCCGACAGTGTACCATCAAGAAGAATTCTATCCCTAGAAATAGTAGGAGTGAATGTTCTTGTACCATCTTCCATCTCAATACCGTTAGCAATTACTTGTACTGTAGCAAACAAAGGAAGACCAGAGTGTGATCCTGCCTTAGTTCTAAAATTTGGTGCAGGCAAACCAATAGTAACTTTTGCAGTTTTAATTAATGAAAGGTCATGACCTTCATTCGGTACACCAGCTGCAATCTCTAATGATATTGCTTCACCAGTTTGTTCATGTATTATGTTTGCATCTGGGCCAGAATCAACAGCAGTCTCAACTTCTATTTTTGCAAATAAGTCACCTTGTTTTAAAGGAGTTTTAGTTGCTTGCAATCGTCTTGGAATTTCAATTTGAAATATATTTTCTAATGTAGATGCTAATGCTGGACTGAACGTGTCTGTATCAGCAGTAAATGCACTTACTCCACCAGCAGTAGGAACTTGTATGTTTGCAGTAATCAATGATGCTAAGGTAACTCTACCAAAAACTGCAAACCCAGCTGGGTGTACTGCTTTTTTGAGTTCATTCATATAATTTTCTATAGATTGTCCTATTCTTATTTCATAAGAAAAATCTTGATAGAAAAATGAATCTTGCAATCTAATAACACCATCACTAAGATGGTGATCTGTATTTCTATAGAAACCAGTAAGTTCTGAATCAACACCTAATGTGGGAACAACATTTGCAAATCCAAAATCAACAACTGTTCCTGTAGCACCTCCAGTATCAGTTATTGTTACTCCATCCATATCTGGAAAACTTTCCGAAATAATGTTATCTCCACCATGAGAACTAGAACTATCAGTACCATCCAAAATAAGTTTTTGATTAACATCATTGTCTTCGGGTTCATGAAGTAGAAGATCACCCATATGAAGACCTTCACCCTCTTGTCTTAAATTATTACCGAAATCTTCATTGATAAGAAATCCTGTATCTCCCTCTAAAACTATATTAAAGAGATTTATAGAAGCGTCATTTAAATTATTATCTAATGTAACAAAAGAATTATCGTCAACTAAAATATCTGGGCGACTTTTTTCAAGAATGAAACCACCATTTTCTTCGTCCATTAACCTTGCATCTGGAGTATTTTGATGATTAATAACCTTCTCTTCATAAAATACATAAAGATCACCATCTTCTAATATAAGAAATTCTTTAGTGTTATATGTTGCATCTGCTATTGAGTCTTCTAGAAGTATACCATCCGTTTCATCCGAAACTCTAAACCCACCTTGATTTTCATATAAAGTTTCACCACCAGATAAACTTCCGTCATCTGGTAACCAACCAGAAGGAGTAGACCTTTGTTTCAAAGTACCATCTAATGCAAACTTACTAAACCTTTGTTGTATGTGTGGTATTGCTGGTTCATTTTCATAAAGTATATTATCCCCTTCATCATCAGAAAATTGTATAACTTTACTACCAGCGTTTGAACTTGAACCATCAGTGCCATCTAAAAGAATTTCATCTCCAGCATCTGCACTACCATCCGTAGAGTCAATAAGAATAGAACCTCCTACAACACTACCTTCTAACTTAAATAGATTTCCTCTTTGTGCTAAATCAGGTATAACAAATTCATCTACTGGAATTGGTTCACCAGCTGGTGTTCTTGTTCTTGCTTCTACGGAACCATAACCAAACAAGTCTGATAGACTAGCATCACCACGTTTTTCTTCTAGTTCCATTTTCTGATTAACATTACCAACATTCTGCAATGTTATTTGACCACCCATAGTTCTTATAGCATCAGATTTTAAAACACCCTGACCATCTTCTAAAGAAATATTATCTCCATCGGAATCTAAAGTATTATCTAAATAAAATCTTTCAGCAGTAGGTGTGCCTTGTTCTAATTCTATGTTTTCATTAACTGTTGCTTCTGCTTCAACTTTTATTCTTTCAACATTTTCAAAATCTACTTCAAGGTGTTGGGTTGTTCCATCATAACTTTTTACAGTACCAGTATGTGTAGTTAATGTATTTGACGTAACAAAAGTACCAGTTACATCTTTAAGTATAAATTGAGTGTTTGCCTTCGTTGTGGGAGAAGAAGGATAATCAAACCCACCATCTTTGACTTTAACTGATTCAATCTTACCAATATCTTTTGTAGTAACAACTACTTTTCCACTTGCACCTTTAACACTAGTTACTGTTGCACTAGGTAGTCTAGTAAAACCATTACCTACACCTGTCAATATAATTCTAGACAATTCTCCAATAGTATCTGCTGTTCCTTCCTCAATAATAAAACGATCATTATCTGTTCCATATACATCACCAACAATATTACGAGGAGTTGCATCTTCCATTAACATATTAAAGTCTGCATTTAATGAGGCACCATTAGTACCGTTCAATGCAAACCTATCCCCATCTTCAAATTGAATAAATGGATGTGGTAAAGACGTTACTGTATTATTTTCCAATGTTAAGAAATCATCATTACCAATAGTATCCTCTAACAAGATTGTGCCACCTACAGCAGAAACAACCGCTGAAGGGGCAGAAACATTCGTATCTAAAACATTAGGAGTAAATGTTAAGGTATCACCAATCTTATAATCCTGACCCCTATCGTCAATAATAACTTCACTTATACCACCAGAAGAAATTTCTTCAACTTCTATATCAGCTCTACCGTTACCTACAGTAACATCTGTATTTAAAGCATCATTTGGTTTGTATAAAATTCCAGAACGATCAATAGTAGAACCTGTAATAAAAGATTTTATTACAAAAGACATAATACTATCTGCTGTATTAGAAGTTACTGTTACTGTCTCTCCTGTTTGAAATGTTCCAGTAGTTAAGTCTGGATCAACCTCAATTTGTGATACTGAAATAGAACCTTGTGAAAATACAATTGAATCTAATACAACACTTGTTGCACCAGAAGTAACTCCTGTAATTGTTTGTCCTACTATATCATTCGCATCAGAACCACCATTGGCGGCAAGTCTCATAATAGTTGGTTGTGACCAATTACCTTTTGATGCCTTCAACATAAACTTGTTAGGATAAATAATTTCTGCTTGTTCATCAAACATCAATCTTAGGAATAATTTTGTTGCTTCAGATGAACCCTTTGATGCATACAAGTCTTTAATATTTTTAATTAAATCTCGTTTTGAAGTACCAGACGCAAGTGTTTTTGGAATGGACTCCATGTACATATTAAACATTTCGTTAATAAATTCAGTTGTGGTATTATCCGTATTAACATATTCCATTAACTGTTGAATGTTTTGTACAGGATTTGCACGATACTTATCTAGAGTTGCAGTTGAACCAGAAGTTCCGCCTGTAATAGTTTCACCAATTTCAAATTTTTGTTGAGAAGAAATAAATAATCTTTTATTTTTACCAAGGTCATCTACAAGAACTTCAGCAGTTGCTTTAGATGTACTACCTGTAATAGTCTCTCCTATTTCAAACTTACCTGTAGTCCCTGTTCCACTTTCAGTATTAATCCTATCACCACGATCACCATCATCACCTTCAACAAGAATATGGTTTGAAGAAACAGTCTCCATACGAATACTGTCTATGGTAAGGGTCAGAGTAATTTCTGCTGCTTCTAAAAATTTATAATAACTTTTTAGAAATTGAACATACTTAGGATGATCCGCTTGAACAAAATCAGGAACTTGTCCTTCAATAAGCGGAGAAAGTTTTGAATCTAGTTTACCGTCAAAAGGTGCCATTTGTTAAAAACTCTGTGATGCATTAGGCATAGTTGGTGTTGTTGCAAATGTAGATGCAGCCCCTGCCTGTCCTACAGAAATAGTATCAACTTTTCCTACGACTGTAGTGTTTTGTAAATCTATATTTAATAATTGATTTCTAACTGCTTTAATATCTTTAGACCTTGGAACAATAACAAATCTAATAGATGTAGAATTCACTCCGTCAACATCATCAATACTTGTAAGGTTAATACTATTAACTTTAATTGTTCCTTCATCATAATTAATAACACCAGCTGAATTGTCAACATATGTTCTTGTGGTTCCAACTAAATAAAACCTTCTTAAATTTCCTTTACCATCCTCATCAAAGAACTGCACATTTGTCGCATCTCCACTTACTTTAAATCCTGTAGAAGCAACAACACCACCAAGACTTCCAGAGTGTCCTTGGTGTGGATAAAAGAATGGGTTATTAAAATTTAAATCATGTGATTCAGCTGTGCCTATTGTTGGACTAATTTCTTTTGCCAAATAAATTTTAGCACCGTTGTTTAAAATTGATGTGTCATTATCATCAATAAGACCAGTTAGTTCAGAGTATCTAAACATTTTATTAAAATCATTTAATGTGTTTTCATTATAGTTTGATATAATATTTGTTACTTCAGTAACCAAAGTTTCTCTTGACTTTGTAGTTTGTGATGAATTAAATTGAAAAACACTTTCCATAATAATATCCGTAACTTCTGGATCAATGATAACTGGAGTAATTGAAGCGACATTAAATTTTTGTAGATCGGAAACTAAGTTATCTTTTTGTGTTATTGTAAGGTTGTTACCAGTAGTTGATCGAATAGAGATAAAAACTTTACCAAATTCTTGAGTAGAGACTACACCTAGACTTGAATCGAATGAACCATTTTCTCCACCAAATACACTTACTGATTTAGTTTGCGGAAAAAGTTTTCTTGCAAATACAGAATAATCATTTGCAGTAACACATCGTCCCTGAGATGCATAATCTAAAGGTGCATTTAATTTAATAGAAGGAATACTTTCTCTTTGAGTTCCACCTTCTGCAAAATCTATGGTAGTTATTGTTACAGAAGTTTCTCCATCAATAGCACCACTAGATGCAAAAGTATTAGCACCATTTGCATCTTCTACATTAGTTGCGACATATTTTATTAGAACTATGTTACCATCAGAAATACTAGAACTAACTACACCATCTCCGAAATAAACTTCAAACCTACCCGACTCTACTTCTTGTAAAAAGAAAACTTTACTTGTGTCTGTTAACTCTGTAATATCTGTTGCTTTTGTATATGTGGTTGTGGTTGTATCTGAAGCTGAATTTTGTACTGAAACTTTAAGAGTAGAGGTGTCTACACGATTATCATTAATAACAAACCTTTGGTCTGCATCAGAACTATCTACTGTATATCTTTGTGTTACAAACGTACCCTCATATATTTTTATATCTCTAAAGACAATATTATTTGCTTGTTTTGATTTTGTTACATCATCTATAACAACAAATTGATAATCTTCTCCGTCTACTGAAGTGGTAAAAACCGTCCCAGCAGATAATGTTCTAGTTGCATTAGATACATTGTTAAGTATAATATTAACCGTTGCAGTTGGAGCTGATACTGAACGAGGTTCATATCCTAAAGTTTTAGCATGTGATACTACACTAGAACGTAGAGAAGAACTATCTAAGAACATCTCGTTTGCAAGCATGTTTGCATTAAATGCTTGGTAATGTGTGTTATATGCAAGAGTGTCTAGTAGTATGTTCATACCAGAACCCTCAAAGTCATAATCAGTAAATTCAGATTGTGATCTAAGAAATACTTTTAAATTTTCTTTAATATTATCAAAATCTAATTCTGATATATCCATTCGTTTTTGTTGTGTTGCCATTATCGTAATCTCTCTAACATTACATCTAGTGTAACTAATTCTGTGGGTGTGTTAACGACATAAAATTCTAATGTCATTGAATAAGCATTACGATCAAAATCTGGTAAAGAACGAACTCCCACAAGTCTTGCTCTGGGTTCAAAGTTCTCTATCACATCCTCAACTTTCTTTCCTAGTATAACTGCTGTCAGTATAGTCATATTCTCAAATAACATTTCACGAATACCAGACCCAATTTCTGGGTGAAAAGGTTTTTCGTAATGGTTCATTAAAATGAGATTTCTTACTGATCTTTTAACTGCCTGTACATCCGTTACCCTATTGACATCTTTGCCTTCGGGTTTTTTCTGGAAAAACAGGTCAAGGTCTTTAAACCGGCGAGAATTTCTACCAGCATCGTTATGTGCCTGTGCATCAAAAAACGCCTTTGATGATGAGGGTGATGGTTGTACTCCTGCCATTTATATACTCCTGTCCTTTATTTATAAGACAAAACCTTATGATTTAAAGTTAAATCCTTGTTGATCATGTGGTGGTGGTGATCCAGCAAACTTATGTTTTAAAGCTGAACTTACTATTGACGTTACTGGGTCTTTCTTTTTGCGTCTTCGTATTCCCACCATCCGTGTATGTCTGTTGAAAATACTAGGGCCAATTACTCTATAGGATTGTCCTTTTTCATTTTCGAACGCTGCTACTGTAAGTCCACTAGCATGTGTTTTTACATAGAGAACTTTAACAATCTTAAAACCGTCTTTACCTTGTCCAATAATTAAAGCTTCTATTTGTTGTTTCATTGCTGTATATGGACTAGGTATCGGCCCGCCAGGTTCTCCTTCTGCTGGAGTTGCTATTTCAAAAATTTTACCATCTACAAATGTTGATTTAAAAACTTCATCAATATTTTTACCAACACCCTCAGCTGCCCCTATTGCGGCCGCAAATTTAGTTTCCCATACACTCCGTATTCCTAATATATATTCAGCATTATTGGAAAATTGATTCTGGTTACGAACATCACTATCAACCTGATCAACCTCACCTTTAATATCTTCAGTAAGTTGTTTATCAAAATCTCTTATCTGATGAAACAATTTTTCAAATGCTTCTAGATTTGCTGTGCGTGTTAAAACTGTATCTCCTTTTCCATTCGGAGCAATGTTATCTGGATATTTTTTTATACACCTTTCTTTAAAATTATTGAGTCTTTGCCATTTCTTTTCTGATTCATTAAGAGCTAATTTAAAATCATCCATTAACTTATTATAGAGCAGTTCTATATTAGTAGTTTCCTGTAGTGTTTTCTGAGCTCCTGACTCTGCTTTAAATGCACTTTCCTTACTATCTGTTCTTGCAATTGGGTTTGCGTCAACCTTTGCTTTGTCAACTGTAAATAAAGATTTGTTTTGATTTAATTCGTTTTCATTTTTAACTATGCCTGGATGGATTGGAATACCATTTGCTTCCATCTGTGTCTTAATCTTAGCCTCAGTTTCTTGATTTAATTCCTCCAACTTTGTATTCATGTTAGGGCCACCCTCACCTACAATCTTCATCGCCTTACCCAGAGTATCACCCAATATAGGAGTTGACCCACTCATGAAACCAAAAATATTTTTAAGTCCTACACCTTCCGCTGTGGCGGGAGTAGATACGGTAGATACTTCTTCTTTCTGACTTTGAAAATCAGCAGTCATTGTGTTAGCAGGTTTTTCCGCAACATCAGTAGATTTACCACCCTGTTTAACCATAAAGTTTTTACAGGCAGCACATGCATCTCCACCACTTGCTATAGAAGCTTCTACATCTTTCAAAGTAGAATCAAAGTCGATGCCCTTTGATTTAAGGGCATCTCCAAATAGATTTTTAGTTTGAAGTGTTTTTGCTACTTTCTGTAATCTACCTACAAGAGTAGAAGTGTCAATGTTTGCAATACTAGTCATTTCAGATTGCAAACTAACATCTGGTAAAGATGGTAGAGTGGGCATTTTTAACTTAGATAGTTTATCTTTAAAATCTGCAACATCAACATCTAATTTTGCTTTAATGTCACTTGCAGAAAATTCAATCCTATCTGTTAAATTTTTAATTCCCTCATCTATTTTTTTCTGAACGTCACCCAACCCAGCGTTTGCACCACATAGGTTAGGTAACTCATATTCAGCAGGCATTTTGGGTAGTCCCATTAGTATCGACCTCCTTGAAATAAAATATGATACCTAGTTTCATTTCCATTTTTTACAGCATGTAAGTTATGAACATCAAGTTTATAGATATCGCCAGGTTTAACAGTAATCTCCCCTATAGGATATATCGCTGTTCTAGACCCCTCTGGTTCATTAAGTGACATATTATATAAGAACTGTTTAGCAGGGCCATGATCATGCGGAAGAATTTGATGACCAGCACCCAACTTACTTAACACTGGATTTGTAAATCTAGGAAAATGATCCATAAATTTATACACAGTAGGAAAGTCTTTTTTATTAGGTACTGCCCACCAGTAATCCATTTCTTCATCCTCCGCAATACCGTTTCTCTCTGTTTCTTCTGTTCTAGTATTTGAGAACTGAACTTCTAATAGATACGGCCATCTGTCCATTGTAGAACCAGACAAGGTAGTAAGGTTGTATCTCAACTCTTCGGAAAAGTTCTCTCCATCAAATGTGTGTGACCATCCATTATATGCTTTTGCTTCTTCTAGTATTTTATCATGAAACCCTATAGAATTTCCAAAAAAATTTGTTTCAGATTTAGTATCTGTCCAATCTCCTATTGTATCCCAAAAATTTTCTTTTTCAATTTTCATATTATTATTCTCTTTCCGACTCAAGGTCTTTCTAAGGCCCAGCAAACGTATCTGGGCTTCCAGCGGCGACAGAAGTACATGCACTAATTCCGTCACCAATTCTACCAGCACCTACATCATTTACCTTTACAGTGGAAGAACCACTTGCAATTGGTGCTGCATGTGCTGGACAAGGTGCGCCTGGAAGTAGATGGACAGTGTTAACATCACCCTGTCTACTCCACGCAATATCATTAACAAAAACATTTGGTGAACCAACCGCTCTGGTCATTCCAGAACAATGTGGTACATCTGCATCTCCTATTCTAGTTGCTGCGGGCACGCTCTTTCTCCATTAATTTTTGTAATCTTGTGTTCCACCATAACATTTGATCGTGTTGTTCATCTGTATGTTCTCCTGTAGGATTACCTTCCTCATCTACACCTTCTGGTTCTGGTAAGTCTGGTACAAACTCTATAACGTGTTCAAAGTCATTTGGTATATCTTCATACCTATCATATGAAACCACTTCTCCACCAACCACAAATTTAAATGACGCCATTTTCTATCCTTAACTTGGGTTAAT
>MDSV01196655.1_pt1 | contig 19682 bp, 13 predicted proteins | sample 810851 | NCBI WGS metagenome assembly MDSV01 (sample SAMN05326640, study PRJNA326480) | marine metagenome | isolation source: seawater | place: Atlantic Ocean: North East | collected 2012 | reverse complement strand
GCAGCGAGATACCCAAGTTGTAGTGGGCTTCGGCATAGTCAGGCTTCAATGCTATCGCTCGTTTATAGCTAGCTTCAGCCTCCTTCAACCTGCCCAGTGCATTGAGCATGTTCCCCAAGTTGTAGTGGGCTTCGGCATAGTCAGGCTTCAGTGCTATCGCTCGTTTATAGCTAGCTTCAGCCTCATCAAATCTTCCTAGTTCTTTAAGAGTGACACCCAAGTTACTGTGGGCTTCAACATCTTGAGGCGATAATACAACTGCTATCTGATTGGCATTTACGGCTTCAGACTTTCTGCCTGTTGCTTCGAATACTGCGCCTAAAACTTTCCAGGAAAATTGATGTTTGGGAAACTCGCTAGTAATAGATACCGCTAGCTTTTCTGCGTCATTAAATCGTCCGTTCTGATAGTGCTCTAAAAGGCTGCTGATTTGTTCTTGGGATGGGTTTTCACTATCAGATTTCACAGCTTCATTCATAGAGGCTAGTTGCGCCTCTAAAGAAATTAATTTATCTCCCGCCACGCCCTGCCTCTTCGCCTGCTCTAGTACTTGCTTAGCATTATCAAACTGTTGTTCTTTTATGAGGGCATCAATATAGCTAAGCCAGAATTGTTCTACGTTTGGACTGGCTTCGAGAGCAGTTTTAAATAACGGTAATGCCACATCAGGTTTATTCACTGATACTACTAATACGCCAAGGTTGTGATTAGCGTCCGGATGTAATGGTTGAAATTGCAAGATGACCCGATAAAGACGTTCGGCTTCCTGAAGCTTGCCTTCTTTATGTGCTACAACACCCCGTTGTAGTACTTCGTCAATAGTCAGTTTCACTAAATTCTCCATAAAACCGTTTTATACAGGATGCGCGTGACTGTTTTAATTCGTTATTACATGCACATTGCAACTAGTTTTTTTTATAAGTATTGCATTGAGTTTTAGCAGAAAATCTTGATTGTCAATCTTGCTGATAGGAGCCATCAAGTATTGATTTCCACCAATCCTCATTATCTAAATACCAGTCTACCGTTTTAATCAATCCTGCCTCAAAGTTCAAAAGCGGTCTATAACCCAAGGCCTGCTCTATTTTTGTAGCATCAATCGCATAACGATAGTCATGCCCAGGACGATCTGGCACGAAAGATATAAGCGTTTCGGCATCAATACTTTTAGAACATGGCGAATTAGGGAAACGATCGACCAAATCTGGAGTAACCTTAAATTTCTCGTTTACTATTTTACAAAGCATCAAGATAACATCAATATTTGACCATTCGTTGTTACCCCCTATGTTGTACGTTTCACCTCGGATACCTTTACTCATAATCAAGTCAATCCCGCGACAGTGGTCCTCAACATAAAGCCAGTCTCGGATTTGTTTGCCATCACCGTATATTGGTAATGGGTCTCCATGAAGTATATTTACTAGACAAAGGGGTATTAATTTCTCTGGAAAATGATAAGGGCCATAGTTGTTTGAGCAATTGCTAGTGGTAGTTTTCAACCCGTAAGTATGATGATATGCCCTTACAAGATGATCAGACGCAGCCTTGCTAGATGCGTAAGGTGAATTAGGCGCGTAACGCGATGACTCCTGGAAGGCAGGCTCATGAGTACTTAAAGATCCATAAACTTCATCCGTTGATACGTGATGAAAAAGATGATCAGGAATTTTTTTGTCTAGCCAGTGGCGACTAGCTACCCTCAATAGGTTATGCGTTCCCACTATATTGGTTTGAATAAATGCGTCCGGATCTTCTATAGAACGATCAACATGGCTCTCCGCTGCAAAGTGAACTACTTTATTAAATTGATTTTCATTGAATATTCTCTCTAGTAGCAACTGGTCACAAATAGAACCGTGAACAAAAGTGCAGCTTGGCTGGCTCAACTGTTCTTGTAAACTTTTTTTATTTCCGGCATACGTCAAGGCATCTAGAATACAAATAATATCATCGGGATATTTTTCACTCCAATAGCGGACAAAGTTTGACCCAATAAAGCCTGCGGCACCTGTAACTAATAGCCTATCCATTAGCAACACCTTTTTTTGAGTCAACTATTGCGGCAATCACTCTGTTTAATTCTTTCTTCCAATTAACTGACTGAACACCGTAGCACGTATTTGAACGCTCACAATCGAGGACACTGTACAGCGGACGAGTGGCCTTTGCCGAGTACTCGGAAGTTTCGATCGGAGAAATTGGTATTCTCTTCTCAAGCAACCCTAGGTCAAGCCCTTGCTTTTGTATTTCTACCGCAAATTCATACCAACTAATACTGCCGCCATCGTTCCAGTGATGAATTCCTGAAATGTCATCCTTTCCAATAATCTCGAACAGTAAGTAAGTAAGGGTTCTTGTTGAGGTCGGACAACCGCACTGATCATCAACCACTCGAATCGCGTCGTTTTCTGACATCAGCCTCAACATAGACTTAAGAAAATTAGTTCCATATTCTGAGTACAACCAACTTGTTCTCACTACCATGCCAGTATCAGGTAACAATTCTAAAATGTGCTTCTCTCCATCTAGTTTAGTTCGCCCATAAACATTCAATGGATTCGGTTTATCGAGAGGCAAGTAAGGTCGTTTCTTTGTTCCATCAAACACAAAGTCTGTTGAAATATGAATAACCTTTGCCATATTTGCACTAGCCCACTCTGCAAGTACACGTACCGCATCGCTATTCACTTTTTTCGCTGCATCATAATGCTCTTCGGCGGCATCAACCGCGGTAAAGGCAGCACAATTGACGATAATAGAGGGCATACAACTTTTCAAAGCATAAAGAATCGACTTCTCGTCTAAAAAGTCAATTGCACTCGAGTCCATCGGAAATAGCCTATAATTTTCGCGCAGTTTAGAGTTTTGAAAACTCGAGCAAAATGTTGAGCCTAGCTGGCCATTAGCACCGGTCACCAAGATACGTCTTTGGCTCACGGAAAGACCTTCGCAGTTTCAAAACTTTTTGCCGACTTGTCTCTGTCAGAGAGAATAGGGTCTATTCCGATCTCCGGCCAATCTATTGAAATGGTGGGATCGTTCCATAACAAGCTATTGTCATCTTTCGGATGATAGTAATCTGTACATTTGTAAAGCAAAATTGCGGTATCACTCAAAACAAGGAATCCATGAGCAAATCCCGGAGGAATCCAAAGCATTCTTTTGTTTGCGGCAGAGAGTATCTCTCCTACCCACTTGCCGAAAGTCGGAGAGCTCTTCCTAAGATCCACCGCGACATCAAACACTTCCCCTTCTGTCACTCGAGCGAGCTTTCCTTGAGGATACTCTAGTTGATAATGCATGCCTCGAAGAGTCCCCTTAACAGACCTGCTCTGATTATCCTGTACAAATCTATCTGAGATACCTCTTTCAATAAAATGAGTTTCCCTAAACGTTTCCATGAAATAACCCCGTTCGTCTCCATAGACTGCGGGCTCAAATAAAATTACCTCTGGTATTATGCTGGGTGAAATCTTCATTCTTTCGATTACTTATCTCTTATCTTCAAGGACTTTCAACAGATACTTACCATAACCGCTTTTTTCAAGTTCGTCCGCCAACGACTGTAGTTGATGACGGTCTATGAAACCCTGACTAAAAGCAATCTCTTCAGGGCAACCTATTTTCAACCCCTGCCTCTCTTCCAATACACGAATAAAAATTGCAGCATCGAGTAACGATTGGATTGTCCCGGTATCTAGCCAGGCAGTGCCCCGATCAAACAATTCTACATTCAGAGAATTTCTTTGCAGATAAGTTCTGTTTACGTCGGTAATCTCAAGCTCACCACGAGCTGAAGGCACGATGGATTTCGCTACCTCGACAACGTCGTAATCGTACATATAAATCCCAGTAATCGCATAGTGTGACGTCGGGTTAATAGGCTTCTCCTCAAGGCTTATTGGATTATTATTGTCGTCAAGAGTCACCACCCCATAACGCTCGGGATCATTGACATAGTAGGCAAACACACTCGCGACCTCTCTCTGACTTGCGGCATTCTTGAGGGTTTCTTCTATTCGGTCTCCGTAAAAAATATTATCTCCCAGAATAAGACAAACTCTGCTCCTTCCGATAAACTCTTCACCAATTATAAACGCTTGGGCAAGACCCTCAGGCTTGGGTTGTTCCGCATAGGAAATTTCCAAGCCCCAATTGGCACCGTCGCCTAACAGTGATTTATAAATATGAGAGTCTTCAGGGGTCGTTATAATCAAGATCTCTCTTATGCCTGCTTGCATTAATGTCGAAAGCGGATAATAAATCATAGGTTTGTCATAAACAGGCATCAACTGTTTGCTCACAGCCAACGTCATTGGCTGCAGTCGGCTCCCGCTCCCTCCCGCTAAAATTATCCCTTTTGTCATTCTTTTCCCCGTGGTACGTAAATCACTTTGCTATCCAGAACGCTATTAGGAGTTTAAAATTTTTGGCAGCGAAGAATAAAATTTTGACTTTGGTGTAAAACCTAATTCTTCGCAAATTTCACTATTATCGTAAAGGCTTTCGTCAACCAAATTATGGTAAGTTCTCAAACTTATACCCTGAATCAGCGGGCAGCGCTTTTTGAAAAATTTTAAGAGGTTATTCACAGAAGATAAAGCTATAACGCAAGTATACACCATCGAACGCGATAGCCGTAATTTAGGCTCCTCTCTTCCTAAAGCACGATAAATTCCGCTCTCAATTCCCGAAACAGTATATTCTTCTCCATCCGTAACAAAATAAACTCTGCCACTCGCTTTGTTCGAGTTCAGGCACAACTCGATAGCGACGCAAAGATCACCGACACCAACTAATGAAATCGGATTTCGCAATTCAGGAAGTCTCGGCATTAGCCGACGACTAATGAGGGAGATAAGCGAAGCTATATTGCCGCGCATCCCTCGCCCATAAACATTTACCGGCCTTAACACAACTGAGTCTATACTGCCTTTTCTGTTTTCCTCCAAAACTAACTTTTCAGCTTGAAGCTTAGAATTCCCATATTCAGTGATTGGCCTATTTCCCCTTACGCCCGCTGCGGCCAGCGAACTGCTGATGAAAATGAATTTTTTAACCCCCTTAAGAACAGCGGCAGACAATAATGACTTGGTTCCATTAATATTAGTATTAATTAGTATTTCATGATCCCAAGTGCTGGAATGTGAGATGCCGCCAAGATGCACGATGGCATCAACATTTTCGCAAGCCCTTTCTAGGCTATTCGCATCTAACAAATCCCCTGCTGAGTATTCTAAATTCTTGTTGTGACTAGACCCACTAGGCCCCGGCCCTCTAACAAGAGCCCTAACATGCGCGCCTGACTTTAGTAAACTCTGGCAAACATGATTTCCTATGAAACCGCTAGAGCCGGTTATTAATACTAATTTCCCAGAAAAATCCATAGTTTAAAATCCATATGCCGTGCCTCTAATTGAAGCGCCATCCGTGCAAGCTAAAGAAACGAAAACCTGATCTTGCAAATAACAGAATGTGTCTCAAACCCTTGCGGGCAGCCTGCCCACCTGCATGTCTGATTTGAACCGCTGGGGCATAAACTAAGGATCCGAACTTCCTGATGCGTAGGGATAAATCAAAATCCTCAAAGTAAAGGAAATATCCATCGTCGAATCCTCCCACTTTTTGTAATGACTTCGTATCAGTGAACATGCAGCAACCGCTAACCAAAGGAATATCTGAGCTAGCCTTACTCTCTGATAGATTGTGCATTTCGTATCTTGCTAGTCTTTTTTTGAATAGCCTTTTCAAGGGTGAGGGTATAAACGCACGTATGGCCAGAGTTAAAATATCAGGGTAACACTTACAAAGGTATTGCTTCACACCGTTACTATTAATTGCACTTGGACTTAGCATTACAACTGATCGGTTATTGTGAAAGATATCTATCACCTCCAGTAATGCCCTTTCATCCATTGCGACATCAGGATTAAGTATTACATGGATATCTGATGCTAGTTGACCAATGACTAAATTATGTGCGCCTCCATAACCCACATTGCCATGTCCGTGAATATGATTGAAGTCAATATTTAATTCCTTCATTGAATCATGATAGCTATCAAAGCCAGTTTTTTGGACCCTTGATTCTTTAGAATTGTCTATTAAAAAAATAGTGAATTCTAAGTCGTCCTTACAATTTTTGAGGCATGCGATGGCGGATCGCAAGGATTGGAGTAATTCTCGAATGATTAATTCTGGAGTATCGTACAGTACAATTCCAAAAGAAATAGAACTGATGCTTTTTTGCCTTGGGTCTCTGTTTAGCACGTTTAAGAGCCTCGATGAAACCTTAATATTCAGAGTAATTTATTTAGACGCTGACTCTCCAAAGAATCAGAGCTTTTATTTTGTTTCTATTGATCTTCTTCTACCAAACGATCTCCGAATGGGGTGGAAACGATCCTCATGCCAGGAGGAACATCACTTGGGTCAATTCTTCTAGGGCTAAAAGTATTATTGGCATCTGTGTCTGGGTTCGAACTCCGTTGCAAGATCGCCTCAAAGGGATTTGCCAATTCTCCACTTTCCTCCATCGCTTGTTCTGCGCCTTGGACCGATGCACTAAGGTTGCTTGACCTCAACGGCTCCGCGTTTGTGAGACTGAGGTTTGCTTCGTTTGTTGCGTTACAGGTTACTCCCTGTTCCTTAAATTCAGTGCATTGAAGGCCGTCGGGATATCTAATAGATGCCTTACCATTTGAGCCGACATGGATTACCTCGTAACCAGAATACCCAGGAATTGGTCGGCTTGACCCCTCCGGAAGGCTTACTGAAATTAGTTCTTTCGCGTTGTCTTCCAGGACGACAAGAAAGTTACCACCAATCCGCGTAGTGCCCACTAAGACAAACTCGGGCCCAGAAACGATATTGCCGTCACTATCTCTCCTTGCTCGGTCAGATCTGACAGAGTCTTCGTCGCGGCTATTAGTTTCAGTTTCCTCGAATAATTCGAGCTGCTGCCCAGAACTGACACCTTGCCAAATAAGTGGAATTAGAAGACAAACAGTCCGTTGTGATTTGATTGAAAAAAGAGTTCTTAAATATTTAATCATTGTCGAGTAACTCGTGAAGAAGCTATTTAAAAAAGGCTTGCTATTTTATCAGGCCTACGCAAATTCATTCTCTTATTTAGTCGCAGAGAACTTCCATAAAGTTTGCCGCCCTAAAGTTAGAGTGCGCACTTTATGATTTTACCTTGCTTAAAAACACTAATATAGTCTGCTGCCAAGAACTGATTGTTGCTGGATGAATTGAGGAGCGTGATGCCACTGCGTATGGAAATGTCTCTTACTTCCCACAGAAGAATCTAGGGTCTTTTCCCTAAACATTGTTATTTTCACCGTGGCATAATGTCAAATGCCAGAGAGATCCTCTCCTCATCCCCTTCGAAAGGCTCGGTATTGTGAAACAATGAAGACGGGAACATACAGATGTCACCCTCTCCAATAGGCAGTGAGTGTTTATCAAATTCGGCGCCTTCAGTAGGATAATGAGCACCATGCATACCAAACGATATCAATCCCTCATCTCCAGCAAGAGACTTAGGTAGCTGCAGATAAATTGACCCGCTAAGCCAGCCTAATTTATGGATGTGGGGCGCTAGTGAGCCTTGCCCTGTAATGCTGACGAGCCAGGCATATATGTCGTAATCTTTTGGCCAGAATTCCAAGAAACCTTCTTTTCTATGTTTAAAAGCATTCCTATACGACCCAACGCTTGCTTTTAAAATCTTTCTGAGTGGCTCGACGAAAGGGAGGCCGGTTAGCAAGAGGTTCCCGCTAGATTGAGTACCTTTAGTCAACAGGGCCTGCTTTTTGTAATTTTTTTTACTAGCTCTATGGTAAGCGATAATGCTGTCGATCAAGTCCTGATTCAAGGCGCTTTGGGGGAGCGGGGCCCTGAAAATAAATTCTAGAGGCTTATTACAGAAAGGGTTAGGAATATCCTTCCCAAATCTAATAGAGGCGTGTGACAGCACTGCACCCACTAAGGGATTACAAATTTGGTCCCGCTGGATGGCAATCACTTTGTCGTTGAATGTCTCATTTTTCCCTATGAGATAAAGGCATTCTAGTTGGTGACTTCGGCTGAGACCAATTTCGAGACCCTCAAAGGCGTCAACGGCCTCCTCGAATCGCTCTAATTTTCTATAGCAATCTCCAAGAGAAAAGGCGGCCCTCTCGTCCCGTGGTTTCAACCGCACTGCCTTTTTAAAACAGACTAGCGCGTCCTCAAGCTTAAGCTGCTCTGTCCTTAAACGACCCAGAGAAACATGCCCCTCGTGTTCTTCCGGGTGGTAGTGAACTGCCCTTTCATACAATTCACCCGCCTTTAGCATATTCCCTTCACTAAAATAGAGATGCCCTAAGTTAGATAGAAACATGAAGTTCTTAGGGTTTTTTTCTAGGAGCGTAATGTACAGTTCCTTTGCCTTTTTGTAGTTGCCCAGCCCCCTCTCGGAGACTCCGAGGAAATTCCACAAAGTTGCGCTACTGTCGTTTATTTTAAGGCTTGCCTCCGCTGCTTCCTTTAACTCGAGAAACTCTTTATTGTGATAAAGTTCAGTTAGTCTCGCAATTTCAGTTTTACTTAGAGCACTTCTGTCCACATCTAAAACCTTGCCTTAAAAGCGGGCCCCGACAAAACTACACTTAGCATCGCTTCAATCATCGAAAGTTATATTCTCTCCCATTATCTCTATCTCTTCTTCACCTGCCGAGTCCTTGCCTAGTAAGTCTTGAGTCGCCTTCCCATAGGCGTTTCTTGCCGTCTGTAAGGCTGCCAGTGTTAATTGTGTCCTTTGAATCTCTGCATCAACAAACCGGATGGAGGTCAACTGAGCCTTAACCTCGTCACTCAAGTCATCATACTCGTATTCTGTGCCGTCAATCGTAATATTAGCCATCGCTATTTCACCTGAAAGTAGTATTAAAATTCCTCGGGAAACCCGCCTCTAGGACAAAGTTCCTGACCCACCAAATATAACCTAGGCCCATAGTGTATGGGTAGTCTAACCATTCATATCATCACTATGCCCTCCGCTAAAACACCAATAAAAAACCCCCGCCTTTTGGGCGAGGGTTTTAAAAGGGTTTCCCTCATCACCGCGGGTAACGATGAGAGGGGCAAAACTTCTAGTTACGCTACCATCGCAACGTTAGCCGCAACGATGTCGCCGAAGTCTCCGTCACCAGTAAACGTACCTACAAGTAATATCTCAGCGGCCTGAGCGACTGCGTTACCGACACCAGCATCAACAAAGTACAAGTATCCGTCAACACCGTCGTCGACAGCTAGATATAGCTTATCGGCGTTATTTTGGAGCGTGATTGAAGCGGCAGTCTTACCTGCACCAAGCTGAGTCAGCGCTTTCAACAGCTCTACACCAGTAGTACTATTCGACAGGTCAGCATTGGCAAGGTTAGTAAGCACAGCCGTGTCAAGGGTGACTAAGTCAATCGCGTTAGTGTTAGTTGCAGTCGCCGCTCCAAGGTCATAGGTAATACCGTTGCCATTGTTAGCCGCAGTAGCCTCGTCCTCGACAATGGGGGTACCACCAGCAGCAGTTGCTACTGTCGTGTTATCCACATCCAAGCCAAGGATATCGGCAGTGGTAGCAAAGTCGGTCACGGAGACCCTATTCGCAACCGCTGCTATACCAGTAAGTGATAACGTATCTGTACCTGCGCCTAGTGTAACCGTATCGATACCAAGCCCTGGAGCAACAGTATCGTTACCCTTACCAGACTCGATGCGGTCTGCACCACTACCACCAATAATCACGTTAGCACCATCAGATCCAATGACGTAGTTCTCACCGTTACCGTCCAGAGTTACGTTCTCAACTCCAGTAACAGTCTTCACTGTAGCTGCGTTGGTTGGAGCCGAAGCGTTAAATAGATACGCTATGCTACCCGCCGCTGCGCTACTTAAGCTTCCAGACAGAACATCACTTGTCGCAGTCTTAGATAAGACCGTCGCCGCAGTTGCCGCAGTCGACCCAAGGTTGACCACAACACCTGTAGAGGTACCGCCACCTGCGCCTTCGAGCGCGCCGGCACCGCCAACCATGTTAGCCGTGGTGACAGTGTCAGTACCGGTTCCACCGTCGATGCTGTCTGCACCTAGTCCACCGGCGAATGTGTCGTTACCAGCACCACCACTCAGGGTATCAGTCTTAGTTGATCCGACAATCGTATCAGCACCGCTACTACCAGTAATAGTCTGCGCTAGAGTGTGCCCTGTTGCGTTCATCACCAAGCCCGGTGTAGTTGGAAGTCGCGCACTCATACCAGAAGCGTTAATGGTACCCACGGCAACAGCTCCGCCGAAGACAATGTCTTCCGAACCAGTAATGTTTACTGTCTGTGCGGCACCAGAACCACCACCCAAGACGGTGGTTTGAGTAGCCGTCAGAGTCAGAGTAGCAGTTCTTGAGTTAACGGACGCCGTCGTCTCTGTGACGTCGATGTTCATTGTCTCAATGTTTGCCAAAGCCAACGTGCCATAGGTGACATCGCCACTATTCACTAGGCCAACGGTAAGTGCTTCCGAAGCACCCGCTACCGCTCCATTGACAGTTGCGGTTAGGTTCTGACCAAGCGCTCCAAGAAGATTTAGAGTGCCGCCTGATCCAAATCCCGCTATCGTCTCAGCGTCAGCGGCCAAGCTGGTGACCGTAACGTGGTTGACACCGTTAAGGTAACCCAGGTCGAAAGAGTCGCCCGTGCTATCCATGTTAGTACCTATCAACAACCTTTCCATTCCTGTGAAGGTCGTGTTGAAGGTATTAGCCTCGGAGATTGTCTGCCCTTGAAGTGCTGTTAGTGACGCATTAAGAACAGAGAGAGTATCTGTACCGTCACCACCCGCTACCTTATCAGCAGTGGTAAGGTTGCCCGCAAAATTAATAACGTCGTTACCGGCACCGCCGTCGATAATATCAACACCAGTATTAGTCGTAATGATGTCATTACCGGCTTCACCATTCAGAGTATCGTTACCAGTACCACCGGTAATGGCGTCGTTGCCGGCCCCACCGTTAATAGTTGACGCTGCATCACCTAATAAAATGTCAGCACCTGCGGAACCTGTGATGGTTGTTACGCCAACCGCGTTAGCTCCCATATTAAACGTGGTTCCTGTCTGCGCAGCAGTCAGTCCTGATGCATTAATAACATCGGCTGTAACCGCCTGGACAGTTACCCTGTCGCCACCTGCGAAATTAATAGTATCAACAGCACCAGTCGCAACGTCACTTGTCATTGTGATGGCACCGAAATCTTGTGCAACATCGCCAGTAACAGAAGCGTTGAAAGTCACTGTTTCGATACCGTTGACTGTTAGCGCCTGTCCAGCAAATACGTCTTGCGCGAGCGCCCCCGAGGCGTTGTTTATTGTAATTGAGTCCGTAATCGCGGTACCCGTATCGTTCAGGGTTAGCGCGCCACCGGCACCAGGCATTACAAGGTTAAGGGTGCTAGCCCCCGCAGCATAGGTAATTACACCGTTACCGCCAGAGAATGAGTTCACAGCATTTGCTAGGGTCACCGTGCTGATGCCAGCTTGAGAATTTACAACTGTGATTGTGCCGCCGGTATGCGCGTCACTAATTTGCAAAGCCTCAAAGTTAGACACACCCGTGTGAGTCGCCGCAGTGGCGCCCTGGGCTAAAGCGGTAGTCATGACAAGAGTATCCGTGCCATCGCCACCATCAATCTTATCACCAACAGTGGCAGCAGCCGCTGCCGTAAGGGCGTCGCCAATGGTGACACTGTCATTACCCGCACCAGCGCTAACACTAACTTCGTCGGCAGCATTAATTGCAGCCACGTTTAAGGTATCAGCACCTGAGCTACCAGTAATAGTCTGGTCGAATTGGTCTATGCCCGCCGCATCCGCACCGGAGTCAGCCGGGTTACCAGTCGTGATCGAAATACCGCCAGTAGAGCCGGCCGCGTTAAGGGTAGTGACCGCGTTCGCGAGAGCCGCTCTAACGGTAAGTGCTGCGTCACCACTAACATTTACGGTAGAACCTGGATTGGCAACAGCTCCCAACCTAGAAGCTGTGCCCGAACTAACGATGTTCAGAGTTTCTAGGCCAGCGCCGTAAGTCACGGTTGCGTCACCTGCAGCCCCTGAAGTGACACCTGAGACTGTTAAAGTCGCCGCGTCTCCAGCCCCTGCAAGCCATGCCGCATCGTAGGTGTAGTTAACATCGGTGTTGGCCAAACCGCTTAAGGTAAGTTGGCTTGAGGAATCGACGTTAGTAAGCGTCACGCTGTCCTGGGTAGCACTTGATGCCCCAGAAATAGTGATCGTCGTCGGGCTTGAGTTCAACATGTTAATACTTAATACATGAGCGGCAGCGGCATTTCCGTCAGCCGTGCTAATGTTAAAATTTTCAACGCTGGTAGTTGTGAAACCGGCACTGCTTGCTGCGGCCGTGAGATTAGCCGTCAAAGAAACTGTGTCAGTACCTTCACCACCGTCCAGGACATCTCCTACTGACAGCGTGGTTGGCAACCCAACAAAGGTTCCGTTACCTGCGTTATCGGTTATGGTATTCGCCGCAGCGGTCAGGGTATGAACCTGATTGGCTGGGGGAGGAGTCACCGATGTGTCATTAACCGTGGTAGAGGCAGTCTGTCCTGCCACGCTAAGAGTCATCGTCTCCGCACCCTCAGTCGTGACGTCAGCAGCTGTCTCGAGAGAGACGATGGCTTTACCATCAGCCCCTATCTTTGTGGTTCCAGAAGTACCGCCAGTGAGATCTGATCCATTAACACCGGCAACAGTCCAGGCATACTCAGAGCCGGCAGCTACGTTAGCCGTGTCTAGGGTGAAGACGGCCGCTTCGCCCTCGTTCACCGATGCAGCGTTAGCAGACAGCGTGAAACTTGCTGTTGCCGGAGCAGGTCCGTCAGCCGCAGCCTTACCTATCGCTACTGAAGTTACCGCACTAGTCACTGAAGCTAGGACACTTGAACTCTCGGATGCAGTTTCCAGAGTTACTGTGTGGTATTCAGCGACCGCCGCCTTGTTCTTGTAATTTGCAACGTGGGTTGCCAGGGCTGCGCTTGTATCAGTATCAAGCACTCCGTGGATGGCTACAAATAATTCACCAAGTCCCTTACCCGCGTTTACATGAGCGGCGACAATGGTCTCGCACTCAGCCGCCAGTTCTGCACTCGCCTCTGGCAGTAAATTTCCGACGTATTCTTTCGCAAACTCGTCCGCCGTCTGTATCGCAGGGTAAGTAGCCTTGAACTCGGCTCGCGCTGCTAGCGCATCCCCGATTTGTACTAGGGTCTTACCTGCCTCTACATGAGCGATCAACTCAGCGAGAAGCGTCGTTCCAGGAGAAGAGTTAGTCGCGATAACCGCTAACTCTATTAAATCTGTTCTTGTATCTTTTGTAATGGCCATTCTAACTCCTTGAGCTAAATCTAAATTTTATTCGAATATAAATTTACTTAATTAAACTTCCTCAACACCTCATGGCGCCAAACAGAGGCTGCCGAGGTTATTCACAGTCATAACATAAAGCAGTTCCAAGGCGGATGCTTGTGACTTGCATCACACCCCAGCCATGGAATAACTAAATTCTTAATTCTGGACGACGTACTTTAATTTCAACATATCTCAAATTATTTAGTCGACACAGCTAACCATAGTACTACAAAAACAATAGTTAACGCACCCCGTGTCGGCACTTATTTAAAGATTCTGAAGGGTAGAAACGTAAAAATTTAACAACTAAATGCAGCTAAATGGTGTAAACTATTGAAATATAACAATAATTATATATTTTATTAGGGTTAAAAATTTTGAGTTTCTGTGCTAAAACTCAAAGCTAAGGCCCACCTCTGCGGTCGCTCCCTCCACTCGGAATAAAGCAATAGTATTTCTTTGTTCCCTGAAGTAGGCGTTTGCAATAAACCGGACCCCGGGGCCCAGAGTTTCGACGGGCACGCTGTAGCTCAGATAAGCAGAATCCAACGCCTCTCTGCGCCTTGCTCCGTCCTTAAAAATCGGGCTGTAACCGAGCTCATCATTCAGTTCCGTGCGAGAGTATTGGGCGCTTAAAGTGCCCCGACCCAAGGGAGCCTGCCACATCAGGTTAAACTGCCAACCATCCCGGTCACCACCGAGCCGCTCCGTTTTTGTTGGTTTATTACTCAGACCTAACAGCTCCACTCCAAACCGACTACCACGCACGCCAAAAGTGTCCGAACAGTCTAGCCCGGCCCCGAGACTCGTTTCTATCCCACCAAGGATTCTTTGGATCCTAAAAGACTGATATTGAACGGCAAGGCGAGGGAAGACTTCGCAATTAAATGCTCGCCCTGCGCGCAAACTCGCCCGCAAAGTGGTGCTCGTGAAAATTGAATTGCCCCCGTAATTTAACTGTGCCGTATCGACTTGTAGAGCCCACCTGCCACGCTCACCAGCCTCTGAAATTCCTACCTGAGCGTTCGCCTGTAGGATGTTGTGCCTATGATCCGTTCCAAACCTTCCTCTGGTTTCCCCGGCAATTCGAATATTTCGGTCCGGCCCAGCCCTCGTGTGCTCTCCTCCGAAGATAAGATTCGAATATTCACCGCTTAACGGCCGGAAATTCGGACTGACCGCCAGAAGCACAGATTCACCCGACAATGTGAGTGCGAGTTGACGCGAGAAAGGCGCGCTATTCAGATTGTTATCGTATCCCGCTAGCGCTGAAACGCGATACCTCGTATTTCGTGTGACGCTCCTCCAACGCATGCCTCTGCCCGCAATACTCTCTCGCAGGCCAGCAGGCAGATCGTCCCTCTCCAAGAGCCGCAGATTGAGGTCAATGGCAGTGAATATCTCGCCCAATTCAAAAAATGTCTCTGCATAGTCTATTAACGCTGAACCATTCTCGGGATTTATGAGGAGAGCTAACTCAAGATTTTCTCGTGATACAAGGACCTTACCTAAGGACAGTTGAACAGAGCCTAGCAAGGCAAAATACTCGGAGTTATCAGAGCACTCCGACGTTAATTCAAACAGGTTAGATTCCAGGGCCACGGGATTATCGTCTATCAGTGGGTAATACTGCGTAAGGTCTGGGCAAAAAGCTTCGAGCGCCGCTGGAGCTATAAAAAAAAATGCCGTGAGTGCTTTAGTAATTTTTTGCCTACCCGCCACGACTATCTACCCTATGGATCTTGATGAAGGCCTTCAAGTAGTAAAGGTCCAATAGGTCGGGAATTATGATTATATTAATGCTTGCAATCAACAGCGGTCAGCCAAGCCCGCCTTTCAAAAGTGTTAAAGAGTCTCTTGAAGCCATTACTTGGCTATCGGGGGCGAATAAAGTATGGGTAGTAGTCAGGCCCGCCAGTAAAAAATTTCCTAAAGATTGGAGCTCAAAATCTCCAAGATGGCGAGCCGCCACCTCCCCAATTAAAATTGTTGACGCAAGATCCGCTGTCATTTCCTGAATACGCAGAGTGATACTAACCGTTTCACCGAACAACGCGTGAACTCTCCTATGAGCAGGGCCAATCGACCCCATTAGGACAGGGCCTTGCTCTATACCGACCCCAACAGCTAGAGGCTCAATTCCCAAGATTCCGATCTCCGAGGATAAAGCATCATTAATCTCTCGCTCTATTTGCCGTGCGGCGAGGAGTGCACTTGTCGCTTGCTGGACTCCGTTACCATCCCAGACCGCTAATACACTATCGCCCTTGTACTCATGGATCTTACCGCCATGACCTTCAATTATTTTATTCACCTTAGTGAAAAAGAAATGGAGCACTGAAGCTGACTCCTCTGGCGGTCGCGATTCGCCAATCGCCGAAAAATTCCTTAAATCTGCACACAACAAGGTCACTTCCTGACGGACGGCTTTAATATTTGAGGAAGGGAGTTCAAAAGCGACTTTCCTTGCCTCCTCGCTTGGCAAATAACTCGCCAAATTTTGCATCACTCGGCCTCTTTCAAAACGCAAACGAACCAATTCAACAAGTAATAACAGCAAGCCACCAACCGCTCCAAAAATCGTAGGTGCAAGCCAACCGAGCCATAGGTCAAAACTGTGCAATGCGAACCCATGAACAAATAGAGATACTACTGGCGCCATTACACTGACTGAAGGCAACCCTAATATTGCGAACCGACCCCGTTTTGAAGAAAGGAAAAACAATAGCACTGCAAATGAAAGAGCAATCAATAAACTAAAAGATTCTTTTCCTTGCGGGACATATGGCACGTTATTATCTAACAAACTTACAATCATTCTAGCTTGGAGTTCGATTCCAGGAGCAGAACCCGAGTAAGGCGTTGGAACGACATCATCCAACGCAAATGCAGTCGCACCGACTAAAACCCAAACATTGTCAAACATGTCCGGATTAAAATTTCCCTCAATGACATCAATCGCGGAGACGGATCGAAAGGCGGAGGGAGACTTCACAAATGAAAATCTGAGATTCCCTTCGCTATCCAAAGGAATCTCAAGGCCAGGATAACTGTTTAATAGAAGCCGAAATTCAGGCGAAAGAAGACCATTATCCTTCTCTACACTTAAGCCCCAGGAATCCGTGCTCAAGGCAGCGAAAAAGGGGGCAATCGGCAGCGCAGGATAGAGCCTGTCTTGAACACAGACTAATGCCGGCATTTTTCTTATCGCACCATCGGGATCTATAATTGGTGCGATATGCCCCTTTGGCACGTCAGACAATGCAGCACTCACGCCGATGAAACTCTCGGTTGAAGGGAAAATATCAGGCCCATTAGTGCCACATCCAGCGCCAGTCACCGCGTGGCTTAGAACACCATTGCGAATGCTCTGCTCAGAACCCAAGATAGGAAGTTGCGAAATAATAGAACCACTTCCCCTTAACAGCGCTTCTGCGAAAACAGCGTCATCAACGAGTTCGCTCTCTGGATAGACAATGTCATGAATCTGAAGTTGTGCACCTGACTGTTGAATTTTGTCAGTAAGTTCAGCCATCACATCCCGTGACCAAGGCCACGGGCCTATTTCAGAAATACTTCTTTCGTCTATAGCGACAATCGTAATTCTTTCTTCTATCTGCCGATCAGTTATGAAACGCCACGCAACACCGCCGACTTGGTCTTCGAAACTAGAAAAGCTAACTCTAAAAATCGCCAGAATAACTAGGGTGAGTAAGGCCGAAAAAAATAGGCTGGAAATGGCGATGGCCCGAACGTTTTTGGCCAGGAGTGGCATGGCTGCTAGTAAAGGCGACCCAGTGAATGTGTTTTTCATTGATTACTCTACCTGGTCGCGTCCCACAATGTGACCCCTTGAACTAAGCCATGCCAGCTTTTAAAGTCAAAGAAATAACCTGCCTCTCTTCCATCCACACTTATTGCACCTGCCAATCCTTTGCTGTTATCCGCCGCATAACTGGAGAAGAAACCTCCGTCTCTTATACGACCGGCGCTTTCAAAGGCGACTTTACCAAGCTCGAGGTGATATAAATTTAAGGAAGTCTCAAATAAGTTCTGGCCAAAATCGAGGAGCAAGTCCCCGTTCGAGACGGCAACAGGTGATACTTCATTGTCATCTCTATAAAAAGCTTGGGCACTGTCCAGGCTAAACCCAACTCTACCCAAGTCAGAATTAAGTGTCAGTTCATCGCCTCCTTGCCTAAAAAGGAAATACTCAAAGTTGCCTCCAATAGTGACGCGGCGCCCCTGGCTGGCCTCACTAAAAGGCAGTGTAATTCGCTCCAACGCACCTTGCGCTTCAGCGTATCTGCCCCAAACAAGCTGTCTCTGCTTTGCTTCCTCATTACTAACCGTTGCTTTTGGTGTGAACCCAGTGCTGTACGGGGCTTGCTTTTTCGCACTCGAACTCAGCCCAAGGGACGTTACACTCTCTGAAACAACGTCGGTTACTCCAGTTACCGATGAAACAGTGTCAGGAACATTATCAGCCTGACTCGTCACAGCTGCCTCGCCCTCAAGGCCTGGGCCTCTATTGGAGTCCTGAGCAAGTGTCTCGACCTGACCCTGGTCTATGTCTTGGTTTAATGTTGCCTGAGAATCATTAGAGGCTGTCAAAGACAATTCATGCTGACTTTGAGTCGCAGTGAGCTGAATTATTCTAGGCGTGGACAATGTGCTATCTAACTCAATAATCTGTGCCGATTCCGCGTCAAGCTCTAAAGCATTAGAACCGCATGGCCCGCTGCCCTCAATAGCGCATTCAGATGAGAATGGCGCAACGACTATCGCTCCCTCATTAACCATTGCGCGGGTGGTCGTGGCATCGGTGGTAACAACAAAATCCGTTCCCCTTACGCCAATCGCTGCGACTGGTGTATTCAATCTAAACCGCTCCTTCGCGGCACTTGCAGCCTTGCCAGAAACAGATCTCGCAGTGCCCTCAATAAGACTGAATTTCACGATAGAGGCCTCTGGTCGATCTCCATCAAATTGATAGTTGACTATTTCCAACCTGCTGTCCGGCCTGATACTAATCAAGGCATCGTCCACAAACTTTATGTGTACGTGGCCGTTGGACCCCGTCACAATTGTGTCCCGCTCACGCACTAAATCGCCCGCGGTCAATCTTCCGACACGATTTCGTTGTTGCTCCAAAAACGCCCTACCCAGCACTAGCCCCACTGTTCCTACGGTTCTGTCAGCCAAATGTGCCGCCTCTTCACCGTCTCCCAAAGATGCTGGCTCTCCAGCCTGGACTGACCCTAAGCACCCGACAATGACCAAGACAAAAATTACAAGCTTCTGATATATATGGAGTTTCATAATTTACGATCACTTCAATTCGAAAAGTAAATTCATTTTATACGACTCTTCCTCCAGTGCTAACACGATATTGCGATATCTGTCACACTCAAGCGAGGTAGAGGGATGATATTCTAACGCCAAGGTGCCCAACATATCGTAACTAGTTTATTTTCCAAGTGATTCTAGTCACACACATGCACTGACTATTTCCCTCCGGGGCACTCAAATAGTTATACTAAATTTGTTCGTAGCCTAACTTTAATTAATTTCAGCACGATCAAGCCCAAAACCAATGCAAGCAACCTCGCAACTAATGAAATCCTTTGAGCTATTTCAAGGGTTAAATGAGCCTGAACTTCAAACACTTGCACAATGCGCTCAAGTTGAGCGTTTCGCGAGAAGAGCTATCATACTCACTGCGCGCAAGAAGGAAAATCGTGTTTGCTTTTTATTTGAGGGCCGCTTACAAGGGGTAGATTTCACGATAGATGGCCGAGAGGTAGGCATTTATTTCGTGAACCAAGGCGATTTTTGCGGGGAACTCTGCGTATTTGACGACGGAGCTCAACCTGAGCATGTAATAGCGCTCAACTCTTCTGTCGTAGTTTTCGTTCCCACTATCCATCTCAAGGATATAGCTAACAGAAACCCCAAAATAATGTCTCGACTTGGCAGTAAGCTAGCGTCCCGAGTCAGACAAATGACCGTTCAAAGGTCCCTTTTAGGTCTACCAAACATCCCCCAGCGTGTCTGCAGTCAACTCTGGATGCTGACTAAAGTGCCTAATTCGAATCAGCGTGCCAATATTGAGATCAAGAATGCTCCTACCCACATGGAAATTGCAATAATGCTCAACGTGAGCAGAGAAACGGTGACTCGTGTTTTTCAGCAACTTCAAAAACAGAAAATTGTGGCTAGAG
>MDSV01043305.1_pt1 | contig 19682 bp, 14 predicted proteins | sample 810851 | NCBI WGS metagenome assembly MDSV01 (sample SAMN05326640, study PRJNA326480) | marine metagenome | isolation source: seawater | place: Atlantic Ocean: North East | collected 2012 | reverse complement strand
GGCTCCGCATGGGCGAGGGACAGCAAGAGCAGACAGATCGGCAGTGCTTGCGGTATTAGGCGTGTGCTCATACCACAAACTGAGTCCCTCTTACCTCCTTCGTCAAGACACACATCCCGGGGAGTCGCACCCACTGGACGATAACCGTCGATATACCCGGATTTCCAGCTCTCTCAGGACCGCTATCGCCCTTTCCCCGATAAACACGTTTTCCACTGGGCAGACCAGAATTGGAGACCTAACTTCGCGTTTCCGCAATGAAGACCTACCGCAATCTGTTAGCCGTCAGTTCACTATTCCTTACTTCGAGCCTCTTCTCCATGGCTCAGGCTCCAAAGATCGCCTGGGAGCTGTCGAAAGGCATCAAGGCTCCCGAGAGCGCCTACTATCATGAAAAGTCGGGTAACATCTATCTGTCACAAGTCGGTGAAGGCGGTGGACTCGGTAAGGATGGAGACGGTTTGATCTCTGTTCTCAAGCCTGACGGAACGGTGGTAAATCCGCGCTGGTTCGCGGGACTCAACGCTCCCAAGGGACTCCGCTCTACGGGAGGAGTCCTCTGGGTTGCCGATATTGACCGCTTGGTCGGGATAACCATCGAAACCGCAAACACACTGGCGATCCATGAAGTCGCCGGAGCGAAATTTCTCAATGATGTTGCGGTGACGCCAAGGGGCACGGTGCTCGTATCCGACATGCTGGCCAGCTCCATTTACGCTCTCCAGGCCAACAAGGTGTCTCAAATTGCTTCCGGAGTTGAACTCGACAGCCCAAACGGGCTTCTCGTGAATGGCCATACACTCTACATCGCTGGGTGGGGACGCGACATTCAGGACTCCTTTGACACCCTGACTCTGGGGCGGCTTCTCGCCATGGACCTCCGCACCCGTAAGGTGAAACCAATAACTGCGGCAACGGTGGGAAATCTGGATGGCGTAGAGCTGGATGGAAAGGGCGGCTTCCTGGTCACTGACTGGATTGAAGGTGCGGTTCTCCATATCAGCGCGAAGGGAGCAGTCACCTCCGTTCTGGACCTTCCCAAGGGGTCAGCGGACATCGCCTACATCGCCAAGAAAAAGCTGCTCATTGTTCCCCAGATGCTGGAGAACAAAGTCACCGCCTTCGATCTCTCCGGGGTTCTCAAGTAACGGGGACACAACGCATCCGCTGCTGCACGGCTCCGCCTGCGAACAACCGGGCAAACAAGCTCCCTGCGTGATCGCGCCTGCAGCCCATTGAATCTGATTGGTTCCTCCCGTGAGAACACTAGGCTACCATGCCATGATGCGGACGCTTCTTATTCTCACTCTCCTTCTCTGCAGCTGCACCCCAAAGCTCACCGCAGCTGATCCTCCTGAGTATAACGTCCTCTTCCTCATTTCCGACGATCTCACCTACACAGCGCTTTCGTGCTACGGCAATACAGTCTGTCAGACTCCTAACATTGATCGTCTCGCCGCGCGTGGGACACGCTTCACCAGAGCCTACTGCCAGGGAACCTACTGCGGCCCCTCCCGTGCTTCCTTCATGTCAGGCTATTATCCCCATGCCACCGGAGAACTCGGTTATCGCAATCCCCGGCCGCGAATCGGAACCCGTGCGACATGGTCACAGCACTTCATCAACAACGGCTATCATGCCGCCCGCGTCAGCAAGATCTATCACATGGGGGTTCCCGGCGGAATCGAGGGCGGAGGTCACGGCGCTGATGATGAGGCCTCCTGGACCGAGCGATTCAACAGCAAGGGTCCTGAGTGGAAAGCCCCCGGTGACGGAGAGACCCTTCAGAACAATCCCGACGGGAAAAAACCCCCCGTAGGCGGAAACACCTTCGTCGTAGTTGAGGCCGACGGGGGCGATCTCGTCCACTCTGACGGAAAGACCGCAGCCAAGGCCTGCCAGCTTATCGCAGAGCGAAAGAACTCAAAGCAACCCTTCTGGCTCGGGGTGGGCTTCGTCCGCCCACACGTTCCCTTCGTCGCCCCCCGTTCCTACTACAAGCCCTTCCTTCCCTACAGCAAGATGATCCTCCCTCCCAAGGTCAAGGACGACTGGGAAGACATCCCGAAAGCCGGCATCAATTACTGCACCAGTATCAACATGAAAATGGACGTCCGCCGGCAGAAGAAGGCCGTCGGAGGGTACTATGCCTCGGTCGCCTACATGGATGCTCAGGTAGGAAAGGTTCTTGATGCACTGGACCAATCCGGGCTTGCCAAGAAGACCATCATTATCTTCACCAGCGATCATGGATTTCACCTCGGCGAGCACGATTTCTGGGCCAAGGTCAGCCTGCGGGACGAGTCTGCCGGCGTCCCCCTCATTATCTGCGTCCCCGGGAAAAAACCCGCAGTCTGCCATTCCTTTGTCGAACTACTGGACCTCTATCCCACCACCGCCGCCCTCTGCGGCCTCAAGGTGCCTGGGCGGCTCCAGGGGAAGGACATTTCCCGCATGCTCGACGACCCGGAGCACGAAGTACGTAAGGGTGCTTTTTGCGTGGCTCCAATGAGAAAGGGATTTCTCCTCCGGGACCGGAACTGGGCCTATCTTCAGTATGGTGAGGAAGCTGCAGGGGGGCGGGAATTATTCAATATGGTGAAGGATCCAGGACAATTCACCAATCTTGCTGGCAACGCTTCACATGCAGAGATCACCCGAAGCTTCGAGGATCGCCTCGCCACCAAACTGAAGGCCATCCGCACAAACGACCTGGGGATTTCCTACAAGAGACCCGGAGCCCGTAAAAAATAACTCTTATTCCTCCCACCCGCCGGAATTGATGACCGGTCGCTTCTTGCTCCTGGCTTTCATCATGCCTAGGCTCTGCCATCACGACTTCTCTCAATGATCCCAATGCCACCATGGCGGTCTTTCTCGATTTGGAGAATATCGCCATTGGCGCCCGCGATGCCCGCTATCCAACCTTCTCGATTGCAAAAGTCTTTGAACGCCTGTTCTTACGAGGGCACATCGTCCTGAAAAAGGCTTACTGCGACTTCTCACGGTTTAAGGAATTCAAGCGCGATCTTCACGATGCCGCCTTCGAGCTGATCGAAATTCCTCACTTCCGACAGTCCGGCAAGAATTCTGCCGATATCCGAATGGTGGTGGACGCCTTGGATCTCTGCTATACCAAGAGCCACGTCGACACCTTCGTGATCATTTCGGGAGACTCGGATTTTTCGCCGCTCGTCAGTAAACTTCGCGAAAACGCAAAGACCGTCATCGGCGTCGGCGTGAAGAACTCCAGCTCGGACCTCTTCATCAAGAATTGTGACGAATTTATCTACTACGATGATCTCGTCCGTAAATCACCTGCCAAGAAGACCACCAAGAAGAAGGTGGCCAGAAAGGCCGCCAAGAAGAAAACCGCAGGCCGAAAGTCCTCCGAAGGCCCCCCCACCGAGGCTGCTCTGGAACAGGTCGCAGACACCTTCGAGGCCCTCCTTGAGGAGCGGGGCAACGATGAGGCCATCTGGGGATCTATGATTAAACAGGCCCTCAAGCGCCGTAACCCGGGATTCAACGAACGAGCCCATGGCTTCAGGTCCTTTAACGAGGTCCTGCTAGGTGCCGAAGAACACGGCTTCCTGAAACTTGAGGCTGACGAGCGCTCTGGTGGATACACCGTTCATCCGGCCTGACTCTCGACCTCCCTCCGCAGAATCAGGCGATATTGGTATAGACCGCCTGTACGTCCTCGTCATCCTCGAGTTTGTCGATAAGGGACTCGATCTCGTCCAGTTGAGACTCGCTGAACTCCTGGGGATTGTTGGAGATCCTCTGAAGTCCAGCCCTGCTCAGCTCGATACCGAGTTCCTCGCAACCCTGCGAGAGAGAACCAAAATTGGTAAAGTCCCCATACACAAAAACCGTACCCTCATTCTCTTCCAGTTCCTCAAGGCCATGGTCAATGAGTTCGAGCTCAATTTCCTCAAGATCATGACCCTCCTTTTTCTCGAACTGGATCACCGTCTTACGATCGAAAAGGAACTCGAGAGAGCCGCTATTGAGCATCTCTCCCCCCGCCTTATTGATCGGGGTGCGCACGTTAGTGATCGTTCGGTTCGTATTGTCAGTCGCAGTTTCGATAAACAACATTACCCCATGAGGTCCCTTGGCCTCATAATTGACCTCCGAAATATCGGCCATGTCCTTCCCCGCAGCTCGCTTGATCGCCGTTGCGATATTATCCTTGGGCATGTTCTCCGCCTTGGCGTTGATGATTGCCGTGCGCAGCTTGGAGTTACTGTCTGGGTCCGCCCCTCCCTCCTTTGCCGCCATCGTGATGGTTCTTGCAAGCTTGGGAAAGACCTTCGACATCTTGTCCCACCGCTTTTCCTTCGCGGCTCGCCGATACTCAAATGCACGTCCCATGGGTGAAGACAGTCTACGGGGGCTTACCGTCCCATCTCAAACCACAAATTCCAAATTTCCTGCCTGGACTCAGGCTATGCCATCATTTTTCGGCGTAAGGTCGCCCCCAGATAGCACGCCATCCTCCATGAAATCCTCATATTCCTGATTTTGCTGTTTCGCCCTGAGCCGATCCTGTTCAGACAAGGGCACGCATCCATGAGCGAAAAACATCACCTCCTGCACCCTCCTCTGGGCGGGCCATTTCCCCCGGAACGAGTTGCAGAGCCCACCTTTGACCTCGTTGTCAGAGAATTGGAACGGGCGCAGGAAAGCGTAGAGATTTTCATGTACGTCTGGCGCGCAGATGAATCCGGCATGCGTGTGGGTGAAGCGGTTCTCGCAGCTGCTGAGCGCGGCGTGAAGATCCGTATCATCAAGGATATCGGGGCCATCATGTGCGAGGTGATCGAGATGAATCGCAAACCCTTCTTTCCGCGCAAAATCCCACTCCTTAAGCGAATCTTCTACAAGATCATCGGGCGCACCTTTCCCAATACCTTTGTGGCGGACGACCATAATCAGGAGCTGGGTGCCGCTCTCCTCGCCCACCCGAATGTGACGGTTGAATGGGTCAACAAGACCCACACCAAGTATTACATCTTTGACGAACGCCTCCTTGTCACGGGAAGCATCAATATTGAGGACCGTCACCAAGACTACTTTGATTACATGCTCGCGCTTGAGGACCCTCAACTTATTCAGAGGCTTCGTGGTAGAATGCAGGGCGATATCCCTTGTGACCTTGAACGCAATGTCGAGTTCGTCTGCAACTCTCATCACTCAACGGGCGAATCTTCCTTCGAGATTAAACCTGCCGTCCTTGACCTCATCGGACAGGCAAGAAAGTCCATCTACATCGAAGTCGCCTATCTTGGAGACCCTGAGTTTGCTGACGCTCTCGTCGAGGCTGCAGCAAGGGGCATCCGCATCACGGTGCTCTTCTCAAGAGAAGCCAATATCGGCAATGACGTGAACTACTGGGCCATCCACGATCTCTACAGTCGGGCCCCTGTCGAAGTCTACCTCACAGACACCATGATCCACGCCAAGTTGCTGCTCTTTGATGAGGAGCTGGTGTTTACCGGATCATGTAACATGAATATCTTTTCGCTCCAGAAAGCCGCCGAACTGAACCTTCTCATCCAGAACGAGCCCGTCATCATAGAGAGTATCAAGTCTCTGATCGCCAAGCGGATCGCCTCCAGCAAGAAGGTGAACTCGGGCGAGGAGCTGGCCGGATTCAATCCAATTATTTCCTCTCTGCAGCAGCTCCACCAGAAGCTGAATCCAAATTAGGGTGTTCAGGAAAGAGCGTTCGCTGTAGACAAAAGAACTTCGACCAATCTGAATGTATTTTCGACCGACTACTGAATATGAGCTCCCACCCCATTACCCTTACCTGGAACCGCGACAACAAGGACTTCGGATACAAGAGCTATTCGAGAGATCACGCCCTTGATTTTGGACACGGGGTTTCTCTCAGAGCCTCCGCCGCTGCAGAGTATCTCGGCACGGCCGAAATCCCTGACCCGGAGCAGGCCTTTGTTGCTTCCCTCTCGAGCTGCCACATGCTGACCTTTCTCGCCTTGGCCTCCCTTCAGAATCTTACCCTCGAGAGCTATGTGGACAAGGCTGTTGGATTTCTCGAGAAGGGTGAAAGTGGAAAGCCTGTTCTGGCGAGGGTTGAGCTGCATCCTGAAACCGTATGGGCAGAGGGCATCACGGTCTCAGCCGAAAAACTTGAAGAGCTGCATCATAAGGCACATCAAGAGTGCTTCCTTGCCAATTCGGTAACCACCAAGATCACAACTGTGCTGTAGCCGTCGAATGGGTGCCCCTCTTCCATTTCTCCCGAGGGTGGTGGGCGACCCAAGACTAACCGAAAAGCCCTAGGATCTCCTCTTCATCGAGACCCACGTTTCCCCCGAAAGATCCATCCCCCAGAGTCGAGGCGATCATCTCCCGCTTACGCTCCTGGAGCGCCACAATTTTCTCCTCCACAGTGTCCCGCGCAATCAACTTGTATGACGTGACCACCCGCTTCTGACCAATACGGTGGGCACGGTCCGTCGCCTGAGCCTCAACTGCCGGATTCCACCAAGGATCAACATGAATCACGGTATCCGCACCAGTCAGGTTCAACCCTACCCCCCCGGCCTTGAGGCTGATGAGGAAAACAGGGATGGCTGAATCCTGAAAACGCCTGACCACATCACCTCGATTGCGAGTCTGGCCGTCGAGATAACAGAACTCGAAGCCACGGTCTGCCAGCACGGGGACAATACCCTGCAGCATTTGTACGAACTGACTAAAGACAAGAACGCGGTGCCCTCCCTCGACCGCCTCATCAAGCAATCCACTCAACTCCTGCATTTTCACCGAGCCGTCCTGTTCGTTGACGTCAGGAAGATCTAAAAGGCGTAAGTCACAACAGGCCTGCCTGAGGCGCAAGAGGGCGGTCAGAGCCAACATCCGCCTCTGCCCACCCTCTGATCCGGCGATCATTCTCCGCCCTTCTTCAAGCAGAGACTGGTAAACCTCTCGCTGCGCCTTGCTCAATTCACAATATCGTACCTGTTCGATTTTTTGAGGTAGATCCTTGGCTACCTCCTCCTTGAGGCGCCTCATCACCACTGGCCTCAGTCGCCGTGACAGGCGACGCTGCAGTCTGGGTTCATTTCCACGTGCAAGAGGCTTCTCGAAGCGGTCTGCAAACCGGGCCCGATCACCCAGATAGCCAGGTAGAACGAAGTTCATGATGGACCAGAGGTCCGTTACGGAATTCTCCATCGGTGTGCCTGTCAGAGCAAACCGATGCTCCGCTTTGAGCTGAAATGCTGCCCGCGATACCTGAGCCTCCGGATTCTTAATATTCTGGGCTTCATCCAGGATAACCACCTTGAAAATTCGCTCCCGGTAAAGGTCGATATCGAGACGCAGAAGAGCGTAACTGGTTATGAGAAGATCCGCCTCAGAGCTCTTTTCGAGAGTCTCTGCGCGTTTGGGCCCTTCAATCGCAACCGCTTCCAGCTCCGGCGCGAACTTTGCGGACTCTTCCAGCCAGTTCTGAACCAGAGATGAGGGGCATACCACAAGGGCTGGCCCACCTCGCGCTACAATAAACGCAAGAGACTGAAGCGTTTTGCCCAATCCCATATCATCGGCAAGAACTCCTCCCATACGCATTTCTGACAGCTTCCAGAGCCACTCAACACCTTCCCGCTGATACGGGCGGAGAACCGGTTTCAGGGACCCGAGGTGCAATTCGGAATCATTCTCTTCTACCGGGTGCAATTGGTCGGCAGCGGGCAGACCAAGGTCCCCCGCGCTATGCTGGAGATAAGCCGCTTGCACCGCATCCACCCGGAATACTCCGGGAACCGCCTGCTGAGGATCACAATCGGCAATGGACTCCATGGCATCATCGAGCTGATCAGGATCCATGACAGCTCTCCGGTTACCTCCCAACGAACATGAGGATTGCCCGGTTCTCAGGAGCCTCTGAATTTCTTCCCGCTGTACACTGCCACCATCTCCAGTCTCATAATTGATTTCGACCTCCATCCAGTTCTCTCCACTCCCCGTCAGGTGGTAGACCGGCTGTAAAGGAACTACATCTCTCGCAAATTCGGAAAATCGGTCTCCCTTAATGACGATCCAGTCCGGGTCCAGCCTATATAATCCATGAGCGAAAAAGCGCAGGATCTCTTCCGTGTTCCGCATCACAAACGTACCACCGCGCGCAGGCCCCTCAAATCCCCACTGCCGAAGTCCATCCTCTGCCAGCCTCTCCAGAGCCGTACTAGCGAGCACTTGCTCCTCCTTCTCCATGACGAGCAGCGCCCCCTCAGCCTGACCTGCTAACCGCCGGTTTGTGCCGTACAAAAAGGTCATCTTTGCCTCCAGATGATTGAAGGAACCGTCAAAAATAACCTCCACGTTCGGGGAAGCCTGCTGCGGCAGAGATGCCGGCACACTCTGCTCAATATCGAACCAATAGCCGAGGGCGGCAATCAGCGAGGGGCTTTCTACAGGATCCGGTCGCAGCCCTTTATCGAGAACTGGCCTTAACGCCTCGGGGAGTCCGGAGGCTACCGGGTAGAACACGCGATTTTCCATATCAATACCCCACGCATCTTTCCCCTCAATCAGAGATTGAATTCTCCCCGGCCATTGAGCTCGCAGGCGCTTCCCCTCACATTCGATGGAGAGCCGGAGGGGTTGACAGGAAATGGCAGCCTCATGCCTCTTCCCAAAAGAAACTCTGGGATGTCCCACAAGAGACTCCAGCACCTCGAGAAATTGCTCCCGTTCGAGATTCACCGCACCCGGGGGAGTCTCCGGAAACAGGCGACGCAGGGTAGCGAGTAAACGACTGTCATCTTCGCCTGCCTGCAGGGCGTACTCCTCACCCCAGGAACTAAGAAGGTGCTCCTCACCCTCATACTCCGTAGCAAAAACGACAAGTAGCTGCCCCCTGTCCCAGGAATCCTTCACCTTAAGGGGCAACATGACACGACATTCTACAGGATAGGCCTCTGCCTCAAACTCCTCCTCCAAGAGCGGCCAACACGATTTGACCTCTTCCCGCTTCGACTCAGGGGCCTCCTCAGCAACCGGACGAGATGGGTCGATTACCTCCAGACCAATGGCTATCGCATGAGCGCATACCCGTCCCTCCCGGCGAGCGGTCATACAACCACACTTGTTCTCCATGTGAGTGCGTGACAGGATCTGCATCCTTACTTTTTTTTCTTTGCCCCCCATCAGGACGAGTCCCTCAAGCCAACCGTCTTTATACTCGGCCGTGCGGACAAGACCACCACGATGCATCTCCCGGGCCGCCTTCATTTCCTTCCAGCCTCCCGCATCCATCAGGAGATCTCGCGTCAACTCAACCTCTGTCATTGGCACTTCATGAATTTACCGGCGCCATGGCCTGAAGGCCCTGAGCTCGATGTGACGGGAAAAAGGAGTTCATCCTCATGGATTGTTTTCCTCAAAAGACAAATAAGGGGATATCTTCTCTGCGGTATACTTACCGATTCCCGCAACCCTCAGGAGATCCGCAGGCGTTTGGTAAGTCCACCTCTCCCGCGCCTCAATAATTCTCATTGCCAGCACTTCCCCAACACCCGGGAGGCGCATGAGCTCCAGCTTGGAAGCGGTATTGGGATTCACCGAAGCTCTCTCCAGCGGCAATGCCCGTAACCTCTCCTCTTCTTCCCGGACCCGCTCTACCCGGCGTTCCTCCGGCAAGGTCCCCCAGTCCGTAAACTTCCAAGCGCCAACTCGCCGGGAGGCTGCAGCGAGTTCCTCATCTCCAAGTCTGTCCCGATACTCTTCCCGGTTCACGCCCGCACGACGCGCTCGAGCTACCCCAAAAGCCCGCGCAAGCCCTTCCCTGACCAGCAACTGCCCGAGATCTCTTCCGGCAGCCTCGGTTATAAAACCATAATAGCGCTTATGCTGGGGATATCCTCTGCCATCCGCCCAGGCCGTATGCACCTGAAAGGGCTGGGATAACAACTCCCCAACACGACCCTTTGCCACGCTTCCAAGCATTATGGCCGATTTAATGGAAGATTTCTCATCACCCCCGGCTCCGGCTATACCAAAGTAGGCGCGCTGTGATCTGAGCCTGCGCTGATCTGTAGGATGCCGGTTCGAGGTTTCAAAACAGTCCACACCATACAGCCTTATGGTGTGAGCGGACCCATCTGGAAAGCGAACCCCAAAACTATCTCCATCAGACCATTCAGTTGTTATCAGCCGGCAGTTCTTGAACGTGGTTAGTCCCGTGATCTCATCGATCACACCTCTGGGAAGGGGTTCTGCTGCGAGGGGGCAGATCCCCACCAGCAGCCCCATCAGTATCGCACGCACTTGGAAACCCTATCGGCTCCCGATAGCTACCGAAATCCGAAAATCTCACCGACGCTCAATAGCGAGAGTGATAGTGACACTGACGACCTCTCCCGTGGTAAGCGCCCCCGCACCCACAGTCCGCGGAGTAGGACCGATAAGAGCCATGTCGGTGACGCCTATGGGCCCTGCTCCCACGCGGCTCTTCATCAGCCAGAGCATAGCCAACAACCCCAGCTGCCAAGACTGCAAGAGCCGCTCCCTCTGGGGTAAGAACATCTACCGGTCGGCCAGAGGAATCATACATTGTCGTACAGCTCGTAGACAGCACAGCAGCAATTGCTGCAACCAGGAAGAGAGCGTGGGGGCTTTTCATCATACCCCTTGGACCAGTGCAGGACCGATAATATTCAGACAATTTTTGCCCGTCAGCGGCAGAAAAAGAACCAACTACTCACCTCCCCTGCTCGAAGATCCACTCGTGTAGCTTCTCATCGTCATACACCCTGTCAGCAACGCCATGCCCCGCACCGGCGAACTCGGTGTATTTCACGTCTGATCGCGCTTCTTTCAGGGCTTCAACCATTGCCTGGCTCTGGCCCACCGGGACGACCTTATCCTCTGCTCCGTGAAACACCCAGATAGGTACTTTGCGGTAGTCCCTGACAGCTCCAGGATTTCCACCACCTGCCACCGGAACGGCGGCAGCCCACATGCGAGGCTCCTGAGAAAGGAGCTGAAAAGTTCCATATCCCCCCATCGAATAACCAGTCAAATAGATCCGGTCAGGATCAACCGGGAGCTTTTTCAGAAGTTCCTTTACGATTTCCACCACTCCGTCGGCCTTGGTCCCTACCCAACCCTGCTGGTCCGGATTCTGTGGGGAAATGACGAAGCAGGTCCGGCGCCGGTAGTTATCATCCCGGGTGAAGGCTCTGGCTCCCCACGGCTCTTCCGGAGTCATTACATCACCACCCCTGCCGTGCAGATAGACTACCAGGGGATAGCCGGGACCCTTGCCTTTCCTCAATTTTCTTGCCCCGAAGATTCGATATTTCAACCCGTGACCCTCAGCACGCTCCCAGTCCCCCGTAAGAAGCTTGGCGAATTCGCCATCCGCATCTCCTGCTTCCCCCGGGTCATTTCCGGCCGGACTGTCCTCGCGCTGTCTGACATAATCCTGGTCTTTTTCAGAAAGAGCAGTGAGGTCGAGGGTGAATGTCCGGCGGTCTCTCTTCCTTCTGATCGTTACCTTACCATCTCTCGAGCTGACGTATTCCGCTACAAGCGTTTTCGATTCATCCGCCGTCTTCCATTCCCTCATCTCCGCCTCGGCGAAGGAACTAACAAGAACGAGCAGAATAATGGGAAGGAGACCTTTCATGGCAGGACCAAAGGTGGCCACATCCTCATCCTCATGCAACGAAATTGCCGCTCCATGGATGAACGACGCGTAGAAAGCACAAGCAGATCGCAAGGCGATTTTCTCGTCTCCGACTACAGCAGGAGACCGGACGCGACCCTGCCACCTACATCAGTGAGGCGGAAATCCCGTCCAGCATAGTGGTAGGTTAGCTGAGTGTGATCAATCCCAAGAAGATGGAGCACGGTAGCGTGAAAATCCTGCACGTGCATGGGGTTCTCCTGCGCATGCATGCCAAACTCATCAGAAGACCCGTAGACGAATCCTCTCTTCACTCCACCCCCTGCCAACAGGTAGGAAAAGGCCGTGCTGTGGTGATCACGTCCCGGCTGGGCTCCTTTTTTCCCTCCTTCAGCAAAGGGAGTACGGCCAAATTCACCACCAAGAATAACGAGCGTCTCATCCAGCAGGCCGCGCTGCTTCAAATCCGCAATAAGAGCTGCCGCAGCCTTGTCCGCATCCGCCCAAAGGCCCTTGTGCCCCTCATTATGATTCTTATGCGTATCCCAGGGCTGGTTGTTCTTGTCGTTGGTATAGTAGACGGTGGTGAACCGCACGCCCCTCTCCGCGAGCCTGCGGGCCAGCAGACATGAATTCGCGAAATTTGTTGAGCCATACATTTCACGAGTGGCCCCGGATTCTCCACTGAGATCAAGTGCCTCCGTGGCCTCCATCTGCATTGAATAGGCAGTCTCCATGGCACGGATCTCACCCTCCAGTTCCGCGTCGCCCCCACGCTCCTGAAGGTGCTCCTCGTTCAGCGCTCCCAGCAGATCAAGTTGACGGCGTTGCGTGGCCCTGTCCAGCGACCGGTTCCTGATATGTGGCAGCAACTTGCTGATATTCATATCACGCGTGATGATGCTCGTGGCTTGAAAGCGCGCGGGAAGGAAGCCGTTACTCCAGAGGGCAGGACCCACTACCGTTCTCGGACTTGGTCGCAGCACTACGTAGCCCGGAAGATTCTCATTCTCTGAACCTAGTCCGTAGAGGGACCAGGACCCGAGCGACGGTCGGGTAGGCTGCACCGCTCCGGTATGCATCTGCAGAAGCGCGGGCTCATGGTTGGGCACATCCGTATGCATTGATCGTACAATGCTCACGTCATCAGCCATTCCGGCGAGGTGTGGAACGCTCTCACTGAACTCCAGACCACTCTCTCCATGCCTGGTGAACTTAAAGGGAGAAGGCATGAAGCCGCCTTTTTTACCCTCGCGATACAGTTTCTCTGAGGGCTTCTGACCTTCATACTTCAGGAGAGAGGGCTTCGGATCGAAGGTATCCACATGTGAAGGGCCTCCGTTGAGAAAGAGAAAGATCACCCGCTTGGCCCGGGCCGGAAGGTTTCCTTGGAGGGTAAGGGAGGGATTAGCCCCCAGCGCCATCCCACCATTCTTCTGCAGAACACCCGCAAGCCCGAGAAGGCCCGCACCGCCGGCAAGGCGGCGAAGCACCTGACGCCTGCTGAATCCTGAATATCGAGAATCAATCACGGTAGAGAAACGCGTTGCTGCATAATAACACCTGTGCGAAGCCTGCCCAATCACGATCGCGCGTGGAATCTTCAAAATAGAGAAGACTCCCCGTCAACTCACTCGGACTCGGGCTTCGAGCAAGTATCCTGCGAAAAAGTCGCTCAATACGCTCCTCTTTTCCAAGATCCTCGTCGGCATCTGCCAATCTGGCAGCACGGGCTGCGACAAAGGGACTATTAAGGAGATAAAGCTTCTGCATCGGAGTGGTCGTAACCCCCCTTCCAGCCGCATGCACATTGGCGTCCGGATAATCAAACTGCCTGAGAAAGGAATCCAGCTCCTTCCTGCTGATGCGGGCGTATACGGTCCGCCGCAGATTGTTCTTATCACTCACCTTCAAGGACTCTCCCCCCGGGTCAGTGAACACAAGTTCTCCGCTTGCCACCAACATCGCGTCCCGGAGCATCTCAGCACTGAGTCGCCTCCGGTTCATCCCTGCCAGCAGAGTATTATCTTCCCTCCGGGTAGAGGCCTGTCGGTAGGTAGCGGAAAGAACCATTTCGCGCACAAGAGCCTTCATGGACCATCCCTCCTCACGGAACTTTATCGCTAGGTAATCAAGTAGGAGGGGATGGCTGGGGTGGTCTCCCGTAGTTCCAAAATTACTTGCTGATTTCACTAGAGGAACCCCAAAGATCTCTCCCCATAGCCGATTAACCATGACTCGGGAGGTGAGGGGATTGCCAGGGTCGATGATCGCTTCCGCCAGTTCCCTGCGCCCACTGCCCTCCCCAAAAGTCTGGCGCTCTTCGCCATTGGCCAGGACCCGAAGGAACCCCCGCGGCACCACCGCGCCCTTATCCTCCACGTTGCCACGGATAAAAACATTAAGATCACGGGCCTTGGCATCCTTCACGACATGAAAGGTCTCCTCTCCCACCTTCCGGCTATCCATGGAGACACTGGCAAAAACCCCCGCCATGGCATGGTAGTCCTCGGTAGTGATCGGGTCGTAGAAGTGGTCGTGACAGCGGGCACAGGCAACCGTGAGGCCAAGAAACCCTCGTGTCACGGTGTCGACCCGATCCTCCCATTCCTCTGCTTGGACGTCCAGTCGTCCACGATTGTAATACTGCGGACCCAGCCCGATGAAGCCAAGGGCCGCAAGATCCTCTTCCCCATGGTAATCGGCAGCCAGCTGCAGGCGCACAAACTGGTCAAAGCCGAGATCACGATTAAAGGCGGCTATCACCCACTTCCGGTACTGGTGCGCATGCGGATAGAAAAACTTACCATTATTCCCCACCTGATGCGCCTGGTCTTCCGCATACCGCATGACAGGCAGCCACATGCTGGCCAGACGCTCCCCAAACTGAGGGCGTGCCAGCAACCGATCCACAAGCTTATCGTATGCCTCAGGCTCTTTGCTTTCCAGAAAGCTCTCCACCTCATCAACATGGGGAGGCAAACCCGTGAGATCAAAACTCAGCCTCCGAAGAAGGGTTCTCTTTCCCGCCTCGCTCTCAGGTTGCAGCCCCGCTTCTTCGAGCCTTCGCAGAACAAACCGGTCCAGATCCTTTCGTGGCCACTCCTTGCGCACCACCTCGGGCAGGGGACCAGAGCGCGGCGACTGGAACGACCAGAATTCACGCGCCTTCTTCCAGACGATTTCCTTCTCGGCGAGGACGGGAAAGATCCCAGCCACGAAGAAAAGAAGAAACACTGTGACTAGGCACCGGCTTTGCACGGAAATATTACGCACCAAAACCTTGCTCCGTGACAGCTAAAATACGTCCGGAAAAGGCCATCAGGGCTGCCCCCTCGCAAGATCCCAGCAGCGGACCTCCTTGTCGTTGCGGCAGTAGACCCGGCCATTGGCCAAAGCCGGGTGAGACCACACCAGGAGCCGGCCAGCCACCGTGTGGGTAGGCTCAATGATCGAAGTCCGCGCAACCTCCCGGTATCCCTTCGGGGAGAGCCTCGCACTGATCATTTCCCCGTGGTCATTAAAGATCAGAGTCTGACCAGAGGGCTCGTGATGCACAGTAAAGGCATGAGGCCACGGACCGCGACCCGAACCATCGCCCCGTAGGAGTGGTCGAGGAGTTTCCCAGATCCGTTCTCCGGTTTCCATCATCACACAACGAAAAAGCCCCCGCTGCCCCCCCGAATAGATATATCCGCCGCTGGTCCATGCCGTGTTCATAACCCCGGCCACCCCCTTGCGCAGATTACGGCCCCAGGCTAACCGCGCCGACTTTCCATCAGGAGCAACCCGGATCGCTCCCGACTTATTGTTATAGCCCATGATGAAAACGAGATCCTTCCAGACCCGGGGAGCGCCAATGGCCATTCCGAACTGCGGCTTAAAAGGAACACTCCAAAATACCTTCCCGCTTTCCGGGTCCATTCCATTAAGGTTTTCCGCATCCCAAACGAGAAGCTGACGATGGCCATTGATCGTTTCGATCACCGGGGTGCCATAGCCTGACTTGGGAACATCCAACGCCCTCCAACGCTCCTTGCCCGTCCTGCGATCGAAAGCAACCACCGTGCTTCCGCTACCACCCACCGGACAGATCAGAAGCTCACCCTCGACAATAGGATGGCCAGCCGTACCCCAGAGCGGAGTTTCCAATTTGTATTCCTTCAGAATGTTCCGGTGCCACACCAGCGTGCCCTCTTTCGCTGTATAGGCCCGCAGGTGGCCCTCCGCTCCCAGCGTGTAGACCACTCCCTCGTACACCAGAGGCGTCGTTCGGGGCCCAATCGCGTAAGGGTAGACTGAGGAGTAGTCGGCGGCGTAGGCATGCTCCCAGAGAACCTCTCCGTTACTCTCTTTGAGACAGCGAACCCGCTCCTTCCCAGGGATACGGGCCCGCACAAAATTCACATTACTCCCGGGCTTCAGCTTCCCAGCGACGTAGGGTTCGGCAAGGCGGTCAACGACAAAGACCCTGCCTTCAGCCACCGAGGGACCGGCGTAACCGCCGCCCGTTGGGACCGCCCAGAGTAGCCGCGGAGATCGCTTGGCAAAATCAAGCTCTACATTTTTCTCCCTCCAGACCGCATCGCGCCCAGGGCCAAGATATTGAGGCCAATCCTCCGCCACAGAGCAGGTAGTCAGGATCAGCAGGCAGAAGAAAATCCTCATCCCTCTCTGGTCCCTTAAAAGCCCTCTCGTGTCAAGTGATGCCCCATAAAGGAGAGCACTCCGGGGATATCGGGGAGAGACGACCTGAGAGCGAGACCCTCTTCCAGCTCACCCAGCCGAGCCCCCAGCTTCAGGCGGGGAACTAAGGCTAATAACCTTTGTGCCCGCCCACTGGTCGCCCAATCGGAGCAAGGGCTTGAATTCAGGCTTCCGTTCAATTTCGCAAGCGCACTGCCGACAAAGACCACCAATCCCGTGATGCTGACTGGCCCGGGTAGACAGCACGATCAATTCGACCATCGGAAACAGAGGCACCAAGAGCGGGACGTTTCGAAGCAGATTCCCATTCAGCATACTCTCATCCCAGCCTCCTTTCAGAACCTCCCCATCCAGAGTCACCGTTTGGAGTTTCATCGCCCTCTTGCCTATGCTCTGCCCATTCAGAAAAGGAAGAGATTCCCGGAGCAACATACAGAGCGAACCGTATAGCCAGACAGGGCCTCCAATAGTAGCGTTGATCATCCAACCCACACCGATGGCAACTAGCATATCGATCAGAGTCGCCAGGATACGGTCGTTGAGAGTGGCATCCTGCGCGGATATCCCTGAGGCCTGATCACCTTCTGACCATGGAGGCGAACCCTCTGGATCATAGGAAGTCTCTTCTTCCTCCCTGGTTAATTTGGCAGTCCTCGCCGGAGCCTCTTCAACAGGCTTTCCCACCGTCGGAGGTTTGAAACCGTCAGCTCCTCCTAGCGATGGCCTCGGAAGCTCTCTCTCTCCTTTATCCTCATTTTCCGAGTCCCTCTTGTCCTCTTGACCCACGAGATCAGCAGGCTCCTCAGGCTTTTCCTCTGCAGAAGATTCAAGAGTATCAGCTCCTTTTGGAGGCGGCGCTACCGGGAGTGCTTCCTCCGAAGCCCTTTCCTCCACCTCGACGAGGTCACCCTCCTCTTGCGGATTTGCAGGAGCACTGGCAGCGGTTGTAGACGAAGTTTCCGTGAGCACTGGATCAGGACCCGAAAAATCAGACACCTCTCCCGCCTCGATCCACTCTCCTTGCTCACCCCAGGCTACCAGATCGGTTGATGAGATTTCACCTGTGATGATCATGCTGCGAAGGCGGTCCCCATTGACCGGACCTTCTCGCTCATTCTCTTTCGAAATATACCATGCCATGATGCAGAACTAATGCACCTCATCCTTCACTGTTCGTAAACGAGATAGCTCGTTTTTATGGCCTACGAGCCAAGAGGCCTCGATATCAAACGTCATTCCGCTCTCCGGGCATACTGCCAAAAAGGGACTCTGTGGAACATCCCGTTCAATTTCCTCAAATGGAGGCTTCTAACAAGAGCTCATTCAGAGTAAGGCCTCCCCCCCCTTACACACAGCAATATGAGGCTTCACCCTTACCTCCTCTTCATCACCCTTCCACTGTCCCTCTTCCTGTCCACCTCGGCATTGGGAGAAACACCCACCGAGAAAGGCTCTAACCACAAACAGTCTTCCAGTAATTCTACTCCACTCGCCAAAACAGAAGAGCTCGGAAATGAATCGCAGCCATCCGGCCGGAAGAAGCGCAAAAAGAAAAAGCAGCCTCCAAGAAAACCCATCGCCCCACAGGATTATGCCCAGTGGGAGCAAATGAACATGGGGAACCGGAAAATGTCGCATGACGGCCAGTGGCTCATATTCGATATCAGGCGGGTAGACGGCAAGAGCTCCCTTCACCTTCACAGAATCAACGACGGCAAAAGCAAGGAGCAACAGGTCTACTCCCAAGGGGAGCGCCCTGTCTTTTCCAATGACAGTAAATGGCTATCCGTGACCATCGGAAAAAGCCCGGAGGAGAAGAAAAAAGCCAAAGAATCTAAGAAACCTGCAGGACCTGGCACCACCATCCATCTCCGCTCCCTGATCGATGGAAAGACCACGGAATTCAAGAATGTGATCACGCTCACCTTCAGTCACGACAGCCGCTTTGCGGCCATCGAGGTGACCGGCAAATCCGCTCCTGCCCGCCCGGGCACACCTCCTGCTCCTCCCGCGCGGGCCCTGCTCGTTCGCAATCTCGAAACTGGGAAGGATACAACCTTCGGGAATGTCACCAAATTCGCATGGAGCAAGAAAGGATCTCTTCTCGCTCTCGTCGTCGACTCCCCCAGCATCAGTAACGCCCTGCAGCTTTTCGACCCCAGCAGTGAGACTCTGCGTAACCTTGAGGCCAGCGACCAGGATTACGTCGGACTGCTCTGGCGCAAGGATTCCTTTGATCTCGCTGCCGCCCGCCAGATGAAATTTGGGGAGAAAGAGGACATCTCTCACACTCTCCTGGCTTTCCGAAATCTGGATGACTCGGATAAGCCTACCGGTGACCAGGCCATCTACGACCATAGCAAGAACCTCTCCTTTCCCCTGGATCACTACCTCACGGCCAGCCTGAGCTGGGATAAGAACGGCCAAGCACTTCATTGCTCACTCAAGAAATGGGAGAACAAACCCAAGGATTTCCCCTCCCCTCCCAAGCCCCCCGCAAAACAGAAGCAGGGCAAGAAAGGTAAAACGAACAACAGTAGCGCGAAAGACTCCTCCCCAGCACAAACCAACCCTGAAAAATCTCCTGCCCCCAAGGAGGGCAGTCAGAAAGAGAAGGTCCAAGACAGTCCTGATCTACCCGCGAAGACCCTCCGCGAAACCCTGACTACCCCATCAAATGTAGAGGTCTGGCACTCGAAAGATGTAACCATCATGCCCCGACAGAAAAAGGAGGCCTCAAGCCGCAGAAATCCCGCACGCAAGGCGGTGTGGTGGTTGAAAGAAAACAAATTGGTTCAACTCGAGAACGAGCTCACGGAACGGGTAACCGTCATGCGGGATGGCCTTCGGGCTATTGGAATGGACTCCTCTCCCCACGAACGAGAAGCCATGTTCGGCCCACGGCTACACGACGTTTACGCCATCAGCACTAGGAATGGGAAACGCAACCGCATCCTTGAGGGAGTTAAGTTCACCCTCTCGACAAGTCCCAACGGACGCTTCCTCCTGTTCGTGCGTGAGGGCCACATCTGGATCCATGATCTCAAGACCGGAAAACAGAAAAACATCACCTCCACACTAAAGACCTCTTTTACGGACAAGCAGGACGACACCCTCGCCCAGGAGAAGCGGCCTTTCGGCAATGGCATCTGGCTCACCGACAGCTCCGGCGTCCTTCTCTACGACCGCTACGACATCTGGCTGCTTGATCCCCGGGGCGAGCGCACTCGCAAACTGACCAACGGCCGGAAGGAACAACTTCGGCACCGTATTTCTCAGGCGAGTTACCGGGAAGAGAATCACG
>MDSV01178508.1_pt1 | contig 19683 bp, 19 predicted proteins | sample 810851 | NCBI WGS metagenome assembly MDSV01 (sample SAMN05326640, study PRJNA326480) | marine metagenome | isolation source: seawater | place: Atlantic Ocean: North East | collected 2012 | reverse complement strand
TTTTTCTTTGGTGCTATTATAATTATCATTTTTTTTCCATCTAATTTAGGCATTTCTTCTACAACTCCTACATCCTCTAAAGCTTGTGCTAACTTTAAAAGTAAAATCTGCCCTTGTTCTTTAAAAACAATCGTTCTACCTCTAAAAAAAACAAACGCTTTAACTTTTGCTCCATCATGAAGAAACTTTCTCGCATGTTTCAGCTTAAAATCAAAGTCATGCTCTCCAGTGTTTGGTCCAAATCTTAACTCTTTGACTACAACCTTCTGAGCTTTACTTTGTATTGTTTTAAGTTTCTTTTTTTGGTCATAAATAAATTTTTTATAATCAATAACTTTGCATACTGGAGGGTCTGCTTTAGGTGAGATTTCTACCAAATCTAATCCTAGATTTTTTGATATATTAAGAGCCTCATCAATAGAGCAAATTTTTGGTTCTACTTTTTCTCCTACCATTCTTACGAAAGCGGCTGTTATTTCTCGGTTAGTTTTATGTAACTTTTTTGTAATTACTCTCCCCTTATACGGTCTCTTTTGTTTGATTATTTATATTTTTTAATTAGTAAATTGTGTTAAATTATTTATTTCTTTTTTAATTAAGTCTTTAAACTCAAGCAATGATATATTGCCTAAATTTTTTCCGCCATGTTTGCGAACAGATATTTTTTCGTCTCTTTCTTCTATTTCTCCCACAATAATGATGTAAGGTTTTTTTGAAACCTCTGCGTCCCTAATCTTTCTACTTGTAGTTTCAGCTCTATTATCAATCGGGCCGCAAATATCGTATTTTTTTAGAAATTCTGATACTTTTTTTGCATAATCGTGATATTTTTCACTGATAGGCAGTATTATAAATTGATCAGGAGCAAGCCAAAGAGGAAAATTACCACCACAATGTTCAATTAAAATAGCTACAAATCTTTCCATTGAGCCAAATGGAGCTCTGTGTATCATTACAGGTCTTTGTTTTTGATTATTTGCGTCAGTGTATTCAAGTTCAAATCTTTCAGGCAGATTGTAATCAATTTGAATTGTTCCTAACTGCCATTCTCTTCCTAATGCATCTTTGACCATAAAATCAAGTTTTGGGCCATAGAATGCTGCTTCACCATATTCAACTATGGTAGTCAAACCTTTTTCTTCTGCAGCTTCAATAATTGCAGCCTCAGCTTTTTCCCAATTTTTATTTGAACCTATATATTTTTCCTTATTAATAGTATCTCTCAAAGAAATTTGAGTTTTGAAATCTTTAAACCCCAAAGCATTAAATATATATAACACTAAGTTAATGACATTTATAAACTCTTCCTTTAATTGATCAGGTCGAGCAAAGATATGCGCATCATCTTGAGTAAATGCTCTAACACGGGTCAGTCCATGTAATTCGCCTGACTGTTCATATCTGTATACAGTTCCAAACTCAGCAAAGCGTATAGGTAAGTCTTTATAAGAATATTGCTTTGTTTTATAGATTTCACAATGGTGTGGACAGTTCATAGGTTTAAGAAAAAACTCTTCTCCTTCATTTGGAGTTTTTATAGGCTGGAAAGAGTCTTCTCCATATTTCTCGTAGTGGCCTGAACAAACATACAAATCTTTATTTCCAATATGTGGTGTTATAACAGGAAGATATCCTGCTTCCACTTGCGCCTTTTTAAGAAAGCTTTCTAGTTTTTCTCTTAGTTGAGCACCTTTAGGTAGCCATAATGGTAGTCCTTGACCAACTTTTTGGGAAAAAGTGAAAAGCTGCATTTCTTTACCTAATTTCCTATGGTCTCTCTTTTTTGCTTCATCTAGCATTTCTAAATAGTTGGTAAGTTCTTTTTGTTTAGGAAAAGAAATTCCATAGATACGAGTAAGTTGTTTTCGATTCTCATCTCCCCTCCAGTAAGCACCTGCAATATTTAATAACTTGATTGCCTTAATTTTATTAGATGATGGGATGTGAGGTCCTTTACATAGATCCGTAAAATTACCTTGCGTATAAAAAGTTATTTCACTATCTTCTAAACTATCTAGTAATTCTAATTTGTACTCGTTTCCTTTTTTAGTAAAATATGAGATAGCTTCTTCTTTTGAAATTTTTTTTCTTTCAAATGATAGTTTTTGGGAGGCCAAATCTTTCATTCTTTTCTCAATTTTTGGTAGTTCATCAGATGTAAGAACACGATCTCCCAAATCTATATCATAATAGAATCCATTGTCGATAGCAGGACCAATTCCAAGTTTTACTCCAGGATACATTTCTTCTAATACTTCAGCCATAATATGTGCTGAAGAATGCCAGAAAGTTTTCTTTCCCTCTTGCTCTTTCCAAGTGTATAGCTTAAGTGAGCAGTCTTCATTAATAGGACGATTACTGTCCCAAACCTCTCCATTTATACTAGCTGAGAGAACATTCCGAGCTAGTCCTTCAGATATGCTAATTGCAATATCCATTGCTGAAGTTCCACTTTTAACTTTTTTGATACTTCCATCAGGAAGAGTAATATTTATCATTTTTGATATTAAAACTTGCAAATATAAGCAATGGTTTTATTTAACTTTGAATTATTCCGGGATTATATGGTTTTTTAATTGGGGCATGGTTAGCAGCTTCAATTCCTATTGAAATCACCTTACGAGTTTCTAGGGGATCAATAATTGCATCTATCCACAGTCGAGAGGCTGCGTAATAAGGTGAAGTTTGTGTATTATATTTTTCTGTAATTTTTTTTAAGATTTTTTTCTCTTTTTTCTCATCAATCGTTTCCCCTTTAGCTTTTAATGAAGCTTTTTCAATTTGTAATAAAACTTTAGCAGCTTGTTCGCCTCCCATTACAGCGATCTCCGCAGTAGGCCATGCAACAATTAACCTAGGATCATAAGCTTTGCCACACATAGCATAATTACCTGCTCCGTAAGAATTACCAATAATTACAGTAAACTTAGGTACAACAGAGTTTGACATTGTATTTACCATTTTGGCTCCATCTTTAATGATTCCTGCATGTTCTGCTCGTGATCCAACCATGAATCCAGTTACATCTTGCAAGAAAACTAAAGGTATTTTCTTTTGATTGCAGTTAGCAATAAAACGGGAAGATTTATCAGCAGAATCAGAATAAATAACTCCACCAAATTGTATTTCACCTTTATTAGTTTTTATCATTTCTCTTTGGTTAGCTACAATTCCTACAGCCCATCCTTCTATTCTAGCATAGCCACATATTATAGACTGTCCATAATTCTCTTTATATTCATCAAATTCAGATTTATCTACTAAACGCTTAATAATCTTTTTCATGTTATATGGTTTAGTTCTATCTCTTGGAATTATTCCGTAAATTTCTTTTTCGTTCTCCTTAGGTGGATGCGGTTCAGACTTATTAAAACCAGCTTTTTCGTAATCACCAATCTTATCTACAATAGATCTGATTTTATCTAAAGCAGCTTTGTCATCTTTTGATTTATAATCAGTAACACCTGAGATTTCACAATGAGTATTAGCTCCTCCCAAACTTTCGTTATCTATAGTTTCTCCAATAGCTGCTTTTACTAAATAACTTCCTGCTAAAAAAATACTTCCTGTTTTTTCCACAATTAGAGCTTCATCACTCATGATAGGAAGATATGCACCTCCAGCTACACAGGAGCCCATTATGGCAGAGATTTGAGTGATTCCCATAGAGCTCATACGAGCATTATTTCTGAATATTCTTCCAAAATGTTCTTTATCTGGAAAAATCTCATCTTGCATAGGTAAGAATACACCAGCACTATCTACTAAATAGATAATTGGTAATCTATTTTCCATTGAAATCTCTTGTAAACGTAAATTTTTCTTGCCTGTAATTGGGAACCAAGCACCAGCTTTAACAGTAGCATCATTTGCAACAACAATACATTGTTTTTTTTTAATATAAATAATACCGGCAACTACCCCTCCTGATGGGCATCCGCCATATTCTTCATACATTCCTTCACCTACGAACGCTCCAATTTCTAAGAAATTTGAATCTTTATCTTTAAGATAATCAATTCTCTCTCTAGCAGTTAGTTTTCCTTTTAAATTTTGTTTTTCGATTTTATTTTTACCACCTCCTAATGATATAATAGAATGTCTTCTTTTCATCTCTGAGATTAGTAGTCTTAGACTATCATCATTTTTATTGAATTTTAAATCAGCCATTAGGTTATTTTTTTCAAAAATAGAAAATTGAAATTAGATATTAGTATTTAGGTTATAGACTTATTTTTGTATCTAATTTTATATCTCATAACTTATATTAATATTGTAGAGATAATCTCTAGTTTCAGGTCCTAAATTAAATAGTAAATCTAAAATAGAGAGATTTGGAATAAAACCATATTTTTCCATAAATACTTGGTCATATTTTTTAATTTTTTGATAATTGAAATTATAATTCCTTAGATCTGTAAAATTACCTGTATGATTATATTTTTTGGTTTTTTTACATACTTTATTTAATTGTAAAATATTTAAAATAATTTCTTGAAATTTATTGTTAAAATCTATCAAATAGATTTCTTTATTTTCATATTGAGGTTTTATTTTATCTTGGTAATATTTAAAAAAAGGTGATGAATTATAAGCTGAAACAATTGCATGCCAGTGTTCTCTTTGCCATTTTTCCTCATATGCAATTTTAATATCTTTAATTTTGTTCTTGCTAATTTGCTTATTTTTTTTTGGAATTGTTAATCTTAGTTTTCCATTTGCACTATAGATTTCACATCTATTTCTAATGCTTTGTTTTATAAAGTGTTCATGGTTGTCAATTGTACAATTTTCATATTGTAATAATATTACGTAATAGGTTATTGGTGCTAAATATGCTGTAGAAAGTAGGGGGTTATTTAACACTTCTAAAGAGTCTGTTCCATCTGATTTTCTTTAATCCAGTTGCATTTTTGTCCCAGCTCATCCAAATAAATAAAGCTTTTCCAACAATGTGATTTTCAGGAACAAAACCCCAAAATCTACTATCAGCTGAATTATGTCTATTATCACCAATCATCCAATAATAATTCATTGCAAAAGTGTATGTATTTGTTAACTTATCATTAATATAAATTTCATTATCAATTATTTCAAGTCTATTATTTTCATAACGCGTAATAATATCTTTATATATTGATAAATTTTCAGTATTTAAAGTTACTGTATTACCAATTTTTGGAATAATAATTGGTCCAAAATTGTCTATATTCCATTTAAATTGCTTGTCATGCGGGAAAATATACTCAGCATATACTCCTTCATTTTCTATTCTTTTTTCAACCTTACTTACATTAGAGAAACTAAGTAATGCATCACGATTAGTCTCTGTAAGTGTAAGATTGTATTCGTTCCTATTACGGCCATATCCTCCCTCTGTAATATCATATTTTTCTAGAAGAATTTTAGGATTCAGACCAGAGCCAGTAGTGCTAACATCATAATGCCATTGTTTTTTCATCCCATATAACTCTTCCTGCGGACTATTATTTACAAAAAGTTTTGAATTTATAAGTTTAAGTGTATCTCCTGGAATACCGACACATCTTTTTACATAGTTTTCTTTTTTATCAATTGGTCGGCCTAATTTTTCAGCTGGCCAATTGAATACAACACAATCATTTCGTTTGATATTTCCAAGCCCTTTCATTCTATGATATGGAAGTTTAATGCTCTCAGAATACGATTTTCCACCTATAATAGGCATTGTATGATGTACTAATGGAAATGCAAGTGGTGTCATAGGCACTCTTGGGCCATATGCAACTTTACTTACAAAAAGAAAATCTCCAACAAGCATTGATTTTTCCATAGAGGAAGTAGGTATTGTGTAAGCCTCTAAAATAAAGGTTCTTAATATATGTGCTGCAATTACCGCAAATAGAATAGCGTCAAACCATGATCTTATTTCACTTTTTTTCTTTTGTTTGGATTTTGGTTTCTTTTTTTTCCAGAATTGCCATGAAATTGTTTCCCAAAAAAGAATATCTCCAGCTATTAATGGCATGAAATATAACCATTCTCCTTCAATAAGATACACAAAACAAGACCATATAATTGTTGCGATAATAAAGAGTAATACCTTTAAATATTTTTTTAATTGTTTTTGTAATTTTTTCATATCAAATTGTAAATTTATAAAAATATATCTTTTAAGGAATATACTCCTTTCTTGTCTATAATCCATTCAGCAGCAACAATTGCTCCTAATGCAAAACTATCACGACTATTAGCAGTATGTTTTATCTCAATCTCATCTAAATCTGATGAGTAAATAATTTGATGAGTTCCAACTGTATCATTTTTTCTTTCAGAGAAAATTGTTACATTTTTATTTTTTAGTATTTTTTTCATTTGTGCTGCTAAAGTAATTGCTGTTCCACTAGGAGAATCAATTTTCTGAGTATGATGAACTTCATGTATTTTATATTTATAGTCTTTATTTTTCATTAATTTAGCTAGTTTCTTATTGATTTCAAAGAAAATATTTACTCCTAGACTAAAATTAGATGCATATAAGAAAGTTCCATTTTTATTTTTACATAGTTTATTTATTTCGTTTAACTTATTGAGCCATCCTGTTGTACCTGAAATGATTGGTATACCACTATTTATTGCATGTGAAATATTTTTGAATGCAGTTGTTGGAAGACTAAAGTCAATTGCTACATCAGCAGTACTTAGGTCAAGTAATTGTGCTGGATTACTTGAGTTAGCCTTACAAACGATATTATGCCCTCTTATTAAAGCTAATTCATTAATTTTCTTACCCATTTTACCATAACCAAGTATTGCAATCTTCATAAGATAATTTTATAAATTGAATGACAATAAGACTCCAGTAGTTTTTTCATTTGAGATATAAATTGGTTGAATATTTATAGTTAAATTATCACTTATATCATAATTAAATAAATGAGCGCTTACTGAAGCATCTACGATGTTTAAAATATATGTACTAATAAGAAACAGGATTGAAATTTCTCTATTTCTTCTATAATGATTACTAATAGTAGATAGTTCATTATTAGAATATTGACTAAATATATCGTCAGAGTTATTTCCCTCAAGTCTGTTTATATAGGCATCTTTATATAGTTTGTATGATGAATTACTTTCTTTGATGTAATATGCAGATGTAATAATGCCTGCATAGATAATTGGCACTTTCCAATATTTCTCAGTATATATTTGTCCTGCACCTGGAATTAGGGCAGAGTATATTCCAGCTTTTTTAGGTGTTTTTTCTACTAATTCTTGTGCTGATAAGATTATTGAGAAAGCACTGATTAGAGATAAGGTTAATATTTGTTTTTTTAGTAACAAATTTATTTTTCGAGTAGTTTAATTATTCTATCAAAATCGTTATCATCATTAAATGGGATAATTAATTTACCTCTACCCTTTTGATTTCTTTTTATTTCAATAGAAGTATTAAAATTGCGTGATAGATCATGCATTATTTTTTGTTTAGAGAAAGGCAATTCAATTAGATTTCTTTTTCGACTTGAGATTTTTTTATATTTTTTTGTAGAGAATTCTTTAGATAGTTGTTCAACTTCTCGAACAGAGTATCCGTTTTCTATTATATCATGGCAAAGATTAATCTGCGAACTTTTTGAATTTAAAGATAATAAAGATCTAGCATGACCATTACTAATTGTTCCTTCAATCAATGCTTTTTGTATAATTTCAGGAAGCTTCAAAAGTCTTAGAAAATTAGTTATTGTACTTCTTTTTTTCCCCACTCGAATACTACATTGTTCTTGTGTAAGTTTTGTTTCTTCAATCAGGCGTTGATAACTTAATGCTATTTCAATTGGATTTAAATCTTCTCTTTGAATATTTTCTACCAATGCCATCTCCAGCATCTTTTTATCGTTTGCTATTCTTATATAGGCAGGTATTTTTTCTAGTCCTATTATTTGAGCTGCTCTAAATCTTCTTTCACCAGAAATCAATTGGAATTTATCTTCATTCATCTTTCTTATAGTTATAGGTTGAATGATTCCTATTTGTTCAATTGAGACGGCAAGTTCATTTAATTTTTCTTGCTCAAATTTATTTCTTGGTTGAAAGGGATTAGGAACAATTTGTGAGATAAGTACTTCTTTTGTTTTTCCAGATATATTTGATGTGGAAACTACTTCTTTTAATCTAGAATCTTTATTATTAATACCTCCAAGTATTGATGCCAAACCCCTTCCTAAAACTCCTTTTTGTTTATTCATATTTTAAACTGTTGCAGTATTCTTTTGTAATACTTCATTAGCTAAGTTAATGTAATTTATTGCTCCTTTACTTGTAGCATCATGAATTACAATAGTTTCTCCAAATGAAGGTGATTCACCTAAACGAACATTTCTGTGGATAATTGTTTTAAAAACCATATCCTGGAAATGAGCTTTAACTTCTTCAACTACTTGATTAGCTAGTCTTAATCTTGTATCATACATTGTTAGTAATAAACCTTCAATTTCTAGTTCAATATTAAATTTTTGTTGTACAACTTTTATGGTGTTTAATAATTTTCCTAAACCTTCTAAGGCAAAATATTCACATTGAATTGGAACTATTACACTGTCAGAAACCGATAATGCATTAAGAGTGAGTAGGCCCAATGAAGGTGCACAATCAATAATTATATAATCGTAATTATTTTTAACTTCAGATAATACTTTTTTTAATTGATATTCTCTTTCAGTGGTATTAACAAGTTCTAATTCCGCTCCAACTAGGTTGATATTTGAGGGTATTAAATCAAGATTTGGACTTTGTGTTTTTAAAATACAATCAACTGCTTTTTCTTTTCCTATTAGACATTCATATATCCCTTTTTCTATTTTCTGTGGATTATGACCAACCCCCGAAGTTGCATTAGCTTGGGGGTCAGCATCAATAAGTAGAACTTTTTTCTCTAGTATTCCTAAACTACCTGCTAAATTCATAGCCGTTGTTGTTTTGCCAACACCTCCTTTCTGATTAGCTATTGCAATTATTTTTACCATATAAGAATCTATTTTAAGGCTATAAAAGTAAGGACAGTTGACAGTTTTCCAATTTATTAATTGTATTAAATTATCAACAAAAAAATGTAGTTATTAAAAGCTTTGCTATTCAAACATCTTAGTTTTATTATAAGATAGATGTTTTATTCTTTTCCTAAATCATCAAAACTAACTTCAGTGAAATCAGTTGATGTTTTTTGTTTAGTGTTGGATATATCTTCCTCTTCTTTTTTGTTGTTTTTTTTGTTTGAAATAATTTCTTCCCCTTTCTCGGAAATAATGTAGTTGCTTACTGATTCAAATGCATTTTTGAAATCATTAAAATCTTCTTTGTAAAGATATATTTTATGTTTTCGGAATGATGGTATGCCTTCATGACTAATTTCTTTTATACTTTCTGTAATAGTCATATAATAATCTTCAGCTTTAGTTGCTCTGACATCAAAGAAATATGTTCTTCTTCCTGCTCTTATCTTTCTTGAGAAAATTTCTTGAAAATCTTTTTTTTCAGCCATCGTTATTTGTTTTTTATTTTGTCAAATATAAATATAAATATCAAATGATTAATTTGAATTATTCTGGCTATTATTAATTTGTGAATAAAACCCTTTTTCATTCAATAGATGTTGGTGTGTTCCTCTTTCAATTATTTCTCCTTTATCCATTACAATTATATGGTTGGCATTTTTTATTGTTGCAATTCTGTGACTAATAATTATAGATGTTTTTCCTTCTCTAACTGAAGCAAGATTCTTTAGTATTTTTTTTTCTTTTACTGCATCAATTGCTGATAAGCAATCATCAAATATATATATCTCTGGATTTTTATAAAAAGTTCTTGCAATTGCTAATCTTTGCCTTTGTCCTCCTGAAAGTTTTACTCCTCTTTCTCCGATAATAGTTTTGAATCCATTCTTGAAACTCTTAATTTCTTCAAGTATTTCTGCATTCTTTGCTGCTGTAAAAAGCTTTTTTTTGCATATATTATTACTTGAAAATCCAATATTTTCTTCAATAGTACCAGAAAATAGATAACCATCTTGTGGAATATAACCTATGTTTAACCTTAAAGAAAATAAATTTAGATCATTAATCTTTTTTTCACCAAATTTAATTGTTCCTTGGTTTGTATCATATAATCTACATATTAGGTTTGCGATTGTAGATTTTCCGCTTCCTGTTTTACCAAAAATACCTATGCATGATCCTTCTCTTATTGTAAAGGTTACTTTTTTGAGAGCTAATATATTTGTGTCGTTATAAATAAGACTTACATTTTTAAACTTAATATCACCATTAATTGGTGTAGCAATATTAGTTGTGTTTTTTATTTTAGATTTTTTTTGTAAGAAGTCATTTATTCTTTCTTGAGATGCTGCAGCTCTTTGTATTATTGATGTAATCCATCCTACTGAGGCTACTGGCCATGCTAACATATTTATATATATAATAAATTCTGCAATATTTCCAGTAGTGATATTTCCTTTGAAGCTTTCTATTCCTCCTATATATATAGTGAAAATAGTACTCATTCCAATCATAGTAACAATTAATGGGAAGAACATAGCTTCAATCTTAACAAGTTGTATTTGTCTGCTAGTATAATCTTTACACGATTTTAAGAAAATTTTCCATGTATTTAGTTCATGTCCAAAGGATTTAATTATTCTTATTCCTGAAAAGCTTTCTTGAGATATAGCAGTGATTTGTGACAGTTGTTCCTGAACTTTCTCACTTCTTTTATTGATATTACTACTTACAAAATATACTAATATAGCTAATATTGGTAAAGGAATAAGAACATATAATGTGAGTGGAATACTTATGCTTAGCATTTTTGATATTACTAAGTAAAATAGAACAAGAATATTTATTCCATACATTAGCACTGGTCCTAGATACATTCTTACTCTGCTTACATCTTCAGAAATTCTATTCATTAAGTCTCCGGTCTTGTTTTTTTTATAAAAGCTCATACACAGACTTTGGTATTGCTTATATATCTCGTTTTTAAGATCAAATTCTATTTTACGGCTCATTACAATTATTGTCTGCCTCATACAGAACATAAAGACTCCTTTTAGTATAGCAAAAATTACTATTAGCCCACCATACTTAAGTATTGTATAATGAATTTTAATAGATTTCTCTGTTCCTTCATTCACACTTAATAGTACAGCATCAAACGCTTTGCGAACAAATTCGGCTGGATAAAGAGCAAATAGATTGGCTATTATAATAAAAATACAACCTATAAAAAGTAGATTACGATATTTCCATATAAATTTATTAAGATATATTAGGTGTTTCATGAATTATACATAAACTTTGAATTGACAAAAATAATAAGTAAATTCGCGACCGCTTTAAAAAAATGATTTATTTATATTCTAAATTATTAAAATCATCTATTCTCACATGAAAAGTTAAACTTGAAATATTTATGACTAAAATAAAAACGCCTTTTAGAAGAAAAGATTTAGTACTTAGTAATATGACTATAATGGGTCATGAACAATTAGTTATGTGTCAAGATGTAAAAACTGGGTTAAAGGCAATTATTGCAATTCATGACACTACATTAGGTCCCGCATTAGGAGGGACTCGCATGTGGAATTATACTAATGAAGAGGATGCTCTTGAAGATGTTTTAAGATTGTCTAGAGGTATGACTTTTAAAGCTTCAATATCTGGATTAAAACTTGGTGGAGGTAAAGCAGTTATCATTGGTGATTCTACCACTCAAAAATCTGAAGCTTTAGTTAGAAAATTTGGGCAGTATGTAAATAGTCTTGGAGGCAAATATATTACTGCAAAAGATGTAGGGATGAATACAAAAGACATGGAATATGTTCGAATGGAGACTGAATATGTTACGGGTATTCCTGAGAGTATGGGAGGTAGTGGAGATCCCTCTACTGTAACTGCTTATGGTGTATATATGGGGATGAAAGCATCAGCAAAATTTAAATGGGGTTCTGATAATTTATTTGGTAAAACTATATTGGTTCAAGGAATTGGCCATGTTGGCCAAAATTTAGTAAGACACTTAAGTGAAGAAGGTGCTAATGTTATTATTAATGATATAAATGAAAAGAAGTTAAACTATTTAGCTAAAGAGTTTGGATCTAATATAGTTATGGGTGATTCAATATTTGATTTAGATATGGATATTTATGCTCCTTGTGCTTTGGGAGCTACTGTTAACCCTAAGACAATAAGTAAGCTTAAATGTGATATTATTGCAGGTGCGGCAAATAATCAATTAGCAGAAGAAGAGAGAGATGGGCAATTATGTACTGAAAAGGGGATATGTTATGCACCTGATTTTTTAATTAATGCTGGAGGACTTATAAATGTTTATTCAGAACTTAAAGGTTATAATAGGGATTCTGCTATTAAACAAACAAAAGAAATTTATAATACTACTTTAGAAATTTTAAATAAGGCGAAAAAAGAAAAGATCACTTCGCATGCTGCAGCATTAAAAATTGCTAAAGAAAGAATTAATTCTGCAAAAGATTTACTATCTAATGCTTAGCAGAAGGCATATTAGAATTAAAGTAATGCAATCTTTGTATTCTTTCCTTTCTTCAAAATCAAATCAGATCACTTTTGCTGAGAAGGCAATGTTGAAGCATTTTGATGATGTAGTAGAGTTAAAATTAGTTATTATTTCATTGCTTGTTGAAATTGTTGAATATGCAGATGATTTTTATAAAGGAGCAAAACATAAACATTTTCCTACTTCGGATGATTTAGTTCCAAATACAAAATTTATAAATAACAAGGTTATTTTAGAGATATGTAATGATAACTTGTTAATGGATAGATTATCTAAAGTCAAGAATATTTGGAGAAAAAATGATCATGATGTTATTCGTAAATTGTTTATTTTGATAATTAAATCTGATTTATATATACAGTATTTAGATTCACAAGATAGATCTTTAATCTCTGAAAAAAAATTTATAATAGACTTGTTAAATGACAATATTCTTAATAATGAACTTGTACATCATATTCTTGAGGAAAGAAGTATTTACTGGATTGATGACTTGCCTTTTATTTCAACTATCATTTTTGGAGAGATTAAGGGTAGTCTTAGTTTATGTCCAAAAGGTGTATTTAAAGATAAGTCTGATAAAGATTTTGCGTTAAGTCTATTTAGAAATACAATTGATAACAATGCTGAATATGAGAAGATAATTATAAGATTTGCTAAAAATTGGGATTTAGATCGTATTGCAAAAATGGATCAACTTTTTCTTAAAATGTCTTTTGCAGAAATTTTATTAATGCCAGAATTACCAATAAAAGTATCAATGAATGAATATATTGAAATTTCAAAGTATTACAGCACTAATAAAAGTAAATTATTTGTTAATGGCTTGTTAGATAATTTTGTAAAGACTTTTAAAAGAGAGGGTAAAATCACCAAAGTTGGGAGAGGATTAATTTAAAAGTTTTTTTATGAAAATTCAGGTTATGTTTATATTGTTTTCTTCTTTACTTTTATCATGTAATAAAAACAGTAATAAACAAGATATTGTTGATTTGATTCAAGTTCCTGCAACTGCTATTAATAATAGTGAAGAGGTTCAATTGCCAGAAATTGTTTTTTTGAAAGAAGTTTTTAATTTTGGAGAGATATATCAAGATAAATCCATTAGTTTCGATTTTAAATTTAAAAATATCGGCAATGCACCGCTCATTATTCGTTCAGTTAAAGCAAGTTGTGGTTGTACAGTTGCTGAATGGCCTAGAGAACAGATTGCAGAAGGCAATGATGGAGTTATTACTGTTACTTTTAATAGTGGAAAGAGATCAGGAAAACAAAATAAAACAGTAACTTTGGTTACTAATGAAATTCCAAGTACAAAAGTTTTAATTTTAAAAGGGACAGTTTTGCTCCCACAAAATAATTAGTTATGATTTTATTACAAACAGCAGCTACAGGTATGAGTTCATTAATTATGTTTGGTATGATTTTTCTTGTAATGTATTTTTTTATGATTCGACCTCAGATTAAAAAACAGAAAAAAGAAAATGCATACCGTTTAGCCTTAAAAAAGGGGGATAAAGTAATTACAATTGGTGGTATTCATGGCAAGATTATAGATGTTAAAGAAGATTTTTTTATTATTGAAGTTCATGGTGGTAATACATTGAAATTAGAAAAAAAAGCAGTATCAATGAATGGAGAATCAAGTATTGATTAAAAATTATGTTGTTTAGCATAAAGAAACTTATTCGTTACTCTTTTAATGATTTATTAAGAAGCAAAAAGTTAAATACTTATATACTTTTCTTTACTATCTCACTCGCATTTTGGTTTCTTACTATGTTGTCAAAGACACATGAGACTACTTTTCGAATACCTTTAAAATATATTAATCACCCAGAGGATTTAATGGAGGTTACTAAACCAGAAAGTTTTGTTAATGTAAGAGTAAAAGCTTCTGGTATTTCTATTTTCACATTTCATATGTTTAATTACAAGTCGCTGATTTTGAATTATAATATAGCTAATACCCAGCCAATTGATAATGGAAAGAATATTTTTTGGATTATGAATTCTAAGAGAAAAGAAATAGTAGATGTTTTAGGAACATCCATTGAGATAATGAATGTAAATCCCTCAAGAGTAGTTGTTCCTTTTGTTAATAAAAACAAAAAAGAAGTACCTGTTTTATTAAACTTAGATATTAGTTTAAAACAAGCATTTTGGCTTTCTGATGATGTGAAGTTAGTACCAAATTCTGTAGTTCTTTATGGAAGTCAGTATTTATTAGATTCTGTTAATAATGTTGAGACTAACATTTTAATGTTAAATGAAGTAGATAAAGATCAGACTCACGAAGTTGACATTGTTATTCCAAATGGTTTGAGGTGTAAATCTAAATCTGTTTTGGTTGAAATAAATATAGAGCCTTTTATAGAAGAAGTATTAATCAATCAAGTTGAAATTAGAAATCTTAGTAAAGGTTATTCTATGAAGTTATTTCCTAGAGATGTTAGTGTTACTATAAGATTGCCAAAAAATAAATATCAGCTTTTAGAGACAAATTTCATAAAGTTATATGTTGATGCATCTGAGATTACGGAACAACATACAATTCAAATAAGACACGACAATATGCCTTCGGGAGTAAAAATACAGCGTATTTATCCAAATCAATTAGAGTTCCTTTTGATCAAGGAATAGAAATTTCACAGCTAATTGCAAAATGGTCAGATAAAATTTTCTTGTGTTGAATGTAGTTAGTACTTTCAAATTTTTTATCATGCAAGATATAATCAATTCTTAGTGCAGGTATTTTAACAAATGAAGCTCCAATTCCTTTGCCCGAAATGCTAAAGGCATCAACTAGATTATGTTTAATTGAATGGTATGCATATGATAGTGGTGTATCATTAAAATCTCCGCATACTATTAAAGGGAATGGACTGTTTTGCATATGTTTTTTTATTACTGTTACTTCTTTTGCCCTTTTGATATAACTATCTTTCATTCTTTTAACAATTCCTAAAAGACTTTGTTTTAGGTGTTCTTTTTTAGGATTTTCTATAAAAGAATAGTCAGATCTATTAAACCAATTACTTGCTAAATGTAAATTATAGATTCTAATTGTATCATTTTTAACTATAATATCTGAATAGATACAAGTGTTATTCATTTGTTTTCCATTCATGCTAATAGTCTCTTTTGTAATTTGAGGATATTTACTGTAAATTGCCATATGCCATTGATCTACTTTGTTTTGCAATCCAATATGTTGAAATGGATAATTAAAACTTGGTATATCTTTAGTTGTGTAAAATTCTTGTATACAAACAATTCCTGCATTCTCATTTATTAAAAAATCGGAAATCTGTTCTTTCACATTTACTTTTTCTATCCAATTGTATAGGTTGAACAAACGTACATTGTAAGTTAGAACTTTAACATTCTCTGTTGATGAGTTAGTATTTGTAGAAGTGCCTATGTAATTTTTTATATTCCCGCTGCCTATTAATAAAATAATAATATTTGCCAACATAGGTTTTTTAAAACCAATTGTCCAATATAAAAGAAATACAATATTAATGATGTATAGTATTGGAAATATAAGTCCAATAAATGAGATTGGCCAAAAAAAATTAGGATTAATGTAGGGTGAAAAATAAGATAGTAAAAGTATGAATAAACTGATAGAATTTACAAAATATACTAGTTTGTTTAATATTGATAATCCGTTCATTTATTTTTTACTTGAACTAAAAAGAATATTTTTTTCTTCTTCACTTAAACTTTCATATCCTGAAGAAGCAATTTTTTCTAAAATATCATCAATTTTTCTTTCTTTTTTTACAGTCTCATTGTTAAATTCATAATCTGATTTTGATCTTTTAAAAACTTTTTCTTGTTTTTTTTGGGTTTTGAATGTATTAATTGTTCTTATTAAAAGGTTAGAAATATTTATACTTAAATCATAACCTTTTTGTAATCTATTTATATAAAAATATCCAAAGATAGCACCCCCAATATGTGCAATATGTCCTCCAGCATTTCCATTTGGAATACTTAATACATCTATAATTACCATAAATATGGCTATATGTTTTAATTTTAGGAAACCAATGAAAGGAAACTGTACAGCATAATTTGGTGTGTAAGTTGCTATAGCGACCATAATCGCAAAAACTGATGCTGAAGCCCCAAGGGCATATGCTTCAGCTGCTATTGACTGAAAGGCTGGAATAGTATTATATGATAATATAAATAGTGCACCTCCAGAAAAACCTCCAATTATATATGTACTTAACAATTGTCTATTATTAAGATATTGTAGAAATATTTTTCCGCCAAAGTGCAACCAAACCATATTAAAGAGTAGGTGAAAAAAGCCATTATGTAAAAACATATATGAAAAAAATGACCAAGGGTTTTTTATTAGAGTACTTGTATTTGCAGATAAATAGAATTGATTTAATAAACCCCTGATATCAAATTGAAACATAAAAGAAAAGACACTTAAAATCTCTGTAAAAATATATATTAGTACATTTATATAAATAAGTTTATGTACTATGTTAGCTTTTTTAAACTCTCTCTTTAAATCATAAAAAAAAGCTTTCATTAATAAGGATTTATATTATTATTTTTCCAGTATTTAATTAAAATGAAGCCAAACAGCATTCCTCCTAAGTGTGCAAAGTGCGCTACATTATCTGCTGGATTATTACTTAATCCAGCATATAATTCTAGCACTCCATATATCATAACAAAATATTTTGCTTTTATAGGAATTGCAAAATAGATGTATAGTAATGTATTAGGAAATAGCATTCCAAATGCAAGAAGTATTCCAAATACTGCACCAGATGCTCCTACAGTTGGAGTATTAATAAGTAAATTAAGTTTTCCCATGAATTCATTGGAGTAGTTTTGATTGTTCTCTAAGATACTTTTCCCATTTTCTAAGAGATAATTTAAATCAGCTGTATTAATTTGGGATTTTAAATTTAAGATTTCATATTGACTAACTCCAAGATGAAGTGCAGCAGCACCAAGTCCTGTAAACATATAGTATATCAAGAATTTTTTTGCACCCCAAAAATTTTCTAAAACTTTTCCAAACATCCAAAGTGCAAACATATTAAAAAGAAGGTGCGTTAAATTTGCATGCATAAAAAAGTGAGTGATTAGCTGGTGTGGCTTAAAATTTACAGACTGGAATTGATGTAATGCTAAATGTTGTGTTAGATTAATTCCAAGATTTTCTAATGATATAGTGCCTAAAAATAAAAGTCCATTAATGATCAACAGATTTTTTACTACTTCAGGAAGTTGGCTGAATGATGCAGGTCTATACATTTTTAAAATATTTTTTCAGATCATTTATTTTTAAATTAATCATTGTTGGTTTGCCGCTTGGACACGCACTTGGAGATTTGCATTTTAAAAGCTCTTCCTTTAATGATATCATTTCCTCTTTTTCTAGCTTTTTTTGATCACTTATTGCAATTGATATAGCTAATGATTTTGCTATTTTAACCTTACTATTTATTGTTAGTCCTTCTAATTCTGTATCTTGTTGAATAAGTCCTTCAATAATATCTTTTAAGTTGTTTTCTTGACATTCTGGTGGTATGCCACTAATCTCTAAGCTATTATTACTTATTTTAAATATAAAGCCTAATGCTTCTATTTCAACTTTTATATTACTTATTATTTCTATTTCATTATTATTTAGATCTATCTTTTTTGGGAAAATTAGTTTTTGGGATTTTCCATTTTTTTCAGATAAGATATTTTTGAAATATTCAAATAAAATCCGCTTGTGTGCTCTTCTTTGGTGAATTAATAAAAGACCATGCTGATTTGGAACTGTAATAAAACAATTTCCAATCTGGCTAATATTTTCTGTTAAGTTATTTAATAAAAACTCTTCAGATAAAGAAGGCTGTATCCAGTTTTCTTCTAGTGATTCTTTAGATATTTTTTTGTTTGAATCTTTTGGATTTTGAAATGGATTATAAGTTGAATCTACTTTTATTTCTGGCGGGTTTATTTTTTGTTTTATTTGATTTGAAAAGCTAGTTTCAAATGAAACTTCTTGAGCAAAATCTAGTGAAGGAGCAATATTATATGCTCCTAATGATCTTTTGACTGTAGCTCTAATTATTGCATAAATTGCTGATTCATCTTCAAATTTTATTTCAGTTTTTGTAGGATGGATATTTACATCGATAAGTTTTGGTTTTATTTTAAGATTTATAAAGTATGAGGGATAATAGTTATGAGCAATAACTTCTTCAAATGCTTTGCAGATTGCATTATGAAGATAATAATTTTTGATAAATCTGTTATTAACAAAAAAGTATTGCTCTCCTCTAGTTTTTTTTGCTGATTCTGGTTTTCCAACAAAGCCATCAATTTTAACTAATGATGTTTCCTCATTAATTGGTACAAGCATATCATTTTTATTCTCACCAATTAGATTTACAATTCTTTTTCTAAAATTTGACTTTGGGCAATGAATAATTTCTTTCTTGTTATGATAAAGTTGCATCTTAACTTCCGGATTTGCTAATGCAATTCGTGTATACTCTTCAATTATATGACGAATTTCCACTTTATCAGATTTTAAAAAATTTCTTCTGCCAGGAACATTATAAAACAGATTTTTTACTTTTATTGAAGTTCCATTTGTACTAGAACAATCTTCATGCTTTATTACCTTTCCACCTTCAATAGCTATATAAGTTCCAAGCTTATTTTCTATTAGTTTAGATTTTACATCAACATGTGCTATTGCAGCAATTGAAGACATAGCTTCACCTCTGAATCCCATAGTTTGAATATTGAACAAATCATTGCTAGATTTTATTTTTGAAGTGGCATGTCGTATAAAGCACATCTTTACATCATGTTTACTCATGCCACAGCCATTGTCTATTACTTGAAGCAATGTTTTGCCTGCATCTTTTACATTAAGAATAATTTCAGTACTGCCAGCATCTATAGCGTTTTCTAGCATTTCTTTAACTGCAGAACTTGGTCTTTGGATAACTTCTCCTGCAGCAATTTGATTAGCAACATGATCAGGTAATAACTGAATAATATTCAATGTAAATAATCTTAGTTAATTATAATATTGTAAGCTAGCAAAGATAAAATAATAATCAG
>MDSV01013054.1_pt1 | contig 19683 bp, 18 predicted proteins | sample 810851 | NCBI WGS metagenome assembly MDSV01 (sample SAMN05326640, study PRJNA326480) | marine metagenome | isolation source: seawater | place: Atlantic Ocean: North East | collected 2012 | reverse complement strand
CAATGAAAAATTATCTAAAAATTTCTGGGCAACCTCAGGAATGATGGCACCATTTTATGAATTATTAAGCACGATGACTAATTGGTTAGTTAAGCGAGGTGTTAAACGAGACAAAGCTCAAAAATATATCACATCTCTTTTTGTAGCTTTATCAGAAGATGCTGTTGTTAATTCTAAAAAAGATTTAAGATTTTTAGTTAAAGAGTCTCAAACACCAAAAGGATTAAATGAACAAGGTGTTGTAGAACTTAGAAAAGCTGGTTTTTATAAGTCATCTGAAAAAACATTAAGTAGTATTCTTAAAAGATTAAACAAAGTATAAGCATCTATGCAATCTGATATAAATATCTTGCAAATAGATAATCTTTCAAAATATTTTGGAGGACTCGCGGCAGTATCAAACTGTTCTTTAAAGATTAAAAAAGGCTCGATTACCGGAATCATAGGACCAAATGGTTCTGGCAAGACAACTTTATTTAATTTAATAGCGGGTAATTTAAAAAGTTCTAAAGGAACAGTCTTATTTAATAATGAAAATATTACCAATGTTCCTTCCTATGAATTATTTTCAAAAGGTTTACTAAGAACATTTCAGATAGCACATGAATTTACAAACCTAACTGTACTTGAAAACTTAATGATGGTACCAGGAAATCAATCTGGAGAAAGTCTTATGAATGCTTTGCTTAAACCTAGTTTAATAAAAAAAGAAGAGGAAACAATAAAACAAAAAGCATTTGAAGTAATTGAATTCTTGAATTTAAAACATCTTGCAAACGAACTTGCAGGAAATCTATCTGGAGGACAAAAAAAACTATTAGAGCTTGGAAGAACCATGATGGTTGATGCAAAAATAGTATTATTAGACGAAGTGGGCGCTGGAGTTAATAGAACATTATTAAAAGATATTGGAAGTGCTATTTTAAGACTTAATAAAGAAAAAGGATATACATTTTGTATGATAGAGCACGATATGGAGTTTATAAGCCGGTTATGTAATCCTGTTATTGTTATGGCTGAAGGTTCAGTATTATTTGAAGGAACGTCAGATCAAGTAAAAACTAATGAAAAGGTAATTGAAAGTTATTTGGGACGTGGTTCAAAAATTAAGGAAGAGGATATCTAATGGCCTTTTTTGAAGGAAATAAAATGACAGGGGGTTATGGGAATGGTCCTGACATAATTTACTCATGTACAGTAAATGTCAATAAGGGAGAAATAGTTTCAATTCTTGGCCCCAACGGAGCCGGAAAATCAACAGCGATGAAAGCAATGCTTGGTTTATTAAATTTAAAATCTGGATCAATTATAATTGATGGAAAAGATATTTCAAAATTATCTCCACAAGATAGAGTTAAACAGGGAATTTCATTTGTACCACAAACTAGAAATGTTTTTACAGGCTTAAGCGTTAGAGAAAATTTAGAAATGGGAGCTTTTTTAAGAGATGGAAGTTTGGATGAAATTATTAATGAAATCTATGAGTTATTCCCAATTTTAAAAGAGAAAAAATCACAATTGGTAGGAGAACTTTCTGGAGGACAAAGACAGCAGGTGGCCCTAGGTAGAGCTTTGATGACCAAGCCATCAGTTTTAATGTTAGATGAACCAACAGCTGGAGTGTCTCCTATAGTTATGGATGAATTATTTGATCATATAATAAAAGTCAAACAAACGAATGTTGCTATCTTGATGGTGGAGCAAAATGCTAAACAAGCATTAAGTATATCAGACAGAGGTTATGTTTTAGTTACTGGAGAGAATAGATATTCAGGTACTGGAAAAGAATTATTAAATGACCCAAGAGTAAGAAGCTCTTTTTTAGGAGGATAATTTGGATTTTTTAAATGCAATAATATTACTACTTAATTATATTTTTGTACCTGCATTAACTTATGGGTCTCAATTAGCTTTAGGAGCAATTTTTGTTACACTAATTTATGGAATTTTAAGATTTGCTAATTTTGCAACTGGTGACATGATGTCTTTTGGTACAATGGTTGCAATTTTGTTTACTTGGTATTTCCAATCCCTTGGTTTAACGCTAGGTTTTCTTCCTACAGCGTTATTAGCTATTCCTATAGCGGTTATTTTTATGATTTTATATATGTTAACGATAGATAAATTTGTTTTTAGTTATTATAGAATTAAGAAAAGTCCTCCAGTTCAATTAGCTATGGTTAGTATTGGTGTAATGTTTGTAACTCAAGCAATTGTTAGAATAATTATAGGTCCATTTGATAGAAGATTTTTTGATGGAGAGAAATTTATAATTAAAGCTAATCAATTTAAGGAAATGACAGGATTAAATGAAGGTCTTACAATTAAATCAACTCAAGTAATTACAATTTTTATTACTATAGTAGTTGTCTCACTTTTATTTTGGTTCTTAAATAAAACTAAGACAGGAAAAAGTATGCGCGCATATTCTGATAATGAGGATTTAGCTTTATTATCAGGTATAGATCCAAAAAGAGTAGTTATGATTACATGGATAATTGCTGGAATTTTAGCAACTATAGGAGGCGCATTATATGGTTTAGACAAAAGTTTTAAACCATTTACATATTTTAATAATATGTTGCCCATATTTGCTGCTGCAATAGTGGGAGGTATTGGAAATCCTTTCGGTGCTTTTTTAGGAGGTTATGTAATAGCCTTTTCAGAAATACTTATAACTTATGCGTATAAGAAATTTTTTATGTATATTCTTCCAGAAAGTATGGAGCCTAATTCATTAATTCAATTGTTATCTACTGATTATAAGTTTGCAGTTTCATTTACTATTTTAGTAATAGTATTATTGTTTAGACCATCAGGTATTTTTAAAGGGAAAGTATTATGAGACAATACGCGAATGTAATATCTGCCTATTTAATAATGATAGGATTAATAATTTTAGTAGGAATTTTTCAATCATGGAGTATTGCTTTATCGATTTTAAATTTTTGTTTAATTTCAGCTGTTATGACAATGGGTGCAAATATACAATGGGGTTATGCAGGATTGATAAATTTTGGAATAATGGGTTATACTGCTTTAGGCGGTTTAGCGGCAGTTTTGGTTTCAGTCCCCCCTGTTAGAGAGGCATGGCAAGTTGGAGGGCTAAATATTATCCTATGTATAGGAATTATTACATTAATTGTATTTTCAATTCGCTATATTTTAAGGAATTTTAAAAAATCTAATAAAAGAAATATTGGAATAGGTTTTGTAATTTTAATTGGTTTGATTATTTTAAGATTAGTTTCTGAACCAGCAATAGAGTCAATCGAAGCTGTAAATCCTGCTAAAACTGGGTTTTTAGGAGGACTTGGTTTACCAATAATGTTTTCGTGGATTGTTGGAGCTTTTTTTGCAGCTGGTTTAGCATTTATTGTTGGAAAAGTTGCTTTAGGACTTAGAGCAGATTATTTAGCAATAGCTACCTTGTTAATTTCTGAAATTGTTATTGCAATAATTAAACATGAAGATTGGTTATCGAGAGGAGTCAAAAATGTAATTGGCCTGGAAAGACCTGTGCCATATGAGGTTGAGCTTCAGAGTACAGATTGGTTTATTAAATTAGTTGAAAAATGGAATACTGGGTCTTTAAATTTAATTTCAAGCACCTCTGAAAAACAAGCGGCTCTTTATCAAATGGTCATTGAAGCATCATCAGTTTATGTAAAATTATGCTATTCAGGACTTTTCATAATAGTAGTTGCAATTTTATTAGTTATTACTCAAAAAGCTCTCTATTCCCCATGGGGCAGAATGATGAGGGCTATAAGAGATAACGAGGAGGCCGCAAATGCAATGGGAAAAAATGTTGTTAAAGAGCATTTGTTAATTTTTATCCTGGGTTCGGCTATTGTTGGAATAGCAGGTGCGATGTTGGTAACTCATGATGGATTATTTACACCAGGTAGCTATAGACCTATGAGATATACATTTTTAATTTGGGTTATGGTGATAGTAGGAGGAAGTGGAAACAATTTTGGTGCAATTTTAGGTGGTTTTGCTGTTTGGTTCTTGTGGATTGAAGCAGCACCAATAGCATTATTTTTAATTAATATATTTACAGCTGGTTTAGCTGAAGGTAATGCAATTAAAATTCACTTAATTAATAGTGTTCCATATTTTAGATATCTTATGATGGGTATAGGTTTATTATTAATTATGCGCTATAGACCGAAGGGAATAATACCAGAAAAAATTGTGCGTAATTAGGTATACAACATTAATATAAAAATGAATTTTTCAAATAATAAAAACTTTATATCTTATATTATCATTATTTTATTTAGTATTTTTCTATCAGTTGCATATTCAATAGAGCAAAGAGCAGTTGATGACGGGTTAATACTTTCAAATACAATACTTTACCCAGAACGTCATAACATTATGCAGATATTTTCAAATAATGTTTGGACTTTTTTATTTCAATTTACTGGAACTTTACTAAAACTAGATTTTAGTATTATGAGCATATCGAGAATAATACTTTTTTTATCTACTTTTTTTTATTCAATGGGAATTTATTTAGTTTCAAAATCTATTACATCTTCATCAATAATAAGTTTATTTATTTGTTTTGTTGTTATTATTTTTCAAAAAAGTTTTGGATCAATTGATTATCCAACGATGATATTCAGTGAACATACTAATGGTATGATGAGCTTAGCAATTGTAACTTTAATATTTGGACTTGTGGCAAACAAAAATTTACTTTTAGCTATCTTTTTTTCTATATTTTTAATTTGTATACATTTAACAGTTGGAATGTGGATTGCTTCAGTTTTAATTCTTTCTTTATTTATTTCAAAATTTGTTAATAAAAATAATTTTGAAATTAAACCAATTATATATTCAGCGTTATTTGCCTTTTTTTTTGTTATTGTAAGTTTTATCTTTTATTATCTTAATCTCGTAGAATTAAATAATAAATTAGATGCAAGTGCCTATTCGACATATATGCAAGTTTGGGATATGCATAGAAATAATTTTGAGTCTTCAATATTAAATTATAAATATATTGTTTTATCTTTATTATTAATTTTTTTAATTTTATTTAGTTTTAAATATCTAAATATAAAAAAAAATTCATCAAATCATTTAATGTTATTAATATTATTTTTAAGCACATTCCTTTCAATGATAATATATTTAGCTTATAAACTTTTACCATTTTTATTTCCAGATATCCTGATAAGGGCAATGCCTACAAGATTTTTTTTAATGCAATCTGTAATTGGAATTCCTGTTATAATATCAATAATTTATTTATTTCTAATTAAATTTTTAATAAATAAAAAAATTAATATTAGTTATGGATCTTATATAATTTTTTCTATTTTATTAATTTTTTCAATTAATCATTTTGATAAAATTTTAATTATAAAAGATCATTTTTTAATACATGTAGAAAAAAACAAAAATAATTATGAAAATAAAAATTTTTGGAAAAAAGTTAAAAACTATCATGCAGATGGATATATTCTAACAAGTTATGAAACTTGTAGACAAACATTAAGAAGAACTTTAAAACCTGTTCTGTTATGTGCTGAATCAATAGATAATATTCCATATATTCCAAAATCAGTAAATTATGTAAAAGAAATTATCGAGGATGTTTTTGATGTACCATTTAATAATCCACCAATAAAATATGCTGGTGGATTAATTGGAGATGTTATAAAAAAAAACTATCAAAAAAAAATGACAAAAGATTGGAAAAAAATATCATCTAAATTTAGAGTTACTGCTTTAATTGTGCCCAAAGATTGGATAATAGCATTAGAGCCCAAATTTATAGGAAAAGATTACATTTACTATTCTATTACTGAATAATATAAACATTTGAAATGTCAGAAAAAGAATTTATAAAAAAATATTTAAATGATTTATCTTCATTAATCATACCAGATGATGAAATATTAGAAAAATTAACAAAAATAAAAGAAGTACTTTTGAATACATCAAAAAACAATGGCAAGGTAATGATTTTTGGTAATGGTGGAAGTGCTGCTATTTCAAGTCATGTAAGTGTTGATCTTACCAAAAATGCCAAAATTAAATCATTAAATTTTAATGAAGCAGATTTGATAACATGTTTTTCAAATGATTATGGTTATGAAAGATGGATAGAGAAAGCTATTGATTTTTATGCTGAAGAAAATGACTCATTAATTTTAATATCCTCAAGTGGAAAGTCAGCTAATATGATTAATGCTTGCAAAGCAGCAAAAATAAAAAAAATATCAAAGATTATAACTTTAACAGGTAATGAAAAAAACAATCCTTTATCTAAAGAAGGTGATATAAATCTATGGATTGATAGTAAAGCTTATAACTTTATTGAAAATACTCATCAGATATGGTTATTAACAGTTTGTGATCTTATTATTGGAAAAAGAGAATATTTACCCTAATAAAATATTTATGAAAATAATTAATTGATTATTTCTAATAATAAAAAAATAAATAAACCAAAATGATTATAACAAAAACACCATATAGAATTTCATTTTTTGGAGGAGGTAGTGATTATCCTGCATGGTATAGAAAATATGGAGGTTCAGTTTTATCTACCACAATAGATAAGCATATTTATATATCATGTCGTTTTTTACCTGACTTTTTTAAACATAAATACAGAATCGTATGGTCAAAAATTGAAATGGTAAATAATATAAATCAAATAGAACATCCAGCTGTTAAAAAAATGCTTAAATACCTAAAAATAAATAAGGGTCTTGAAATACATTATGATGGAGATCTGCCTGCAAGAAGTGGTATGGGATCTAGTTCATGTTTTGTAGTCGGTTTAATGAAGGCTTTATATAAAATAAAAAATAAAGATTTATCAAATAATAATTTAAGCAATAAAAGTATTTATTTTGAACAAAATATTTTAAAAGAAGTAGTTGGATCTCAGGACCAGGTTGCAGCAAGCTATGGTGGTTTTAATAAAATAATCTTTAAAAAAAACGGAAAAATAAAAATAAGTAAATTAAAGCATTATAGAAATTTAAAATTATTAAATAAAAATTTGGTATTAATATATACAGGAATTAATAGAACAGCACACCAAATAGCCCAAAGTTATGTAGGAAGATTAACTTCTACAAAAAAAAAATACATAAAAAAGATCGAAAGTTACGTAAATGAAGGAGAAAGAATAATAAAGTCTGGCAATATCGATGATTTTGGAAGATTACTTAATAATGCATGGGAAGAAAAAAAAAATTAAGCAATCAGATTAGTAACAAAAAAATTGATGAATTATATAATCATGCAATGATGCACGGTGCTTTAGGTGGGAAATTGCTAGGAGCAGGCGGAGGAGGTTTTTTGCTTATGTATATGAAAAATAATGATAGAAGAGAATTTTTTAAAAAATTTAAAAATATTATCAATGTACCATTTGACTTTTCTTCATCTGGGAGTCAAATTATTTTTAATAATTTAGAAAAATAAATATGAAATTTAAACATTCATTAATGAGTAATAATTTTACTAGATCAGATATGGATCAAGTAAAAAAATTTATAAATCGTAAAAATATTACTTTAACACAATCAAAAAAAGTTAAAGAATTCGAAAAAAAATGGTCTAGTTGGTTGGGTACAAAATATTCAGTATTTGTTAATTCAGGATCATCTGCAAATTTTATAACAATCTCAGCTTTAAAAATTATTAATAAAAATCCAAAAAAAAATGAAATAATAGTACCTACTTTAACTTGGGTATCAGATATTAATTCAGTAGTTATGAATGGATTTAAGCCTGTATTTGTTGATATTAATTTTTCTAATTTATCTATGAATATTGACAATGTTTTAAAAAAAATATCAAAAAAAACACTGGCTGTTTTTATAACACATGCTCAAGGTTTTAATGGACTTAATAATAAACTTTTAGAAGTTTTAAAAAAAAAAAATATTCACTTAATCGAGGATGTTTGTGAAAGTCATGGTGCGACTTTTCAAAATAAAAGATTGGGCAATCATGGTTTAATTTCAAATTTTTCTTTCTATTATGCACATCATTTAACTACAATTGAAGGAGGAATGGTTTGCACTAATGATAAAAAAATATATGAAATTATAAAAATACTAAGATCTCATGGAATGTTAAGAGAGGCAAATAATAAAAAATATGAAAAAAAATTAGTTAATAAATATAAATATTTATCGCCAAAATTTATTTTCATGTATCCAAGTTTAAATTTTAGAAATAATGAAATTGGAGCAGTAATTGGAATTAATCAATTAAAAAGTTTGAATAAAAATAATTTATTGAGAACTAGAAATTTTAAATTATTTTTAAAATTATTAGACCCAAAAAAATTTTTTATAGATTTTGATATAGTCGGTAGTAGCAATTATGCTTTTCCAGTGATTTTAAAAACTACCAACTTTAAAAAAAGAGATTTATTTGAAAAAGAATTACTAAAAAATGGTATCGAATTTAGGAGAGGTAATGCAGGAGGGGGCAATCAATTAAGACAACCATACATTAATAATGTTGTTAAAAATATTAATCTTAAAAAATTTAAAAATGTTGATCATGTTCATTTTTTTGGTTATTATATAGGTAATTATCCAAGTCTAAATCAAAATAAGATAAATTCAATTTGTAAAATTTTAAATAATACAAAAATATGAGTAAAGTACTGATTACAGGAGGAGCGGGTTATATTGGTTCAATGTTAGCTACAGAACTTCTCAATGATAATCATAAAGTAACAATAATTGACCTTATGAAATATGATAAAGGTTCTTTAAATCATCTTTATTTTCATAAAAATTTTAAATTAATCAATGAAGACATAAGAAATATAAAAATTATGAAAAAGCTCGTATCTTCTCATGAATTTATAATACCCCTTGCAGCTTTAGTTGGTGCGCCTTTATGTGAAAAATATAAAAAAGAAGCAATTGATATAAATTATAAAGCAATTAAAAATTTAACAAAAATGATGACATCTCGTAATAAAATTATCTATTTAACTACTAATTCTGGTTATGGTATTGGGGAAAAAAATAAATACTGTGATGAAAATTCACCATTAAAACCAATATCTTTATATGGAAGAACGAAATGTGATTCAGAAGCAGAAGTTATGAGTAACGTTAAAAATCACATTTGTTTTAGACTAGCTACAGTTTTTGGCTTTAGTTATCGTATGAGATCGGATCTTTTAGTTAATAATTTTGTTTATACTGCTATAAAGAAAAAAAAACTTACTATATTTGAGCCACATTTTCGAAGAAATTTTATTCATATAAGAGATGTAGTAGAGGGAATTAAGTATTCAATGAAAAATTTCAATAAATTAAAATCAAATGTTTATAATTTAGGTTTATCTTCAGCAAATATAAGCAAACTAATGTTAGCTAAAAAAATTAAAAAACAAATAAAATCTCTTAAAATTCAAATAGTAACAAATATGAAAGATCCAGATAAAAGAGACTATTTTGTAAGTAATAAGAAAATAGAAAAAAAAGGTTTTAAAGCAAAAATATCACTTGATATTGGAATAAAAGAACTTATCAATCTTTTTAAGGTTGATAATAAAAAAGTTATAAATAATTATTAGTTTTAATAATAGACTTAATTTGACTATAAAAATTTTGATTTGCAAACTCAAAGTATATCTTGCTTTTTTTTGCACATAGTTGATCAGATATTTGATCACCAATCATAAAGCTTCTTTTGAGATTAATATGCCATTTTTTTTTAATATTTTCTATCATTAAATTTCCAGGTTTTCTAGTTAAACTATTTTTTCTATATTTTTTAATTTTAGCCTTAGGATGGTATGGAGAATAACAAACATCATTAAAATATATATTTTTTTTTTGAAGTTTTATTTTTATATATTTATGTAGATTAATAAAATCTTTTTCTTTAAAAATATTTTTCCCAATACCAGCTTGATTAGTCACTATGAATATGTAATAGCCTTTTTGATTTAAAAGTTTTAAACCTTTAATTACACCTTTTTTAAATTTAAAATCTTTTTTTTTATATACATAATTTTTTTTATAATTAATAACACCATCTCTATCTAAAAAAGCTGCAGGTTTATAAAAATTTTTATATAGTAAGTTATTTGCTTTTTTATAATCTTTCGGTGTACCAATATCTAAAAAAAAATTACTAAATATTTTTCCAGATAATAATTTTTTATCTATTAAGTTAGGTAAAATATCATTTTCTAAAGAAGATACTTTATTGTTAATAAATTTAAATATTTTTTTTTTAAAAAAATATATTCCACCATTTTTCAAATTACCTTTTGAATGATTTGTTATTGTATTTTTATAAAGTCTAAGTTTACTTAATTTGTGATTTTTATGAGATAAATTTTTTGTTAGAGCTATAGTGCCAATTTGTTTTTTTTTTTGTTATTTTTAATAATGAATTTAAATCTATATTAAAAATTGTGTCCCCGTTAATTAAAATAAAATTATTTATATTTTTTTTTTTTAAAATATTTAATGCACCTCCAGTTCCCATTAAAATTTTTTCTTTTAAACAAATTACTTCAATAAAGTTAAATATTTTTTTGTTAAATTTATTAATTATAATTTTAGATTTATATCCAGTTAATATATAAATTTTTTTAAAATTATATTTACTAAAATTTTGTATTATATATTCAATAAAATATTTATTATTAAATTTAGCCATTGGTTTTGGCTGGTTTTTCAAAATTTTTTTGATTCTAGATCCTTTGCCACCTGCTAAAATTACTAAGTTTAAGTTATTCATAATTAATTTTGTAGTTACATTTTTATCATTATAAGTTAATATTAAATAGTTTAATTTATGAAACTTATTTCGCTAGTATTTTCATTTAAAAATGAAGAAACAAATATACAAGAGCTTGTTGAAAGAGCTCATAATACATTAGTAAAATTAGATAATTGGAAATATGAACTTATTTTTGTTAATGATGATTCCACTGATGGTTCAGAGTTATTACTAGAAAAGCTTCAAAAAAGTTATCCTATAAATATTATAAATATGTCAAGAACATTTGGTTTGGGACCATGTGTATTAGCAGGTTTTAATAATGCCAAAGGTGATTGTGTTGTTTACATGGATTCGGATCTGCAAGACCCTCCAGAAATAATTCCACAAATGATTTCAGAATATGAAAAAGGCTCAGAAGTTGTCCATACTGTTAGAACAAAGAGATTGGGAGAATTGAAAACTAAATTGTGGCTTACAAAAAATGCATACAAAATAATCAACTTTTTTTCTGATATCCCTTTGAAAACAGAGGCAGGAGATTTTAAACTGATATCAAGAAAAGCTATGAATGAAATTCTAAAACTTAGAGAATTTAATCCTTACGTTAGAGGTTTATCAGTTTGGGTTGGTTTTAAACAAAGTTTTGTAAATTATGTTAGACAACCTAGGAAATCAGGGAAAACAAACTTTCCTTTATTTTCTATTGGCACGTATTTTGCATTTTTAAGTGCAATAACAAGTTATTCTCTAAAACCCCTATACTTTGGAATTTTACTTGGATTCTTTTCATTAATATTTTCTTTTATTTTAATATTATATGCACTCTATTTGAAATTTAATAGTTTTGCTGTTCCTGGATCTACAGGAATAATAATAATTGTTTCTTTTTTTTCAGGTATTTTATTGTTAAATCTAGGAATAATTGGAATGTATATTGCTAGAATTTTTGAACAAACAAGTGGCCGTAATAGTTATATTATAAGGAATATTAAGCTACATAATAGTCCTAAAAATTAGAATAGATAATATTAATTCTTAAATGAATTAAATTTCTTGTCAGAATAATTTTTGTTATTTAAATACCAATCAACAGTTTCTTTTATACCATCCTCTAAACTTGTTTCACATTTAAAGCCAAATGATGAAGCAAATTTCATATTCATAACTCTCACCTTATCCCCAGTTGGTTTTGATGTGTCCCATTTAATTTTTAAATTACTATTTGGAATTGCTTTTATAATTGAATTAATCAAATCTTTTATAGTAATACCAGTTCCGCTTCCAAGATTAAGTGGTTTATAAATTTTTTTTTCAACTGCAAGCATCATTCCTCTTGCTACATCTTTTGAAAAAATAAAGTCTCTTACAGCAGAACCATCCCCCCAAACTTCAACTTCATCTTTGGCAGACAAAACTTTATTTATTAAAGAAGGTATAACCATAGCACTTTGTGGATCAAAATTATCGTACGGTCCATAAATATTTGCAGGTCTTATTACAGAATAATTATTAAAATTAAATTCTTTTTGGTAGGCTAGCATTTGTAGTTCACCCATTCTTTTTGCCCAACCGGCGAATCTATCATTTTCAGATGGAAATGTTTTCCATACATCCTCTTCATTAAATAATTCACTAGGAGAATAAACTCCTATACTGCTTGTATATAAAACATGATTAGCTTTACTTTTAAAAGCGGCTTCAAGCAGATTTGTATTAAATGTTATTGTTGGAACAAAAAAACTAGCCGGTTTATTCAATGCAACAGCAGGAGAACCTTTAATCCCAGCAACGTGAAATACAATTTCCATATCTTTACAAGCTTTTAAGCAATTATCATAATTTCTTAAATCTAGTTTTGTAAACTCAATTTCTTTTTGATCTTTAAAAGGATTAACATCATCTATAGATACTACTCTAATTTTGGCTTCAGCCTCGACTAAAAGTTTAATTAAGGCCATACCCACTAAACCAGTTCCACCTGTAACTAAAACACTTTTATTTTTAAAAAAACTCACTAGATATTTTCTTTCCACCAAGCAATTGTTCTTTTAATACCCTCATCCAAACTTATTTTTGGTTTCCAACCCAACTCTTTTTTTGCAATATTGCAATTTACGCTTAGCACAAAAGGTATAGTTGGTTTTGTTAAATCATATTTTATTTTTAATTTTTTATTAGATATTTTAATTATTTTTTTTACCAAGTTGTTTATTGAAATTGAATAGCCTGCTCCACAATTTAATAATCTAAATTTTTTCTTTTGTTTTTTTATTGAAAGCTTTACAAAATTAATTAAATCATCCACATGAACAAGATCTCTTTCTTCTGTTCCTTTTCCCCATACTAAAACCTCATTTTTTGCAGTCATGACTTTTGTAATAGTTGCACCAAAAACATGACTTCTTTCTAAATCATATTTGTCATAAGGACCGTAAACATTAGAATGTCTTATAACTGTAAATTTAGTTTGTCCGATCCTAGAAAAGAATTCACACATTGCCTCATTATAAACTTTTGTAGTTCCACATCCAAAATATTTGGGAACTATATCTTTGATTGAATTAAAGTCATTTTCTTTTACAGGTTTATTAGAAGATTTATACATTGTGGTACAACTAAAAAAAATAACCTGTTTTACTTTATTTAAATAAGCATTTCTAAATAAGTAAGCATTCATTACAGCGTTGTCTGTTACGTGCAGATACGGTCTTAACACTACATCTTTAGAGCCTGTACTAGTAGCAGCTGCTTGGATTACAACATCTATATTTTTAGTTATACGTTTTGAAAAATTATCATTTCTTAGGTCACCCTTGATCCAGGTAACATTTTTTAATTTTAATTTTTTTCTTTTATTATAAGTTGCAAATATTTTATTATTTTTATTTCTTGATAAATCCTCAATTAAATTTCTTCCTATAAATCCAGTTGCTCCACAAATAAGTATTTTTTTTTTCATAAGTGAGCAATGATTAAGTTATTTCTTAGAGGAAAGCAATAAAATATTTTTTATATATTAATTTATCTAAGTTCAGATTTAATTATATTATGTGTTTTTTGGAATCTTAAGTTATATTTGAAGTTTTTATCTGAACTGATTTTATAAAATTTAGGTATTTTATTTTCTTTAAAAATTGTTTCTTTATTAAAATATAATATAGCAGCTTTTAGTTTTTTGATTGTTGTTGGGTTTTTTGAAACAAAGTTAAAAATTTTATTTTTAATATTATTATGATCTAAGTTCATCATTTTTTTTATATTTTTACAAACATCTGATATATGACAAATATTATTAAAAGTATCTTTATTTGATTGTAAATAAATCAAGGGTTTTTTATTTTTTAAAATTTTTTTTATTTCTGAAAAATAATTATTAATTGAATTTTTTCCCACTATTTGACTTAAACGTATAATTACTAAATCAATATTATTTTTTTTTGAAAATTTTAATGCAATATCCTCCATTTTTAACTTGCTTTTAGCATATACACTTTTTCCTCTACAGGGACTTTTTTCTGAAACAGGTTTGCCCAAACTTCCATATACAACAGAAGATGAAACTAAAATAATTTTTTTACATTTTAATTTTAAACTTTGATTTAATAACCTCTTAAGTCCCAAAATATTTGCTTTAAAATAATTTTGCCCTTTTTCATTAGGAGGTGTAACAGAAGCACAATGTATTAATATTTTAAATTTTTTATCAAGTATAAATTTATCTTTAAGATTTAATTTAATTTGTTTAATTTTTTTTTTATTAAAAAATTTTTTATTTTTTCTGTAGGTTCCAATTATATTGTAATTATAATTACTTAAATATTTTATTAATTCATAACCCACAAATGAATTTGATCCTGTGATTAAAATTTTTTTTTTCATTGAATTAAATAAATTATTTTTTGTTTACTATATTTAAAACTTCTTTTATAATTTTTTTTTCATCTGGAGGTAAATTATCTACATTTTTATGATGACCAGCGGATCTATCTTCTAATCCCAAAACACTAATTTTGTTTTTAGTTTTTTCATTAATTTTATGCGCAAGAATTCTAAGAATTCCATCTACATAATCATTATCTGTTAATAGTGCACCATATTTTGAAGTTTTAATAGCATCAATCCATTTTTGATTAAGTTTAAATGGTTTTAAATTTACCAAATGTATAATTCCTACTTTATATCCTTTTCCCTCTAGTATTTTTTTAGCTTTAACTGCAGCAAATCTAGTTATAGAAATTGGCATAAGTATTATATCTAATTTTTTTTTAATAATATTTTTAAATTCGATTTTATTTTCATAACTTTTTCTATGCTCTGATACATAGAATACATCATCATTTTTCATAAATTGGGAATAAACTTTTTTATATTCATTGTTTGTCATAGGAGAAAATATTTTTATTCCTGGCATTTTATAAAAAATAGATAAATGGCTAGATCCAGCGACTGGCCCTATCGAACCTTCCGATGATATCCCTCTAATAAAAATTGGACATGGAATTTTCCAAATTTCTTTAGATTTACAAGCATAATTTATTATGAATGTGCAATTAAACCAATTATATCCCTGATATCTAATAATATAAAATGGTCTTTTACCAACTAATGCAGAACCGGTAACAATTCCACCACCAGCAACATCAGCCATAGGCAATTCAATTACACCATCTTTCTCAAATAATTTAGGCAAGGTCCCAGCAACCCATCCTACACCTGTAAGATTCTGACCAAATACTTGGCTTTTATTTTTTTTCAAATGTTTAAAAGTTATTTCTTTTATTGTTTGTTTGAGTGCTTTATCCATAAATTTTCAATATTTTTCTTTATTTTATTATCAATTTTTTTTGCTAAAGGACCAATAATTTTAGACTGTTGCAAATGACGATCAAAAAAATTATTGCTATCTTTACCTGCTCCTTCATGCCAATAAAGCCTACTAGTATGAATATTAATCAAAATTGGCTCTTTAAAAATATTCTTTGATAAGGTTTTATAAATTTTTACTGGGTCATCATTTATATCATGAGCTTTAATTTTGAAAGCTTCAGCTACTTTTTTTGCTGACCAATCTCTTCGATCTTCTTTTTTTGTCAGTACTGCAAAATTATTATCTTCGACTACAAATAAAATTGGTAGCTTTTTTTTGGCTACCCAGCTTAATGAAGCAAGAACGTAATCTTCTTCTAAGGCAGCATCTCCAATAAAAATTATAGTTGGTTTTTTTGATGAAAAACAGGCACCCACACCAATAGCGGCATTGCTGCCCATAAATCCATCATGTCCAAACATATTAATTTTTTCTGAATGTATTGATAAAGAACCACCCATTCCATAAGTACAACCACTCTTTTTTCCATAAAGTTCATCAATAAGCTTAATTATTTTTCCACCAAATGAAAGATAAATGGAGTGTCCTCTATGTTGACCAAATAATAAGGGCTTAATTTTTTTTTGTTTAACTATTTCTGATATTGATGCAGGTATATATTCTTGTCCTGAAGATAAATAGATTGGAAATTTTATTAGACCTTTTTTTGCATTTAAATAGACTTGATTTTCAAAGTGTCTACACAAAGCTGCTTTTTTAAATATTTCTTCTTGAATCTTTGTGATTTTCATAAAATTTCCTAATAATCTTTAAAAGAGTCATATATTTTTTGTTTTGTATCAGTCATTACTTCAATAAATAGTGGTTTTTTAGATTTTAAAATAAATTTTAAATTTTGATCTATTTGTTTGTAATCATGAATTAAAAAATGTTCCATATCAAATGCTTTTGCAATATTTTTCAAATTTAAAGTACCATCACCTGTATCTTCTGCAGTATCTAATCTTCTACCTTTAAAAAAAGTATCAGCCCAATTATGCATAGATACATAACCTCCATTATTAATCACAAATAATTTTATATTAAATTTATTATGAGAAATTGTTTTTAATTCTTGTATATTTAACTCTAAAGAACCATCACCTGTAACAGCCAAAATCATTGATTTTGGAGAAGCTACAGCTGCGCCAATCGATAAAGGTACAGATAATCCCATTGCAGCATTTGCTACTGAGCAAATTTCCTTCTGTCCTTTTTTAAATTTCCAAACTTGACCCCCTACATAATAATTTGAACCAGCATCAGTAATTAAAATATCATTTTTTTTAGATAGCTCACCCAATCTTTCCATAAAATAATACAAATCAATTGGATTTTTATTTAACTTTTCATTAATTATAGGATTATCTTTTTTAAGTTTTTCACAATAATTAGACCAGTTTTTATATTTTTTTGAATCTATTTTTTTTATATACTTACAAAGTTTTGGAAAAAATTCTTTTAAATCATAATTTAATTTTAAATCGATTTTTTGACCTTTTTTTATTAGTTCATCTTTTTCAACATCAATAGATATAACCTTAGCGTTATTAAAAGCATTAAAGTCATGACCAACAAACTGAGGAGCAAGTCTGCATCCTAAAGATAAAACTAGATCAGATTGATTCATTATTTTTTTACAAAATCTTGATCCCTTGATACCTGCCTGACCCATTATATGATTATTGTCATGAGAAATTAAATCATGACCAAATCTAGAAAATATTGTTGGAATTTTTGTTTTTTTAATTAATTCTTTTAAGTTACTTACAGTTTTACTTTGTTTTACACCATTACCCACTACCAAAAGCGGTTTTGAACTTTTTTTTAGCAAAATAAGTATTTTATTAATATCCTCTTCTATCTTGTTTTTATTTAAATTTAATGTTTTTTTAATATAAGGCCTAAGTAAATTTTTTTTAACTTTTGCTTTTTGGACATCTAAAGGAATATCAATCCAAACAGGTCCGGGTCTACCATTTGTTGATAAGTAAAAAGCTTTTTCCATTATATATCTAACATCGTTAGGATTTTTTAATATTTCAGAAAATTTTGTTAAAGGTTTTACTATTGGTATTATATTTATTTCAGCTGTACCAAAAGTTCTTATATTTTTTAATTTTGTACTATAAGTAGTATGTTTATAGTCAACCTGACCTGATAAAACTATTATAGGAGCTGAGTCTACAAACGCTTCAGCCAAACCAGGTAGTGCATTTGTTGATCCAGGACCAGCTGTTACGCAAGCAATTCCAACTTTATTTTTTACTCTTGCATAAGATTCTGCCATTATTGGTGCTGTAGCTTCATTTCTTGTAGCGTAGTAATTTATTCCTGAAAGTTTAATAGCATCATTCAAATACATAGCTCCATAGCCAGTAAGCATAAAAACATCATTAACACCTTTTTCTTTTAAAAAGTTTGCAATGTAGTCTGATACTCTCATAATTTAAGTATTATATGGTTTTTTTAAAAATTATTTTAAGGCACAATAGGGTATTTTTTATCTGTTTTGCAATATAATTCTAAATTAGTTTAGAAAAATACTAAAAAAATAGTAAATAAATATATGGAAAAAAAAAAAATTAATGTTGCTTACTGGTGTCCATTTTTAACAAATGTGGCAACTATTAAAGCCGTATTAAACTCAGTTCATGGATTAGTTAAGTATGGATCAAATTCTTATAGACCAATAATTATTAATTCCATTGGTGAGTTTAATGATTGTAAATATGAAACTATTAGATTGAATAAAATAAATTTTACTAAATTTCTACCTAAATATGGATTTTTAAAAAGTAGATTTTCATATATTTTAATTTTTTTACTTAATTTTTTCTCTCTAAAAAGATTTTTGGAAAAAGAAAAACCTCAATTTTTGATTGCACATTTAATAACTATATTACCATTGGTATTAAATTATCTATTTAAGTTCGAAACAAAATTTATTTTAAGAATTTCTGGTTACCCAAAACTTGGTATTGTAAGAAAGTTTTTATGGCGTATATTATTAAAAAAAATTTATATTGTTACAACTCCAACACTACTAACTTATAATTTACTTGTAGATAATAAAATTGTTGATAAATCAAAAATTATTGTATTAAAAGACCCCATTATTAAAATTAATCAAATTTCTAAATCTAATTTTAAAAATTTTAAATTCGATAATAAAGAAGAATATTATCTAGCTGTAGGTAGACTTACAAAACAAAAAAATTTTGAATTTTTAGTTAAAGCGTATGCCAATCTTAAAACTGATAAAAAATTATTTATTGCTGGTGATGGAGAAGAATTTAATAAACTAACTAAAATAATTAAAGACTATAATTTATTGGAAAAAGTAAAATTAATTGGTTTTAAAGAAAATATTTATCAATATTTCTTTAATTCAAGTGGTTTTATTTTATCTTCTTTATACGAAGATCCTGGATTCGTAATTATTGAAGCTGCAGCTTTGCGCAAACCAATTCTCAGCTCAAATTGTATAACAGGACCAATTGAATTTTTAAAAAATGGAGTTAATGGTTATCTTTTTCAAAATAATTCAACTTCAGAATTTACTAAAAATTTTGATTTATTTGAAAATGATAATGCAAATACTAAAAATGAAAAAATTAAAAAGTCTTTTTTTAGCATGAGAGATTATACAGTTTTTAATCATTATAAAAAAATAAGTAAAATATTAAATTAAAACTATCAATGAATAAAAACCTTTGGATACTTACATTAAGTCAAATTTTTAGTTTTACAGCAGCACCAGTAACTGTATTTTTAAGTGGAATTATTGGTTCACAGATTAGTCCTGTAAAATCACTTTCTACCTTACCAATGTCAATATCTGTAGTCGGTATTGCAATAGGTGCAATTTTTGCAACTAAAGTTATGAGTCTTATAGGAAGAAAATCAGGTTTTATTTTTGCATCAGTGGGTAATTTTTTATTTTCTATATTGGCAGCTTATTCAATAATGATTCAGAGCTTTAATCTATTTTGTTTTGCAAATTTTTTTATTGGTGTTGGTATGGCTTTCACGCATCAATATCGTTTTGCTGCAGCTGAAAGTGT
>MDSV01049876.1_pt1 | contig 19684 bp, 21 predicted proteins | sample 810851 | NCBI WGS metagenome assembly MDSV01 (sample SAMN05326640, study PRJNA326480) | marine metagenome | isolation source: seawater | place: Atlantic Ocean: North East | collected 2012 | reverse complement strand
TGGATCAATGGATACATTCCAAGTTATGTTTTTTTTATTTTAGTATTTAGAGATGCTGTGATCTTGATTGGTGCAGCATTCCACATGACTGTTTATGAGGTTGGTTCACCGAAACCAAACTTGTTGGGGAAGATCACTACATTTATGCAGATCATTTATTTTTTAAGTATTCTTGTTGAAATCGTATTCACATTAAACTTAATGCAGCCCATTTATCACCTGCTTATCTGCACTTTATGCTTATTAAGTTTGATTTCTTATACGATGAATTGGTTAAGGCAAACCAATGAACTTCATTCTAATGAATCCTAAGCAACTCATTTTCCCTTTTGCAATTGATCAATATCCAAGATTTGATAATTTTTATCATTCACATATCCAGCAACTGATTTACAGTCTCTCAAGATCACTGCAAGAAATAGCAGAATCAGAATTCGTTATAACTGGAACAGAAAGATCCGGTAAATCTTTTTTATTGCAAGCTGTATGTAATGAATACAAGTTGATTGATAAGCAAGCTTTTTATTTACCCATGAAAGTCGCCATTAATATGGAATCAGACTTCATAGAGAATTTTGATATTTACGATGCGCTTTGCATCGATGACGTTCATTTAGTGCACAATCAACCAAAGTGGCAAGAAATGATTTTTCATTTAATCAATCAATCCAAAGAAAATAAATGTAATCTTTATTTTGGAACGGAGGAAAGTATCTTAGAACTAGATCTCCTGCCAGATCTTTCATCTCGTTTATCCAGGATGCAATCTTTGCAAATTTTATCGGTGCCGGATGACATGCTCAAAGAGGCTTTGACTTTTTGTGCAGCTAAACTTGAAATACCTCTTGATCACGAGGTGATTGATTATTTATTGAAAAGAGAAAAAAGAGAGTTCCAACATTTATTTTCCTTGCTAAAACATTTAGATCAAGCCTCTGCCCAAGAAAAGAGAAAGATAACCATCCCTTTTGCCAAGCAGACACTTCTCTCTTAGCGTTTTATTGCAAAGCAACTTCACAAGTTTGACAAGCTATCAGCGTTGTCGGTTTGCTGACTTGGAGAATTTCATTAAGTATCTCCGTCATGCTTTTAAATGAATTCAAAGTTTGCTGGTCAATTAACTTAATATCAAAACTTTCAGTTAGTTCAAGCAGAACCTGAATCTCAGGATCAAGTGTTTCTTTAAAGAAATCAACTTCATATTCCTCAAGACCGGCAAGTTCAGCTGCTTTAGCAACAGCATCATCAAAATTACCAACTTCATCAATTAAATTTAGCTCTAGTGCTTTGGTTCCAATCCAGACACGTCCTTCTGCAATGGTGCGAATATACTCTTCTGATTCGTTTCTAGATTCTGCAACCAATGAGACAAATCGGTCATAAACTTTCACGGTATCATCTTGAATCGCTGCCTTAATTTCAGTTGGCATCGCTTGAGGTAAATCCCATGCGGAATTTTCCGTTGTAGTAACTCCATCAAAATTAATACCTAGCTCATCCATAGTATTTTCAAAAGTAGGCACGGCAATCGCTACACCTATAGAACCAGTAATAGTAGTTGGTTGAGCAAAGATGTACTCTGCAGGAGTTGATATCCAGACACCTCCTGAGGCTGCAACATCTCCCATAGATACCACAACATTAATCCCTTTGGATTGGGCGCGCTGTATCTCGTCTCTAATAATCTCACTTGCCATTACGCCACCTCCACCACTGTTAACTCTTACAACAAGCGCCTTAACATCTTCATCCTCATGGGCACTTCGAAGTAGCCTTGCAAGCCCATCTGCTCCAGCTACGCCTGGTTGTATTTCTCCGCGAGTAATGGTTCCTTCTACAGTAACAACAGCAACCTTATCATCTGCTGAATCTTTTTCTATCTCATAAGTATCCATGTATTCTTGATAACTTATATTGGGGTATGTTTCTCTATCAGAGTCTTCATCTAAACCAAATTTTTCAATCATATGTGCTCTAAATTGGGGATAAGACTTAACTCCGTCAATGAAATTACCATCAATTGCTGCATTTAAACTAATATAAGTTGCTTCACCTAATAATCCTGTTGGGTACTTATCCGCAAAATCTTGAACATCTTCAATTTTCATTTCTCTTTGTTCAGCAATCAAAGTTTTCAGTGCATTCCAAAGTGGATTTAATAGCTCTTCACTTTGTTTTCTAGAAAAATCAGACATGCTAGAGCGAGTAACAGTCTCCGCAGCAGATTTAAAGGTACCTTCTGAAAAATCATGAATAGTAAATTTTAAATTTTTTGTAAGCAATTCATTGATGTATGTTCTATAGCCGCCAAGACCCCTTAACCCAAATGAACCACTTGAGTGACCCCATATTTCATCAGCATAGGAAGCTAATAAGTAAGTCGAAGTATCAAAGTAGTCAGAATAAGCAATCAACTCTATATCTGAGGCTTGAAGTTTTTCCATTAATCCTGCTACATTTAGCAGTGTAGTTACACCAGCAAATCCAGTTGAACTAAAATCAATTACGATAGCAGCTATTTCTTCATCATCGGCCAACTCACTCACAAGATCTTCAAAATCTCTAAAAGTCATTTGATTAATATCTGTATTAGCAAAGAGCGAATCTGCAAAAGCTTCTTCATCGGTGATAACTACAGCAGGATCTAAAAAGACAACTTTTCCTTCTTTGTCGATCTCAGCATCGCCACTAAATATACCGCCCATAATTGCAACGGTAATAACAATTAAAATAAATGCAGTTGCAACATTGAGAAGCACAACACGAGTTTTTTCTAAAAACTTTCCAAGCCAACTAAAAATAGATTTCAGTGCATCCATATTTTTCTCCTTAAATTAAAATACTAATAATCAAACCCATTAAACATAAGACTCCAACGATTACCATCGTAGCCACCACAAAAGTAAAACTCACAATACTAATTAGGATTGCAAGGGATGCAATCAGAAGTCCAAACATTAAACCAAAAACGCTTAAGATAATTTCATGCAGAAACAAAATTCCTAAAGTCAGCATTAAAACGCCAATAATTATTCCCATATCTTTTTCCTTAATTTAAAAATAGTTTCATTCCTCAAATATAAATAATTCTTCCAGTGACACATCTAGAGTTATTAAAAGTTTAAAAACTAGGGGGAGTGATGGATCAAACTTGCCGGTCTCAATTGAATTGATGGTCTGGCGGCTAACACCCGTCTTAGTTGCCAATTCTTCTTGACTAAGATTCATTGATTTTCTTAGGTGGTGAATGTTATTTTTCATTAACTTAAAAACTTGCTGTGAAACCTCAGTGCGCCAATTAGCGTTCCCACACACAGGGCTAGGAAAAGTTCATAAAATCCAGGTTTAAAGTTTAGATAGGGAGATAAAAGAGACATCATCATTCCAAAGCTAAGAAAACCTATTGCACCCCAACTCCCAAGAAATTCATGCCATTTAATAATTAACTCATCTTGAGTTTTTAAAAATTTAATATAAAAAAAGGTTGCGATTGCCCAGGAGATAACCACTATTAATCTTGCAAAATTATAGATTGAAGAGGTTGCATTTTCAGTGTCAGGCACTTCATATAAAAAACCCACAGACGCAAGGTGGACGCCCCATGCGACGGCACCAATAAGAAAAAGAGTCATTGACGTTAAGTAGTTTTTTTTATCCTCAGGATTAAGTGAACTAATCTTGAGCCAGGTTCCATAGTGAGTAATTTTAGCCATAATTTATAATGTAAAGCTTATTTGACATGTAAAGTTTACTTTACATTTTAAAGTTGTCAATGAACTTCCTGCTATTTATTTTGGCCAGGTGAGTGGAAATTGTTGTTGTGGGTTGAACAATCTTTTATCACCTGCTGCAGGATAAGCTTTAGCTGCCATATCGATTTCTTTTTGAGTAATGAATTGACTCGGGGTCATTTCAAAAACATCAATACCTCGAGCAATTTCTGTCCCATAAATTTTGCCCTCGTAATAATACGTTGACCAGTAACCTCCGCTGATGAGTTGTTCCTCTGAAATTGGTCCACGATCAAAATAACCTATCTCTATCGGATTATTAGAATCGGTAAAATCCATAACAGAAAGACCGCCTTGATACCAAGCCTGCACAAAAATATCGCGGTCAGGGACGGGTATGATGGAGCCGTTATGAGCGACACAGTTTTCTGTTTCAGTTTGTGGTGCAGGCATTTTGTAATGACTTTTAAAAAATAGTTTATTGTCAACAATATCGTAGATAGCATTTGCACCCCAATCCATTGGATCCCAAGCTCTGCAGCGTGGTCTGCCACCACCACCCCATTCATCGGTGAAGACAATCTTATCTCCTGCATTGTTAAAGGTAGCAGAATGCCAATAAGCAAAACCTACATCCGTTACCACATCTAAGCGTTTTGGATTATAAGGATCTGAGATATCAAATAGAATTCCATTTCCTGAACAGGCTCCAGCCGCAAGATTTTTTGATGGGAAAACCGTTATGTCATGACACTCATCGGTTCTAGAGGTGTCTTGCGTATCATCCCCATGATCTCCTCCTCTCCACAAGCCTGCTAATGCGCCTGTTTCAGGATCTGCAAACACGGTTGGGCTTTTTACAATTTTTGCTTGCGATGGATCGACAATAGGAATCTCTATGACATCGATTCGAAAGAGGGCGGTGCGATTGTCACCCGGGATGGCTTCAAAGCAGCTTTCAAGTTCTTCTTGATCTCTAACGCTTGAAGTTCCTGAGTTGTAAACAATAATGATGCCATTTTCATCAGGACCACTGACAACTGAATGCGTATGTGATCCACGACATGTTTGGACTGCACCAACTTGTTGGGGCCTTTTTAAATCTGAAATATCAAAAATTCTAATACCTCTAAATCTTTCTGGATTTGGTTCCGTACCAGCCCCTTGAAGACCGCAATCGATTCTTCCACGATTTTGCTCAACCGACATAATCAACAGATTGCCTACAATAGAAACATCGCCTTGACCTCCAGGGCAAATTACTGAAGAGACTAATTCGGCATGACCTTGATTATCTAAATTGTAGATATTAAATCCATGATAACTACCAGCAACCATGACATTACCGCTAAAAGCCATATCTGTATTGGAGAAACTTAGCATTGGAGATCGACTGTTTCTTGAGCGTTCAGCAAGCGGTTTTTCTTCTTCATCCTCTTTCTCCTCATTGGATAACCTTTCATTTAATAGGTTGGAGGGATCAAAAAAGCCTGCAGGTTTTTTTAAAGATTGAACAAGGTCTAAATTCAGAATGGCTTCCTCGGCATGATACAGGCCGCCTTTGAGGGATGCTCTTGGATCTTTTGAGAGACCGGTTAAAAGAGTATTCATTCTCTCAATTTCCACGCCTTGATCATTGGATAAATCTGAAACAAACTCAAACATCAAAGGATCATAAGCAGAGCCAGGTTGTCTTTTAAGCTCCCTCACCATATCCAATGCACCCTCATGGTGAGCAATCATTAATCTTAAAAACAATTCATCGAATTCGATGCCTTTGCTGTTTGAAAGCTCTGCAATATCTTGATCGCTGGCCATACCCATCATTTTCATGTGATGCATCGACATATGGGCATGAACTTCAATATTTCGTTCTTCAAGCCAGCCTTGCATGAATGAAATCTCATCCTCCTGAGAAACATCAATTCTTCCAGCTAAATCTAAGATTTCTTGGGTATTGGTTCGATTAGGCGCAAGTCTTGAAAGTGTGAGCGCTTGTTCATGATGAACGATCATGTGATTCATGAAAACCGTATCGTCTTTAGTAAACCCAGTATTAGCAATATTTATCGCTTCTTCGGAATTAATTTCTTTGGATGCAGTCCCAGGGAGTCCAGGCTGAATAATAAGTGGATCAGCAGTTAGACTTATAGTAAATATTAGGAAAAGTGGAAGTGATAATTTTTGCATAAAAGTATTCTAATTTATTTTAAAAAGGCTGATTAATTTACTTTACCTTTAGCGTCGATGCAATAAAGACGCTGTTAACAAATAGAACAACTATGATCGAGACTTCAATAATCTCAAAAACGGAAACATTTGGAACACCAAAAACAGATAACGAATCAAACATAAAATACATCAGCAAAACAAACCCAACAGATTGGAAAAATTTTTTAGAGGGATAAATCCATGAGATGAGCTCAATAATAAGTAAGGGCGTAACCCAGATCCAAAAAAGTGGACTCAATTGACTAATAATACTGGTTTTGATTAATGCAAAAAGGATAAAAAAGAGCATTCCAAACCTAAATAACTTCAAATTCGAAAGTGTCATCTAAGCCACCTGATTTATCGTGTGTGCCAATCTTTTACCAGCAGCTTCGGCTATAGCACGCTCATCATCAGTTAGCACCGGTCCTGCTGTATTTACATGACTTGCTCCATAGGGTGTGCCACCACTTTTTGTTTGATGCAGCGCATCAATCGAGTAGGGCGCACCAATAATCATCATCCCTTGATGTAGCATGTAAGTAAGGATATTCCATAAAGTAATCTCTTGCCCGCCATGCATCGAGCTTGTTGATGTAAATGCCATCCCTGGTTTATTTTCCAATGCATTCGCAGCCCATAAATCACCGGTTGAATCTAGAAAATGCTTCATTGGAGCTGCCATGGAACCAAATCTTGTGGGCGAGCCTATGGCAAGGCCTGAACAATGTTGGAGCTCTTCTTTTGTGCAATAGATTTCACCCTCAACAGGCTCCTCCGGCTCAGTTGCCTTTGAGTTAGGTGATACCTTTGGAACAGTCCTAATTTTGGTTGGCATTCCAGAGGCTTCAGCACCATCGGCAATGGCATGCGCAAGATTTTTTACACTCCCAGACGCTGAATAAAAAAGTATCAATAGGTATTGATCATTCATCCAACAATCTTACAATGCATCTTTGATGAATGGTAAAAAAATATCTTTGTGTACTGTTTTACTTGTGATGCTGTCTTGCTCACAAGGAGACATTGATTTACACGACACCCGCTCAATATCGTCAGAATCTCTTAAAGGTCATTGGGTAATTGTGAACTATTGGGCTGACTGGTGTCCGCCATGCCTTAAAGAAATACCTGAGCTTGCAAAATTTTCAAATTTAAATCCCGATATCAAAGTCTTTGGATTTAATTTTGATCGTTTGGAGGGCGAAGAGCTTGAAGAGCAGCTTGATCGATTTGGCCACACGTACCCCTCACTATTAACTCACCCTAAAACCATCTGGGGCATTGAGACCCCTCAATCACTGCCTGCTACGTTTTTTATTAATCCCAATGGAGAGGTTGTATTTGCAAGCAAAAGACCAATCGATGCAGCAGCTATAGAAGAGATTCTATTTTCACTGCAATAAAGTTTTTAAAAAATCTTCTTCAATTAACCACTCAGGATTAATCTTGTTGCCATTAAAATAAACGGTCCAATGTAAATGTGGGCCAGTGACCCTTCCGGTAGCTCCAACAGTTCCAATTTGATTGCCTTGTTGAATAATTTTCCCTAGATCTGCAGTAATTTCATCCATGTGTGCATAGGATGTATAAAGCCCTTCACCATGACTTAAAATTACGGTGTTGCCCGTGTAGAAAAAATCACCAATCAAAACAACTCTGCCTTTTAAGGGAGCAATGATGGAATCCCCAGTTTTACCATTCATATCAAGTGCTAGGTGAACGGATCGCTTTTGCCCATTAATGTATCGCTGTTTACCGTATGGTGAAGTTACAATTCCTACAACGGGTCTCATAAATTGAAATGAAGGCGTTAGGGTTGAATCATTTTTTGAAAGCGCTTCACGAATTAATAGTGCTTCTCTATTTGCCCGTTGTTGGTCTGATGCACTTAGATTTACTTTCGAGGTGTCTGCAATGGTGATGCGAGATTCACCGAAGTTAATGTATTCAATCTTCATTGTTCCTTCGATATCTTCATCAGTAATGGCTTGATCATTTGCAACAAACGGGAAAGCTAGAATTTTTTTAATTTGACTATTTGATTTGATAAGAGTTCCAGATCCATCTTCTCCACTAATGCTTACAGCAGCTAACTCCCCACTTTTAAATGTTAAGGTTTCAGCATTAATTGGATTTATGAAAGTAAATAGGAGTAATACTTTAAGACAGCACTTCACTTTGATACTTCCACCGATAGCTCACCATCTGAAAGTTTTACAGAAAGCTTCTCCAAGGGTTTAGCTTGATCAACATTTTTTATAATTTCTTGCTTAGAGTTAGTAACAATTGAGTAACCGCGATCAAGAATAGAAAAAGGGCTAACCGCAAGGAGTCTTTTTTCAATTCCACTAAGCTGATTCAATTGACCCTCAAGTCTGCGCGCAATTCTACCTTTAAATTCTTTAGTCAGTTGCATAAAGCGCAGATGTATTTCTCTAATTTTTTTTGAAGGCGTTAACTGATTCAAGGAAATCTGATTAATTGAAATAGCTTGATGCTTGTCTTTAAGAGTATTTTTCATATTCTGAAAAATTTTTAACTCGATAGAATCAATGGCTTGAGCTCGCTCTTTGATTATGGAGAGAGGTGATTTAAGTTGCGCTTTTAAAAGAGCAATCTTTTGGTGTTCATTGTTGATGGATGCTTGAAAAGATTTTTTGATTTTTTCTTGGAGGTCATTCAAAAGTTCAAGTGATTGATAATAATATTCAGTAATTATTTCTGCACCTGCTGTGGGCGTAGGCGCCCTCAAGTCAGCAACAAAATCGCAAATAGTGAAGTCAATTTCATGACCCACTGCTGAAATAAGTGGAATGTCTAAACGATGGATCTTTCGAGCCAAGTCCTCATGGTTAAAGCACCATAAATCTTCAATTGAGCCTCCACCACGACACATAATAATTAAATCAAATGCGTTGCTTGGATTATTTACATTAAATGTTTCTATTTGCTCGAGCGCATTGATTAAACTTCTAGGAGCTGTATCGCCTTGGACAGTAGCTTCGACGATGGTGAGCTGAGTATTTCTTGCTCTTCGTTCAACGGTAGTCATGACGTCTTGAAACGCTGCTGTAGAGGAGGAGGTCACCACAGCCACATGGATTGGATATTTTGGAATTTCGCGTTTCAGAGCATGATCAAATAAACCTTCTTTTTCAAGTTTGGCTTTCAACAATTCAAATTGTTTAGCTAAGTTCCCTTCACCGTAGGGTTCCATTCGACTAACAATGAGTTGATAATCACCCCTGGGTGCATATAGACTAACTTGAGCTTCCACCGCACATAAGTCACCGTTTTCTGGAGCAAAGTTAAGGCGCATATTTTGATTTCTAAACATCGCACACCTCACGGCTCCATCCTCATCTTTAAGGGTGAAGTACATATGCCCAGAAGAGGGCTTGGCAAGGTTAGATACTTCTCCAACCACCTGAACTGTTCCTAGCTCAGATTCGAGTAGGTGCTTCGCTTTACGGTTGAGTTCACCGACGGAAATAAAATTATTGTTGTCGTCCATATTTGATATTTTCTAAGCTAGTATATCGTGATGCAAATTCAAAAACATTCAGTTGCTGCCTTTTTAATTCTTGCATTAGGTGCCGCACTAATTGGGATTGCACCTATTTTTGTAAGACTCAGTGAGCTCAGTCCAAGCTGGGTTCTTTTTTACAGAATGTTTTTAGCATTACCTTTTTTATTAGTATTAAATTTCTATCTAGACTCAAAAAATCCTTTCCGATTAAAACAGCGAAAAACTTATTTGATTGCTGCAATTGCTGGGCTTGCATTTTGTGTTGATATGACCGGCTGGCACTGGAGTCTTGAATTCACATCCATTTCTAATGCTACGATTATGGTAAATACTGCGCCTATATATGTGGCGTTATTTGGCTTTTTTGTCCTCAGAGAAGCCATAACTGTTAAGTTAATTCTGGCGATGCTCATTACTTACTTGGGCGTATTTGGGTTGATAGTTGGTTCACCTGATCAAACTCCAAGTTCTGTCTTTGGTGATGTCATATCACTGGTTGCAGCTTTTTTTTATGCAGCCTATTTGATCTTAATTTCTCGATTAGGTCATGAGAGTCCAACTAAAGTAATTCTTTACACTACATTATTTTGTGGGCTATTTTCTTTGCCCGCAGCATTTGCTGAATCCTCTGTGTACATGCCAACTGAAATTAATGGATGGCTTAATTTAATCGCCCTTGCAGTCTTGTGTCAGGTAGGGGGACAATACTTTATTACTATTGGTATGCCAAAAGTGAAAGCATCCTTTGCTGCAATTGGATTACTGATGCAGCCCATTACAGCCACAATTTTAGGCGCAATAATCATGTTAGAGTGGCTAACGATCTTTCAGTCTATGTTTGGAGTCCTTGCATTAACTGGAATATACTTGGCTAGATTGGAGTTAACAAATGAAAGCAAAAACTAAAGCACAAGAATTAGGCTTTTTATCAAGAGAATATGCCGTCGGTAAAGACAAATCTAAGTGGCTGGGTTTGTTTGCAGAAGATGCGGTTGTGCAAGATCCTATTGGAGTTAGTCCATTAGATCCTTCAGGAGAGGGGCATAAGGGATTAGAAGCAATTGAGGCTTTTTACGATAACGTCATCGCCAATGGAGATTTAATATTTGAAATCAAAGAATCCATTCCGTGCGGTGATGAGTGCGCTAACTTTGCGCACATAACTAATAAAATAAATGGTGCTGAGATTAAGACAAAGATGATCGTCAATTACCGTGTTAATTCAGATAATAAAATAGTATCATTACGTGCTTTTTGGGATTACCAAGCAATGGAAAACCAAATGAACGAACTTTTTTCGGGTGATTAGCTCAGTTGGGAGAGCATCTCGTTTACACCGAGAGGGTCGGCAGTTCGAGCCTGTCATCACCCACCAGCCAAAAAAAAGCCCGGATAAATCCGGGCTCCATCAAACAAATTTAAATTAGTCTGAATCGCTTACGGCAGCAACATATATCGCTAAACCAAACGCAATTTTATTAATAAAATCAGCAAGGTTATAGATTATGTTTGCATTTGCCATATCAGGATTACTTCCAACACCCAAGATATAACCTATTGGATAAATAGCCCATCCAAAAGTTACGATTAATCTTATAGTACTAAAAGCGCTTTGAGCGGCAGCATTACCACTAGAGGCATTGAGTTGTCCGGCTTCACCAGAGAACACCTCATAGATAATGTATAACCAAGCTATCATCCCGACTATAAACGCTGGCCATGCTGGTGCAGATCCGATTTCACCTAAGAAACCTGCAATAAGCATAACAAGTGATGCAACAAGAAGTTTCCAGAACAATCCAGAACCTACATTAGTGCAAACCCTCAGTATCAAATAAAATTCAATTATCTGTAGAGGCACTGTTATCAACCAGTCAATATATCTGTATACAGTTGGTGATGTGCCAGTATCAGCCCAAACACCTCTCATATAAAGATAATGCCAAAACGCCACACCAGTAACTAAACCAGCTACTGAAAGTGAAGTTTTCCATTTACCTTTGACTACATCTCTTTCAGCAAAGAAAAAGACAGTAGCTGCTAACATTGCAGCAGTTACTAGCCAAAAAGTAATACCTGTCATATCGTTAGTCGAAAGATCAGCTGCAAAGCTAGGCATTGCAACGACACCGACTAAAGCTAATAGATATTTCATGTTTACTCCTATTATTTTTAGTTTATAAACTAAAAACTCCCCCTTAAAGAAGTTTTTATTCCCAAAAGGATGTCAGATGTTCATGAAAAAATCAATTTTTTTAAATTTAACCATTAAGAATACTTGCAGAAAATTTTTAAATAGATATTATTCGGGAACTATCGCGGACCGGTAGTTCAGTCTGGTTAGAATGCCTGCCTGTCACGCAGGAGGTCGCGGGTTCGAGTCCCGTCCGGTCCGCCATTGTGCACTGCATTTAGTATGGAGATATTAAAACTAACCATCGTATTTCAGGCAGGAATTGTGCTGACGCATCTTGCTCTTACCACCCCTATCATTTTTAGTGTGCTGGATGATGAATCATCTTCAAAATTCCTCAGAAAAATCTTCCCAAGGTATTACCTAGGACTATTAATTTGCTCTTTTCCAGTGCTAATTTACGCTTTGTTTAATGAAACAACAGCTCACGTTTGGTACCTATCGATTTTTAATGCTATCCATGCAGTAATTGGCTTTATGATGATTCCTGCAACCAATGCGGCGAGAGATAGGGATTGGTCTAAAACTTTTAGTTATTTGCATGGTTTAAGCGTTTATTGCACAGCAGTTATATTTATTTCATCGGTTCTTATTTTCTTCTCCTTATAAGTTAACTTTGCATAAAAAACTTAATCTACCCTCCAAAACTTGTTTGCAATGTAGCAAACCCTTTAATTGGAGAAAGAAATGGGAAAGAGATTGGGATAATGTACAATTTTGCAGCAAAAAGTGCAGATGTGAGTATCAAAGAGAACCTAGAAAGAGTAATAAATTGTTGAACTCATGATCTCAAGCACTATATAGGTATCAACGTAGGGATAATTATGGCTAAACCAAAAACTAAAGCTTTCCAAACTGAGACCAAACAGTTACTTCAATTGATGATTCACTCTCTTTACTCAAATAAAGAGATTTTTCTTAGAGAATTGATTTCAAATGCATCAGATGCACTCGATAAATTAAGATTTAAATCACTCGAGGACTCCTCACTTCAAAGCGATTACGCAATCAGTATTAGTCTGGATCCAGCAAACAATATCATCTCTATTTCAGATAATGGCATTGGCATGACTGAAGCAGAGCTTATAGAAAACATTGGTACCATTGCAAAATCTGGAACTGCAAGTTTTTTAAACAGTATTACAGGAGATAAACAGAAAGATTCACAATTAATAGGCCAATTTGGGGTGGGTTTCTATTCTGTGTTTATGGTTGCAAAAGAAGTTGAAGTTCACTCGAAATCTGCAGTGAGTAAAGAGGATGATGGGCATTTATGGAAAAGTTCTGGAGAAGATACTTACGAACTTTCAAAAAAATCTAAAGATGATCATGGAACCACCATCATGATTTATCTAAATGATGAAAATAAAGAGTTTATTGATGAATCCAGAGTTAGTTTCATAATTTCAAAATACTCACAATACATTAATTTCCCAATCTATTTGTCGGCTGAAGGTATGGAGAAAAAGAGATTAAATGATAATGAAGCAATTTGGCTAAAATCAAAAAGGTCCGTCAAAGAAGACGAGTACAAAGAATTTTATAAGTATCTAAGTCACGACTTTGATGATCCTTTGTTGTGGATTCATAATAAAGTTGAGGGCAAGCAGGAGTATTCAAATCTTCTTTACATTCCAAAGAAATCACCCTTTGATTTGTGGAATCGTGATACCCCTAAAGGCTTAAAGCTTTTTATTCAGCGTGTCTTTATTATGGACGATGCCGCACATTTCCTACCTATTTATTTGCGATTCGTTAAGGGGGTCATTGACTCCAGCGATTTACCCCTTAATGTTTCCAGGGAAATCTTGCAAGAACATCTCTTGGTTGATTCAATCAAAAAAGCTTTAACCAAACGTGTCTTGGATGCTCTAAAAAAACTTAAAAAAGATGATATGAGTGCCTATCAATCATTTTGGCATGAATTTGGTCTTGCTCTTAAAGAAGGCCCTGCAGAGGATTATGAAAACAAAGATGAAATTGCAAGTTTATTTATCTTTGCTTCAAGTAAGAATGATGATTATGAAATAAATGTTGATCTAGACAGTTACATTGAGAGGATGGATAAAGATCAGGATAAGATTTATTACTGTCTTGGAGATACCTATCAAGCAGCATTGAATTCACCGCACATTGAAAGTTTAAAAAAGGCTAATACTGAAGTTTTATTGCTTACAGATCGTATTGATGAATGGTTAATGACAACCCTTGCTGAATATAACGGTAAAGAGTTGGTGAATGCAGCTAAAGCAGATTTTGATGATGCTGAGTCTAAACCCAAAGTATCAAAGGATAATGAGAAACTTATTGAAAGGATCGCAAGCAATCTTAAAGATGAGGTTGCAGAGGTTGTTGTAAGCAATAGATTGGTTGATTCAGCTGCAAGATTGGTTACTGCAAAGCATGATCCTGGCATTCAAATGCGTAAAATCCTTGAATCAGCAGGACAAAAAATTCCGGATTCAAAACCTAACCTTGAAGTTAACCTCAAGCATAAACTAATAAAAAAACTTGATACGCTCAAGGGCAGAGAATTTAGTAATTTCAGCAAATTTCTACTGGATTATGCAATTATTGCTGAAGGGGGATCCCCCAAAGATCCTTCAAAGTATTTGAGGCAGTTGGATAAATTTCTGATCTAATAAGCATGAATAAAAAAATCGCAGTTTTAGGTGGCGGCAGTTTTGGTACTGTGCTTGCTAACTTGTCTGCTTCAAATGGCTTTGAAACCTCTCTTTGGGTAAGAGATACAGAGCAAGCTCTTCGAATTAATGCTGAGGGGGCCAATGCTACGTATCATCCAGAGCTAAAACTTTCTGAGAAAATCATTGCATCCGAAAGCTTGGAGAAATGCATTTCAGGTGCTGATCTGGTATTGGTCGCAACGCCAAGCGCAATCTTTGAAAATATAATTAAACGTTTAAAATCCCTTATTCAGGAAAATATGAATATTGTTTCATGCACAAAAGCTATTGCTAAAAACCCTATGCGAACCATGACAGAAATTATTTCTGATGAACTCAAGGCAGTTATTGGCAATCAATTTGGCGTTCTAAGTGGACCAAACTTAGCTAAAGAGATAGCAAGTGAAAAAGTGGCTGGCTCAGTAATCGCATCTCATAATAAGGAGTTAAAAAAATTAATTAAGGACGCACTTGAGAGTGAGAAATTTAAAATTTATGAAAGTTCTGACGTTAAAGGAGTTGAGTATGCAGGTGCCCTAAAGAATATTTATGCTATCTGTTGTGGTATTGGAGATAAGTTAGATGTTGGTGAAAATGCCATAGGCTTAATTATTACTAGAAGCATGACCGAGATGAGCAAGTTTGCTGTTCATAAAGGAGCTAATCCAATAACCTTTTTAGGTTTAGCTGGAATGGGTGACTTGGTTGCCACTTGTACTTCAAAACTCTCAAGGAACTTTTCACTTGGAAGAAGGATTGCAAAAGGTGATAGCCTTGAAGAGGCTAAAGCAGCGATTGGTCAAGTCGCCGAAGGTGTAAGAACTCTCGAAGTTGTCTATGAAGAAGCTAATAATAATAATCTAGCAATGCCACTAGTAAATGCCTTACATAAAATAGTTTTTGAAAATGCAAACCCAAACATATTAATGGATGATTTAATAAGTCATCCAGACCATCTTGATGTAGAATTTGCAGGAGGAATTGGAAATGAATGAGATAAAAAAAGAAGAACTGTTTAAACCTAGTAAGTGGATACGCCTAGTGTTTATGGTTGTCTATTCTCTGATAATAGAAATTATTGCCTTACCCTTGATTCTAATCTTGATTTTTTTGCAGTTTTTATTTCATTTAATTGCTGGCTCACCAAATAATCAAATTCAAAATATCACAAACTGGCTGGTTGATTTTTTAAAAGAGAGTTTTGAGTACTTAACCTACAAAACTGAACAAAAGCCTTTTCCATTTGATCAGGATGATGAAGAAGAAAATAATGATGATATCGAAGAAGTCATTACTGAATCTATTGATGATTCAACCCCAGAAGAAGAATCAACAACACAAAATTAATTAAGCTTTAGCCTTTAAAATTAGGCTTTTTAGTCGTTATAATGTACCCATTATGAATAAACCCAATGTTAAAGAGTCTATGAAAGCAGTTTCCAACGAGGCTTCCTCGAATAAACCTTCCAAAGAAAAAGCTATGGATGCTGTTAAAACATTAATAGAATGGGCTGGTGACGACCCATCTAGAGAAGGCTTAATTGAAACCCCAAAAAGGGTTGTTAATGCATATAAGCAGTTTTTTGAGGGATATGAACAGGATCCCGAAGAAATTCTTAGAAAAACCTTTGAGGAAGTTGAGGGTTATGATGAGATGGTTATTGTCAAAGATATTCGCCTTGAATCTCATTGTGAACATCATATGGTTCCAATTTTAGGAAAAGCTCACATTGGATATATACCTAATAACAGGGTAGTGGGAATAAGCAAGTTAGCTCGCATAGTTGACGTTTTTGGTAAAAGACTGCAAACGCAAGAAACCATGACTTCTCAAATAGCTAATACCATTGAAAACGTTTTAAATCCTAAAGGTGTAGCTGTAGTAATTGACGCTGGCCATCAATGCATGTCTACAAGAGGTGTTCATAAAACAGAATCAACAACAGTAACAAGCTCTATGAAAGGAGTTTTTAAAGAAAATCAAGTTACAAGAAACGAATTCTTATCATTTATTAATTTATCAAAAAATTAATTGGAAAGTCATTCGCTGATTTTAGCCTCTACATCTGAAATTCGGAGGAAATTAGCATCTAAGTTTAATAGCTCAATAAGATTTTATTCGCCCTCAGCAGATGAAGATAAGTTAAAAAAAACACTTCAAGGATTGGAACCAGCTCAATTGTGTTATGAATTAGCCAAGGCTAAATCTTTAAGTATTAATCATGAATTTCCTAATCATTTGGTTTTAGGGTGTGATCAGATTTGCGTGCTAAAAAATAAAATCTTTTCAAAACCAAGAACTGCAGATCGTGCGATTGATCAGTTAAAAGCGCTTAGCGGTAAAACACATCATTTAATTGGTCAGTATGTTTTTTCAAGAGATAATTCAGTTATTCATGAGGTTGAAGTTATTTGCACTATGAATATGCGAGAGTTAAGTCAGAGTGAAATTCAGGATTACGTTAATTTGGATCAACCTTTTTCTGCATGCGGAGCTTATAAGTATGAAGAAAATGGTCATCAACTTTTTAGTGAGGTCAAAGGAAGTTTAGAGGCTATAAATGGATTACCATTAAGCGAAATTCTGAAAGGCATTGATCAAAAAGTTTAAACAAGCATTCATATAAATAGATAAGCTTTTTTATCTTATTACTTAAAGAATTTTTTATATGGGAGCTCAGATTTAATGCTAATTCTTTGATTGCTAGATTTAACGATTAAATTTGTATTCGAGAATTCTAATTCAGATTCACCATCAATTACTCCTTCTCCAAATTTATACCTTGCAAGGGGTGGTTTTGACCTTAGTTCATTATCAAAATTTTCTAATTCAATGATTGTATTTTCTTGAATTTTTTTAAATGATTTCCATTTTTTTTCAGTATGTTTTTGCTTAAGAATTTCGATAGTTTTAGATGGAGACATGATCAGGGAAGTGCCATTGTTACCGCCAAAGCCTTTCGCATTTAATATTGCAAAGTCATATTCTGTTTTTTTTATCTGGTGATTCTTGAGTAAAAAACTTAAATTTGATTTATAAACATTCTCCGCAAGTTCAGGAGTGGATGTAATTCCTGGGACAATATTCAGTTGCCATGAACCTAGCATGGAGGTTAGTTGATCTCCTCCAGCCGCTGCTAATGAGTGTGCTAAATGGGACTTAATTGCAGTCACTGGCATAGCCGCAATACCAAATGCATTGGCTAGACTGGATAGAATATGTGATTCAGTGACCCTGTTTTGGGGAGTTCCGGTTCCATGTGCATGCACTAAAACTCGATTCAGGGCATCTTTTCCAAATGCATCACTGACTTCGTTAAGAACTCTTCCAATCGTAATATAGTTGCCCGCACCTGGACCGGAAATAGATTTTTTATATCCATCAGCATGGATATGAGACGACAAAGCAGCACCGTAAATATTGCAGCCTAACTCGAGCGCCAAATCATCTGCCATCAGGACTACAAATTGAGCAGACTCACCAATAGACATTCCAACATTCTCACCAAAAGGTCGACATGCTTTTCGATAATTTACTTCCGCAGGATCTTCACCCAGCTGTGCCTGCAAGTTGATGAGATTCTTATCTTCTGCCAATCCCTTTGCTGCTGCAAAACCCTCATATACCTCAGGCACCAAGCCACTCTCAGCAGCGCCCACAAAACATATTTTTGATTGCCCAGAATTAATCAAATCAATACCCATGCTGAGATTATATTGAAAGGTTGCGCATGCACCGGTGTGATTTCCAGTTACACCCATGGAGCCAAGGACATATGCATGTACAAAATCTGCGCTCATTTCTCCCAAAGACATAGCAAGATGTTTGCTGGAAGTTCTTCCGCCGGAAAGCTGTGCTTGGTAAAAACCTCCCATACCAAATTTATCAGCAGTTGAGATTGCGCAACCTGATAAGCACGAAACATTTTCTGGACCCACCTTTGCAGAAACTTCATCCCAATTTAGACCAATGCTTTTGAGAGCATCAGAGGCAGCAAAAATTGACATAGCTAAAGACCTTGGATGTTGTCTTGCGTTGTATGTTTCGCTTGGGTTAAATCCTGTTGGCAGCTGTCCAGCTGCTAAACCAGGTAGGCTTGGACTTCTATGAGAGACTTCTTCAAAGAAATTTTTTGAAAGTTTTCTGATGAGCGAATTATCTAAATTATATTTTTTATCAGGATTACTCGTTAATTGTGCTAACGATTCGATGGTTTTAATCTTTTCGGTGTTGGATAAATTCTCATAAACCATCCGCTTCAGCGCATAATCTCCTGCAGACCTTCCTGCAGCATTAATTCCACCGTAACCTACAATTACTGGGAGGACATTCACTTGACTAATTTTTTTGCTGAAAGGAGTGTTTGATAGATAAGAGTGTTAATGGTCATAGGACCAACTCCGCCAGGCACAGGCGTAAAGGCATAGGCTGAAGATTCGATTCCTTCTAAATCAATGTCACCACATTTTTCTTGAGGGTGATAGCCTGCATCGATGACAACAGCTCCAGGTTTTATCCAGTCAGATTTTATGAGTTTTGGAACCCCAACAGCACCCACCAAAATATCCGCCTCTTTGATAATTGCTTGTAAGTTTTTTGTTCTAGAATGACAAATTGTGACAGTAGCATTTTCGTTCAGAAGCATCATTGCCATAGGTTTTCCAAGAATAGGGCTTCTTCCAACTACCACTGCATGCTTGCCTTCAATTGGGATATCGTAATGCTCAAGCATACGCATTATGCCTGCTGGAGTGCACGATCCATAGGCCGGGTCTTGCATAGTCATTGAACCAAATCCCAAGCAGGTAACGCCATCGACATCTTTTTCTAATTCGATAGCATCAAAACATTTACGCTCATTAATATGAGATGGAACCGGGTGTTGTAACAGAATTCCATGAACTGAATCATCTTTATTTAGCTGATAAATTTTATTTAATAATTCATTGGTGGTCGTTTTTTCGTCTAGCTCAACAGCAATAGACTTCATGCCTAACCGCTGACAAGTGCTTTGTTTCATTTTCACGTAGGTAGCAGATGCTGGGTCTAAACCCACCAAAATGGTAGCTAGAGTAGGAGTAATTCCCTTTGAAATCAGTTGCTCGGTTTCTTTTTTTATCTCAAATTCAAAATCGCTAGCAAGAGATTTACCGTTAAGAATAATTGCTGACATTAATGATATTTTCTCATCATAAATTTAATATGCAATGAAGATTGATTATTTCTTTTATTATCATTAATATCACAATCCTCGGGGTATGGCGCAGTCTGGTAGCGCACTCGCTTTGGGAGCGAGTGGTCGTAAGTTCGAATCTTACTACCCCGACCAGT